>FLOH01000302.1_pt1 | contig 121082 bp, 105 predicted proteins | sample 756751 | NCBI WGS metagenome assembly FLOH01 (sample SAMEA4026879, study PRJEB14308) | marine metagenome | biome: coastal water; material: water | depth 74 m
ACCCAATCAGAGAAGTATGAGACCATTCGTCTTGTAGAAGGATCAGACTTGCCTGTTAAACAGACCCTTCGTGAGCTGGATATACCAAGTAGCACCTTCTATGATTGGTATGGCCGGTATCATGAGAATGGTCTTGATGGGCTGGCAGATGCGGAACCTCACACCAAGCGGTTCTGGAATCGTATTCCTGACGAAGAACGTGAAAGGGTGAAGGATATTGCCCTTGAGCTGACAGAGAAGTCCCCCAGGGAGTTAGCCTGGTACATCACTGATACACAAGGCTACTTCATCTCTGAATCGAGTGTATATCGCATCCTGAAGAGTTATGACCTGATAACCAGCCCCCATTACATAGTCATGGCAGCCTCAGATAAGTTCAAGAATCCCACAACCCGGATCAATGAGATGTGGCAGACTGACTTCACCTATTTCAAGGTGATTGGCTGGGGTTGGTTCTTCTTATCCACAGTTCTTGATGATTACTCCAGACGCATTCTATCATGGAAGTTGTTTACTACCATGAATGCTGAGGATGTCCAGGAATCTCTGGATATGGCCATAGCTGAGACTGGGACGGATCAAGTCATTGTCAAGCATAGGCCACGGCTATTATCAGATAACGGTCCTTGCTATGTCTCTGGTGAACTGAAGAAGTATCTCAAAACCAGAGAGATGGATCATACTCGTGGAGCTCCTTATCATCCACAGACCCAAGGGAAGATCGAACGTTATCATCGTAGCATGAAGAATGTGATCAAGTTGGATAACTATTACCTGCCTGGAGACCTAGAGCAAGAGATCGCCAAATGGGTGAATCATTACAATAATGAGAGACTACATGAGTCGCTTGATAACGTGACCCCTGCAGATATGTATTTTGGAAGAAAGGAGAAGATCTTAACAAAGAGAGACATCATCAAAGAAAAAACGCTTCTGGAGAGGAAGCAGATTAACATGAAATCGCAGCACCAAGAGGTGTTTGCTTAATATGTTGGATGCCCGGAAAGTGTCTCTTATTTTTTAAGCGATCTTGTCCGAATTACTTTGACGACATACAATAAACTCAATTCCTGAAAACTCTGCAGCTAAGTATGCTTTTCTCAGTGGGTGGAATAAAATGACCACAGCACAAGTTAAGGTCATGATTGATTTTGTTAATAGTATGATTCTGAAGTATAGAGCCTCTGATAATCAGAAAGTAAGAGTACTAAATAACGCGCTAACAGTCCTAAAGAGGGCATAGGATGTAGACTTTGGTCAACCCAGTTCGACCTTACCCGGTTTGAATGATGCTTTCCTTCTCAGCAATGTGCCCAGAATCCTAAACTAAAATTCACAGAAAGATCGAATCTGATCACAGATATGCATGAGTAGAAAGTACTGTTCAATGACTATCGGGCATACCTGTAGCTTTAGCCCCAGTTAGCAGTGTATTAGGTAGTATAAGAAAAGCCTCTGATAGTATATACTTACTATTAACATTGTTATAGGTACTATACTAAGCTATAGTAGTTAATCCAGCGTGTCCATCTGTATTCTGGAGTTGATCTCTATGCCTAGCGGGTTATGCGCGAGTGTGGCCCCACACCGCCGTTCTTGTATCGCGCTCTTCGGATACCACGGTCATCGATGCTGTTCCCCAGTGCAAACTCTCACTGGTTATCGTTATCACACTTCTGGAGGACTCCCAGGAGTTCTTATTAATGCCGTCCTGGCTATGGAATCATTTGCAGGCGTTCCATTAGTGTCGCCCCGGCAGTTACGCGCTTGCGACCTGCCTTGCCCTCTTTGCCAAATGCAACCACCCATTTCAATAAGCTGTATCCTCTTCGGTCATTTGGCTGACGCAGGGCGAGGATCACCCATCTTAGTTATGTCACGGACATTCTCTGGATATTTGTGCTAGTGCGTAAGGCTGTTATACGATACAGCGATAACTTCATGATATGCGGATTCACGGCTTATATACCCCAATGTAAGCGATTTGCCCCACTTTGGTATACCTGTATCTACCCACCCAGGGGACAAACCGTTCTAAGGGCATTTCCTGCCTTGATATGAGATTTGTCAACAGTGGTTCTTCTGGTGATCCCTCTAATAGGGACCTCAAATTCTATAATTATTATATTCAGAATCGCCTTAATGGAACCGTTTTCTCCGTTATTGCATAGGAGTAATAGTTATAATACATAATCCCTAAAGCTTCGTTTCGAGCCCCCGGGGTCATTTCACAGCACTTGTTGTAACCCATGACGGTTATAGCAGGTGCTTTTTCATTTAATACCAACCAATTGGAGAACGTATGCAAGAATCAACAATCCGTCAGGTCAGACGGCAAGCACCAGTAATATCAACCATAACAAAGAGAGGAAAACCTATGTACACAACCATTCTTCACCAATTATTCCCTAAGGTAGAAATTGAGACATTCAAAGCTAATGAAGAAGCAGCTCAGCATGTCATCTGGGGCGAACACGGAGGCAAGGACCTCGAGATCCACCCTGATAACCTCATGGACCACGTCCTCGCTGAGAAACACAGCTTTGTGTTCCCAAAAGCGGACCATACAATCCGTTTGATCCGTATCTGGGACAATGAGGGGTTATTCGTTGCGGGTTACAATGAATTTCTAACTGCAGTTGGGATTCAGATAGACTCGCGAAGTGTACGTGACTCTGAGACAGGTAATCCTTATCTACATCAGTTAAGATCTAAGTCAATCCCAGCAGAACCTTGGACACGGGCTGTACTTTTGAAGATGTGGAAAGAACTAAGGGGAGTATCTATCGGTGCTGGTGCGAATAAAGAAATAATCGAGGTGAACACCTTCGGACAACTCAGTCCGGAATACGGTATAGATCTTGAGGCTCTGATTGATGCCACTTCCAAGGACATTACTAAAGCAGCTAAATATTTGGGAAGATTATTGCGGCCTTTCAGATACTACTCTATGCAAACACCATCGATGGCGGCTGACCCTATGGACGTGGACGCCTTTATTGATGGTTGGACTGCATCTGTTGACATCCACTACTGTCAGGATGTACTTAATGTACCGGGCATACAGCTTGGGGATCGGTTAGAGATTACAGCTATCACTGGTAAGGGACTACTCAAAGGTCATGGGACGGTCGGTGAACATCGCAATACCAATGTCATTCTCTATGGTGACCAATACAAACACATCGTGAAGAGTAATGGGCTTGAATGGTTCGCAGTTGAGCCGTTGCATGCATCAAGTGAGGCTTTCTTGGATATTCAAACCCTGGTGAACCTTGGGAGGAGAGTATTTCCAGAAGAGAGCCTTCAGAAGTGGATATCTGACACAATAATCACAGCAGTTGTTAAAACCAGAGACACTGATCTACCTGCACTGCTTTCAGACACAAGTGTTGTGATTAAAGACCCCACCAAGATCAGTGCGGACAACTGGAACTTGCGCAGAATGGCCACGCATGATCTCAAAGCAATGCTTCCAGTCATGGTCCGAAAGACTTATAACTTTCATCGGTCTGGCATACGTAAGCTTAACAATCTGAGAGTCAAGATACCCGGCGCAATCAGACGGTATATCACTCCAGACCTTACTGGCGTGGTAACTGCGGGGTCTATCATGATTAAGGGACAGTCATTTTACATCTCAAAAGACGATGCGGGCTGGCTCCACAGGCTGCATGGAGGCTCGGACAGTGATGATAGCTTTGTTCTAATACCGATCACTGGTAACAGAGTTATGCTATACCGGAACCCAAACCAGCTGGGGGAATGGAGTATTATGCAGATACTGGATTCGGACCATAAATTTGATGATATCAATGAGATTCAGATTCCACTAGCTCAGAGATACAATATCAAGTCCGAGGACGATACGCCATCGAAGATAATGGAGACAGTATCTTCATTCTGGGAATACATCGCTGACTCAGATGTGGAAGTGGATGAAGTGCTAATGTCTCGTATCCCTGAGCGCTACCGGGACAAGGTGAAGTCCACAAAGGGATGGTTATCTAAGCTGTATCGCTATGCTGATGAACACTTACTGCTAGCTGATGAGGCAATTGTACAATACTCGAAGGAAATGGTCATACCTGAACAGTTAATAACAGCTCCAAGGTCACAATATTACGAGGCAGCACGAGAACTCCGGAGGGCGTACGGCCATGGACTAAGAAAGGCACGTGATCAGAATAAGACATTGGCTAACCAACAGGACTCAACTGATTTTGACGCAGAGAAAGACCTGCGGACTAGAATAGATAAAGTTCATGCTCATATTCGTGGATCGTTGAATAGCTATGATGTGGATGGACAGAAACTCATAATCCAGGATATTATGCGGATCTGCTATTTGGATCTTCCAGGAACCGTTGTGGGTAAATCGGGCTATGAATTAACTCAATCCAATGATGGCGTTTTGGGAATTCCCAGCAGTCCAAGTGGACGCAACAGAGGGACATGGGATATCATGGTTGATTTATTAGTCGAGCAAGGGTTCGGACGTGAACTCATGATTGAAGATGAGATTCTCAGATTCCATACATATGATACTCCCCGGAACTATGATTCGAGTGGTGTAACTATACGGGTGATTGGCGGATGGAAGCATGTAGCTAATGATACACAAGAGACCGAGGATATGCTTATTGCCCGAGCCTATTGCAAAGCAAAGGACGCTGATCAAATAGTGATACGGGCAAGAAATCTATACATCGATGGGTTGGAGTTTGGCAGGATAGTGAGCAAAGCCCATGTAGCTGATGGAATGTATAATATTATCAACCCCGGTCGTCCAGGTAAATCTCAGATTCTTCATATCGCAGAGTGCCAGCCTGCATACAGGTGATCAATTCTAATATTCATGTAAAAGAACCCTCCCTCCCAAAGTTCACCAGCAAACGCGCTGCGTGACTACCGCCACTCCGCTTCCAGAGATATGAGCAATTAAGCTCAGGGCTAGCCAACCAAGTAACACTAAGGATGATGCTACATATGCATGGACCGGATTGTCCAGTGCAGGCTGATCATTCGTGGGAAATCCTTAATCAACCATAACCAAAATGAAAGGAGTCTACTATGACTCAAGAACTGTTAATGCACACAGCCGGTGGCAACTATTGCACACTGGATGATTTACGTGATATCACCTTGCCGGAAGAGACCCCGACATACAAGCCAGTTAGCCATTTCGATCTTGCAACAAATCTGGCTGAAGTTTCAGGAACTCTTCTAAGGGATTATCAATTAGACCGGTCCCAGTATGGATTGGCTCGAGATGGCAATCAGATGTTTGGGGTCCACACCTACCGAAATGGTTCAGATACCATGGGACTTTCAGTGGGCTTTCGCAACTCATATGACAAGAGCATGTCAGTTGGTATAGCCATAGGAGCTAGCGTGTTCATCTGTGATAATTTGGCTCTGACAGGGGATATTTCTATCTCTCGTAAGCATTCAACCAATGTCTGGAACGATTTGGAAGAATTGATCATTACCACCATCTACCGCTCACAACACAACTTTCACAAGATAGTTGAAGATGCACAAATAATGCAGGGACAACACCTTGGCGATGATGATGCCTATCGTCTTACTGGATTGCTCTATGGACATGGAATCATCTCTCCAAGGCAGATCCCAGTTGTCCGTAAAGAGTGGCTAACCCCATCTCACGAGGATTTTGAAGACCGCAATGTATGGAGTTTCTATAATGCAGTCACCGAAGCTCTGAAGGGATCACCACCCAACAAGGTCATGGAACGCCACATTGGATTACATCAATTGCTGTCACCGGGAAAGGGTTGATCATGGAATCTATAACAATGTCCCAAACGGTTTCTACCAGTGAGATTATTGAATCTGAGTCGGGATTCCTGGTGGGAGGTGACTATGGTGGCAACGCCGTGGAAGTCATACGGACAGAATCCGGACTGCGGTGCCAGTGCTTTATCGCTCAAGTTTCACATGACGACTGTGAGCATATCCGAGCTGTCCGGGATCATCTTGCATCGATACCGATGTCTGAGGATAGACCAATGCTCAGCCAAGCCGACGCCGACTACTACCTCTCCAAGTTGGGTGAACTTGACAATACTATCACCGGCAATATTGAGAGTGCTAATACTCAGATGGATCGCATCAAGCTCTGGTTGGAAGTAGAGACGGACAAGATTCAACGCAAGAAGGACTATTACATCCTTGCCTTGGACAACTGGATGCATATGAATGAATTCAGCACCAAGCAACTCGTTGCTGGGAGACTCAAGGTCCGATCTCAGCAACCTGAGATTAGGATCGACGACGAAGCCAAAGTCATGATGGACGAGAGGTTCGTCAGAGTTATCCCTGAGAACCGAGCTGTGGATAAAGCAGCTCTGAGGAAATACTGCATGGACACGGGAGATGAGATTCCAGGGATCGAGATCATCGTGAAACCGCACAAGTTCAGTTACAAGCTGAACCAAGGAGGTGCATGATGAATATCTCGAGCATCAGTGATTCCGCAATCTTGGAGGAGTATGTAAAACGGTTCACGATCAAGGCAGGCAAAGGAATCAAGACATCGCGTGAAGCCGCTGATCATTTCAGAGCATATTTCGCAGATGCAGCCAAGCGGGAGCAGTTTGTGGTGTGTTTTCTTAATGGGCAGCATAGGGTGCTCGCGACGGAAAAACTCTTCACCGGATCAATAACGACCAGTGCTGTTTATCCTCGCGAAGTAGTGCAGCGTATACTGGATCTGGGTGCTGCAGCCGTAATGTTGGCGCATAATCATCCTTCGTCACACTTAACTCCCTCACACAGTGATATCGTTGTCACTAAAAAACTCCAGACAGCCTTGTCAGCAATAGATGTGGACATCTTGGACCACATCATCATTGGTGGGTCAGAGCATTACTCATTTGCTGACCACAATCATTTATAGAAATCAAACACAAAAGGAGTACCACATGCAACCAAATGGTAATGGTAATGGGCAGCTTGTCGATTACCAGGATGTTCAACCCGTGGTCGTAAATCCCATGGACGCCTCACCTGCTATATTCAAAGCTGGTTTGGATCGTAGGAAGGAGAATCGGAATACCCTAATGGACTGGATACGGTCATCTTTGGTAGAAGGTCGAGACTATGGATCTATCGTGATCAACGGAAAGCGGTCAAAACCGTCTCTCCTCAAACCCGGAGCTGAGAAGATAGCAGGAATGTTAGGTCTTATCCCACGCTTCCCAAATCTGAAACAGTATGAAGATGCTGTTCTGGATGGGAAAACAATAACAAACATCATTCTGAAATGCGAGTTACAGAATCAGATAGGTGAAGTTATCGGCGAGGGAGTAGGAGCCCGCTCTGTAGAGATCCAGGATAACGGTGATCTGAACAAGGCATTAAAGATGAGCGCTAAGTCAGCAATGATAGATGCGACTCTCAGATGTGCAGGGATAAGTGAGATATTCACCCAGGACCTTGAGGAAATGCCTGCCCAGGTAACTACTCATCCTGTCCCGAAACAGCCACGGGCAAATAATCAGAATGATGAATTTGCCTCTGAAAAGCAGCAAGCTGCAGTGCGCGGTCTGATTGAGAACGACCTTGTCTATCCAAATGAGAAACGGCAGATACATGGTTTCATAGAGGAAGGGCTTACCAAAACAAAAGCCAGAGAGCTATTGGACTTCTTCTATGGCGTGTCAATTCTGGTCGATGGTGCCTGGACCAAAACCGCTATGGGCAAACTTGAAGAGAGGAGGAATAATAGTTAAAAAATAGAGTATATGGCGTGTCTGCGGCCGCACACCCATATATGCTGGATTCCCCGGAGATAGCTATCCATTCTGTGACAGTCACACCCCAATATCAAAGATTCACCTTTCCTTCCAAAAGCCTCTAATCTCTCAAAACCACCATTTGGGGGTAGGTATGTAAGGTTCAAAACCACCCTTTCCATTCTCTGATATATGTCAACCAATCTGATTAAAGGATACGAAGTGGGGGACATTGTTAATCCGTAGTAGGTCCGTGTCATATCATAAGGGACAGCCAATGAGCTGAATGATTAAAACGGAGAAATTGAAATGACAAACAACTATCAGAGCATGAATGATTATGGAGAACAACAGCAAGCTAATGCCATGGACATCGAGGAAGAATTCAAGATTAACTATGCGAGACATAATATTTGGTCGATGACCCCCGCTAAAGACCCAACACCACCAGAAGGTTGGCTCTCGGAGGAGGAAGCTATCTCAACGTCAGGTATTGATGTTAGAAAGTTTGACCAAATGATACGGTCATACTACGACAGTCCAGGAAACGAACCTCGTGCTAGATATTTAATTAATAAAAGTTGGGTTGAATTTTACAAGATAGATCAACGGATGGCAGTTAATTATTTATTCCACAGGTTTACTTCAAACCTAGAATCAAACCTTATGCAGCTGGAGCATGACTTACACCAACATTTTAAGGCAGAGAAGTATGCTCCGTCAATCAAACAGTTAAAAGTCCTCGAAGGCTTACTGGACAATCAATTTCTTACTGCCGGTGAGCGTTGGTTGATAGAACTGGTAACATCGGACAATTTGGTAACCAAGGAAGAAGTCATTCAGTTGCTGAACCGGTTAATTGGGTATTCCACTTGGGATGGGAGAAAGTGGAGCAAGTATGATTACGGTCTCCTATCTGAGCGTCGTAGAAAAGCGAAGATTTACCCCGCCGAAGCATTCTAAATAATGAATAATCAAAGATACATCACTCAGGCAAATCTATTTACGCTTGAGCATAAGTCCTCCGAGGCTGAACCCTTTAAACAAGGGAGGTCATTATGACCTTAGAAAACAAAACCTGGATGAATCTTAATGAGGCAAGTGCCCATTTAAGTTTATCACAGTCCTTCATACGTCGTTTGGTAAGTGAAGGTCAAATCGAATATACACGCTCATCCTCACAGTCATCAAAACTACTATTCAAACGTGAATGGTTGGATGCCTACCTGGAAGCTCGAATGTCAACTGTTAACTCGACTGGTACAGCTGGAGGTCGCAATGGATAATGAAGCCCTGCAGTTAGAAACTAGGTTAGATGAAACCTCCACTGAGAGTATTGAAACTGGTGCGGAAGTATATATAGCCAAATTTAATGTACCACCGGCTTTGATTGAAGGTAGATACCCTACAAATCCGGACTTCGCTGAACCCCATCATGCTGAAGGTTCAATGGATCGTCCGGGTATCGGATATCCACTTCAACTGGCTAAAGATGTCCTGCCTATTCGTGATGATGTCGCGGACAAGTGGGTAGAACATTTCGCAGATAAGGATAAGGAGGTGGGGTGGTATTACATGGAATCTGAATTAGAGATATTTAACAATCCCAAATATGCCCCAATCGTTGATGGGTTGAATCTTTATTTTCTACCCATGGATAGAGTCCTGTTTGATCGGATTCTCCAAATTATGCAATATGATCACCCGTTCGAAGTTCCGGAGCAAACACAGATTCTTCTGAGGGATTTGAAATCAGTAATCTCATTGTTTCCTGAGCTAGAAAAGCGCCTTGGCTTGGCTCCTCGTTCATCAGGATTGTTGAAATTACCCGAAGTAGCTCGAATGCTCTCTATTTCTGAATCGAAGTTGAGAAAACTAACTATGGAGGGAGCAATTGAATCCACAAAATCTCAAGGTGAGACTGGTCATTACAGGTACAAGCCTGAGTGGGTTCGCAAGTTCGCGGAATCAAGAAATGATGGTTAATCGTAACAATGTTTGGGGGCTTTCACTTGGAGAGCCTCTGAATGTTGTATCGCCAGACACCGGTCGAGGTGGAACGGACAATGTTCTGCCTCGGCCAATAATCGCCTTGAGCATTCTAACACTATCATAGGAAATCCTATCATGGAACAACTATACACAGTGCAAGAAGTATCTAATATTCTCAAGGTTGGGTATCGCTCAGTACTACAGCAGATCAACACAGGTAAGCTAAGCGCTTATCTCGTAGCCCACAGCTACCGAATACCTGAGTCTTCAGTGATTAAATACTTAGATACAAACAAAGTAAAAAGGGCAGCCAAGTAGCCGCCTTCGCGAAAGATCGAGGTATATAGAACCTCGCTACGCAAATAGCCTTTGAGCTTAACCCATAACCTCTGAGGAGGGGAAAATGGGAACGCGTAAATCCCCAAACAAAGAACACAAGTTCTGCCCGTGCTGCGGCGGACTTACCGAACGCTACCTGACAGTGAATGAAGTCGCTGAACTGACTTCGACTTCACCAAACACCTGGCGTAAATACATCAGAGAACGATCAATTGAATATGTAAAGATAATGGGTAACACTCGTATTCCGTATTCATCAGTGAAATCAATAATTGAGGTCGTTCCTGCAATCAACACAACAACAATTGATAGAATTGAGAGCATATAAAATGGCAACAATAGCAAAACACATTACCGAGGGCGGAAAGAAAGGATACCGTCTTCAATGGTACGATTATCTTGGAAATCGTAAATCAAAGATTCTGTATCTTCCCAAATCTCAGGTAAGATTAGTAGGGGATAGACTGGACAGAGAAACACGTGAGATCAAGAATGGGCTAAGGCAGCGTCCAGGTTCGCTAAAGGTGATTACTGATAAATTCATCAGTACATCGAAAACAGATAATAAAAGTCCCCAGACGATAAAGCGATATGAGAAAGTCTTCAAACCATTCCTGGCATATTTTGGTGAAGAACGTGCATTGCACTCAATTAACTCGATAGCCATTGAAGAGTTTAAAGCAGAACGCAGTGAGAAGGATAAGGTTTCTCATATTTCGGTAAATACCGAATTACGACACTTAAAGGCACTGTTTAACTGGGCTGTTAGGCAAGAATACATAACTAAGAGTCCATTTTTAGGTGTAAAGATGCTAAAGGTGGATGATCCCGAAGTCCGCTTCTTATCTGAAGATGAGATTGAAAAACTATATGAGACCATCGAGGAAAAGAAGAATCAGCGTGCTTGGGATCTGGTAACATTCTACCTGCAGACGGGGGTACGGGCAACTGAGATACTCGAGGAGGGCGGATTCACCTGGGACTCAGTAAAGGACGATCATATTGAGATCATTGGTAAGGGCAGGAAACGTCGTCGAATACCACTGAATGATACGCTTCGCACCATTCTTAACTCTCGGAGGAAGGAACGGGTACCGTTCCCGTACACCTACTCAGCGGTGTCCCAGTCGCTATCACGTAGACTATTCCATAGCGCAGGAATACCTGATGCAAATTTACATACACTTCGTAAAACAGCGGCCGCTCGTCTGATACAAAAAGGTGTTGATATTTACAGGGTATCAAAGTTCTTAGGGCACTCGTCAGTAAAAGTTACTGAGAAACACTATGTAGATCTCTTAGAAGTGGATTACCAGGACATGTCAGCTCTACTTGAGGATTCAACTAAAGATGATTCTAAAGTATCTGAAGCACGGGCGAGTGGATGGGGCAGGGTAGCCTGAATGAATCGTGTAAAAACTCCGTGTGCAGAATACTACTCTATTGATATACCAAAATGTACCCCAATAGCCCATTTTAGTGCTTAATATTGTATTGAAATGATGGACGATTCTAGATACAAAAAACCCCAGAAACCGTTGTGGTACTGGGGTTGCAGGGGTGTGGCCAGGGACGGAATTGAACCGCCGACACGGGGATTTTCAGTCCTCTTGTCTGATCCTGTAAGTATCTATGCGTCAGTTGATTATGGAGACATGTGATTTGGCGTGTGCACTATATGTGCTATTGAAATGAGGATTCGAGGTCGTGAGCCTCCAATTACATCTTGATGTATGATTCATTGGGGTTGGGAGCAAACAAGGATATTTACATCCGGTTTAGTATTCTGCATCTTATAAAAGAAGGGAGCCATTTGGCTCCCTTCTTTATGAACGGTAAGCTAGGTCAGCTGAGCTTGGCTAAAATATCTCCCTGGGAAATAACCAGATAATCCACTCCTTCATAGCTTAGTTCATCCCCGGCGTATTTGCCGTAAAGAATCTTGTCACCCTTTTTTATAAGTTTCTTCAAATCCTCGTCATTTCCAACGGCTACTACTGTACCGCGCCGTGGTTTTTCTTTTGCAGTGTCTGGAATAATGATGCCAGAAGCTGTGGTCTCACTCTCAGCGGCTGGTTGAACCAGCACACGATCATCAAGAGGTTGTATTTTCATTTTCGCAATTCCTTAAAATATTCAAAGTTTATAATCGGATAACAGGTTTAGTACATTCCGCCCATACCACCCATGCCTGGATCCATTCCGGGACCGCTAGCAGCAGGATCAGGTTTGTCGGTAATGGCACATTCGGTTGTCAATAGAAGTCCAGCAATGGAAGCTGCATTCTCAAGAGCAATACGCGCGACTTTGGTGGGATCAAGGATACCTGCTTCCAGGAGATTCTTGAATTCTTCAGCGCGAGCATCGAAACCAAAGTCATCTTTGCCTTCTTTAACTTTCTGAACAACAATTGAATCTTCCCAGCCAGCATTCTTAGATATCTGACGGATAGGCTCTTCAAGTGCACGACGGAGAATGTCGATACCCAGTTGTTGATCTCCATCAAGGGTAAGATCCAGAGCTTCTGCAGCACGTAGAAGTGCAACGCCACCACCAGGGATGATACCCTCAGCTACGGCAGCACGAGTGGCGTGCAAGGCATCTTCAACACGGGCCTTCTTCTCTTTCATTTCAACTTCAGTTGCAGCACCAACATTCAGTACAGCAACACCACCCGCCAACTTGGCCAGACGCTCTTGAAGTTTTTCACGATCATAATCAGAAGTTGTATTGTCGATCTGGACTTTGATCTCATTGATACGCGCAGTCAGTTTCTCTTTTTGACCTGCACCGTCAACGATTGTGGTATTGTCCTTATCGAGGATGATACTCTTCGCTTGTCCTAGATATTCCAGGCTTGCATTTTCAAGTTTATAACCCTGATCCTCTGAGACGACAGTTGCGCCAGTGAGGACTGCGATATCCTCCAACATTGCTTTACGGCGATCGCCAAATCCAGGAGCCTTTACTGCTGCAACCTTCAAGGTTCCGCGTAGTTTATTAACTACTAGAGTTGCCAGGGCTTCACCATCAATATCTTCAGCAATAATGAGCAGGGGTTTGCCAGTTTGAGAACTTTTCTCCAGAATCGGGAGTAAGTCCTTCATTGTGCTGATTTTCTTATCATGTATTAGAATGTAGGCATCTTCAAGATTTGCTTCCATTGTCTCGGCGTTTGTCACGAAGTAAGGTGACAGATAGCCACGATCAAACTGCATTCCCTCAACAGTCTCAAGGTGGGTATCCATGGTTTTGGATTCTTCGACAGTGATGACACCATCTTTACCAACCTTGTCCATGGCTTCTGCTATTAGATCACCAATGGCTTGATCATTATTGGCTGAAATAGTTCCAACCTGAGCAATTTCTTTGCTGCTCTTGACATCTTTGCTCAATTCGTTCAGAAATTTAACAACCTCAAGAACACCAGCGTCAATGCCGCGTTTGATTTCCATTGGGTTGGCACCAGCAGTAACATTCTTCAAACCCTGTGTCACGATAGCCTGAGCCAGTACGGTTGCAGTGGTAGTTCCATCACCAGCAATATCAGAAGTCTTTGAAGCAACTTCGCGAACCATCTGTGCACCCATGTTCTCACGGGGATCATCAAGTTCAATCTCTTTTGCTACAGTCACACCATCTTTTGTAATCGTTGGTGCACCATATTTCTTGGATATTACAACATTGCGACCTTTGGGACCCAAAGTCACTTTTACTGCATTTGCCAGGATATCCACACCAGTCTTCAGTTTGGACCTGGCTTCCTGATCAAATTCAATGTATTTTGCCATTACTAAATCCTCCTTAAGGATATAAATAATTAGATACTTATCACTGTCCTTTCCAAAACATATGCCAAACCCAAATTCATGACATAATGGCTCATAATACTGACAAAGGCAGCATTCTAAATTGTACTTGGCAGAGTATTTCAGCCATGAGTCTGAATACGATTATTTACTACTGTCGATATGGCATATAAATGGCAAACTGAACTCTCCGCTTGCGCTGAGCCTGTCGAAGCGCTCGCCTGACTCTATTCTGTGGTATTCTAGTATCTCTTGCCTGGGAACGTTTGAACCGTTGGAATTTATCCCGACACTCGTGTCGGGACGGGGATTGACTGAACCTGCATCACTATCGTGAATCCGTTCGTCTTGCTTTGTTTTTCAGTAGTATCCAGACCCTTATACAGTAGAGGCTAACGGGTTTTCCATCGCATAGCGGGGTTTGTTGCTAAAAAAATGCTCTTAAAAACATATTCAGAAGGTGGGCTTTTGTATTTCCGCTTTTTTTTGATGAAGTCAGGGTCTGATCAAATCCCTAAATTGAAGTTGACAGATAAAAATTATTGATCTGTATAATAATGCTATCCATTTGGAAAGTGTTATCGGTACATTACATTTCATGTCATGAATACTAGAGCGCAAACCAATACCTTCACTAAATTGATTATCCTCTATTCATGGATTTTTTTATCCAGCCCAAGTGAGCGCCTGTAGAAATAGTAGATTAAATATTGATGAAAAATAATAGATCTAAAGACCTGCCTGCTGTTGGTTGGCGCGAGTGGGTGGAATTACCTGCATTAGGTGTAAAGACAATCAAAGTTAAGGTGGATACTGGTGCTAGGTCATCCTCAATCCATGTGTTCGAGATGGAGGAGTTTGAGAAAGATGGTAAGAGCTGGGTTCGTTTCAAGCTCCACCCCATACAACGTAAATCCGAGCCTACTATAGAGGTTGAAGCAGAGGTGTTAGAGTTTAGATCAGTTCGAAGTTCCAGCGGAAAAGCTTCCATGCGACCTGTCATCGTAACCACACTCAATTTGTTAGGATTTTCGTATCCTGTGGAATTGACATTGGCCAGTCGGGATAAAATGGGGTTTAGAATGCTCCTGGGACGTGAGGCTATCCGCCGTAAATTCCTGGTCGATTCCGGGCGATCGTATCTGAACGGAAAGCCAACAAGGAAAAAGAAACGCAAATCAGATAATTAATAAGTTTGTAGGAATATATAATGAAGCTAGGCATTCTATCAGTCAATCCCAAATGTTACAGCACGAGGCGCCTGAGAGAAGCCGCAGTTCAGCGTGGACACGATGTTAAGGTTCTTAATACTCTGAAGTTTGCCATTGATCTTAAGCAGGGTGCACCTGATCTATATTTCCGCCAAAAACAGCTATCACATTATGATGCAGTCTTACCTCGAATAGGGGCCTCAATCACCTACTATGGTACTGCCGTGGTACGTCAATTTGAACAAATGGATGTATTTTGTGTAAATCCAGCTGCAGCCATTACAATATCAAGGGATAAGCTTAGAAGTCTGCAAATCCTGAGTAGGCACCGAATTGGAATCCCCCAAACAACTTTTGTAAGAGATAAAAAAGATGTCCTCCCCGCAATCCAACGTGTGGGTGGTGCTCCAGTTGTCATTAAACTTTTGGAGGGGACTCAGGGGATTGGTGTATTGTTAGCGGAAACTATTAGTGCTGCGGAAGCCATTATTGAAATGCTTCAAAGCCAAAAGCAAAACGTGCTGATCCAGAAATTTGTTGCAGAAAGTAAAGGTCGTGATATTCGCGCCTTCGTTGTAGGTGATCAAGTGGTTGCGGCTATGCGACGTGTGGCTCAAGGAAAAGAGTTTAGAAGTAATGTCCATCGAGGCGGTAGAACAGAGCAGGTCGTTCTGAATGAGGAATATCAGGAAACAGCTGTCCGTGCAGCCCAAATCATGGGATTGAGAGTAGCTGGTGTGGATTTACTTGAGAGCAACAGCGGACCACAAATTATGGAGGTGAATTCGTCTCCTGGACTGGAAGGAATCGAGGGGTGCACCCAGTTGGACGTTGCCGGTTCAATCATTGACTATATGGCTGCTCAGGTAGATTATCCAGACCTCGACATCCGTCAACGTTTAACGGTAAGTCGTGGATATGGTGTTTCAGAGATTCACATTCCCAAAGGTTCTCAATATGTTGGTCAATCAATAACTGAATCTGGATTACGAGAAAAGGATATTAATGTTCTCACGCTCTACAGAGGCACAGCAGTCATTCCAAACCCCAAAGCATCCCGTATTCTTGAAGCTGAGGACCGCTTGCTATGCTTTGGAAAACTTGAATTAATGCGAGATTTGATTCCAGCCAAAACCAGACGGAAACGTCGCGGCAAGATTGTCACGCTACCGGATCTTCCTGTGGCAGAAGAGGTACAGAAAACAACCGAAGAATTGGCCGAAGATGCTGCTACACCTCTGGAGATCATTGGTGATGAATAGCACAAGAGAGCGTAAACCCATCGGAGAATGGGATGGAGAAACCATTGCACCTGGCGAATCCAAGGATGTCTTCCTGGATTTCGGTGAGAGTTATAGTAGCCGGACAGTTAGAATCCCCATTCACATACGTAGGGCAAAGAAGGATGGTCCAGTTGTATTTATCACAGCTGCCCTCCATGGTGATGAAATAAATGGGACTGGTGCCGTGCGGCAGATCATTCAGGATCCTGATTTCGAATTGTTGAAAGGTGCACTCATTCTTGTTCCCGTACTCAATATCCTTGGGTTTGACCGCCATTCAAGGTACCTGCCAGATCGGAGAGATTTAAATCGATGCTTCCCGGGAATTGCTGGCGGGAGCATGGCCTCTCGTATGGCGTACAAAATCTTTAATGAAATCGTGACTAGAAGCGATTACGGGATAGATCTCCATACAGCCTCGGTACGTCGAACGAATTACCCCAATGTCAGAGGGGATATGAAGAACCCAGCGGTTAAAAAACTGACGGAATGGTATGGTTCTGAAATCATTCTAACTGGGGAAGGACCGAAAGGCGGCTTCAGACGAGAAGCCTCAAAAGCAGGATGCCCCACCATCATCATGGAGGGCGGTGAAGTCTGGAAAGTAGAACCGAGCATTGTAGAATCTGCAATGAATGGAATCAGAAATGTTCTCCAGAAATTGGAAATGATCGGTGTTAAATATGATCCGCCCAAATTTCAGGTCGTCATTGAAAAATCAAAATGGATCAGGGCTGAAAAAGGTGGTTTTCTCCAGTTCCATGTAGCTCCTGGTGATATGGTTGAAAAGGATCAACCACTGGCTACAAACACCACCCTTCTCGGTGATGAGCAAAATATGTTATTTGCCCCATTTGATGCCGTTGTGATTGGGATGACCAGTCTCCCTGCCATCAGTCCCGGTGAACCTATATGCAATCTGGGAAAACTTCCCAAGGGTTTTAAACCCAACAAGTTGGAAAAGATCAGATCTGAGGATGATGGGCTGGAACAATGGGTCTCAGAGGAGCTTGCTTCCAATGTGCTGGTAGTTGAGCCATCTCCGGAGATGCAAGATTCTCAGAAGCAGTAACCGGTGTAGATGACACACATTTCAATCAACATTTGAAGAAGAACAGAAATTGTCAGGTGTTCAGGAACTTTTCTGTTCTTCATGATCAGCATTTCGAGGCCCCCCCGGGGGTCTTAATAACCGCCGTTTATGAGACTGAATTCCTGAATGTTGCGAACCCCTCGCAAACCCAATAAACAGAGTCTCAAAACCCATGTCACAATCAAAGCCTCACTATTATTATCTGTTGACGTAATTAATACTAGTATAACTCACAAGAAGTAGTGAACTTTAATCTGACAAAAGAAAAGGGGAATCCTATCACAACATATGCACTTGATGTGACCTTCCCGGTCATGACTTCACTTAAGAATCAAACTCCAGGATCTCTGTGGGGCACGGCCTTTCCAATCAATAAAACGACTTTTATAACTGCAAAGCATGTGGCTGAAAACGCAGCTCAACACGTTCAGGATAAGCAAGCAGACTTTATCGTACTGGGCCAACCTGTAGCAAAAGAAATTGGTGCTAAAATCAAACTTACCGCGGTGATAAAGTATGAGTTACACGATAATTTGGACGTAGCAATTTTACAAATAACCCCAGATCAATTTTCCGATATCGAAATATCACCGTGGATATTTAATACTTTACCTCTATTAAGTGATGTCGCAACTTTAGGATTTCCATATTCGCTAGATTTGCAAGAACAGACTATCGTTTCTCGCGGATTGAAAGGATATGTTTCGGGGAATGGACCACAAAAACATATTGGTTTCCCATTTATGAGCTATGAGCTGAGTTTCCAATCACCTAGGGGACTCTCGGGAGCTCCCTTATGGACCGATGAGGTTGATAAAAAGATAGTTGGTATGATCATTGGAAACGCATCCAATGAAATGGAGATAGTGACAGAAAAAGAAGTGCTTGATAATGGTAAGGTAATCGAATCATATACAAAAATTGAAGTATTACATATGGGAATTGCGATTCAATCTAGTGAATTAAAAGATCTTCATTTTGAACTTCTAGGAGGCAGTCTCTTGGAATTTCTGCAGGCTTAATCACTTGAAAAAGCGGTACGACGCTCATATGAAGGAGCTGAGGAAGAAGTATCCCAACCTTACTCTGATAGGTGCGGATGGAGCTCCCAGAGGAGAGCGTGATAGACCACCAAGAATCTCAATTCCCGAGGCGTTAGCGCAGTTACAGGCTATTGTTGTGGCTCTTCAACAAAGTTATCCTCAAAAGAGATTTACTTTAGATGGCCGTTTAGTTGGAGATTTAGGGGAGGTTCTAGCTGAATCTGTTTATGATATCAAGTTGTTCACGGGGCTGGAGAAACACTATGATGCTATCTGCTCAGATGGCAGACTAGTCCAGATAAAAACTACGTTAAAAGATTCACTCACATTTCCATATGACCATATCCCCGATTATTATCTGGGTATTAAGATCCTTCCTGATGGTAGCTGTCTGGAGATATTTAACGGACCTGGTACAGCGGCTCATGAATTGGTGAAGAATCGTAAATCGACAAAGACGAACCTGCATTCGATTAGCATCAGGAGCCTAAGTAAGCAGAATGAAACTGTCCAGGATGTTGATAGGATACCTAAAAGGTTAATCAGAAGGTCTCAAAAACGATGAATGCAGTTAATAATGATACTTTGATTATAAGATGATTTCTGAGACACGGTCTATTGAGTTCAAATGGTGTTTCGAAGTGTTCGAATCTGAGTCTCATTAACCGAGGTTTTTGAGACAGCATGGATTCCCCAATAGGGGAGTCTAAAATCTCACTGGCATGTATTGAAAATGGGGTAATGATACATTTTCCATTGGCTAGTTTCCAGCCCCCCGGTCCTTCGAGAGTGAATAACATGTCGCCGAAACAGGATAACAGCGACATGTTATCATAACGTGTCGTCCGTAACGACATGTATAAGCTATGCAAGTCACCGTCCATATTAATGCGACCCAGATTACAAATAATATCATACTTGCATTATTAAGTTTGCATAATATCGAGTCACACCCTATAATATGCAGAGATAACAATGAGCTATATGAACTTGCCAGACTATATAAAGCACTTAAACAACCAAGGGATATGGTCATTTACGTATGATGAAGCGCATAGGAATGTGGATCGTGACCTGCCTTATGCCATTCAACGCATGCGGAAGGCTGGTAGGATTATTGATCCTGCTCGTGGGTTCTATACTATTATCCCAGAGGAGATTAGTCTCACTGACAGGATGCCGGCTGATCGCTTTGTCGATGCCCTGATGAAATTCCATGGCAGCCCCTATTACGTAGGTTTGCTTACTGCTGCTGCTTATTACGGATCAAGCCATCAAAGCCCACAAGTATTCCAGGTTATGACTGATCCCCATAGAAGAGCAATCAATGTTCGAGGGGGGAGAGTTAAGTTCTTTAGTAAGAAGGATATACAAGATACCCCGATTCGACGGAGAAACACACCTACCGGTACTATGAACATTTCTACGCCGGAAGCAACTTTGTTTGACCTAATTAAGTACAGCCGGTTGATCGGCGGAATGGATCATGTTGCAAATGTGATTTCTGAAATGATGGAGCATATTAAGATAAGTGAATTAAAAGGAGCTGCGGTGGTATTTCCCTTGCCAGTACTGCAGAGAGCAGGCTATGTGTTTGAACTGATTGGATACACCCCAGGTATTAAGATGCTGCAAAAGCATCTGACTCGTGAGAATATTGTATATACTGCATTAGAGGCTTCAAGGCCGGTTGTTCGGGACCATAAAGATGAGAAGTGGAAAGTGTTACTGAATACCGAGATTGAGATAGAATATTGATTTCGCAGGCGCACATACTTGCCTGGCATAAGGTTGCTCCCTGGCAATTTGATTACCAGATTGAACAGGATCTAATCCTATCCAGGATACTGGTTGAGATATATAACGATGAATACCTCAGAGAACAGCTATTGTTTAGAGGAGGCACAGCACTTACCAAACTATTCTTTGAAAAGCCATTCCGGTATTCTGAAGATCTTGATTTTGTTCAAACGGTTGCTGGTCCAATCAAACCTATAGTACAAAGAGTGCAAAAACTAATTGATCCATGGATGGGGCGAAGTACAACCAGAACTAGAGCAAATGGGTTCAGAATCTATTATCGGTTTCAAAGTGAATCTGATCCAGACATTACCAAGAAGATCAAGATTGAAATCAATACAAGGGAGCACTTTACTGTATTTGGAATCAAGAAGATGGACTATGCTGTGGATTCGCCCTGGTATGCTGCATCAACTCAGATTCAAACCTATTCCATTGATGAGCTAGCCGGTACAAAACTAAGGGCATTGTATCAGCGGAAGAAGGGACGTGACCTATTTGATATTTATCGACTTCTAACAGATAAGTTGATAAATCCATTGAAGACTGTCGAGGCATTCCAAGCGTATCTTAAAAAGCAGAATCTCCAGGTCAATCGTGATCAATACATGGAGAATATCAGACTTAAGTTATTGGAACCTGTTTTTCGAGCTGATGTCGAGTCACTGCTAGTTTCTGGGGTTAAGTTTGATCCCGATGAGGCTTTTGAGGAAATCGAGACATTAATCAGATTATTACCAGAATAGTATGTACAGGTTAAGAAAAAAGTGGGTGATTGAGTATGGATGAAATGGTATTGAATAATCTCAATACGGCTTTAACAGAAAAAGAGTTCAATGAGCTTGATGAATTCCTGCTATCAGATGATACTCCTGAAGAATGTATGGACATCTCAACCCTGGATGGATTCTTAACAGCTCTTGCAATTGGTCCAAATACGGTGATGCCAAGTCAATGGCAGCCTATTGTTTTTGGGGAAACACCAGAAGATGAAATGAATTGGGAATCGATGGAGAAGGCACAAAGGATTTTGAGTCTGCTGCATCGATTATCAAATACAATTGTATATGACTTTCAGACCAATCCAGAAATGTTCGAACCTGTATTTTACGAGTCAACACGGGGTGGCAAGTCTGTCACGATCTATGATGAATGGTGTGTTGGCTTCATGCGAGGTGTTGAATTATCCTATGACGATTGGGCACCTTTAGTAAAGTCGAAAGATCATAAGAAGTTCTTTGCACCATTGACTCTATTTGGTACAGAGGAGGGATGGAAGCTATTGGAGGAGCAGAATAAGGAAACAGCTATTCCCCATGAAGATTGGGAAGAAATGATCCGGTTCTCCGTCATATCCATCCATGAATATTGGTTACCCTTCAGAAAAGCACATCATTCTGTAAAACATCAAGCTGTAAGCAATAAAATTGGCCGGAATGATCCCTGCCCCTGTGGCTCAGGTAAGAAGTTCAAGAAATGTTGTATGAACTAAATCTAGGAAAAGCGGTCTCAAAAAGGGTGTCTCAAATCTTTGCCACTTTTTGGGGGTCTCATAAACATAGGTTATTGAGACCTTTACAATTGAGCATTTCCACTGTTAGCTAATAGCGACGAGTTATATATTCAACCATCTTTTACAGCCAGGAGGGGATCGTGAAACACATGAAAGTATATCTAGTATTATTCATATTGGTCGTTTTTACTATTTCATGCTCAGAAGATGGTATTACGGATCCTGATGAGGTTACGAATGATATACCTATTTTAGAACTCGTTCAACTCGAAGGCAGCATAGAAAAGCTGGCTACCGTAAGTAGTAGCTCAATTGATTTTGGTGATATTAGTGCTACAAAATCACAGCATTATCTCTTAGTCAACCGTGGAAGCAGAGATGCTATCGATGTAAACTTTAAATCAGACGGAGTAATTGTATCCCCGAATCATATAGACAGATTACTGGGTGAAGGATCGGGTCAAATAGAAGCACAGCCAATAATTAGTTTTACTGCAGTGCACGTTATTCCCCCAACTGGCTCAGGGTCTCCAGAACCCTTTCAGATTGGGTCATTCTCTGATAGCATTCATCTTGATTATGGGTATGTCTCCGTTGATGGTGACACAAATACGATTAGCAATACGTATGTTGTGGCAGGAACCAAACTTGGAGCCATTATTAATTGCTTTTTCTCGGGGAAAAGGGTTGCCGAATTATTCAATGGCACTGCCGAAGACTGGACTGCTTGGTATCAATACGAAATAAGCCGTTTCTTCGGTGGTATTGAACAAGATTGGATCGATACTGTAATGATTCAGAACCATGGCAATGTAGCGTTGAGAATTGCCACCGTGCCGAGGGTATTCCTAGACGAAATCACTGTTCTCGATACAGTCATATTGCCAAATGAAAGTATAGACTTGTCCGGATATCTTAATAATGAACAAAGTTGTATGGATACATCCTGTGGTGATTTGCTCGTACTTGGGGATGCTGTTGGGCAATCATCCATCTTCACTTTCGAGGATATACTCTGCATGGATGGGATTGCTGGATTTACGTTTGATATTAATGGAAATAAAGATTCGTTATCGGGTTATATACAATAATGTTCCACAGAGGGAGTAACTCAATTAGAAGTATCTCAAGTCCAAAGATTTTGATGGTATTGACACTCACAATGTTCTCATGCTCAGAAAAGAATATCACAGATCCAGATCAAGTCCTGGACAGTGCACCCATTCTTGAACTAGTCAGACTTGAGGGTGATTTAGGTAAGTCTACTGTTAGCAGCGGCTCATCAATTGATTTTGGTGAGATTCCGGCGACTAGATCACAATACTATTTACTTTTGAATAAGGGAGCGCGAGATGCATTTGACATAAATTTCTCAAGTGATGAGATTATTGTTAATCCTAGTCATATCAATGTTGTACCAGGCGACGGATCAGAGAATATTGAAACTTTGCCTATTATTGAAATGACAGCAACGCACGTTATTCCACCCTTCGGTGTAGGTGAGCTACTTCCATTTGAGATCGGTGTAATTTCAGATACAATCCTTTTTGACTACAAATATTTGACTATGGCTGGTGACACCAGTACAATTGATAATGAATATTATGTAGAAGGTTCAAGAGTAGGCGCTTTTGTGTCGCTCACCGCAGATAGCGTTGACGTGATAAACGCTGCATCTTGGATTGGAGGTGATACAAATGATCCTCAGGAAGGCTTTCGTCTATTGAATCTGGAAGTAGACAATTTAGGTGTTAGTTCCTTAAGTTCTTTCTTTGTTGTGAATCGGGGTAATGTTGATATTGCAATAGAAGTATGGGATTGGGAAGATCGAATGTATGGTCGTAATCCTCTCGGAACACATTCTATCGCACCAGGTGACTCAGTGGATATCGAAAATTACCCAAATATTAGCTGGGATGAAACAAGCTTATTGCATAACTACCTTGTTGTTTCTTGTGGTCAGAACATCCTATCTTTCGCCAACCAATCCTACACTAATGGAAAACTGGGTATTTATCTTTTAATAAGATCATAGCGTTAGTCAAGCAGTACATTTTTGGTGATTCTTACAACTGTTAGTCTCAAAAAGCGAGTCTCAACATTAGAATGTAGTTTGGACGTATCATAAACCTCGATTATTGAGACCCAGCTTAAAGTGGAGATGAAGTATGGATGTCGATAACAATTAAAAACCTTTGATTATTTTGCCATACCATCCCTCCAAAAAAGAACTCAGGGAACGCTACCAATGTCAAGAGTTTTACAGTTCTTGGTGGGAAGACAAATCATACTGCGATGAGCAAATATTCAGGAAAGCCGAAGAGCTTGGCCACCGTTATGGGTGGGAAATAAACTATGAGGCACAATATATTGATACATTCCTGAACATAATGTACCCAGGCTGGTTTAAACGATTAACTCAGGGAATCCCAACTGAGTACCATGGGAGTGCCTTCCCGACGGAGGCCGAACTACTGTCTTTTAAGGGAAGAAATATCGAAAAGTTGTGGCGCGGTTGGACACTTCTAGTAAATAAATAACACAGACATATTAAGCAGAAATCCGCCATTCACGCCTAAGCACTCCGCTTGGGCGTTTTCATTTACACAATAACAAAAGAAAGGAGCCATTAAAATGAAAATTGGCTATGCCCGCGTTTCAACGCAGGACCAAAACCTCGACTTGCAGAACGATGCACTTAAGGGTGCCGGCTGTGAGAATATCTATACCGACAAGATGAGTGGGTCGAAAACAGAAAGACCCGGTCTGGAGAAGATAATGTCCTTCATCCGCAAAGGTGACACTCTCGTCGTCTGGAAACTGGATAGACTGGGCAGATCTCTTAAACACCTAATTCAAGTTATGAATCAGCTTGAAGAAAGAGGCATCTACTTCAAGAGCGTTCAGGAATCCCTCGATACATCAACACCCGGTGGAAAACTTATCTTCCATGTCTTTGGCGCACTGGCAGAATTCGAACGTGATATTATCCGTGAGCGAACCCTGGCAGGATTAGCAGCCGCTAGAGCACGTGGAAGGGTAGGGGGCCGTCCCAGGAAACTATCGAAGAAGCAGGTCGAGATGGCAAAGAACCTGATGAAGGATTTAAGCATTCCAATTGGTGAAATCTGTAAAACGCTGGGAGTCTCGAAGGCGACACTTTATCGGTATGTCGGGAGTAAAGATTAGCCAGAGGTCTTTAAGAGTCGAGAATCCTAAGGAGCATCTTGTTACTCTTGATCCTAAATGAACGTGATGTAAAATGTCATGAACTTGTGGATTGAATATTTATGGATATATTTAAAATCACAATTTATAGGAATATGTACCTCTGAGACTGTTTAAACGTTATCAAACCAGCTCAGCTGAACAAAAGGCTATTTAAGCTGTCAAGGGGATAGTGATAAATGACTAAATATTGGTTTGAGAATAGTGACTCGGACTTCAGCAAGAAGCCTTGGCACCTTGATTTTCTAGTGTCCCTTGATGAGAATAGGGGTAATCTGGATAAATTGTGTAAGGCTGGAGGAGAGGATGTAGAGGATGTTTTGGCATTTATTAATAGCGATGATCAACTGGTAAAAAGTGTAAAAGTTATTATTCTGAAATATTCTGAGAACCGATATAATAAGTACTTCGATGACCGAAAAGATATATTAAAAAAGTCATCTGGCCGGCAAAAGTTAAGGATAATCCCAGAGCCAAAAGTATTCATTACAGAAACCTCAAGTAATGAGGAGAATGCTTCGGGTCAGAAACTTAGCCTACAGAGTAAAATTGAAAATGTCCAATCCTTAAAGAGACGAAGGAAACATAGGGAAGCACTTGCATATGCTCGCCAATTAATCAATCAGCATCCCACAGAACCCTTGGCCTACAAATCTCTGTCAAAAGTTCAGGCAGTTTCAGGAGACGTCAAGGGGGCAATTGAATCTATGAACATGGTTTTGCAATTGTATCAGACCGATATGGTAACAGAATTTGTAGATTATCAATATGGCCGTGGATTCACGCAACTCTTCCGAGAAATGTTTACAGAATATATCAATGCCGCCTACTATTTGCGTGTGTTCAGCAAGCACAAGACTAGACCATTACCCCAGGACGTGGTTTCAACACTTGCTGAAGATTATTCCCCAAAATTGCCTAATGGGAAACAATTGAGGCAATACATTATGGAAGGGATAAAATTGAGCAATCCCCTCTGGAGTAGAAACCCTAATGATTTCAAGAGGGTGATTGAAGGTTTGGTCGATTCAATATCACTTAAATGACTTCAAAATAATCAACAAAGTCAATGGACACTTAATCCCTCGGCTATGTTCCGTAACTCTCTCTATCACAGCTTGTTAGCCCAATTCCAAAAACAGCATGTGCATCTGGTGATGCAAAATTGCCTATTAGAGCGCTAAAATCCCGGTTGTTGTGTAAGGGATATAGGTATATAGAAATATTCTCATATTGCTGTTTCGAGCCTGGTACCCTTTTTCACACCTTGATAACTAACCTGTGTGTTCTAAATTCAGCGATTCATCTGGAAAGACGTGGGGGACACGCCGATGTAGCTTTTCAGCTCTGAATCTTGGATTAATTCTATAATATTAGGACTGACGTGGATCGACTCAACTTCTTCAATCCGTTTATCCATAAGGATCTCAATCACGAGGACAGGCTTACACGGGCATTCTTAATCCTGTTGCGATATGAACCACTGGCACAAAGTCTATTCCTGGAATTGATTCACCGTAATCTCTTGAAACATGAAATAGAAGTACCAACATTAGGGGAGATAAATCATACTCTGGCTGCGGAAACTCAAGTACAGAAATTACCGCCACATGCATTCAACCTCGTCAGCGTCCTAATTACCGATGAAGTTGTCGATGAACAATACCCTGTTGAATGGGTGAATCGGGATCCAAAATATGACGGAGTAATGGATTATGGAGATTGGCTCTATATCATTGAGAATAAACTTAGTCACACAAATGTCTGGAAAGAACAACTAAGTCCAGGATTATCGTCCGTTGAGGGGACAGAGGATATCAACTTGATACCACTGGCTGCTTGCGTTGCTTGGGAAGATGTATTCAAAGGGCTTCACAATCTGGAACAAACTGATGCGATTGGGGGGGCTGGCAAGAAGCTATTATCTGATTTCCTAGAACTGGTCGACTTGCATTTTACTCGACTTGTGCCCTATCCAAAATTCGACCGCTGTGGAAGCGTGATTGCCAAGCTAGAACGGCGTGTTGGCTTATTGAAAAATACGCTGAGTGAGCGCACAAATATACCAATTGTTAAGCGTGCCGGCAGATATCCAATATTGCAGCGTCAGGGAGGCATAGCTGAGGAAGTAGCAGTTTGGGTTGAAAATGAATCTGAAGATTCTGAGGATTGGGTGTTAAAGCAAGGGTTATGGCCCGCAGATACTGTTGGCCAAGCCAGGCGGTTTTACGAACAAATGGATATTAGTGCTCTTAAGCATTTGAAGGAAGCCGGTTGGGAAATCGGACTAAATCTTCATTTCTCCTTCGGTGGCACACAATTAGTACACCATCATTCTGATATCAATCCTGAGGTTTACTTCAATCTATGGGCTAAGCATCAGATACGCTTGGGTCAGTACTCTACGGAACCGGAAGTATTCGACCAGTTGATGGATGACCTTGTCGGGAATGGACTCATTGGGCATGAGCAGCTCAAATTGCTTGAAGACAAGTTCCTGCACACACGGCGCCAACACATTAATGTGATCCCAGGATTTGCGTTTATTAAGACAATGAAATCAAAAAGGGTGCTTACCCTCGATATTGACAATCAACTAGAAGATCAGATTCTTCAGGAATTTGAAACTGCTCTCAACTCATGGGAAGAGACTCTTTACATACAGGATAATAAGAAATGAACAACTTCAACGATAAAGTCAATTTCATCTGGTCAGTTGCTGAGCTATTACGCGGACCCTATCGTCCCAATCAGTATAAGGACGTCATGCTCCCAATGGTTGTTTTACGACGGCTGGATTGTGTGCTCGAACCTACTAAACAAGCGGTTCTAGACAAAATGAAAGCTCTCCAGGGTTCAAAGATTGAGAATCTTGAACGGATTCTAAACAGGGAGGCAGGGCAGAATTTCCATAACACGAGCCGCTTCACCTTCGAGAAGCTTAAGGGTGATTCCACCCATATCGCCGACAATCTTCTACAGTATATCAAGAGCTTTTCGCCCAGGGCATTAGACATCCTGGAGCACTTCCAGTTCGAAGAGCAGATCGTCAAGCTGGAAAAGGCGGATCGATTGTTTCTATTGGTTTCTAAGTTTGCAGAAATTGATCTACATCCCGATGCTGTTTCCAACCTGGAAATGGGCTATATCTTCGAGGAATTGATCCGGCGCTTCAATGAAGCCAGCAATGAGGAGGCAGGAGACCACTTTACACCTCGGGAAGTCATTCGACTCATGGTGAATTTGATCTTTGCACCTGATGGTGAAATACTCACTCGGAAAGGGATCGTAAAGACACTCTTCGATCCTGCTGCTGGAACCGGTGGTATGTTGTCCGTCTCGGAGGAATACCTTCGTGAGCTGAATCCAGATGCTCGTTTGGAAGTTTTTGGCCAGGATTACAATGACCAGTCCTATGCGATCTGTGGTTCCGACATGATGATCAAAGGCCAGAGTATGGAAAACATTCGTCGAGGCGATTCACTGACGGATGATAAACACAAAGGGAAACATTTTGATTATATGCTAGCCAATCCGCCCTTTGGGGTGGAGTGGAAGCCTGAAGAAAAGGATGTACGCAAGGAATACCAGGAGCAGGGCTTTGGTGGACGTTTTGGTGCCGGTTTACCAAGAATAAATGACGGGTCATTTCTATTTCTACAACATATGATCAGCAAGATGAAGCGGTCGGAAGAAGGTGGAACGCGTCTGGCAATTGTGTTTAATGGTTCTCCATTGTTCACTGGTGGTGCTGGATCTGGGGAGAGCGAGATTCGCAAATGGATCATTGAGCACGACTGGTTGGATGCAATTATAGCTATGCCAGATCAAATGTTCTACAACACGGGCATATCGACTTACTTATGGATCGTGACGAACCGCAAGGAAACTCATCGCAAAGGCAAGATTCAGTTGATTAATGCATCGACTGAGGGGTTCTTCCAGAAGATGCGCAAGAGCCTGGGCAACAAGCGACATGAGATCACTCAGGACCAGATCGATGCCATAACCAATCTCTATGGTGATTGCACCGAAGGGGAGCATGTGAAGATCTTCCCCAATGAGGCCTTTGGTTATCAACGCATCACTGTCGAACGACCATTGAAACTGAACTTTCAGGTAAATGAGGAGCGTCTAGAAAGAGTCAAAGAGGCAAAGCCTTTTCAATCTATGGCCACTTCAAAGAAACGCAAGGATACAACAGCGGCTGCGGTGGAGATTGAAGAAGGTCGGAAGCAACAGCAACTGATTCTGAAAGCATTGATGACTTTGGAGCGTCTGGGTTTGGTAAAGGAGCGACCTGTCTTCGTAAAAGCGTTAAAGCAAGCCATGCAAGCCGTCAATCTGAAAATCGCAGCGCCCTTGATGAAAGCGATCCTCTCTGCATTAAGTGAGCGAGATGGAACCGCGGCTATATGCGTGGACTCTAAAGGGAATCCAGAACCCGATACCGAGCTACGGGATTACGAGAATGTCCCGTTGGATGAGACCATTGAAGACTACATGAAAAGAGAAGTCCTACCCCATGTACCAGATGCCTGGGTGGACCATAATAAGACCAAGATCGGCTATGAGATAAATTTCAATCGCTACTTCTACAAGTATATGCCACCGAGACCCGTTGAGGATATTGAACGAGAATTGCATGGGATCGAGAAAGATATCGCTCAGATGTTGATAAAATTAGAATCTTCAAAGTCAACAATCAAATGAGGCTATACAATGAGTAACCGAATTATTCATGATTTACCAAACATTTCTACTGGTGATTCTAGTTGGTTCTTTCGACAGAATAAATATGAACGACAGGAGATACGGCGGCAAATCGCTCTAAAGGACAAGATGTGGCCGGGGATTGAGCACGGAGCGTTCAGCAAAAAGCCAACGCATTTCTATCCGCATATTCTCCCAGAAGATTTAGGTGTATTCTATGAATCTTTTGCAGCGGAAGTGTATAAATACTTTGCTGAAGCAGACATTGCGATTCATTCTGAAGTATTAAATCTGAAAAGTTCTCAGGTTGCTTGTGTAAATATTCTGTTTCCCCTGAGACAGGATCTAGAATTTGCCGCTGATGTAATGAAACCTTTTCTTAATAACCTTGATTCAGTTGAGCGTATTGAATTTGAGGATACTGGAGAGCTGGCATCAAAACCGGGTGATATCACAAAATGGCTCGGTGAACCACCTGGTGGAAAACGTGGTCAAAATCGCACCAGTATTGATTGTGCAATTTATTGGAAAGATACTAGAGGGAAATCCAACGTAACATTAATAGAGTGGAAGTATACAGAACGTGCTTTTGGAAACTGTGGTGCGTATGCTTCCAAGTCTACAACTCCAGAAGAGCGCGCTACCTGTAACCTTGTCATGAAAGATGGTCATGAAAGATGCTGTCTCTTAGTCGAACATGGTAGAAATAGGTCACGGCATTATTGGAATCTTCTAAAGGAAGCTGGGGTCGACCTGGAATTATTTGAGGATACGAGTATCTGCCCTTTCTCCGGACCATTTTATCAGATCATGAGACAATTCCTCGTGGCAAGCTATCTGCGGCGGAACGGGTTTGTCCAAGTTGATGTCGTTGCATTGGGGTTTGATCAGAATAAGTCGCTGCGGAAAATTCCCAACAATCTGGTTTCCTTTCGTACGAATAAAGAAGACTCTATAATTGACATTTGGAATCGAATATTGAAAGGTGTTCCTCCAATTAGACATATCACTGCTGAAGAGCTTATGATTAGTGTGGATCGAACTCAAAATGCTGAATCAGGGTGGCGCAATTACATTAACGAACGCTATGGAGTATAAATAGATGCATTTCCTGGATTGGCTTAAGGAGTGGTCTGGGCCAGTTGGTATTGGCCTCGGTATTCTTGGTATTGGAATAACCGTTTGGTATGCATCTCGACATAAAGAGACGAATCCAATCTGGTTGATAGGAAGTCAAACTTGAAAGACTTGGACAAAATCCAACCTAAGGCCCACACGGGTAAACATAATGACTGAATTAATACTTTTCGAGTCGTCTACACCAGAAGACTGGGCGACTTATAAGATTGCTCATGGATTTGGACGAATTGGATCGGGAACTACTCCTAAATCTGATAGACTGGAGTACTACGATGGGGATATCCCTTGGATAACGACCTCGGAGTTGCGTGAAAACCTGATCTCCGAACCCCGCCAAATGGTCACTCAAAAGGCGATGCGTGACTATTCGGTTCTTAAATATTACCCGGAGGGGACGTTACTAATCGCACTGTATGGGGCAACGATTGGAAGAATGGCTATTTTGGGTATACCTGCCACAGTGAATCAGGCTTGTTGTGCTCTTTCCGAGCCTACTAAATTTGATACAAAGTTTGTTTACTACTGGCTTTGGGCATTCCGACCAAACCTAATTTCGCTAAGCTCGGGGGGAGGACAACCAAATCTTAGCCAGGAAATTATCAAGTCAATCAGGATACCATGTCCTGGAATTAAATTGCAGCAAAAGATTGCTGGCCACCTCGATCACAAAATCACCCAAATCGACACCCTTATTGCCAAAAAGCGGCGGCAGATAGAACTCATCAAAGAGAAACGTACTGCCCTCATACATGAGGCCATTCAAGAAGCAGGAACAGCTGATATTCGTATCAGACACGTCGCAGATAGCATAAGACGGCCATTGTCAAGAGTGTCAAATAACCTATATACCCCAGTTGGATTGTATAATCGAGCTAGGGGCATCTTCCACAAGGACGAAACATATGGCAAAGAGTTGGGAGACTCAGGCTTCTTCTGGCTTAAACCAGATGATTTGGTTTTAAGTGGTCAGTTTGCTTGGGAAGGTGCAGTTGCGTTTGCAGATGAAGCGGATGCAGGGTGTATCGCCTCACATCGCTATCATGTCCTTCGAGGAAAGCCTCAGATCTTAGATACAGCTTATCTGTATGCCTACTTCACGACCGTGACCGGTGACTTCACTCTTAACGATCATTCTCGCGGTGCCGCAGGCCGGAACCGACCATTGAATATTGGTTCACTCCTTAAAGAGAAGATTCCTGTTCCTCCTATCCAAGCCCAGCGCAAAGTTTCCAATCTGGTCTACTTCGAGCGCGAGTTTAGACGAGCAATAGATTCTTCTATTCAATTGCTTGATGAGTATCGGTCCAGTCTTATCACCGATGTAGTATCAGGGAAACTCCCAATTGGAGATTTATAATGAGTGACATCAAGCTCTTCCACATCAAAGGATCCAAAGCCACAAATCTTCAGGGATCCGCTTTCAAGCTAGAGAAACACCTCCAGGACAACATTGAACAGCATATGGATGTCTTGCTCCAGATGCGCTTCATTGCATCAGAGCATCCCACAGGTAAAAACCACGGTGGTCGCATTGATTCACTCGCCTTGGATGAGAATGGCTGCCCTGTCATCATCGAGTACAAGCGCAACACCAACACCAATGTCATAAATCAGGGTCTCTTCTACCTGGATTGGCTCATGGATCACAAAGCTGAGTTTGAGATGATGGTCCTGAAGCAATTCGGTCAGAAAGTGGTGGATGTTATTGACTGGACTGGACCGCGTTTGCTTTGTATTGCAGAAGATTTCAGCAAATATGACGTTCACGCCGTACAGCAGATCAATCGTAACATTGAACTCATTCAATATATTCATTATCAGGAGGGGTACTTGGTTCTAAACCTCGTAAACGCAGTAACTGCTCCGCCCATTCTTGATGATGTTCCTACTAAAAAGGCTGGAAAAGCAGGCAAAATAGAATACAAGACCATTGGTCAATATATGGCAGATATGTCTGATTCTTTAAGCGCAGTTTATGATGAGGCACGTGAGTTCATGTTGGAGCTGGGTGATGATGTCATTGAAAAGGAACTTAAATACTATATTGCTTTTCGCCGTATGAAGAACTTTGTCACTGTCCAGGTTGCTCCCACGAAGGAGACCCTCTATTTCTATTTGAATTTGGATCCTAAGTCCATCGAATTAGAGGAAGGATTTAGTTCTGACCTGACTAAGGTTGGACACCAAGGGACTGGGAATCTTGAGCTAAGGATATGTTCAATGGAGGATCTTGAGAAGGCCAAGCCTTACATCAAGCAAAGCTTTGATAAGAATTAAACTAAGAGAGAACTACCATGGCTAAAATTCATACAGAAGACGCATTTGAAACCCTTATTGAAACCCATTTAATCAAGCGTCAAGGATACAGACAGGGTAATCCGGCTACATTCGACCGGGAGAAAGCTCTGTTCCCCGATGAGGTCGTGGAATTTGTCCAAGCTACCCAGCCGAAGGAGTGGGCGAACCTTGAGAAGATCTACAAGGATGATGCACCCCAGATATTGATCAATGATCTGGTTCGTGCTCTGAATTCGGACCATGAAGGCTGCCTATCCGTACTCCGTCATGGATTCAAATGTGGTGGGAAGCGTTTCAAAGCGGTCTATTTCGCGCCGGCTAGTGGTCTGAACCCTCAAATACAAGCCTGGTATGACGCCAACCTACTAACAGTGACAAGGCAAGTCCACTATAGCACCAAAAACGAGAACTCCCTCGACCTCGTGATCTCCCTAAATGGCATTCCCGTCCTAACTGCCGAACTCAAGAACCCCTTAACAGGTCAAACCTGGCGCAATGCTATTCATCAATATCGACATGATCGAAATCCGGACGAGCCCATTTTCCAGTTTAAGAAACGAGCATTGGTACACTTTGCAGTTGATCCAGATGAAGTTCATATGACCACTCGCTTGGCGAAGACATCAACATTCTTTCTGCCATTCAACATGGGATACTTTCATGGCGCTGGGAATCCACCCAATACTTCTGGTCATAAGACGGCGTACCTCTGGGAGAAGATCTTTCAGAGAGATGTGCTCCTGGACATCCTTGCTCGCTTCATGCATTTGGAAGTGAAGGAAAAGAAGATTGGTGACAAGACTATTGAGCGGGAAACCATGATCTTTCCTAGGTTCCACCAATTAGATGCAGTTAATCGGATGGTTATGGATGCAAAAGTCCGCGGAGTTGGTCAGAATTACCTTATTCAGCATTCAGCTGGTAGTGGGAAGAGCAACTCTATTGCTTGGCTGGCCTATCGTCTTGCCTCACTCCACAACGTGGATGATGATAAGGTATTCGATACGGTCGTGGTGGTCACAGATCGTCGTGTGCTGGATCAGCAGCTGCAGAACACTATCTACCAGATCGAACACAAGCAGGGTGTTGTGGTCCGGATCCAGGAAGGTGAGAGCAAATCTGTGCAACTGGCCGAAGCTTTGGAGAGTGCTTCGCCAATAATCATTACGACACTTCAAACCTTCCCCTTTGTGACAGACAAGATCGCTGATCTTCCAGGGCGCAGGTATGCAGTCATAGTAGATGAAGCACACAGTTCGCAGGACGGTGAAGGCGTCACAGAGATGAAAGGTGTACTGGCGGGATCCGAAAAGAAGGTGGATGATGAAGATGAAGATCTCAGTGATGTTGAGCGTCAGATCCTGGAGACCATCAGGAAACGCGGGCGACAACCCAATCTGAGCTTCTTTGCATTTACTGCGACTCCTAAGTACAAGACTTTAAAGGTATTCGGGCAGGAAGGTCCAGATGGTAAACCGATTCCCTTTCATCTATACAGCATGCGTCAGGCAATTGAAGAGCGCTTTATTCTGGATGTACTACAGAACTATACCACATATAAGCTTTATTACAAGCTCATCAAATCTGTCGAGGATGATCCCAAGCTTGACAAGCGCAAAGCAGCCAGAGCGTTGGCCAGGTTCATGAGTCTCCATCCCCACAACATCGCCCAGAAGGCCGAAGTCATGGTGGAGCATTTTCGTACCCATGTGAAACACCTGATCGGGGGCAGAGCCAAGGCCATGGTTGTGACCTCATCCAGGATGCATGCTGTACGCTACAAGCAGGCCTTTGATAGTTATATAAAGGAACATGACTACAAAGATATAAGGACTTTGGTTGCATTTTCCGGTGTCGTACAGGATGACCAGGTTCCGAATCTTGAATACACAGAAGTCTCAATGAACGACGGGGTCAAGGAGCGAGAACTACCAAAAGCATTTAGCTCAAATGATTATCACGTACTGATTGTCGCTGAGAAATACCAAACTGGTTTTGATCAACCCCTGCTGCACACAATGTATGTGGACAAGCGACTATCAGGCATTCAGGCTGTACAGACACTCAGTCGTTTGAATCGGACACACGCTGGTAAGGAATCAACCTTTGTATTGGACTTTGTGAACGACCCTGAGGAGATCAGGCAGTCCTTCCAGCCCTATTATGAAACCACACTTGTTGGTGAGGATGTAACGGTTGAACAACTGAATGAATTGCAGGCCAAACTCATTGAGAAGCAAGTGTTTACCTGGGCGGAAGTTGAGGAATTCAGCAGAGTATTTTATAAGCCAGCGTCCAAACGTTTAGCAACCGATCACGCCCAGCTCTACAAGTGCATTGACCCGGCAGTAGCTCGTTTTAAGGAAATACCGGAAGAGGAGCAGGACGCAATTCGCAAGGAGCTGGTGGCATTCAAGAATTTGTATTCGTTCATGGCTCAAATCATACCTTTCCCTGATACAGAACTAGAAATGCTGTACTCGTATGTGCGTTTCTTGATACAGAAGCTACCCAAGCGAGGTCCTGGAGTTGTCTATGACCTCACAGATGATGTGTCGCTTAAGTATTACCGACTCCAAAAGATAGCAGAGAATCAGGAGCTTGGCCTGATAAAGGGTGAGGGTGGAGTTGTCGACTCACCTAGCGATGTGGGAACCGGATCAGTCAAGGGAGATGAGATCGAGTTATCCAAGCTTATCGATCTTATCAACGAGCGCTTCGGAACCGACTTTACACCGGCTGATCAATTGTTCTTTGATTCGATTCGGGAAGATGCCGTTGCCGATGAGAAGATTCGGGAGGCTGCCCTGGCGAATACAGAAGAGAACTTCAGTTACGTTCTACTCAAGTTATTAGATGAATTGTTCATCGGAAGAATGGAGCAGAACGAAGAGATCGCTGCAAAATACTTCAATGAGGCGAAGTTCAGGAAGCTGATTGGTAAGTACCTAGTAAAACAGGTATATAAGCAGGTTAGGGAAGAAAAGCAGTAGAATATAAAATCTAGGAAGTATCTCAGTAGGTTCCATGCCAGACATCCAATTCCAGAGTAGAACAAGTGGGTTTGCCCTCACCAGGACCAAGAAGCCCATTCAGGCCACTCAATTTCCATTTACACTGAATGCAAATATAGGGTGCTTGTTTAAATGCAGCTATTGTTACTTGCAATCACCCCCTTTCTCATTCCAAACTGATTTTGGTAATGAGGTAAGGATCAAGACTGATTTACCGAAAAAGTTGGACGAGGAGTTGTTCAAGCATAGCCAGCTTCCTGCATACATCAAGCGTGTCCAAATCAACGAGGCAACTGAGGGGTATCTGCCACACACTATCCAAGCTGCAAACGAGCACCTCGGCCGTGATCTAATGGCCGAGATTCTACAAACCTTTAGGAAGCATTGGAGACTTGGAAATAGGTGGATGCTCCACCTTGTTACCAAAAGTCACCTAATTTTGAATCATATCGAATTGATCGAAGAAATGCGGGATCAGTTGCAGGTGGAATTAACAATCACCACTCTTGATGAGACAATTGCACGGAAGGTCGAGGGGGTGGCCCCTTCGGTATCAAAGCGACTGGAAGTTCTTAAGCGGCTTGCTGAACGCGATATATTCGTGCGGATTATGTGCATGCCATTTCTTGGAAATAAAGAGGAGGCAGTAGCAATCAAGGATACACTTCTTGACATGGGTGCTAAGGCGTTCAAACAGAAGAGCTTGAACTACTTTGACCGTGAACAGCTGCTCGAAGGCAAGATAGTGCGGACCAAAGGGCGGCTTGACGAAAAGTTTCAAGACCTTACCTACAAAAGTGGTGAGCTGTTGCTCGACGATAGCGGTGCGCCAGAGTGTCAGATCTTGCTACTCCCAAATGAGAAGTGGGACTCGTTCACACAGCAGTCAATTCAACGGATTGATGCTGGATATAAAGAGATGAATTCATACGACTGGGGATATGTGAATTGATTTGAAATAACTGAGTGACTGGATTCGAAACCCCAAAACCTGAGGTAGCGCGTGAAGAAAATTGATGTTCGAAACATTACGGAATGGAAAATTACCTGTGAATTGATGGATTTCAGCCTTGAAGTAGGCGAAGGTTTGGAGTTCGATGATCTTATGGTTGACCTTAGCAAGAAGAATAACCTCGACCTACCGAAAATAACATCGAAACCGTCGATTCTTAGCCTCACTGGACTCGACAAACACAAATCCGGGAAAGCTCGCCAGACGGTGCTTGCAGCGGCATTGAAATCAGGTCATGAGTATGATCAACATGTGTTTCTCGTGAATCTAGCTGAATTAGATGAAACATGCATTGAATGGTTGATAAAGCGTCAAGGAGCAGAAAACATCTTGGTGATTAACAATGTCTCTCAAAAGACAGATCAGGCCTATCTCAGGGCACTGCGAGGCGCTGGATTCAAGGCGATACTATGGACCACCACCTCGGAAGATTTAGTGGGCATCCCACAATATCTTCCAAATACAGATTGGCTTGTCATCGAAGGGAAGATGCCCAGGAATAATACAGTAAAGGCTCGACTGTCAAATATCTATTGGGAATGTTATCATCAAAATATTCCTTTCTGGAGTGCACAGGGGATAAATCTGGAGACACTTCTCAACGAAGGAGCCAAACAGGTTGTTGGCATTAAAAAATCAATGCAAGATGATCCTGGTTATGATTTCCCCGATCTGGGAGAGTATGTTTTATGGGACAGTCAACTTGAAAAGGAGATAGATGGTAAGCACTTGCATTCCGAAGTGCTAAATGCGCAGGGGCAATTGGCCCGGTCAACGATGCAGCTTGCATATAGATTATTTCAACTCAATGAAACTGCAATTAGGACAGGTAAACGAGCTTTCTATCAGCTCAATTTCGGAGTCAATAATTTTGGATCTTATTGTGAAAACCAACTAGGAATCAAAGCGAACTTGGGCAGCCAGTATTTGGTAGCGATCAGGACAGTAAATGCTTTGGATCAGTATCGACTCCAAAGTGTATTCGATCCAGGCGAGGACGAACCGAAGAGCCTTCCATTGGGTTACACCCGTTTTCGTGATGTGTCAAAATATCTCGGTAGGATGGTAGACTTGAAGTCGACAGATGTGCCTGGATTCGAGAAGCTAAGGGCTAAGATATTTGACCCAGCGCTTAGTAATCGTGATGTGATCTCAGTTACTGAAACTGAATTGGGTATAAAACGCAAAAAGAAAGCTCTAGTTCAGACGAACCCAGATCCGACTACTAGGTTAAAAACGAGGATTATCAAAATAGGGAGTGATTTAAAAAGCATAGTTAGCCCTCAGGATAGTGAGGAGGTTGATAAAATCTTACTCCAATTATTGGCACTTCTACCTAAGCCAGTTATTACGGATAATGAGAATCCATTCGAAGAGGAGTTTGGGATATCTGAAGACTCCACTCCGGATCGTGCTCCTAAGAAAAAGGTTTCGCGCGAAACCTTTTCAGATGAAGTTGAGGTGGACGCTCCAGACTCTATCCTTCCTGAGGGGGATGATACAGATGACAAGCCAACCAATCATCATGTTGAAGGAAAGATTAAAGATGGGAAATGGAAACCAGTTATACTGACACCAGAGATCACAGGTCTTAAGCGTCCAATGGAGATTTTAACAGCACCGCGGGGTGCATCCTTCGTCAAGTGTGCCTGGCATGGAGATAAAGATACTTTCTGCCCACCTATCTGGGCTGATATTGCCCTGGGAAGCGGAGCTTGCGGGTTTGGATGCCGGACTTGTTTCCTGATGTTAACATTTCGGTCCATGCGTGACCCTAGCCGCCCGCTAGTCTATACGAACTATGAAAAGATGGATTCTGATATTAGGAAATGGCTAATAGCAAAACACTATTATTATGAGGATAAAGACAAAAAGAAGGTCCAGAAGAAAAGAAGCTATAAAGAGACAATAGGACTAGGTATCGATTGCGCAGATAGTCTTCTCTTTGAAGGATATACACAAAATTTAAGACGTATTGCTCCTCTCTTCCAATCAGAGAAATCAAATCCTCTAGACACGCAATTGGTATTGCTCACTAAGAGTGCAAATACTCACTTTCTTAAAACTGTTAAACCTAAGAATATTATTATAACGATGTCATTAAATCCAGAGGGGATTGCTGATCTCTGGGAGGGCAAATACCTTGATGGAGTAAGGATTACACCACCTATAACAGAACGATTAGAGGCGCTGAAATATGCTCAAGATTTAGGTTTTGAAACGAGAATCAGACTTGATCCGATTCTTACACCTGACAAATGGGAAGAACAATACAGGGAATTCGTTAATGAGATGTATGAGCTTGGAGTTAAGCCCTCATTCATCACGCTCGGAACATATCGAGAGAAGAATAATCAGATTGATACCTGGCGTGAAAAGTGGGGATTACCACCGGCAGAGGTAGATAGCTTAGAAGTTGGTAATGAAAAAGAGGGGACTCACTTCCATATTCAAGGTAGAAATGAGATATATTCTACTGTTGAGACTATAATTAAAAAGGGTTATGCGGGTGGTTCCTTCAAACCACATATCTCGCTTTGTAAAGAAACATTTAGCATTCGTAAAGAACTTGGTATGACAAACATGTATTGTAATTGCCTTAGATCGGAAAGTTCTGAGTGTAATTCCTAAAAATGGTAGATTACTTCTAAAGCCCGCTGTTCGGGATGGATTTCTGAGTGCGTAAACCCATATCGTTATATAGCTATATCCTATGCGCTGATGTGGTGATCTAACAAATAACAAAAACGGCTATAAAAATGAGGTGAACATCATGCTAGAAGGTTTAATAGGGATTATCATTATGGGCATCGTGATCGGATTGAGTAGAAATATCGGAACTGGTATCTCGAATACAATCACAAAAATGGGAGATTCAGAAGACGATAAGGAAAAGCAACGGTAAAATGTTGATTTTGAAGATCGTCCGGCTCTTTTTAAATTGGAAACTCACCGATTATGAAGGTTTAATGGGTGCTACTTGAGTCGCGGTTCGTATAAAAACCCACATGCGGTTTCCATTCTGAATAATCTAGAATCTGTGTGCCTGGGTACACTTTTTGAACCAATGGTATTTCGCAAGATATGAAGCTCAACATTCCTGCAAAGATTATATACCTATCTCCAAATCGACTTAAGGATATAAGGCCAGCTGATCCTGAATGGATCTCAGATGCAGCAGAATCCCCGGCTGATATCGTCAAAGCGCAAGTCGAATCAATCCGTGAGGTATATCGGCTGGTAAGGTCTGAACTAGCTGATGACGACTTTGATCCTGAAGATACCTTCCTCAAGCTCCCTAATGAGATAGATTGGATTTCACTTAATCACCATCTTCTCGTTCATTTCCCGAAGGAATATTGCAGTGTCGTAGAATTTGCTTGTTACATCGAAGATTATGTAAACAGCTTCCCTGTAAATCCAATTCCGGTCTGGGTCACTGTGCAAAAGAAGAAGGTGCTGAATTTGATTGCGAATGCATTTCGGCAGGGCCTAGATCGATATCATGTCTACACATTTCTTGGCACATATCTCTGGGGAGAATTCAATGAGGAGTCTCAAATTGATAACTCCACAGGTAGACTCATTCAAACCTATACTGCACAACGGATCTATGATTCAATCGGTGTAGTTGATCGAAAAGTGATCTCAATTTGGGAAGCAAACGGGGTCACTAGGTCAGCAGTTCGATCTAGGCCTGAGCAGAAATATACAGTTCTCAGCGAGTTCTTCATCCCAGAAGAATCACCTATTTACACTATGGCAGAGAGTAATATAGAAGTGGAATCGAACACGCTAAGGAAGGATACAAAGCTCTCTTTTTCAGTCCCAGAGCACCTCGCATCGAAACTGAATGGGTATTTCTTCCACTATCCTGTAGATGCCACAGGTTTCTTCAGTTCCCGAGTACCATTTCTATTTGACAATGGTACTTTGTTGACTATTCCAATGGTTCCTGGAATCTGCTCGGTGGTAATTGCAGCACTCTTTTCCTTAGGGGAGTTGTCATGGCTATTGAACCATTCAAGACCAAATGCGAGGAGCCAAACCATCACTACTATATACAAACATGCTGAGGCAGGTATGGTGGGCATCGAGAAGACACTCATCAGATACAACAGAGAGCTTCAAAGGATCCACCTAACTAATCTGGATGGTAGAGACTCATTTCGACGGATACTTTCTGGGCTTACAATCCAGGGCGTGAATGTTAATGAAACTGTGTTAACCGACATCGATCTTAAAAGTAAATATCCCCGAAAGGAAAGCCTGGATGCCGCTATAGCCGAACGAGAAGATATACTGTCACATATCAGGTATACTGGAGGTCGGCTGCATGGGAAGTATTATCTCCAAACTAGGACAGAACGGACATCAACTCGCTACTTCAATATACAGGGAATGAGGTCGATCTTCCATGAAGCTGTAGTTCCAGACGTTGGGCATGTGTTCGTGTACTTCGATGTCGTCGCCAATGATCTGAGTATGCTATTTAATATGGCAGGCGATGCCAATGGAATAGGCCATTTGAAAAGCGGAAGTGATCCGTACGCCATACTTGCCAAGGGAGTGTGGGGTGATCCGAAGCAGCGCAATCGTATCAAGAAGTTCGTGAGTCCATACCTATATGGAGCAGGTGAGGAGAAGATAATCAATAATGCCCGCGGCTTGCTGAAGAGTAAAGACCTGCCCCTTATCAAGAGCACCCTGGAAAGTGTCTACCCCGACGCATCTCAGTGGTTAAATAATGTCAGAAAACAGGGAGGCGAAGGAAAGATCCTTGCTGAATCAAATCTGATAGATAAAGTGAATATTCCCATTCCAAAGGTGATAGGGGGAACGGTTGGGCCAGCAATTATAATACAGCGTTTCGGGGCAATCCTGTTTCGAGCAATCATATGCGCGCTAGCACGGGAGGGATATAAATCAGTCGCATTTGTTCATGATTCATTGCTATTACAGATTCCAGATGATCAATACTTAGATAGATCTATATGCGAGATAAAAACACTGGTCGATTCAACTCGTAGGTCAAGAGGGGTCAAGGCAATGAACATCATGCTAGGTTCAGGCTATAGCTGGCAAGATGCAGAAGACTCATCAGAGCTCATTACCCTCTACGATTAAATGCGTGCCCACTGGCATGTAGTGCGTTTCACATGCTTATATCATAATAATTACCTATTGTTAACCAGAGGTGGCTGAATCAACCAATCAGGGACCCGACCTGCTTTGCTGGTTGGGTGTTTGTGTTGGTTCTTTCTACCTGTAGGGTTTCCTCTATATAGGGGGGGTCAAATTCTTATCTCGGTACATAGGTACCTAGTATATACATATTCATTGCCCGCGGGACGTTAAGAGCTCCCCGGTCTTTCTACAACAACATCCACGTGCACTGTCAAGGTGATCCTGCCACCTACAGTGTTCCAACTAACAGCAGGATCAAGGAGGACAACCATGTCCAATCCGCAAGCAGTGGCAATCCCACTGGCCAAACGACTTATCTCAGTACGAGGTGACGTCAGAACTAATACTGTCAACCGCTCCTACGTTAAAGCACTGGCCAAGGAGGTCCAGAGTTCTAGAGTATCCGAACGATTGGAGACTTACCTGATCACTTCGGATGAATCCCATCTGGAGGTATCTCAACCTGAAGCCTTCAAGTCAGTGGTGTATGCAACGACTCCTGTGATAGGTGCCCCCGTAATGTTCAAAGGTGAGATCGTTCCATCCCCGTCCCCAGGAGATGAATCGCCCATACCCTTAGTCATGAGCCGTCCGGTTCTATTCCCTGAATTGCTTACGATGTACTGGCAAGATGATCCGGTTGAGCGACTTGACTTCAACGAAGGTTCACAAGACAGAGTGCGACATGCACCACTCCATCTTCAGTGGAACGGCGAAGAGTACGAACTATTGGGAGAATCCCTGCGTAAAAGTTTCTACTGGCCAACGTCTATACCACTTGCTGAGGAATTATTACCATGGATATCGCGTCGCGCACAGGACCGGACCACAATGATAACAGGTGCCCGTCGTCAAGGGCTATCCGTTTTATCTCTCACTGGCCTAGAGTTGAATCCATCCAAGGTCCACGACGAAGGTGTCAACGACCTGGGTGTTTGCATCATCCCTGATGAGATGATGGGCAAACTGAACTTGGAGATGGGTCTGGATGCTGACCCATATCAGGGTACTATCTGGTTTCAGGACGGATCATTCTTCAAGGGAACTATACAGTCTGAAACGTCGTCAGGCTGCGATATGGGATTCTATGGTGGTGTAAAGCGTCCAGCCGGAGCGAATGGATCGTCTTCCAGTACCAGAGCATCCATTATGGACTCGTATACACTAGTCCCGTGGTCTCCGAGTATTAATCGACAAACAACGGATTTCTGCAACATGAAATTACCTGTATCCGTTCAACTGCCGGCGCGTGATACCTTCGCAAAAGCTGCACTGGGGTTTCCGCCTTATTTGCAACAGCTCAACGAGCAGCTGATTTCAAGCTGTGGTCAGCTGGTAAGGCGCGCCCCAGTAAAGGGATTTGCAGGCAAAGTTGCCATTGGATCTGTTCCCGAGCCTGTAAACTTCATTTTATCGGGTCCCGATATGGTGAAGAAGACGATCACAATGGTTTGGCTATTTAATCCAACTTTGCCGGTTCACACAGCGCTGATGAAAGTCCGGGTACTGTTCCAGAAGTCAAAGCGGCCTGGAATCCTAATCCAGGTGAACGTTGACGAATCCAATCATGAATGGATTGAGCGTTGGTATATGAAGTACGCAGGACGTGACGTGGATGGCGATGGTGCAGTGCTCACAGCCGATCCCGTACTGTTGGCTACTGCAAAGTGGCCGGACGAGATCAGATGCCATGATACCACTCAATATAAGTCGAATCAGGACGTGGATGCTGACGACGAACAGACCGCTATTCGTGTTAGCACAGAGCGAGTCAGATTATATTCTGGTCGAATAGGTATATATGACAAGCTAGCTCGCCGTATCATCCGAGAGAATCCAGATCTATTGACCTGGGAGCTTCGTGTACAGCTTAGTGAGGCGATCCAGCGGTCGATATCTGCACAAAAGAAGAACAGTGGTGTTGACAAGTTCGATGGGTACTCGTGGCTCCTGGAACAATTACCACCTGGATCTGATTCATGGCTATTCGAGAATGTGCATGATCACATAGATGCTCTCGAAATGAGAACGAGATTGTTCCTGCAGCAGCGTCAACATATGACACCAGAGTCCGAACATGCTCTACCTTATGATGAATTGCTTAAGGAATTAGAGGACGTTGTTGCAGAACTGCCAGAGCATGTATCTGCGATAGGAGAGATTCTAAATCTGGTACAAGACCTGCCAAGAGACAGCTACCACCATCTAAAAGAGCGTGGAAGGCAATTGTGGGCTAGACACCAGGCGGATGCTTCCAGGCAGCAGATCGAGGATATACTGGAATTCATAACCAAGGCCAAACACCTCTGGCGCACCGGTGCATGTGCAGTAGATGCAGATTCTTACTCTGTGAGTTTCAATCAGAAGATTCTGCTCATTCGATCATGGGCTCATCAACTATCAAAACGTGTTTCTACTCGATTGTTGGTTGGAGCCATGATCAATCATTTCAGCCTGAATCTATTATCCCATGTAATCGATGTTGAGGACCTGGAGCCTCTAGGATTGACCAATGGCTACTACTTGCCCGTAGCGACCGAGAAATGCCTGTCAGTGGGCTTGGTTGGCACTCGTGGAAGCTATGCTGCTATGGTGAGTCACCCATATTACCTGGATGCCCTCTCCGAAGGAAAACAGTATCGTGTTTGTGCTGTCCATAAGCTATGCGGTTCAAAGTGGTCAACTCGGACAACCCGCAAGCAGAAACAATCAACACACATAGTTCATATCAAGGAGGTGAAGTAATGCTTATCCAAGATCAATTAACCTATGACACCAATGGTCGTCGATCTGTGGAAGCACGTATGCAGTTAATTCATGGCGATGTTACCGTAGTCAAAGCGAAAGCCTCAATTGCTACATCAATCTTGCAATTGAAGGGGAAGGAACTCTCGCCAGAACAAGCTGAGTTTATGTTTGGCTCCATGATCTACCCTGATTGGGGTGGTGAATCAAACATGATTGACACTCCTGCGGTTTTGATCGATTGTGAGGCCAACCGTGCAAGCTGCTATTTGGTTTTTAAACCTCAATGTTAGTCTATGTTTGTCCTCCCAATAAATACCACCATGGCACCACCTCCCATGACCATCTCCCCACACCAGGGACCATCTCATTGGCGGGGGAGTGATGTATTCCCTGCGGCTACTGCTCGTAGCTACCAGGCGTCCCAGTAGGTTGCGATACTGGAATTCAAGACGGACAATAGAGTTGAGAAGATGATTCTCCATCATCCGATCAGTTCCTGACGAGGATCTGAAACATACGCGCCTTTGACCCTGCACCAGACAGGCGAGGCATTCAGTGAGAACCGCGAGATGACTACGCAGCCCCTCACTGGATGAAGCTGTGCATTCAGCTTATCAATCAAAACCATTCACATGATCTGTTCTTGATGCCCCATGGAGAACTCAGGATAGGATGCATTTGTCACTCATCTGAAGGATCAATGTGATGTTATCAGCACCCCCACCAATAGGGCGGGGTGCGTGTGTACAGCGGGTCCAACCAGGTCTCTGGTGGCCTGACGCGGACCCGCTTCCCTTTTAAAAACAGTCGTAAACACAAACACAGTAAGGGTTTCAGAGAATGGAGGGTTAAACCCCTCTACTCCCTCAAACTTAGAAATCAATTAATCAAAAACTAAATGAAAGGAGTCAATCATGACTCAATCACAACTGTTAATGCATACTTCAGGGGGCGATTATTGCACTCTGGATGATCTGCGAAACATACCTATGCCGGAGGAGACTTCGACGTATAAGCCAGTCAGTCATTATGACTTGGCAACAAACCTGGCTGAAGTGTCTGGAACGTTATTAAGGGATTATAAACTGGAACGGTCTCAGTTTGGTCTAGCCCGTGATGGAGCACAACTCTTTGGTGTCCATACATATCGAAATGGTAGTGATGCTATGGGATTATCCATCGGTTTCAGAAACAGCTACGACAAGTCAATGAGTGTTGGAATCGCTATTGGGGCGAGTGTATTCGTTTGTGATAATCTTGCCTTGACGGGAGAGATAGCTATCGCCCGGAAGCACACTAGCAATGTGTGGCAGGATCTAGAAGAGCTGACGATCACCACGATATATCGTTCACAACACAACTTTCACAGGATCGTTGAGGACTCCCAAGTCATGCAGGGACAACACCTTAGCGATGATGATGCTTATCGTCTCACAGGGCTTCTGTATGGTCATGGTATCGTCTCGCCTCGGCAGATTCCTGTCGTCAAAAAGGAATGGCTGACTCCATCTCATGATGACTTCGAAGATCGCAATGTGTGGAGTTTCTACAATGCAGTCACGGAAGCATTGAAGGGCTCCCCGCCAAACAAGATCATGGAGCGTCACATTGGTCTCCATCAACTACTCACACCGGGGAGGAACTGATATGGAAATCATGCGAAGGACTATCGACTTGGAATCACTTCTCATTCTGGAATCAGATGAGGGTTTCCTCGTTGGAGGCTCATTTGGAGATGATACGGTAGAAGTCAAACGATCAGAGGCGGGACTTACTTGCCAATGTTTCATAGCCAAAGTGAGTCCAGATGGTGAATGTGAGCATGTCAGAGCTGTACTTGAGTATCTGGCACACGTCCCAGGAGAGGAAGATCGACCAAACCTCAGTCAGGCTGATGCAGATTACTATCTGTCAAAACTGGCTGAGTTGGATGCTATTCAAGCTGGCAATGAAGCGAGTATGGTTCAACAGAAGGAACGCATCAATCTGTGGTTTGAATCAGAATCAGCCAAGATCCAACGAAAGAAGGATTACTACATCCTCGCCCTGGATAACTGGATGCATTTATCCGGTTATTCGACAAAGCAACTGGTGAATGGTACCCTCAAGATTAGAGCGCAACAACCCGACATCTCCATCACCGATGAGAATACAATTCTTCGGGAAGGAAGATTCATTCGCACCATCCCTGAGAAGCAAACAATCGACAAAGCTGCGCTACGTAAGCACGTCCTTGCCACCGGAGAAGAGCCTGAAGGGGTTCAGGTCACAACGAAACCCCACAAGTTCAGTTATACCATCAACAGAAAGGATGGCGTATGAATTTATCTGCAATTAATGATTCGGACCTGCTTAGTGAGTATTGCAGGAGGTTTACAATCAAAGCGGGCGAAAGCATCAAAACATCAAAGGAGGCTGCTGCCCATTTCAGAGCCTATTTTGCTGAAGCAGCCAAGCGGGAACAATTTGTTGTATGTTTCCTAAATGGGGCACACAAGGTGGTATCGACCGAAACTCTATTCGTCGGTTCCATCACTACGAGTGCAGTGTACCCACGCGAGGTTGTCCGACGCATCCTAGACTTGGGTGCGGCGGCGGTGCTACTGGCCCATAATCACCCCTCGGGCGAGTTATCACCAAGTAATTCGGATCGATCTGTGACCAAGAAGTTGCAGACGGCTTTGACTGCCATTGATGTAGAGATCCTTGATCATATAATCATTGGACATGATCAGCATTTTAGCTTTTCAGACCACCAACTTCTTTAAATAAACACAATCAAAATAGGAGTAAATCATGGAAACACATGAGAGTGTGATGGATGTCGCACATCAAATTCAACAACCGAGCGTGGATAATCACGCACTATTCAGTCATGACCCGGAACAGGCTTTTCAGGAGGCACAACGAATTGTGAATGTCGTTGCAAGACGATGTTCAGGCCCGGGATACATAGCGAACATAAAAGGGAAAACTTACCCGACTGTATCCTGGTGGACGGTCGTAGGTGCAAGTCTTGGTCTGTTTCCGCAGGTCATCTACGCTCGTCGTCTCGAGCGGGAGGATGAGATAGCATATGAGTCTCGGGTCGAAATACATCGCAACGGTCATATCGTAGCCAGCGCAGAGTCAATCTGTTCAAGTAAGGAGGAACGCTGGGCAACGGCTGAGGAATATGCCATTAAGTCGATGAGTTCAACGAGAGCTGCAGGCAAATGCTTTCGTCTGGCCCTGTCGTTTATTGCAGTGCTTGCAGGTCTCGAGCCCACACCAGCAGAGGAGATCCCGATTACCGGGTCACCACAACTTCCTCAGAATAATAGGGAGAATTTAGCCAGTGAGAAACAAGTGGCCGCAGTCCGAGGGCTGATCGAGAATTCAAAAGTCTTTCCAAAGGAGAAACGCCAGATCCATGAATTTCTGGAGGATGGGTTAACACGATCCAAATGCAAAGAGTTGTTAGACCACTTCTACGGCGTTAGTACCCGAAATCAGGATGGGAGATGGGTCAAATCCTCACCTGGTGTATTAGAAAATCGATAGTCACAAAATCGATAACGGGAAACGGCGATCAACTTCCAGAGATTTGCGTCTGATTCGCAATGTTCTGGTGACGTCGTTTCCCTGTAAATAAAGTAATAACAAATATTAAGGAGTATTTTTACATTTCATATAATTCATCGTGGTATGTCAACGGTAGAATTTCCACCCAGTCCGTTAAAGCGTTGGGGCGTTTACATATCATATGATATGCATGGTCTACAAATATTGAGTTCATTTCAGTACAATCGGTCGGGTATATACCTACGGCAACTTTCATTGACATATCAAAGGGTATCTGGATGCGCGAAAAGCTGAGAAATAATTCAGCGTGATATCAGGCAGCCATACCATGATAGGAAGATCAGCGAGGCTGGTCAAAGCCCTAACGGGAAATTAATTGAAAGGAATCACGAATATGGATTCAAACAAATCAGAATGGATCGACCTGAAAACCGCTAGTGAGTATAGTGCCACATCAATCTCTTGGCTTAGAAGGCAGATTAAGGATAAGCGGCTCCAGTGTGCACGAACGGGTAAGAATGGGGGCAAAATCCTCCTGAAACGGGATTGGATCGATGCCCTTTTGAAGAGCGAAGTAAAATGATAGTTAAAGAAAAGGACCAAACGATGGTACAAGTTATTAAGAAGACCGGTAAAGTTATCGAGATTGTAAGAGCAAACAGCAATGTGTTTTATTCAGCAGCAAGCATTTCAAAGGACCTTCAAATACCATTGGAGCTTGCCCAGATAATAGTCGAAGAAAATGAAGACAATGCGAGAGATTGTGGTCACGGAAATCCCAAGGGGTTCATCCCAAGCTTTTATGTGAAAGCCCTCTCCGATCCCGACCATAGACTTGCTTTAGACCTCGCGATGCTTGCTCTTCAATTTGACCCGGCACTGGCGAAACAGTTGGCTTCAGATCTACCCTGGAGTGAGGATCTGACCCTCGGTGCAATGGAAGCGAATGAATATTCTATCAAACGAGTAGGCTCGGGTATTCAAGCTGCCTTGCTGAAATTGAACAACCTTCCAAAATCCTTAAAAAGGTCCAACGGTCTCCTGAAAACGCGTGAGGTTGCGGATCTTTTGGGAATTTCCCCTCAGCAGGTACGAGGTTTGGTGAAGGCTGGTAAAATTGACTCAGAATTATCTAATCTAGATAGCGGTCACTACCGTTTTACCATAGAGGCAGTCTCGTATTACCAACAACAGATTGAAGAGTCACAACCTGCTGAATCACTGGATGAGGTTCCAAGTGTCGTTACCCATATCTGAAGTTTTCAGACCTCCAATTGTGGAGCGTAAGGGTGACTGGGTTCATTCAGTGAAAGCAGCCGAGCTTTGCGGGTTGAATCTTCCGGGATTATTTGCTCATTTATCCGCCAATTGGATTTATACCCCCAGGGAAGATATTCTTGAATTCAATAGGATATATATCCATCAAGAATGGATAGAGCTCTTCATCTCTGGAGAAGGGTTAGCAAGGTTTGCCCTTCATCCGAAATATGTGCTCAACGATGAGGGTGAGCTAGAAAACATGGAGAATTGGAACTTCATCCGAGAGAACTCTTCAATTGTTGCATCACCTAAACAGATTGCACTTTTGGAGGGGCTCTCTTCATCTGAGTTCCTCTCGGACGATGAGAAATTGTTGATGACCATGATATTATCCAGACCACTACAAAATCAATTGGCATCTCAAATAATCGAGTATCTGATCGGTACAAGCTTCAGAATGCCAAATGGAGATTACCACCGGAGTTTCGATGGACTAATCTCCTCAAGGAAACGACAGGCGGACTTCCAGAACAGGAAGAAATAGCCTAGACTTGGGGGTCCAAAATCATTGGACCCCCAATCCGCCTTACGGGCGAAAACCACCATGCCCTGGAGGGTACAGTGGGAAAGAAAACCCCCAACAAAGATCACAAGTTCTGCCCGAATTGTGGATCACCAACTGAAAAGTACCTGACGCTTGAGCAGGTAGCCGCTCAGACATCCATGTCAGTGGAGTTTTGGCGAGCAAGAATACAATCACGTGATATTGATTATGTCAAGATCGGTAGATCAGTCCGCATACCGCAATCATCGCTAAATGCGGTTATTAAACCGGTTTCAGCAATCAACACTACAACTATCAACAACCTGGAGAATGAATAAAATGGCAAGTATACAGAAATACGCATCCCCTACAGGACGTGCTGGATATCGAATCCAGTGGTTCGATTATCAGGGCAAGCGAAGATCCAAGGTATTGTACACATCGAAGACAACTGCCCGATTAACAGCAGAAAGATTAGAACACGAGGCCCTGGAAATACAGAATGGTATCAAACCTCGACCAGACGAATCAATGGCGCTGAAGGTTTGTACAACTCGGTTCCTTAAGTCCGCCAAAATGGATGGTAGGAGCCCCCAAACTATTACCCGTTACGATAAGGTGTTCAAACCATTCCTTGATCGAATGGGTGCGAGAACTACCGTACAGTCGATCACCTCAACAGATATCGAAGATTACAAAGACTGGCGTCTGAACAAGAAGAAGGTGCAGGCAATATCATTGAATACAGAGTTGCGTCACCTGAAAGCTCTGTTCTCTTGGGCTACCAGGCAGGATTACCTGACTAAATCGCCATTTGTTGGGGTCAAAATGCTTAAAACCGACGATAAACCTGTTCGCTTTCTCTCAGAAGCGGAGATCAAGAAACTGTATGAAACGATCGCTGAGAAGAAGGATCAACGAGCTTGGGACCTGGTAACCTTTTACCTACAGACCGGAGCTCGTGCTACCGAGATATTAGAAGTCGGTGGATTTACATGGGAATCGGTACACAACGACCATATTGAGATCATGGGTAAGGGTCGAAAGCGCCGTCAGATTCCCTTGAACGATACGCTTCGGGAGATTCTTCAACGTCGCAGGGGAGAGCGAACACCGTTTCCGTATACGTATTCAGCGGTCTCACAGGCACTCTCTCGTAAGCTGTTCCACACTGCGAAGATGCCAGATGCCAATCTGCATACGCTTCGTAAAACTGCAGGTGCCCTTCTTATCCAGGGCGGCGTGGACATTTACCGCGTGTCGAAGTTTCTGGGACATTCCTCAGTGAAGGTGACGGAGCAGCATTATGTGGATCTGTTGCAGGCAGATTACGCGGATATGAGTTCGATACTCGAGAGAACCACACCCGGAATCGATCAAATCAGCGAGCCTGCGATTTCTACTTGGAACAGGGTGGCATGACGTTATTCTCTCAAAAGCGTGTGCACTATATGTGCAGTATCCATACAAAAAGGTACTATTTGGCTGGTTTTTTATGCACAAAGCGGCACTTTGCAGGTCAAAAAGAAAGCCCGTGTAAGTTGTTGTTTTACATGGGCTTTAGTGTGGTGGCCAGGGACGGAATTGAACCGCCGACACGGGGATTTTCAGTCCCCTGCTCTACCGACTGAGCTACCTGGCCTAAATCAATTCATAATTACCAATTAGGAATTACGAATGATGCTATAAAAACTGCCTCACTGGCATTAAAAGGTAGCGAAGGAGGAGACTGCCTGTCCCGTCGTAGCTTGGCAAAGCGTAGACGGAAGCTACCTGGCCTAAATCAATTCATAATTACGAATTAGGAATTATGAATGATGCTGTAAAAAAACTTTGTCTCGCTAAAATAGAGGTAGCGAAGGAGGACCAAAATTATATCAAATCCTCACGACATCCTGGCTGGTTGGCCCGTCTGTACCCACCTTGGCAGGCTTCGCTGTGGTAATTTCTCCATTTGAAGAAATTAAGCGCGCAATAATAAGATATGAGTCCACTCCCCACAATACCTAATTTATGCTAAGACTATCCAGAGTTTCAAACGGTATATCAGACATGTGAAATATATAATGCCAACCCGCAATATTTCTGGTCCTGCTGATGGAACTGAACAAACCAATAAGCCGACCCTCTTCACTTAGAACAGGTGCACCACTCATCCCCTGCACAGGGATGGCACCCACTTTGGGTGTGATAATACCAGGTCGGGTAAGTGAACGCTCACATATCACTACAAGGGGATAAACCGCGCCTTCATCCACTTCAAGGGCATGTACAACACGACTGCTGTCGTTCAACCCCATGCCACCTGGATAGCCAAGTATATACGCATCTTCACCTGAATATCCGACGGGTGCAACTTCCAGGCTTTTTGTCCGGCGCGGATTCACCGGCTGCAAAATTGCCCAGTCCTGTTTTGAATAGTTATCCCGGGAATTTTTCAATGCTACCACATTGAGAGCAAGTTTCTGACGAGAGATGGTTTGGGCTTCCAGATCAATAAGTTTTCCAGAGTCCACATAAAATCCATGACCAGCTGTGAGAATATATTCACCATTTAAGATGAAACTCCCACTCTGTTGGATTCGCTCCTTCTCGCCATCCTCATACTCTATGGTCAGTGTGATGAGGAGGGTAGCTGCAAGATTGCTATCCAACATTTTTCCCAGTGCATGATCGGTCATGAGCACGGTTTGAAGCTGCTCGTGCCCGGCCGAGTATAAATCACTGATCTCGATTAATTTATTTCCTTGATCTAGACCATCCTGTTTCAATGGCGTGGTGCTGCAAGCAACCAGTATGAATAGACCCAACAATACCAATTTCTGCATATCTAAAACTTCTCTCCCCGCTGTTCACGAATCTGACTTCCCACCGGTCTGATACGCCCCCAAAGACTATAAACCAGCACTATACTGGCCAGCACCTGTAACACTGAACACCAGAATCCAGCCTGGGTCGCCAGACTCTGAGGGTAAACCCCCTGCAGAATTTCAACAATGAAGCGTAGGAGGGTAGCAAAAGTGAAAACGTAGTAACTGATAAGAATAAGAGTGGGGCTATAGGCTTTATCATCCTTTTTGGCTCTGGGGAAAAACCACACCGCCACACCCAGTATCATCATAAACACACCACCCATGAGCAAAACATGGGTATGGGCTGGAATCATGGTAAAAGGCATTGACCAACCAAATGCCCGGGCTCCATACATATATAGCCCTGAGAGAAGTCCCAGCACAAAAAAGCCAAAAGCCGTTTTTATAAAATATCGCGCGTTGGTAAACATATATCATGGTCTCCAAATGATTAAAATTATGCTGCACAACACAGACTCGACTATTCTTGAGCTAAAAGGAAGCATCGAATTACATTTTACACGTCATGTAGATTTCGGCAAGCTCAATCTCCAATATAACGAACCCATAATTTTCACATGCACGAAGAAGACAATTAACACAATTCAAAACCAACACTCATCAATAATCAATCTCAAAACCCAAAACCCCAAAACCCCAAAAACTCATAAACTCATAAACTCAAGAACTCATATACTCATAAACTAATAAACTCAACAACTCACGAACTCACTACCTCGCAAAGAAGATGTTCCACTCCTCAACGCATCGTGTATTTTCCTGCATGGATACTGAAAAGATCATTCTCAAGAATTTGAGTCAGTCTGAGATGGAAGAATGGGTCCAATCCTTAGGTCACAAAGCCTTTCGTGGACGCCAACTGTTCCAGTGGATCTGGGAGAAAGGGGTTGAGCGTTTTTCTGAAATGACCAACCTCTCCAAAGATTTCATCCAGGAATTGGAAGCGAACAGTCAGATCGAGTTAACCACTGTCCATCAAGTTCAGACTTCCGAGACCCAGGGTACCTCTAAATTTTTAGTCCGTCTTGGCGATGGCAAATTTGTCGAGACCGTCCTCATTCCTGAAGCTCGACGTGCCACAGTATGTCTTTCATCTCAAGTAGGTTGTGCTCTGGACTGTGATTTTTGTGCCACAGGGAAAATGGGGTTGAAACGTAACCTCACTTCAGGTGAGATCGTAGATCAGTTGCTCCATGTCAGACGCTTTAGTGACAGACCCATTACCAATATTGTCTTTATGGGGATGGGGGAACCCTTTCATAATTACGACCAGGTCATAAGAGCTGCCGATATTCTCAATTCAGAATCAGGTTTTGCACATGGCGCTCGAAAAATCACCATTTCCACCAGCGGGATGGTGCCCCAGATTCGTCGTTTTGCCGATGAAGGACACCGCTATAAACTGGCGGTGAGCCTGAACGCCTCTGATGATGCCAGCCGGACTCAAATTATGCCCATCAATAAAAAATGGGATATCGCCGAGCTGGTAAAAGCCTGCAAATACTATACGGAGCTGTCCAAAAATATGCTGACCTTCGAATATGTACTGATGCAAGGAATCAATGACGGCGTTGGAGATGCCAGGCGTCTGTTGAAAATTGCCAATCAGGTTTTTTGCAAGGTCAATGTGATACCTTACAATGAAGTTGCAGAGGGATATTTAAGACCTTCGAAAAAAAGAATTCAGAGCTTTCTGGACGCACTTGATGGCGCACGCTTTGGCGTTACCGTTCGCTGGAGCCAGGGTGATGATATCGATGCTGCATGTGGTCAACTGAGTACAGCAGCTGTGAGTTAAAATGGATAAGAGATCATGACGAATAATCAATTACAGGGTGCCGTTGCATCAATTCGAGAAAAGGGTGAATTCAAAGCTGATATCGCTCTGGTACTAGGTTCAGGTCTGGGAAATTTTGTGGATACACTATCCAATACATCTCGCATTCCCTTTGCACAAATCCCCGGTTTCCCCATCTCAACCGTTGAAGGTCATTCTGGGGAAATGGTTCATGGGTTCCTTGGTGATGTCCCTGTCCTGGTAAATTCCGGGCGGGTTCATTTTTATGAAGGTTACACACTGGAGCAGGTGGTTTACCCAATTCAGATACTCAAAGCTCTGGGAGCCGGCACTATTATCCTGACCAATGCCGCTGGGAGTATACGAGAGGACTACGCCCCGGGTGATCTCATGCTCATCACGAAACTACTGAATCAGACGGGACATTCGGTTTATCCCGAAAACACAGAACCTGATAACATTTTCAGCCCTGAACTTATGGACAGGGTGAAAAAGGTGGCTCAACGGGTAACCGTACCTTTGAAAACAGGCTCCTATGCCGGTTTGAATGGACCATCCTATGAAACACCAGCTGAAATTCGCTTTTTACGAAGCAAACAAGCCGATGCCGTGGGCATGTCCACTGTCCATGAAAGTATGGCAGCCTTTCAACTTGATATGCAGGTTCTGGGCATCAGCTGTCTTACCAATTACGCTGCTGGAATTCTGGATCAGCCATTGAACCATGCAGAGGTCATGGCAACAGGCATTCGAGTGCGTGAGGATTTTGCCAAAATTCTCAGCAAATTGGTGCAAGAATTGAGCAGTTTAACTCAATAAGTGATCCTATACAAAGCGCCCATTTTTCAAGCCTTTCCGAGCTTTTTATCCACCCAAGAGAAAAAAAGAATATTCAAATAAAAACAGGCACATATCATTCTGATATGGCGCTATATCAGAATGATGCTAAATTGAACCTATGATTCCTGATAAAAAGCACCCGTTATGAATGTATAAGCGGCTAATATTACTGCGACTTATCGTCTGTCCATTTCATTGTGGCATGGCAATTGTCCTTGAGGTAAGCAATTGAAAATGGAAGAATCAATGAAAATGGAAAACGATAGATTAGAAAGGACCCCGAAAATGACTAGAAGAACAGATTATCTTGCAGCCTGGAGCAACCTCTCCGGAACATTAATCACCATAGCAGGCCATGGCGCTTTGGCCATTGTGATGACATTTGCAATCACGCTACTGATAGCAAGCCCCGCCTATGCACAGGGTGGAACCAAGATCCAAATCGACATTGCTCAAGATCTGGAACAAGAACTTGAAGATGTGGCCATGGAGGTACAAGAAGCCCTCAATGAAATTGGTGTGGAAACAGGCATCAAAATAAAAATCGATGATGATGACAATGATTCGCGTCCCAAACTGGGCGTTTATTTGAGTGACATGGATTTCGAAGATGCATACAAGATGCGTTACCCGTATGCCCATGGTGTCTTGGTTAACGGTACCGTTAGCAATGGCGCAGCAGACAAAGCTGGCATCATTGAAGACGATATCATCATGTTTTTTGGTGGAACAAAAGTACGCTATGAGGATCACCTTGTACGCTTAATCCGCGGCAAGAAATTTGGTGATAAAGTTAGTATTGTATTTTGGAGAGATGAGGCCATCGACTCCACAGTGGTAACTTTTACAGCACCTGTGAAGAAAGAAAAAGATACTCAGCTGAAAATGGCTGATAAAGATAAAAAAGAGAAAAAACGTAAAAACTCCCGTGGCTATGGTGGTGGTGGTTTTACCCCCATGCTGGTTCAGGATGAGTTTGCTGACGTCGTTGACCTTATGACAGAATTGGGCTTAAGCTCCACACCTTTTCGCTCTGAAGGTATCGTATTATGGGGTGGCTCGGGTCAGGGTTATGTTGGCAATGGCTGGTTCCTGGGTGGCTTTGGAAATGGTGGTGGACTAAACCAAACTGTGAGCTATCCACTTAATGATGGTTCTGGAAACTCAGTAGAACGCGATATCGCTTTTGCCATGGGTTTTGGTGGATTGACCATTGAAAAAAGACTTGCTCCCTTTTCATGGGCAGTAATTGGAGCAGGCGTTGGACTTGGTGGAGGTGGAATCGATTTAAGCGTCACACAGCGCGATGGAGAATTTTCCTGGGCAGGTCTCGGAATCGAGCTTCTGGATACCAAAAGTACCACAGTTAATTTTTCCAAGAACTATGCAATTGTTCATCCTCGTGCCAGCGTCATGCTAAAGCTGACCAGTTGGATGAGATTGAAAGCTGAATATGGCTACCTGTATGGCTATGCTTTCTCCGATGGTTGGAAAACGACCCTTGGTGGCGGCAATCTTGATGAAAAAAAGAACGCTTATGAATTGGTAGGCAGCCCTGACACCGAATTGCAAGCCAATACGGTCTCACTGGGACTCTGGTTTGGATTCTAAGCAGAACTAATTAATTGATCCCCATGATGCCGGTATCATAGCGATGTCGGCATCATGGTTTTTTTACAATAGGCAGAAAATACGAAAATGACATACAGAAATATTGGTTTAATACTCTTGCTGGCTTCATCCTTGTTTTCGGCCCTGCTTACCGATGACCTGGAAGTGATATCCCCAACCGGGATGCCCCTGTCATATGATAATAGTGAACAGGTGCTTTTCACGCCTGGCTCAAGCTATTCAATCACCATCCGCTTCATGGAAACATCCATGGGCATTTTGCTTGTCAGGGAGCACAGGAAGGGTGGGATCGTACAGCAATCTCACGCCATCATCAACCCACCTACAAGTCTAGTCATTTACAATCCTTCTTCAGGAAATATTAGTGAAGAGGATATCACAAAAAAGAATGTAATTCTGGAATAAACCAGTAAACCCAGGTAGGCGACATCAGACCATGACACTCACGATGCACCTCAAGCTAGATCAACAGAAAGACCTTCATGTTTCAGTTTCTATCTGAAAAACTGGGTGCTGGCGCACTCATTGTTTCTCAGCTGCTGCTGACGGCTTTTGTGGGAACCGATCCCTACTTTCAGGATGTGAATCTGGAAGTGAAAGGCGATCGGCTTTTCTGCTCTGCCATACTCATGGAAAGTTTTACGCCAGATCTTGATATGCTTCTACAATCTGGAGATACGGTCATCATTCATTTTGAGATAGACCTGGTCAATGCCTCAAATGACTCCATTGTGGCCATGGCAAACTGGGAGCATCACTTTCGTTATTCACTTCTGGAAGATGATTATGACGTCTACCGAAGCGAGGCTGATGAAACCAAACAGGTTTACACACTGGAAACAGCAAAAGAGGAGTGGGTTAAAATTGAAAATGCTTTATTCTGTCGCATGCGGGTAATGGAAGATGATCAGTATTATTACTTAAGGATTTCTGCTTTTATGGAAGAAATGGATATGCCCGGTATTACTGACCGAATTAATCTCATGTCCTTCTGGAATAGAATTAGACCCATACATATCTCGGAACCGTTCGAGAAAAGGCAGCTGGTCCTGTGAAATTGAGAGCCCCCTCATTCAGAATCCAGATTATGATCCTGGTCAGTCTGGTAACATTAATTGCTGCCATGCTTATGCGGGACTTTTTTATCAGCAACCTCGCATCTTACCAGGGTCAGATCACCGATCTGTCCACCAAGGAAAAAGTCAGAGAAATACATAAATCCTATAGCACCATACTTGATTCCAGCGAGCTTGTTGTTTTTAATCAAGAGATTGAAGGCGTGCTCAGAGATCTGCATAAAATTGAAATAGCTGGAGATTTTTACAGTCGCGATATCAAAAAATACTCCATTGGAATCGTCATGGTTATGATCATTCTCACTGGCAGTATATTTCTATTTCTGTTTATGATTATCACGCGACCCCTGACACGTCTACTCTCAGCGACTGAACAGCTGAAAGGCGGAGATTTTGATTTTCAGATAAAGGAGAGCACCTTCTCCCCCTTGAATGGTCTTATCATCGCCTTCAACAACATGGTTTTTGAACTAAATCGAAGTAAAGAACGTTTGATTGAGGCTGAGAAGCAGACGATCTGGCAGGAGATGGCCCGTGCCATGGCTCACGAGATTAAGAATCCACTGACACCCATTCGTCTTGCTGCTCAACGCCTGGAAATGAAGTATCATGAAAAAGCAGAAAATTTGCCTGAAATATTGGAGAAATCTCTGAGGATAGTCAACGAAGAGGTAGACAATCTTCAATCATTGGTAACTGCATTCTCCGGCTTTGCCAAAATGCCTGAAGCTCAATTTGACCATTATGATCTAAACCAACAATTGCGAGATATCTCGAATCAATATTCAGATGATGCCAAAATCGATTTGAATCTGGATGAGTCTCTAAAAGGAATCTTTGCGGACACCATGCAAATGAAGCAAGTGTTGGTAAACCTGATTCAGAATGCCATTCAGGCCTGTGAAGCTGAGCCCCATATTGAAATTTCCACCAGTGTTCAGAACCAATCCTGTACTATTGGGATCAAGGATCAGGGCAAGGGGATTTCTGAGGATGATATGGTCAAGATTTTCGAGCCATATTTTACCACCAAGAAAAAGGGAACTGGCCTGGGGTTGGCAATCACCAGACGCATTATCAGACAACATGGTGGAGATATCAAAGTAACCAGCATCCTGGGCAAGGGCACCACATTTACAATTAGTTTCCCCTGTAATAGGGAACATGAGCAACAATTAACCAATGAGAATGGATAGAAAAATGGCTGATCACAAAATCAAAATTTTAATTATTGATGATGAAAAAAAACATTCGTTTAACCCTGAGAGATATTCTAGAAGATGAAGGTCATCATGTTTTAGAAGCTGGAACCGGTGAAAATGGGCTGGCCCTCCTGAAGGATGAAAGTGTTGATCTGGTTCTGCTGGATGTCCGCTTACCTGGCATGGATGGCATTGAAGTGCTGAAGGGGATTCGTAAAATAGATGAAACCCTGGATGTCATCATGATTTCCGGTCACGCCACCGTTGGAACTGCCGTGGATGCCCTGAGAATTGGAGCCTATGATTTCCTGGAAAAACCACTCTCATTGGCCCGGGTCAAACTGGCTATTCGAAATCTTTCAGAAAAACAAACCCTGACCAAAAGATCAGCCATTATTCAACAAACCCAGCAGGACAAATATCGTCTCGTTGGGAGTTCACCACAGATTCAGCAGGTTCTAGAAACAGCTCGTCGCGTAGGTCCTACTTCGGCAAAAGTGCTCATTAGGGGCGAAAGTGGTACTGGCAAGGAGCTGGTTGCACACGCTATTCATGCCGCCAGTCCTCGTGCTGACGATGCATTTGTAAAGTTTAATGCTGCCGCCATTCCCTCTGAGCTGGTTGAAAGTGAGCTGTTTGGACATGAGAAAGGTGCCTTTACTGGAGCGGTGGGCCAGAAAAAAGGAAAAATCGAAATGGCCAATGGGGGGACTTTATTTCTAGATGAAATTGGAGATATGAGTCTATCTGCCCAGGCCAAAATCCTTCGGGTGCTTGAGGATGGAAAATTTGAACGTGTCGGTGGAACACAAACACAGTCAGTAGATATCAGACTCCTGGCGGCCACCAATAAACCCCTAGAAGAGATGGTCTCTGTCGGCAGATTTAGAGAGGATTTATTTTATCGTCTCAATGTAGTCCCTATTAATCTGCCACCCTTGCGTGAGAGAGAGGGCGATATAAAAACCCTCGTCAACCACTTCCTGGCGCACTATGCAGCCGAGTTGAGTCTGTTACCTAAACAGTTTTCCCGGGATGCCATGAACATGTTGGTGGGTTATCCCTTTCCAGGAAACATCCGTGAGTTGAGAAATCTCATCGAACGTCTATATATACTGAGTCCTAATGAAGAGATCGACCTGCCTGAAGTAAAACCTCATTTGAATCAAGTCGTCTCTGCTGAGGGAGATGCTGCAATTTTTACTGAAACACGTCCCTTTGCTGATGCAAAAAGGATGTTTGAAGAGCGCTTTCTGGAGTCACAACTCCGACAGCATGCCGGAAATATCAGTCGGACTGCCAACAGTTTAGGGATGCAGCAATCCAATCTCTCCCGGAAGTTAAAAGAACTGGGGCTCGGTAAATCCTGACCAACCCCGATCGCTACAGAAAAGAGTCATTAGATGAGCTATTTTAAAGCCCTGAGTCTGGGCATTTTATTTATAATATCCACTTCAACTGCAGAAACTAAAAAAACAATAACGACACACAAAGTTGCTACCCCCCCAGTTATTGATGGTCGGATAGAAGAAGCGGTTTGGCAGTCCGTCGAGCCTGCGACCGATTTTTATCGATTTGAGCCTGAAAGTGGGGGACATGCTCCAGTTAAAACAGAGATCCGTATTCTGTATGATGATGTAACCTTCTATGTGGCCGCCAAAATGTTTGACTCAGATCCTTCAAGCATTCCTGCCCAATTGGGAAAAAGAGATGATGATGATGTGGTTGCCGACTGGATTGGTCTATGGATCAATCCCTTTAATGATGGTGCCAATGAACTCATCTTTATGGTCACCTCAGCAGGAGTCCAGGTGGATCGAAAAACTACCCCAAATTCGAATGACTCTAATTGGAACCCGGTATGGGAAAGTGCCGCCAGAAATGATGCAGATGGTTGGTCAGTTGAGATGGCCATCCCTTTTAGTCAAATGCGTTTTCCCGCCAAGGATATCCAGACCTGGGGAATCAATATTGGTCGGGGTCGCACCTCCACAAGGGAGATGTATACCTGGACCGAGCTGGATAAGGAGAAGGAAAACTATGCCCAGCAAGCTGGTTTGCTTACAGGCATTCAACATCTAGAAACGCCGCTGCGACTTTCCTTCACACCGTATGCATCTGTATCATCAGATCGCTATCCCGTTGATGATGGCGAAATGGCATCCTCAACCTCCTACCGTGGGGGAATGGATCTCCAGTATGGAATCAATGAAAGTTTCACCCTGGATATGACCCTGATCCCAGATTTTGGTCAGATCCAATCAGATAATATTGAACTCAATCTGTCTCCATTTGAAATACAGTATAATGAACATCGACCCTTTTTTACTGAGGGAACTCAACTTTTACAAAAAGCAGGCTTGTTTTATTCCAGGCGAGTGGGATCAACACCCCTTCGATATTGGGAGGTAACCGATGAAGAGTTCCTTGAACCTGGCGAATCTCTCAAGTCTAATCCTGATGTAACCCAATTGATCAATGCTACCAAGGTGACTGGACAGACAGTTAACGGACTGGGTCTGGGATTCTTTAATGCCATCACTGCCCCCATGCATGCTGTTATAGCAGATTCTTTGGGAAATGAACGTGAATACCTCACCAATCCCACATCCAATTACAACTTAGTGGTGGTGAGTAAAAACCTGCAGAACGGTTCCGAGATAAGTCTCACCAATACCAATGTTCAACGATTTTCCAGAGATGATTCCACCAATGACTTCCGTGATGCCAATGTGGTCGGCTATGAAACCAGACTCTACACCAAAGATAGCAAATGGCGTTTTGAATCGGGAGGAGCCTTCAATAAACTGAGCTATCCAGATAGTACATCAACTGGTTATAGATATTTTGTTGAACTGGTTGAGGATCAGGGCGCTATCCAGTATGGTGTGGGGCAATCAGTTGAAAGTGAATTCTTTAATCCCAATGATATGGGGTTTTTGCGTCAACCCAACGAAATGGGACAATTCGGCTGGATTGAGATTAAAACTCTGAACCCGATCTGGAAGGTAAATGCAGCAGAGCTTGAAGTGAGTGGGAACTATTCCCAGCTATATCGTCCCCGCGTTTATTCATTTCTCCATTTTAACGCCAACTATGATGTGACCTTCAAGAACTACTATTCTTTCGGAGGTGGAATGTCCTGGAGCCCTAAAGAAGGTCATGATTACTATGAGACCCGTGTTGAGGACCGCTATTTTACAACGCCAAAGGGTTTCGATACACACCTATGGGTAGCAACCAACTATAATAAGCCTTTTTCCATGAGTGGATGGATGGGGATTTCAGCAGTGACTCGACGGGGAAGTCAGTGGCGGGGTGGGGGCTTAGATCCCAGGTGGCGGGTCAATAACCAGTTCATGATCCAGTATGGGTTTGACAAGCATTACCGTTTAAATAATCATGGATTTGCTGATTTTGATGCCAATGATGAGCCAATCTTTGGGAAACGGGATCACATCACCACCACCAATACCATTTATACTCAATACATTGTAAGTAGAAATTTAGAATCTGATATCCGTTTTCGCCACTACCGCTCCACTGTGGAATACAAAGAATTCTTCGATCTCATGGTCGATGGGAATCTCGCGCCAAGTAGTTTTAAGGGAGATCTGAATACGGTGTTCAACGCTTTGACTATTGATGCGGTGATGACCTGGCGATTTAAACCAGGCAGCGAATTGACCCTCTCCTGGAAAAATGCCATTTATTCGGATGGTGATACTGAGGATCTAGCCAAAAGTTATCTGGAGGATCTTCAGGATGTATGGAATCAGGATCAGAGCAATAGTATTTCTCTTAAACTATTATACTATGTTGACTCCTGGGCACTTAGACATCGCCTAAAATAATAAGCTTACATACAATTGATAAACGGAGGGGTACTCAATTATTGGGTACCCCTTATTATTTATACGCATCCTACACATTCTGCTCTCATTCGAAAAATCAGCAATCCGGAATACATAATATGGCACAAAGCTTGCCTTAAGCATGGATCGAAACCAGGAGAGAGAAATGTATAAGATTATCAAAGCTGAATTCATTGCACCCAATGTGAAAAGTTTCATTCTTGAAGCCCCTCACATCGCGAAAAAACGTCAGGCCGGTCAGTTCATCATTTTGCGTGTTCACGATAAGGGTGAGCGCATCCCTATTACCATCGCTGATTCAAATACCGAAGAAGGCTGGATCAACATTATTGTTCAAGGACTTGGAAAAACCAGTGCTCATTTGAACACATTGGAAACAGGTGATTATCTCCAAGATTTAGTTGGTCCACTGGGTCTGCCAACCCACATAGAAAATTGGGGTACCCTGGTTTGCATGAGTGGTGGCGTTGGGACTGCAGAGGCCCTTCCCATAGCAGCCGCAGGAAAAGCCGCTGGCAATAGAGTGATTTCAATTATCGGTGCTCGGAATAAAGATCTCATTATCGCCCATGAGCAAATGTCTCAGGTTGTCGATGAGGTTAGAATCTCCACTGATGATGGTTCAGCTGGTCGTCATGGCCTGGTGACAGACGTGCTTCAGGATCTCATGGATGAAGGCATCAAACCTGATATGATCGTGGCCATTGGACCATTGCCCATGATGGCAGCCGTGTCCAATCAGACCAAAGAAATTGGCATCCCCACCATGGTCAGCCTGAATGCCATCATGGTTGATGGAACTGGAATGTGTGGCGCATGCCGTGCCACGGTTGGCGGTAAAACCGTCTTTGTCTGTGTTGATGGACCCGAATTTGATGGACATCAAGTCAATTTTAAAGAATTGGGTAGCCGTCAGAGAATGTACAAGAAGCAGGAAGAAGAATCTCATAAGTGCTTCCTGGAGAGACAGATGAAAAAAATGAAAGCTGAACAATTGAAAGAGGAGGTTTGATCATGAAACGCGAACGTCCTCAATCATTTAATACGGTTCCAATGAAGGAACGCATGATCATCCCTCGGCAGGAAATGCCCGAGCAGGATGCAACGCTTAGAAGCACAAATTTTCTTGAAGTGAATCTTGGTCTTACCCCTGAACAGGCAGTAGTCGAAGCACAACGCTGTATCGAATGCAAGAGCCCCACCTGTATGGATGGATGCCCTGTCAGTATCAAGATTCCGGATTTTATTCAACTGATCTGTAACGAGGATTTTGTAGGCGCAGCAAAAAAAATTAAAGAAGACAACTCACTCCCTGCCATATGTGGCCGCGTATGTCCCCAGGAAACACAATGCGAAGAAGTATGTGTTATGGGAAAACGTTTTGAGCCCGTAGCCATTGGTCGTCTTGAGAGATTTGTTGCAGATTATGCCATGCAACATGATGATGGCTCCCAAGAAACCTTCCAAAAGCCGACCCCTTCTGGACATAAAGTTGCCGTCGTTGGGTCAGGCCCTGCTGGTTTAGCCGTCGCAAGTGATCTCATCAAGGAGGGTCATGAAGTGACCGTTTTTGAAGCCCTGCATGAGTTCGGTGGTGTGCTGGTATATGGGATACCTGAATTTCGTCTCCCTAAATCCATATTGCGCACAGAAGTAGCCAGTCTGGAAACCATGGGTGTGAAGTTTGTGAAGAATTTTATAGTTGGTCGCACCATGACCATACAGGAACTTATGGCCGATGAAGGTTATGATGCTGTCTTTCTGGGTTTGGGTGCCGGCCTGCCACGCTTTATGAATATACCTGGCGAGAACCTCAACGGTGTCTACTCAGCCAATGAATTTCTGACCCGCTCCAACCTTATGCGCGGTTATGATTTCCCGGAATGGGACACGCCGCTATATCGTGCGAAACACGCCATCATCGTTGGTGGGGGTAATACAGCCATGGATGCTGTTAGAACTGCCAAACGTCTTGGGGCAGATGAAGCCTCAATCGTTTATCGTCGCTCTGAAGAGGAAATGCCTGCCAGAAATGAAGAGATTCACCACGCCAAAGAAGAAGGTGTTAAATTCATGAATCTGGTTAATCCCATTGAATTCATCAGCGATGATCAAGGGAGTGTGGTGGCAGCCAAATGTCTCCGTATGGAGCTCGGTGAACCTGATGAGTCAGGCCGTCGTCGTCCAGTACCCATGGAAGGTTCAGAATTCACCATGGAAGTGGATATGGTGGTCATCGCCGTGGGAAATGGATCAAATCCTCTTATTTCGCAGACAACTCCAGAAATTCAAACCAACAAGTGGGGCAATATTGTTGCCGATGAAGATGGTAGAACCTCTATGGAGGGTGTTTTTGCTGGAGGAGATATTGTGAGTGGTGGCGCTACAGTTATTTTAGCCATGGGTGCAGGGCGGAAATCAGCTATTGCTATTAATGAATATTTGAAAGCCAAGGTAGGGAGTTCAACATGAGCCTGAAAGATCAAATCAGTTCAATGGATATGGATGATATTGTTGAAATGTGTATTAGCCAGGAACAGCAGGCCATCGATCTTTATACCCTTGCCCGAGATCAAGCCAGGGATGAAAGTTCCCGTCTGAAATTTCAAGAACTGGTTGACATGGAAACAGTCCATAAAGTCTCATTGAGAAATTTTGAAATTGAAAACTATATCGATCTGCCCCCGGCTGATCTAAAGGTTACTGATTATCTCATGGAGCCTGAGTTGAAGGACAACATGACGACACAGGAGATCATCATCCTGGCTGCCAAGCGTGAAGATAAAACCGCTCGTATGTATCAGGATTTAGCCGACCATTTTCACTTTGACAAGCAGTTGAACACCTTTTTTCAGATGATGGCTGACGAAGAACTTCGCCACAAACATGATCTGGAAACAGAATATGAAAATGAGTTTCTTCAAGAGGGGTAAACTTTTTTTAATAGGGTTTTAATTTCTGTATCCCCAGGCCGGGATTCGAAACGAAGTAAGACGAGGGCGTGAAACGCCGCTCAGTCAATCCCGGCTTGGAGAGATACCACAACTTTACATCTGCTCTGGAGCCGAGATTCCCAATATACACAGACCATTTCTCAAGGTGATTTGCACTGCTTCCAATAAAGCCAATCTGGATTTGGACAGCTCCGGATTCTCCAGATCAATCACCTTATACTCCGTATAAAATTTATGCAGTGCTGTGGCCAGTTCGGAGAGGTAGCTCGGTAAGTGATGTACCTCCAGGGCTCGACGGCAATGATCAATAACTTCAGGAAATTCAAGCGTCTTATTAATCAGAGCGACTGCAAACTCCTCCTTCAGAAGCGATAAATCCGCATGCTCAGTATCAGAAACCAGACCCCTTTCCCGGGCACGTCTAAAAATACTGGAAATTCTGGCATAGGCGTATTGTAGATAGAAAACCGGATTCTCTTCTGTCTGACGTTTGGCCAGATCAAGATCAAAATTGAGATGACTGGAAGCGCTGCGCATGATATAGAAATAACGGACTACATCAGCACCCACCTCATCAATAAGCTCATCCAAAGTCACAAAATTTGCTTTTCGAGTGGACATTTTGACAACTTCACCAGAACGCAGGAGGGTTACAAATTGATGGATCACTACCTCAATGTGCTCGTACTTCAAGCCCATTACTTTGAGTGCTGAAAGCACATCGGGATAGGCGTCGATGTGGTCAGCTCCAAAAATATCAACCACCAGATCAAAACCACGGGCAACTTTTTCACGATGATAGGCAATATCTGGCAAACGATAAGTCGGTTCCCCGCTTGATTTCACCAGCACACGATCTTGTTCTATACCTAATTCACTGGTTTTAAACCAGACCGCCCCATCCTTGTCATAGAGCAAGCCCTTCGCACGGAGGATATCCAACACCTCATCAATTTTTCCCGATTCGTACAATGATCGTTCGTTATAGAAAACATCGTGGACCACGCCGATTCGCTCCAGACTGGATTTGATAATGGCAAAAATTGATTCTTCAGCATAGGTCTTAAAAATATCAACTTCATCGTCAGCAGAGAGATCAGGTTCTTGTAACATGAGGTCCCTGGCAACATCGATGAGATAGGCCCCCTCGTAGCCTCCGTCAGGTAAGGTGATAGCTTCACCCTTCAATTCCAGATAGCGTGCCTTCAGGGATTCACCAAGCAGGCGCATCTGGCGGCCGGCATTGTTAAAATAATATTCTCGGGTAACCTCGAATCCAGACCAGGTTAAAATATTGGCCAGGGTATCACCTAAAACGGTTTGCCGCCCATGTCCAACTGTAAGTGGACCTGTAGGATTGGCACTTACAAATTCTACCTGGGCAGTTTTACCAATGCCAAAATCTCCTTTACCATACTCATCTTTTTCTTTGAGAATATTCTGAATCTGAGCAGTGAGATATAAGGGTGACTGAAAGAAATTAATAAAACCAGGATTTAAAATTTCGAATTTTTCAACAATACTGGAATCCAGTACCAGACCAGCCATGAGTTCTTCTGCAATCTGCATGGGGGCGCGTTTCAAATCACGGGCCAGGGCCATGGCAATGTTGCTTGCCCAATCTCCGTTCTCAGCTTTTTTGGGTCGTGAAAGCTGGAGCCGATCTGCTGACCACCCCAATTGCTCTAATCTGGCAGTCAGCTGCTGGGTTAAATATTCAAACATATTTGAATTCAATCAATTCTTAAAGATTGTCAAACAAGGGGGCTTCAGCACTGGGGGCATTTTCATCATCGACCAGTTCCGTGATCTCCGCATCGATCCACAGACGTTCAAGATCATAAAAATCACGACTTGCTTCATGGAAAACATGGACAACAACATTGATGTAATCCAGAAGAATCCATTCGCGGGTATCATAGCCTTCACGATTAAAGGGGCGCTCAACTGCAGCAATCTCATCTACAATGTGATCGGTGATAGCCTTTACCTGAACATCTGAGTTACCAGAACAGATCACAAAAAAATCAGTCATGGAGGTGATCTTATGAACATCCAGTATTTTGACACGATTTGCTTTCTTTTGAAGGGCTAGTTCGCCAATCTCTAAGGCAAGTTTTTTTGAATCTGAGTAATTATCAGGCATAGATCATTTCAATTTTTTTATTAATGGGGGCTGGGCTAAGGCGCACAAGGGCAATACTTACGACTTTTTCTCTTTATAGGCAGGGACGGACTTATAGTCATGACCGATTATCATGGTGATATCCACGGAGAGGCTGGCATCGGGGTCCAGGCTGACATGTTCTCGACTGATCCCCAATTCTTCTGCGAGTTTAAATGCTGCATCGATGTTGTCTGTTCTGGCAATAATCAGAGTGTTATCATAGTGAAAATGGGCTGCATTTTCCGTATTCAACACATCAAAAGTTTTTTCATGTACGATGTCTTTAAACTGTGCTGCAACACCGCCGATACCACAGCCATTCAGGATTTCAACACTGACCTTGGTGTATTTTTGCTTGGCAATCAAAGTCTCAGGTGTGGCTTCTTCAGGGATTTCAGCATAATAACGCATCTCTTCAGCGACATTGCGATTGTTGGTATGACGATTCCAGAAGGACCAGATAAACGTCAGTACCAGCACAGATAGCGCCAGCATCAGGACATTTACCAGCATATCTGCAGATTGGGCTGGTCTTTTTTTGCGATTTTTTTTGGTTGCTCGTCGGGACTGTTTGGAAGATTTGCTGTTAAGAACTTTTGCCATGAAAAATTAGTATCCCAATTGTCTGTAAGGGTAGGGTGAATAAAATCGATTGTAAGTGCTTACAGGCATTCTGCTAAACCCAATCTGGAATGACATATTCTCTTTGGGCTTATAGGTGACCTCACCACTATAAAAAATGTTATCAGCACTAAAGCCGTTTAGAAAGGAATATTGCTCACCCATGGGTGTAACACTTGAAAAGGGGGAGTGCATAAGCCCCACAGAACCTTGAAAACTTACTTGAGGATTAATGGTATACTCAAAACTGGTTTTCAGGAGACCCATAGCCACGGCATCACTGCCAAAGGAACTCACCTGCATTGAATAACTGTGTTGAAAATTGATCTTGTCCAGATCGATTCCAAAGAATGAGGTTGCCCCACCCACTGTCCGAGTATTCAGCCCGGGAATATTTGGAACCTCGGCTTTGAATTGAGCCTGAACCAATAGGGGCAGTATGAGAAATATCATAAATAGGGTGGTAATTTTTACTCTTTTAACAACGTTCATGTGTCACTCCTGCGAAGCTAAAATCTTCGCTTCCACTGTTTTTAATTCGTCCACAGTGTTGATACCCTGAATTTCAGAAAAAGTTTCGCAGATTTCAACCCCTACCTTTGCATTCGCTTTTTGTAGAAGGGGAAGGACATCCGGTAGATAATATTCGCCCTGAGCATTGCTGTTCCCCACTTTGCTTAACTCAGCGAAGAGCTTTTGACTATCAAAAACATAAATGCCAGAATTTATTTCATCAATGCTTAGCTGTTCTTCAGTTGCATCCTTGTGTTCCACAACCTGATCGAAGTAATCTTCCCGAGTTCGAATGACGCGTCCATATCCAGTGGGATTTTCTGCTATGGCAGTCAGCACAGTGGCTACAAAGTTGCCTTCCCTATGTTTAGCAAGCAAGGCACGGAGAGTGCTTCCTTTTAACAGGGGCACATCTCCTGATAAAACGATGACATCTCCATAAAACCCATCCAGAAGCGCTGCTGTTTGGAGGACGGCATGACCAGTTCCCAGTTGTTCCAGCTGTTCTGCAAAGAAAACAGGTTCATCTTTCAAGGCTTCCCGCACAATTTCCTGTTTGTGCCCAACAATACAGATGATTTTCGAAGCTGATAAACTTTTGGCTTGATCCACAACATACTGAATGAGTGGTTTTCCTAAAACGAGATTGCACACCTTGGGGATATCATCACGTTTCATGCGGGTACCTTTGCCCGCTGCCATGATCACGACTGCTAATTGTTGAGACATCTAAGTTTCCATTCAATATTTTGCTGGCTCAAGTTAAGAGACTTACACTGAAGTGGTACGGATTTCAACACTTAAACTGAATTTATGATGCCGCCACCCACCACTGCATCACCCTGGAAAAAGACAGCGGATTGTCCCGGAGTAATTGCATTTTCAGGTGTCGCAAAGGTGACTTGTACCTCATCCTGAGAAATAGGTGAAATCGTAGCCGGTTTGGCAGTATGATTATAACGGATCTGGACGTCTAGTTCCTGATTGAAAATAAACGCTTCAGGAATGAGCCAATTACATGAATTCACTGTAAATGTGGTTGCTTCTGCATCTCCCTTACTCCCCACATGAACCGTGTTTGTCTCCACATCAATTTTATTGACGAAAATGCGTTCGCCAGTGGCCAGGCCCAACCCTTTTCGCTGTCCCACTGTGTAGTTGTGAATCCCCTGATGCTCACCAATAACTTCACCGCTGGAGTTGACAAAATCACCCTTGGGGGCTGCCTCAATAACTTCTGGATATTGTTCTGCGAGGAAGCGTCTATAATCGTTATCCGGGACAAAACAGATTTCCATACTTTCTGGTGTATCAGCTGTCCTCATATCTGCTTTGGCGGCTTGCTCGCGAACTTCCTGCTTGGAGAGATCTCCCAGCGGGAAAAGGGTTCGATCCAGCTCTTCTGGGCGAATACCCCAGAGTACATATGATTGATCTTTAACTTGATCTTTGCCGCGGCCTACGACCCATTTCCCGGAAGCTTCATGCTTTACTTTCCTGGCATAGTGTCCCGTTGCCAGATACTGGACACCCAGGTCATCCAGTTTATTCAAAAGCGCATGCCACTTGATTTCGGTGTTACATATAATGCATGGATTAGGTGTTCTGCCTGCTTTGTATTCAGACACAAAATTCTGAATCACAATTTCCTTGAATTCAGCCGACATATCCAGTGTATAGTGAGGAATTCCCAATGAGGCGCACTCTGCTTTAGCATTATTAATATCATCCAGGGAACAGCAATTGCTATCGTGTGTCGGGCGTCCACCACTATCGATATAGCCCCATAATTTCATGGTGACACCCATGACATCGTAACCCTGTTCTACCAGCAATCTGGCTGCCAGGGAGCTATCCACGCCACCGCTCATGGCAATGACGACCTTTTTATTTTTTGGTTCCATTATTCTGAGTCTCTATATATTGAAGTGACGATCTGCTGGAGTTCTCTGCAGAAGTCATCTATTTCTTGTTTGGTTGTCTCTATTCCCATTGAAATACGCAAGCTCGCCTGGGCTAAATCCTCATCAAATCCCAGGGCGGTCAATACATGAGATGGAGCCTGAGAGCCGGAACTGCAGGCAGCCCCATTTGATACAGCAATATTTTTCATATCCAGTCTGATAAAAAGTGCTTCACCATCAACATGCCTGAAGGAGCAGCTCCATATATGTGGCGAATATTGTTTACCATACCTATTGTACTGAATCTCCGGTATTGCTTTCAGTTGATTCTGAAGATGGTCTGATAAATCGATATATTTTTTTTTTAAGTGATTCAAAATGAGCCGTATGATAGTCCATGGCTGTGGCAAGCGCCACTGCACCCACATGATTCTGGGTGCCCGCTCGGACATTTTGTTCCTGACTCCCACCGAAGCTCTTACGGGCAAGGGCATGTCCTTTACTCAAATACAGAACCCCTATACCTGCTGGAGCCCCAAGCTTGTGACCTGAGAGAGCCAGGGAGTCTATTCCAGAGTTTTCAAGCTGTATTGGGAAATGACCAAAAGCCTGCACTGCATCACAATGAAATGATACATGATGATCCTGAGCAATTTGAGCCAGTGTTTTAATGGGGTGAACAAGTCCAGTTTCGTTGTTTACCCACATAAAACTGGCCAGAATGGTGTCATCAGTGATGCTGGATCTGAATGCTTCAGGGTCAACATCGCCGTTGTTGTCGCATTTGAGATATGTGACTTGAAACCCACTTTTCTCAAGTGCTTTGAAGCATTCTAAAACCGAGGGATGTTCAGTTGCGCAAGTGATGAGATGGCGACCTTTTTTCTTCGCTGCATTTGCAGCACCTATAATAGCCAGGTTGTTGGCTACGGTCCCCCCTGAAGTAAACAGAATTTCGCTGGGTTTGCAACCCAACACAGCTGCTATGCGCGTTCGAGCCTCATCGAGGCCTGCTGCCGAGCGGCGACCTGCCTCATGGATGCTGGAGGGATTGGTCATACCTGATTCCAACCAATCCGAGATACAGTTTTTAACCTCTGGAAGGAGATTGGTCCCGGAGGCATGATCAAGATATATGGTGTCACTTCTTTTCATCGTCTGAACATAGTTGAAAGGGGGGCTTGAGGGAATAAAGAATGATTATGTCACAATTAAGCTGAAATTAGTTTCACAAAACATAGATTTTGATGCTTTGAACAATGATGGAAGAGGATGCAACATTTCCTCAATCCTCGTTTTCATGCTATTAAAAGCATTAATCCAGCTTAATTTCATGGGACCAAAATGAAAGATCTACACCTACATATTGACACTGTAAGACGCCTGCTTCGACGCCATGCCAAGAGTAATCTTGAGAACATGCTGGCCAAGATGCACGCAGCCGAATTGGCCCTTATTTTTCGCCATATTACTCCAGAAGAGAGAAATGAAGCTTTCCTGACCATTTCTGATGTGGGTCACGCTGCAGCAGTTTTGTCCGAAATGGACGAACACCTCATCGTAGAGCTGATTTCGGAACTTCCCATCCAAAAAACCATGCTCCTGATGAAAGCTTTGTCACCTGATGATGAGGCTGATATTCTACAATTGCTCCCTGAGGACTTGGCAGAAGACATTCTGAATCGTCTAAAGTCCAGTGAGTCGGAAGAGATGGAAACGCTCATGGCGTATCCTGAGAACTCAGCTGGTGGCTTGATGATTCCAGATGTTTTTGCCCTCCATGAAGACATCTCCGTGGGGGAGGCCATCGCTTCCATTCAAAATCAGGATGGACAGGAAATGGTTTTCTACCTCTATGTGGTGGATGATCGTCAGCATCTGGTTGGTGTCATATCCTTACGTGATCTGATTACTTCCAAACCAAAGAAAAAATTAAGCGAAATGATGATCACCCGTGTCCACTCCGTGCAACCCTTGACGGATCAGGAAGAAGTGGCCCAGATTGTTTCTCGCTACAATATTCTTGCTGTCCCCGTGGTGGACGATGAGAATAAACTCATGGGAATTATTACCGTAGATGATGTTATTGATGTCATCCGCGAAGAAGCCACTGAAGATTTTCTCCAGATGGCTGGTGCCGGTCGTGACCGGGATATCCTCATGAAAAGCGCCCTTTCCAACGCCAAAACTCGTGTACCCTGGCTTTTCGCCAGTTGGATGGGTGGTTTGCTGGTGGCCAGTATTATTACCACTTATGAGGAAACACTGGGTCAGGTGTTGGCTCTCATGGCATTCCTTCCAATCATTATTGGTATGGCCGGTAATGTAGGAACTCAGACCGCGACTATTATAGTTCGTGGAATCGCTACAGGTCGTGTTTCAGCAACGAATGCTCTAAATCTGGTTCTTAAAGAATTGCGGGTCGGCCTGCTTCTGGGAGGTCTTTATGGAGTACTTCTGGGCTGGGCAGGCTATTTGCTTGGCCAGATTGGCTATATGGATATTGGTGTCATGACATCAGTTGAATTAGGCATAACCGTGGGACTGGGCATTATTCTCTCCATGACGACTGCCGCTTTTGTGGGTGCCCTGGTGCCTGTTTTGCTGCATAGGATGAATCTGGATCCTGCCGTGGCGACCGGCCCCTTTGTCACAACCAGCGTTGATATCCTGGGTGTGGTCGTTTACTTCCTCGTTGCCGGATATTTTATACTCTAAAATTAATGCTCCCCTTTATAGGTTTTCTGCTGATTCTCGGGGCTATTCCTTATTTTACATTTGTTGTAATCATGATCATGGGTCTGCGGAAACCAAGACAGACACCCCCATCAAAAAATTTACCCGAGGTTGCTGTCATTGTAGCTGCTCGTAATGAAGCACATAATCTTCCCGATCTCCTTGGTGATCTCCTTGCTCAAAATTATGCTGGGGTGCATTCATTCATTATCGCCGATGATCGCTCTGTTGACGAAACCTGGAGTATCGTTCACAAGTTCAGCAAGGCACATCCTCAATTTGCTGCAGTCCGTGTTTTAGAAGAGTCTACAGAGATGACGGGCAAAAAAAATGCCCTCACCCAATGCATCAAAAACACAACAGCAGGCATTCTCATTGAAACCGATGCGGACTGTCGTATGGGTCCTGATTGGATACACAGCATGGTGTCAGAGTTCGATGAAGATACCGGCATTGTTGTTGGGTTCTCCAGCGTGAGAAGTAGATCTGTTTTTGCCATTTATCAGGCCCTGGATTTTCTGGGGATTATGATGACCAACGCCGGGATGATGGAGCATGGGCAAGCCTGGAGCGGGTCGGGACAGAACCTGGCTTTTAAAAGGAAATATTTTACCGCCATTGGTGGATTCACCAGTGATCCAGACCAGACCATTGGCGATGATTTTTACCTCGTGCAAAAGATTGGGAAGCTCAAGGATGTCACAGCAAAATTCGCCTGGAATCCAAAAAGCTTTGTGACAACTTCCCCTGCAGAATCTGTAGGTGCTTTTTATCAGCAGAGAAAGCGCTGGGCATCTGATTCACGAGGACTTCACCGCAAGGACCCCCTTTTCTTTGTCTTTCTTGCGTCAGCCTTTGTTTTAAATACGGCAATTTTATTTCACATATTAAGTCTGCAGTTATCTCCTTTGTTCCTCTTGATTGTGGGACTAAAATTTTGTGTTGAAATTACCATTCTCTTGATAGGCCTCCAAAAAATGGATCGAGTGGCTGATATATGGGTCTTTCTCCTCTGGTTCATATTCCAGCCTTTTTACATCCCAGTCATGGGAATCTCTGGTATAGTTGGTAAGGTGACCTGGAAATGAGAAGAATCAGGCTTGTGAGCAAATTTATCAGATTTCTGATGGCCACTCTATTCATGACCGGTCTCAATTCAGGAAGCATTGCAGGAGAGAAGACAGTCGTTCCCTATGAGGCTTCATATATGGGTATTGCCCTTTTGGATATGACATTGACCTGGGAAGATTTGGATAGCACGGTTCAGATCACTTATGACAATCAACTCAAACCATTTATTGCCTACTTTCACCACATTCATAATATTTACCGCGTTCAATTTAAAAAGGGCAGCTATGAACCCTTGTCCTGGTCCAAAAAAGTCACTGAGGGTTCCATGAATTTCTTTCTGGAAGCAAATCGGTCTATCGATGGCGCCTATGTCCAGTATTCGAATGGGGAAGATAGATTATTTCCAGAAAATGCCTTTACCGTATTTTCAGCAACACATTACCTGGCGTCCAAAGCTCATGAGCCTGCTGTCTTCCCCTTAGATATTAATGTCTTTATTGATGGTGAAACATGGAGTGCTACAGCTACCCGCTATACTGTGACCCAGCCACATCCCGAAATAAATCTGGTAGGCACTCAGGTGTTGATTCAGACGGATCTCCAATATGTTGAGGGGGAAAGGGTTATGGAGGAGAATGATATCCTCATGGATGTCATAGCCAGAGAAGGCACTCGGTTCATGCTGTGGGTCGAACAAGATGGCAGCTACAGCAAAGCCCGGTTTGGCAGGTTTCCCAAGGCGGTAGTTTTGGAACGCCTCAATAAATAAAGCACTTTTTTCCGGGGGACTGTTTTTGGGTTTAAAAAGGAGTGGTCGTCAATCTTTCGTGATCTCAAACATTTTGACTTCACATCAGGCCAGGTTATCTTGCCCTTCTAATTTGAACACCATTTAGGAGCTTTGAATGATACATAGAGTGCTAATTACTATCTCATTACTGGTCACTGGAAATCTGCTAGCCTCAACCACAATTATTGCCATTGATGAAGCCTTTGAACGCGGCGAATTGACACAGGATGAACTCATCCTGAATAAGGTATATTCATTCTTACAGCCTGAACTCCTGGATGCCCGCTTCAGAGGAGAGCAAACAGAACTCATCAAATGCGGAACACCCATTTTGATTCAATATGAGGCCATGCAATCTGATTTGGCTGAAAGTACCATTACTATTATCGAAGATCTTTTGTCCCCCAGAACTGATGGGCTGAGAGAAACCTTTTTCAGTCCTGGGGGACATTTCTCATTTAACTATGCCACGACTGGTACAGGAGCCGTTCCCTCTGCTGATGCTGATGCCAATGGTGTCCCTGATTATGTAGAGTGGGCGGCAGAGTATCTGGATTACACCTGGGCTCAAGAAATTGATAGTGCCGGTTTTGCCGGGCCAAATCATGTCGGTGGCGATAGCTTTTACAATGTTTCCTTTGAAAGCATGAGTGCCTATGGCTATTGCACAACCAGTGGTGTGGATGGATCTGAGCTGACCCGTCTGGTCCTCCACAATAGTTATATTGGTTTTGGAGCAAATCAGGACCCTGAAGGCAATATCAAAGGTGCTATGAAGGTCACCTGTGCCCACGAATTTAAACATGCCAGCCAGCGCTCAGAATCCAACTGGTCAGAAGGTGGCTGGGTAGAACTGGATGCTACCTGGGCTGAAGAGTTTGTCTACGATTATGTTAATGACTCCATGCTTAATTTTATGGGGTCAGGAGATCCTTATTCACATCCACACTGGGGTCTTGACCATGATGGCAGTGGATCATATGAAGATTATGCCTGGGAAGATTTCATGCACCAGAGATTTGATGGCAACTCCTACGTGGTTGCTCCAATCCTGGAATATTTCTGGAACTGGCGTCAAACTCACACGAATCAGAATGTCATGGATAGTTATGCCCAGGCATTAACCCAATACGGCAGCTCATTTCCAGAGGCTTTTGGTGAATATGTTGTCTGGAATTTTTTCACAGGGTCCCGGGCAGTCGTTACATTTGGAATCAGCCAGTTTGGATATGATGATGCCGGTGTTAATGGATATCCAACAGCTACTTTGGCCACGACACACAACAGCTATCCCGTATCATCCAGTGTGACCGGGATTGAAAACCTGGGATGTAAAATGATCCGTTTGAATACCTCTGGCCAGCTTGGTCTGGAGATCGATTTTGATGGCCAGGATGGTGTACAAATGTCGGCAATGTGGGCTATTCGACAGGATGACAATACAGTTGATTGGGGTTCCATCGATTTGGATGGGAGTAACAATGGCTCAATCGTCCTGGATGTCAGGGATGCCACAATGGCCGCCTTGATTCCTGTTGTCACTCAGTTGACGGGGTCGACTTATGGAGCCAGTTATACAATTGAATTGAATTCGCTGGCTGAATGTGATCCTGGTGATATCAATGATGATAATAATCTCGACGTTTCAGACCTGGTTCGTCTGGTGGCAATAATTCTCGGCAACGGAGCAATTCCTACGGATGTTGAAATGTGCGCTGCAGATGTAAATGACGATGACCAATCAAATGTTCAGGATGTGGTGACCCTCGTTGATCTCATCCTGCAATAGACATGTCCAGTGACGGTCGGAAGGCACAAATGAAAGAAAAAATTAATACCTCCTATCCATTATTTGACAGCTTCAAAAATAAATTGAAGCCTAGTCGAAGCCAGGCTCAAATGGCCCTTTCTCAGGCCAATGTATTCAGTCGCTTATCGTGGCAGGAGATCAAAATTGTTGAGAACGCAGTGCATATTCGCAATTATGCCCCTGGTGAACCTGTTTTTAAACAAGGTGATCCCGGGAGTGGTATGTACATCATCATTGAGGGAAGTGTTGGCATCTTTTTAGACATCCCACAACAGGCACCTAAAGAACTTTCAAAACTGGGTGATGGTGATTTCTTTGGCGAAATTGCGCTACTGGATGCATCCCCTAGAACAGCTACAGCTACGGCACTTGGGAACAGCACAATAATCGGCTTTTATCGTCCTGACCTCATGGATATTCTCAGAACAAAACCAGCCTTGGGCGGCAAGATACTTCTGGCGCTCTCTGAGGTTTTGGCGGTTCGATTACGGAGTACCAATGGTGAGTTAGTAAAAGTGTCCAGGAAACTGGAATCCGTTATGGAATCTGGGGCAAATGAGTAACAACGATTCCGTCACCATTGCACCCCAGTCGGTGCGATTATTTCACCAGAGTCTCTTCAAAACTCTGGTCTACTTCTTCATGCTAATTCTGGTTCTAGCTGGTGCTTACAAGGCTTTTCCACTTGTTGTTGATGCTCTATTTCTGATCGTCATTGCAGCCATTCTTACAGCCGTTTTCAACCCTCTGGTGGATCGTCTGGAATCCTCAGGAATAAGGCGTTTGTATGGTACTTTGTTGATGTTTGGTGGCATAATTGGTATGGTAGCATTGGGTGTGATTAAGGGTATTCCAACCTTACTCACAGAGATCAGTCGCATAAAAGATGTCATCCAAAAGAACTCGGCAACCGAATCCCTGGATTCTCTAATGGGTGATGTGAACTCCAGGATTGCAGAATATATCCCCGGGTTTCAATTGGATTTAGATCTCATTACCAGCCTTTCATCCCAATTCTTCAGCCAACTCGGTTCTATTCTTGCAGGAGCTTTAGACACCCTGGCTACGATCATTTTCATCCTGATTATCACCATGTTCTTTCTTGTGGACGGGAAACGGATGACTAAAAAATTGATAGGGATGGTACCCAATCAATATTTTGAAATGTCATTGAATATTACTTATAAAACAAAAAAGCAATTAACCAATTTTCTAAGAGGGCAATTGTTGGCGGCTCTGGGTGTGGCCATTCAGTCATTTATTGGTCTTAGCCTTTTAAACTTGATATTTGACACCAATATTTCAGGGGTTCTGCTCATTAGTACCATTGCCGGCATGGCCAATATGATTCCATTTGTGGGACCATTTATGGGCATGGTGCCAGCCATCATTGTCAGTCTATTTAATAACCTTGGTGATCCAGTTGCTGCTTCACATTTCTACTATATTATTCATATCATTCTCATGTTCCTCGTCGTACAGATGATCGACAACAATATTATCTCACCCATCGTGGTTTCAGGATCCATGGAAATGCATCCACTTACCGTGATTTTACTGATTTTGGTGGGATCTCAAATAGGAGTTTTGGGGATGTTTCTGGCAGTTCCAGCATGGGGTATTTCAAAAGTCATTATTCAAGAAGTATATCAGGGGTTGAAAGGACACCACTTGATTTAGCTACTTCTTTTGTTTGTTCTGATATTCTATTTTCTCAACACTGCCCTCTTTTAAGTACAACCAAATCTCCATAGATTCAGATTTTGGATAGACGTATAACTCATAGTCCCCTTCTTTGAACTTTCGTTCTGGGGGACCGATGTAGCGGACGATAAGTGATCCCTTCATTCCCAATTTGGGATTAAAGTTTTCAGGACTCAGATTTTCAACATCATCCATCAGGTTATCTAATGCCATCCGTTTCATAGGCGCGATCTTTTGCTCATCGGCATATTGGATAGCCAGTTCCAGGTCTTTAAGATGTACATCAACAATTTCAGAGAGCACGGGATTTAGATCCTTGGCGTCTTTCATGGATTCATACACCATTTGACGGTCTTCTTTCAAAATTCCCTCATTAGCATCGTCAAGACGTCCATCTCCAATCTTCTGACGCAGCTCCGCTGTTACCATTTCGTAACGGTCTGTGAGCCCATCAGCTTGCCTGAGCCAATATAGACTCCTACCATAGACTCCTGATTGATACAAAACAGTGGCCCTTATGATATAGGATCGTGCCAGGAGGACTTTGGCAATTGAATAAGAAGAGGGGTCACTCTTGAGGGCCAGCAGAATGAGATCCTCGGCGAGTTCATAGTCCAGCATCTTCAATGCCATTGCAACGCCTTCTAGGGCACGGTCTGCTATCTCTACCTTCATGTCCTGGACTGCTTTGGTGATTGCTTCCCCAGGTGATTTCTCACCTTGCTGGATGAGGGCGTGGGCATCTCTAATTTTCCCCTGTGAAAGAATGGTACGAACATCGCGATAGTACTTCGCAACCAGTGAATCTTCGACCATCTGTTTTTGAATCAGCACCGCATCCCTATTGTGGTGATCTGGGGTGAATTGCAGCAGCTCTTGCATCTTTTCAAGGGCGCGGGAATAACGTTTACCCTTAAATGCTTCGAAGGCTTTCATTGCGGCATTGGGGTATCCGCCGAAAATCAGACCAATATTTAGTGAGAAAACAGGCTGACTGAGATCAATGTATTTTATGGGGATGAGTTCACCTGGATTCACTACAGAAAGATTTGAAGCATCCAAGTCAATCTCAAATGCCTGGTGTACATAATCCAGGTTGACTCCCAAGGATACCCTGGAACTACCATCTCCCTTGATGGTATAGCCGGCACCTGTACCAATATGCCAGGTGAAAGCAGTGGCATCGATTAATCTGTCTAAGAGCTTGTTCTCGTACAAAGTCATGGAGGCAAATCCTGTCCCACCTCGGATTCGAGTATAAAGGTTTGGTCCAAATGGATAGATAATTTCGTGATCAAGGTAAATATCATAAACCCTGGGGGAAAATTTCAAATTGCTAAAGGTAGCGCTGCCATCAGTGAGGCTGCTGGCCCATCCTGAAGGCAGTGACGTTGGCAAAGTCATTTTCCAGAGACGTACACCGAGCCCGCTAAATGCATCAATGTTAGCTTGGCGAATGAAGTGAAATGGCCAGTTGTATTTAAAGATTTGAAGATCATAGTTTTGGCTGATAGCAGATGCAGAGGGAATACTAAGTTCGGTTCCAGTAGAGTCATACTGAATAGAGACACCCGTTTGAAAATTGAGGAGACCTACACCGGCACTCATATTGAGCAAACCCAATTTGTAGGGGTCCCGAAACGGCGTATATGCCCCAAATAGTACTTCACCAAATTCCAAGGTTACACTCAAATCTGGTGTACCAAGGGAAAGTGATTGAATGGGTGAGACGGCACCGGTTCCGCCACCTGGCAATGTCAGGGATTCTCCCTGTTCGGCCAGATTAAAGCCTTCCAGGGTATAACCCAAATCTACCCCCATTCGGAATCGTTTTCCCATTCGACCAAACAGCGTCGCTTTCCATCCCAGACCAAAATTGACATGATAGCCATTTGACTCTAGAAGGCGAACACCATTTGAATTTTTGTATAAACTGAGATGCGAAAGTCCCAAACCAATGTGAGCATGTAAACTTCCGTTCCGGCTGTAATCATAAGCAAAATAATTGCCCATTGAAAAGCCACGAATCAGTATGTTCATGTTGAAACCAGATACTCCTGATCCACTCAATTCCAGGGCAGTAGGGTATGTTGAGGGAAGGTCGGTGGTGCCGATCTGATTCCGGATGGTATAATGTAAGCTGGAATAGGCGTCAAATTTTGAGAGTGGCTGAAAATGATCCCACCAGCGATAGCGAACAATTTCTAAATCTACTGATGCCAGGACACCGCGGAGCGTATCTGCAATGGTCCAGCCTCCAGGTACAGATGTGACTTCCATGTTCTGAGTCGGTTTAATAGAGTAGTAGGATAAGCCAGTCTTAATACCAGGGAAGGGGAGTAGATGGGGTGAAACGATGGGAATTTCTTGACCAAAAACCAGCGTAGTGACTATAAGCCCTGCTGGTGTAATCCTCCTGAGTAAATCACGAATCATGTCCATGAAATTAGCTTTGATGAACAAATAAAAAAGCCGAATCCTTGGATCCGGCTTTCATTGATAATAACCACCTATTTTTTTGCAGGGGCTACAGTCACCTCGCGGGTATAAATATAATCGCCGGTTTTTTTCTTATTCCCGTTGCCAGCATTGAAGGCAAAATAGAAGGATGAATTTGAAGTCACCTCTGCCGGTGCCTGCCACTGGAAGGTCCAGCTCTGCGATTCCCCTTTTTCAGAAGCTTTGATGCCCTGTTCAGTGTGAGAAATATAGCGGCGGGAAGTGCGCGACTTGGTTTTTGAGTCATCAATCAGTTGAGTTGGTTGGTGCTTTAATGAAATCAAGGTCCCCTGGGCATTTCCATCTTCATCAGCCACGGTAGCAACAAAACCAAAGGTTTTTGCATCCTTCTGCTGCAGACTGAGTGTGATGTCGTAGATCTCATTTGGCATATAGACCTTGGGCAGACCCTGAATGAAGATTTCAGCACCCCCAGCATTTAAATCATTCCCTGCATGACATTTACTCGTAAGGCAGGTTCTATCCCCAGGTGCACCGGAAGTCATGGGCGGCGCTCCTTTTTTCTTAGCGCTAAGCGAGACAGTAAGGAAAAGGGATAAGGTGAATATTAAGATATGACGCATAATATGGTCCTTTCATTTGGGTTGAATAGTGCCGGAAAATAAAGCGAGTGGGTGGAGATGAAACAAAAAACCCCGCGATTAGCGGGGTTTTAAAAAAAGGATGAGAGAAAAAATTACTTAAGGCTTTTCTCGATCTTATCCATTTCTTTGAATCTTTTGTCATTTGTGCCATACAATTGGTACAAAGTCATTTTCAGCTCATGAACCACATCCAGACTTTCTGGTGTTATTTCATATGCCAGCGAAAGATACTTCTCTGCATCTTTGAAGTTTTTCAGACGACCAAATGCAAGACCTGCATTGAAGAGCCCGTCAACCTCTGTGGGATTAATTTCAGCAACTTTGATGAATTCATTTGCAGCATCTTGCCATTTTTCCTGTTGGAAATAAAGCACACCAAGATTGTAATGAAGGTCAGTACTGTTTGGATCCATTTCAATGGCGTTCAAATAAGCTTCTGCGGCTTTTTTCTTCTCGCCCCGGGCATCATAGACAAATGCGATTTGCTTGATGGCATTCAGGTTGGCAGGATCTACCACAAGGGCACGCTTCATATAAATGAGAGCATTGTCATAATCTTTTTCACGAAAATAAACCAAACCCAGGTTAACCAAAGAAGTGATGTCTTCAGGATTTTTATCTACTGAAAGAACCATGTACTCTTTACCTTTTTCAAACTCTTCTTTATAGAGATAGACTTGAGCAAGTGTGCCATAGGATTCGGGTTTTTCAGGATTCAATAAGATACAATCCAGAAAAGCTTTTTCTGTGGTGGTATAAAGTTCAGCTTCATCTTTCGCTTCACCTTTGATGAGGGCATTATAGCCTTTGGCACCAAAATTAAAATTGTCAACCCAGTATTTTTCGCGGGCGAGATTAATTTTTTCAGTGAATTTGGCATCGATTGAAGCTGACTTGGTCAGGAACTCGGCGACCTTGCCCCAATCTTTGGTCCGGGAATATATTTCCGTTGCCAGCAGGTATGAGGGCTCTGAATTCATTGGCTCCTTGGCCGTAGCAGCCAGTAGCATTTCTTCTGCTTTTTCATAGTTTTTTTGTTGTAGGTAAACTTTAGCTGAGGTCATATCTGTGGAATCACATCCCAGAATCGTTAGCAGCAAGAGCCCCACAACCCAGATCATTAGGTTTCTTGATTGTTTCATTGAATCTCCTTGTATAGATAATGTACTTATTTTGGATGTCGATTTCATGCAGGCGCAAATATATTCGCCTGCCTCACCTAAGGCAACTATTTCAAAAGCACTAAAACATTAATTTGATATATGTCCTCCGCCTTTAAAAGCAGTTGGATTTTGCTGTGCTTGTAGAGATATTTATCCCTCGAAATTAAGGAGCCAGCACGTACTATAATATTCATCATACTCGAATTGGGGGTCTAATTCATGCCTAATGGCGATGGAAAAGCAACCTCATTCGCAATAATCACTGATATTCACGGCAATATTCATGCCCTAAATGAAGCAGTACGCCTGATTGAGGACCGTTCAGACATTGATAAGATTATTTGTTTGGGTGACAATTTCTCACTTGGCTCTGCGCCTGCAGAAGTACTTAAAAAGCTCCAGTCCCTGCCTGATCCCATATTTATACGAGGGAATCATGATCGCTATCTGGTAGAGCGAATCTGGGAATACGAACGTCCCACCATAGAGGGTATGGATCCAGATGATCCAGTTTGTATAGATATTGTGGCAAATGAAAAATGGACAGCAGAGCAATTAGGGTCTGGTGGCAAAGATTTTATCCGCAACATGAAAATGTCCCATTTTGTAAATATAAATGAAGTTTATGCGGAATTTACGCATGCCTGGTTTGGTCGTGATGATGCACCCCCCAGCCTGGATGAGGCCAAAAAGTGGCGTGACCACGAGCAGCTAAAACATGACAAGGCCAAAACTTTTGTGTTTACACATGGGCACACCCACATCCCGCGACATGACCACTTCGGCAACTTGCGGGTATTCTGCCCTGGTTCAACAGGCTTGCCTTTTGATGAGGACAAACGTGGGGTGGTAGCATTTCTAAAACTGGAGGATGGCTTAGCCCACTGGGAAGTCAAACGCTTTGATTACGATTATGAAGCTGCCATTGAGCACATGAACAAGATACAACCTCCTTTTTACAGGAATCTGCACTCAACCCTGAAGTATGCCAGTATTAGAAACGACCTTGTAGAATAAATAATTGTCACAATTGGGAAGGTAAAATTATTCAGCTTTCAGTCTCGAATGGATACGCTTTTGTTTGTCCAGGTAGAGACCTGCTGCTTTATGATTGTCCCTTTTTTGTGCACCTGCAGCAACTACACCACATTTGAAGTGAAGCTCCTCCAATAAAATTTTCTTCCAGGCAGGATCAAGATCACTATCCAGGTGTTTCTCCATTGCTGTGATCCTGAATCTGTCCATACCCCAGTATTTTCTGCTCAATTGGTCCTGGTGACCCCCATGGCGGTTTACCAATTTTTCGTCAAGGAGCCCAATCTCGTAGTGGGGAGCAATTCGTAGCCATAGATCATAATCTTCACAGGCCAGTAAATTGACATCAAATAAACCGATATGTTCAAATACGCGCTTATGAATAATCACTGCGCTGGGACTCACGATACAGAGAGGGATACAGGCTTCAAAAATCCAACCTCCCTTTTTCTTGTGTTTGGACATGGGATTAACTCTGATACCGTTACGAATCCATATTTCGTCGCACTGACTGATTAACAATGCTGGGTGAGAATCATGAAAGTGCTTTTGGCGCTCTAGTTTTTCAGGGGACCAAGAATCGTCTGAGTCAAGGAATGCTATCCAATCACCCAGAGCAATCTGAATGCCAGCATTTCTGGCAAATGAGACCCCGCTATTACGTTCATTTCTGATGATTTTTACCCGGCTAGAATATTTTTCCAGAATTTCAGGGGTGGCATCGATTGATGCATCATCAACCACAATGATTTCCTGGGCAGGATAAGTTTGATCCAGGACAGATTGAATTGCTTGTTCTAGTGTGTGGGCTCGGTTGTAGGTTGGGATGATGACAGAAATATTCATGTGATTCAGTGCAGATTTAACAGAATTTCCTTTAAGAGAAATTCCTGAAGCGTTTGTGATGCCCTGGTATAGTAATTTTTAAAATCTTCAGCGGTGGAAAAGCCCGCTCGATCCGAGATACAACGGATAGCCAGCAGGGGGATGTTGTATCTCTCACAGAATTGGGCCACAGAATACGACTCCATATCAACTGCTTCTGCACCGGTGGATATGGCTGATTCCCTCATAATTTCATCTGTAATGGCTTTGGTGCTGGAATAGAATGAGACTTCCTGAAGCCTGGAACCACCCAATATTTCAGGTGGAGAAATTTTCAGGTCAGGCTTATGAGCGCAGGAGAATCTTGTGCCCTGGATGATTTGCAGCAAAGGGAGCGCATTGGATAACGAGCCACTAACACCAAAATGAATGATCAAATCAAATTTGTCAGGATCCACATGAGCAACCATGGCAGTCTCGCTCAACTCTAACCCCATCCCCGTCCTGAGAAGATGTAGATTCTCATCCAGGCGTATCAGCTCCTGACCATTTATCTTACGTATAGATTCTGCCAGGGGGAAGTGTTGTCTGATGGACCCGGCTTCTGATCTCAGGGCGTGGGCTAGTAAAATCTGCATGCTGAAATCTAGTATCCAGTCCTCTGAATCCATAAATTAATTCTCATCCTTGATTTTTTTTGCCAAAAATCCTTTACGGATACCGCGGATGAATGATTAGTCCGATTTATAAAATCGTTTGAAAAATGTGGCAAATTGTATGGAAAAGGGTTTAATTGCGCGCATGGCAATACGTCACTCTGACCTGAGACACGATTCAATTTTTACCCACTATTATATATTTATTTTGATTTGAAAGGATGATTCAATCATGACAAAACGCGTTTACACATTTGGAGGTGGAAAAGCCGAGGGAGATGCTTCATACAGAAATCTTCTGGGAGGCAAGGGAGCCAACCTGGCTGAAATGAGTGGCCTGGGTATTCCTGTTCCTGCTGGATTCACCATCACCACAGAAGTTTGTACGGAGTATAATCAAGTTGGTCGCGACCAGACTGTTGAGCTCATTAAAGCTGAAGTCGAAACTGCCATTAAAGAAGTTGAGGCTGTCATGGGTGCAAAATTTTGTGACGAAGAGAACCCCCTGCTTCTATCAGTTCGCTCTGGGTCCCGTGTTTCCATGCCCGGCATGATGGACACAGTTCTAAACCTGGGTCTTAATGACAGTGCCGTTGAAGCCCTTGCCAAGAAATCTGGCAATGAACGCTTTGCCTGGGATTCATACCGTCGTTTCGTACAGATGTATGGTGATGTTGTTCTGGGTATGAAACCTGAATCCAAAGAAGATATCGATCCCTTTGAAGAGATTATGGAAGCACTGAAAGAGGCCAGGGGATATGAGCTGGATACAGAATTCAATGTTGAAGATCTAAAAACACTGGTATCAAAATTTAAAGCTGCTGTCACCAAAAAAACGGGTCACAGTTTTCCTGACAATCCATGGGATCAGTTATGGGGATCAGTAATGGCAGTGTTTGATTCATGGGAAACACCCCGTGCAGTCTACTATCGTATGTTGAACAAAATTCCTGGTGATTGGGGAACTGCTGTTAACGTTCAGGCAATGGTTTTTGGTAATATGGGAGACAACTCTGGTACTGGCGTTGCCTTTACTCGTGATGCTGGAACGGGTGAGGACCAGTTTAATGGTGAATACCTCATCAACGCCCAGGGTGAAGATGTGGTTGCTGGTGTTCGCACACCTCAGCAGATCACCAAGATTGGTTCCGAACGTTGGGCCGTTCTGGCCGGCGTTTCTGAGGAAGAACGCAAAAGGGATTTTCCTTCATTGGAAGAGCTCATGCCTGAGATCTATGCAGAGCTACACAGTATCGAGCAAAGACTTGAAGACCATTACAAAGATATGCAGGACATTGAGTTTACCATGCAGGATGGTAAGCTATGGATGCTCCAGACGCGTAGTGGCAAGAGAACTGGTTTTGCTATGGTACGTATTGCCATGGAACAGTTGGAAGCAGGTGAGCTTGATGAAAAAGAAGCGCTCATGCGCGTCGAACCCAACAAACTGGATGAACTGCTTCACCCTGTTTTTGATAAAGAAGCCATGGCTTCAGCACGGGTTCTAACCAAAGGTCTGCCTGCATCACCTGGTGCAGCTACTGGGCAGCTTGTATTTCATGCAGACGAAGCCAACAAATATGAAAATTCCATCCTGGCCCGAATTGAAACTTCTCCAGAAGATCTCGAGGGCATGAATATCGCCAACGGTATCCTTACTGCTCGTGGTGGTATGACCTCTCACGCTGCTGTGGTTGCTCGCGGTATGGGTAAATGTTGTGTATCCGGTGCTGGTGCAATAAAAATCAACTACAAAGCTAGAACCTTGACCGTAGATGGCAGTGTCTTCAATGAAGGAGACTGGGTTTCTCTTAATGGTAGCACTGGTGAAATTTTCGAAGGCAAGATTAAGACCATCGATCCTGAAGTAAGTGGTGCCTTTGGAAAACTCATGGATTTGACCAATAAATTTACCAGAATGTATGTACGTACCAATGCAGACACACCCCGCGAGAGCAAAATCGCCAGAGAATTTGGTGCCAAGGGTATCGGCTTATGCCGTACGGAGCACATGTTTTTCGAAGGTGACAAGATTGTTGCCATGCGTGAGATGATCCTTGCTGAGGATCAGGCTGGTCGTGAAGCTGCTCTGGAAAGACTTCTACCTATCCAGCAGAAAGACTTTGAAGGTATCTTTGAAGCCATGCAGGATCTTCCCGTGACGGTTCGGCTTCTGGATCCACCGTTACATGAGTTCGTTCCTCATGACGAAAAAGGTCAGCAGGAAATGGCTGATGTAATGGGCGTGGACATAAAGGTCATCTCACAAAAGGTAGATGATCTTGCAGAGTTTAATCCCATGTTAGGTCACAGAGGCTGTCGTCTGGGCAATACCTACCCTGAAATCACTGTGATGCAAACCAAAGCCATTATGGGTGCAGCCCTGGCCCTCAAGGCGAAGGGAATTAGTGCCAAACCAGAGATTATGATTCCACTTACAGGAACGCTGGCTGAAATGGAACTTCAGGAAAAGATCGTTCGCGATACAATCAAGGAGTTGTTTGCAGAGGTGGGAGATTCAGTGGATCATCTTGTTGGAACCATGATTGAGATTCCCCGTGCTGCTCTGACGGCTGACAAAATCGCCACCAGTGCTGAATTCTTCTCATTTGGAACCAATGATTTGACACAGATGACCTTTGGATACTCTCGAGATGATGCTGGAAAATTCCTGCCCGTCTATCTGGAAAAGGGGCTCTTGAAAAATGATCCCTTTGAAGTTCTTGACCAGGAGGGTGTTGGACAACTTGTTGAAATGGCCTGTCGATTAGGAAAAGAAACTCGACCTGATATCAAACTTGGTATCTGTGGAGAGCATGGTGGTGAACCAAGCTCAGTTGAATTCTGCCACAGAGTTGGTCTTGATTATGTGAGCTGTTCACCTTTTCGTGTGCCTATCGCCAGACTGGCCGCTGCACAGGCTGCTGCTCGCGAACTATAAGCGTTCAACCGCTCAGGATTTACAAACAGCCCTCTCAGTTTTTCTGAGGGGGCTTTTTTTATATAAGCTGCAAATATCCGAACTGGCTGACCATGATTTTGGATTCGCTCAAGACACCATGTGGCAAGGGATTTAAGCTGATTCATGGTTTGAAATATGGCAATCGGGATTACTTTAATAGATTGAGTGAATATTAGCTGTATTTTTCCCGAGAGTGGAATTAGGATAATTGCTTGATGGAGTTTCATTATATTTTCAAACATGTTTGAAACTCAAAACAAAATATGAAAATCAATGCTTTTGTTGCTGACAAGTAGGTAAATAATTTAGACCATGAATGACTTCTCAATAACGCTGGTAGCAATATGAAACTGATTAAAAAGCCCAGTCTGGCTTCGCTTAAAAAGTGGAAAATATTTGAACATATTCCTGATGTTGAACTCAAGCAAATTCACTCAAAAATTGAGTCTTGCCATTATGATCATGAAGAGTCAATTATTCAGGAGAATTCAATTGGGGATCACATCTTTATTTTGGCTTCTGGTAAAGTGAGAATTGAGAAGCAAGTTCGCGAAAATGAATCTGAGGTTCTGGGATTCTATGATGAGGTTGGTGGTCTGTTTGGTGAAATGGCCCTTCTGGAGGACAAACCTCGTAGCGCAGGTATGATTGCAGATAGTGATTGTGAAGTTTTAGCTGTCTCCAAGGAGGATTTCCTTGAGCTTGTGCATTCAGTGCCCCTCTTCACCCTGTCAGTTGCCAAAAATATTTCTCAATTCTTGAGAGATACAGATGAACGTCTCATTAGTAAGCTGCGAAAAGAAAATGATGAGCTCCGTCATATAAATTATCGCCTTCAGGAAACCCAGGAAGAGCTCATCGGTAAAGAGCGTCTATCATTGATTGGGCGAATGGCTTCGACCATTTTGCATGATATGAAAAACCCAATGTCCACCATTGGTGGCTATGCTCAATTAATAAAGATGAAGAGGCATAATAGTGAACAACTCGCGAAGTACGCTGATATTATTTCCAGGCAGGTCATCCAATTTACGACCATGACCCAGGATCTTCTCTCCTTTGCCCAGGGAGGAGAACAGATGCGCTTGAGATCAGTTCAAATGGCAGGCTATCTTCAGGAATGTTGTGATTCGCTGATTTTGAAATTTGAGGAACGAGGCGTTTCCTTTGTTCGGGATTTAAATTTTGAGGGAGAAGTTAGAATTGACAACGGTCGCTTTTTTCGCGTCATGGAAAATATCGCCAATAATGCCCTGGATGTACTCGATGAAGAAGGGACCTTTACTGTTCACAGCATGGAAGTAGAAACCGGTATCCGTATTATTTTGGAGGATGATGGTTTCGGGATGTCTGATGAAGTCAGAGAGAACGCTTTTAAAGAATTCTATACCCACGGAAAACGCAAGGGAACTGGTCTGGGTTTGGCTATTGTTAAACGTATTGTGGATGAACATGATGGGTTGATAAATATTGAGAGCGAAGAAGGGGTAGGCACAAAATTTATCATCGACCTGCCTGCAATCGGATATAATCTCTTACCAAAATCAAAACACCAGATTCCTATCCCCTTCGAAGGTAGCTAAAACATTATACTTGCCCATGCGCATTCTTAACCCACCTCCCATACCACTTTTACAAGGACTAGAGCCCTTCTCCGGAATTAATCCTGGAGAACTTGAGAAAATTAGCAGCCTGATGCAGCGACAACTTTTCGCCCCCGGGGAAGTACTCATTAAGGAAGGTGCAGTTGCAAACCAGTTCTTTGTTATGATCAAAGGGCGTTTGGAAGTTGTTAAATCCATTGAGGGCGATGACCAGGAAGTATTAAATATCATCGATCAATCAGGTGAACTCTTTGGTGAAATGGCTCTGGTGGAAGACAAAGTCCGAAGCGCTGGTATCGTGGCAAAAGAGGAGAGCGAAGTCCTGGTTGTTCAGAAAGAGGGATTTCTGGAGCTGGTCAATCACTTCCCCCAATTCACCCTTGAAGTTGCCAGGAGTATTTCTCAATACCTGCGGAAAACCGATTCAACGCTCATTCGCACCCTTGAGGTGAAAAATAGAGAGCTCAATAGCATCATTGAAGAGCTCAATACCACGCGAGAAGCCCTTGTGGAAAATGAGCGACTATCCATTATCGGACGCATGGCTTCTACGATATTGCACGATCTTAAAAATCCAATGACCACCATTGCTGGCTTTGCTCAACTCATCGGGTTAAAAGAAATGGCCCACGAGGATGTGGTTAAATATACCAAGATTATTTCACAGCAAGTCAATCAATTTAATACGCTGGCCCAGGAGCTATTAGCCTTTGCTAAAGGAAGTTCAACACTCCAGTTGCAGAATATGAAGTTCCCGGCCTGCATCCAGGACTCACTTACCAGTCTTCACCAAAATTTAGTCCAGCAGAAAATGAATCTGGTGACTGATTTTCAGGGTGATGCCTTGATTCAAATTGATCCGAGTCGATTCTATAGAGTTTATGATAATCTGGCCAATAATGCCATCGAAGCCATGAGTGATGGTGGTACGCTGACCATTACCAGTCAGGTTAGCGATGATCACCTTGTTATGCGCATATCTGATACGGGTCATGGGATGGAAGCTGAGGTGCTTACCAAGGCCTTTGATGAATTCTTTACCCACCAAAAACACAATGGTACAGGATTGGGTCTGGCGATAGTAAAAAGTATTGTTACGGATCACAATGGTCATATTTCAGTGGAAAGTGTCCTGGATCAGGGCACTACCTTCACAATCACGCTTCCAATATTGAAAACCTGATTTAGCGTTTATTCAGGACGGGGTCGAGTGAACACCCAGTTTGAATCCCCTGAATCATTCCTCGAAAATTTATACTCGGATAAATTGAATGCTTTGAGCTGGTCAGGCCCATCCAAATTGTTCTGAATGATATAGTCTGCCATCAGACCCCGAGCCCACTTGGCGAAAATGGCAATGACCCTGGCCTTACCATTCTCAACTTCCTTAAACTCAATAGTGATCACAGGGGCCTTGATTGTTTTAAAATCTATAACCCTGGCATATTCCCTGGAGGCCAGATTTATGATCGCAGGGGATTCATCGATTTTTAATTCTTTGTTCAAGGCACGTGAAATTCTTTTATCCCAGAACTGATACAAATTATCCCCGCGCTTCGTTTTCAAAGGCGTTTTCATCTCCAGGCGATAGGCTTGAATAAGATCCAGGGGACGCAAATATCCATAGAGACCAGATAGAATTCTTAAATGTTTCTGGGCAAATTGAAGATTCTCAGAATCATACGTATTGATACGCATGTGCTGGTACACATCACCCGTAAATGCGAAAAGTGCTTGCTTCGCATTATCAAGATTAAAGGGTGGCTTGAAACCTTTATACCTGGTAATATTGAGATCAGCCAGGCTTTCACTGATGGACATCAGTTCCATGAGTTCAGGTTTTTTGATTCGCTTCAATTGAGTGATAAGCTGTTTGCTATGATTTAAAAAATCTGGAGTTGTAAACAGATCAGTAGGGGCTGGCTCGCTAAAATTGACACTTTTAGCAGGTGAAATGAGAGTAATCATTATTTATCCAGATTGCTGATCATCAATGAAAGCGCTTTTCTACTGCCCACAAAATTGTTGAACTTGCTCAACGGCTGCCGGTGCTGTGGGAGCATATCCATCTGCACCGATACGTTGTGAGAACTCGCGACTCACTGGAGCACCACCGATGAGAATTTTTGTGTTCTTCAGGTCTGCATGACTTCTAAAAGCCTCAACAACCTCTTTCATATTGTTCATGGTTGATGACAACAATGCTGAAAGGCAGACAACGGCTGCCTGGTGTTGAGAACTTGCCTCTATAAATCGCTGTGCTGGTACATTCACCCCCAGGTCAATTACTTCAAAACCAGCGCCGATGAGCATGATTCTGACCAGATTTTTGCCAATATCATGCATATCACCCTTCACCGTACCAATCACTACCGTATGTCGCTGACGAGCTTCGGCATTTCCAGCCAGATGGGGTTTCAGGATATCAATGGCAGTCTGCATGGCCTGGGCTGACATGAGCACCTGAGGCAAGAACATTTCATTGCGTTTAAAACGCTCACCCACAATGGCCATTCCAGGCAGGAGTTGCTCGTCTAGAATCTTTTGGCTGTTAATCCCCTCCATAAGCAGTTGGGTCACATCGGCAGAAATCGAAGCCACATTTCCCATAATGATGGCTTGTTGAATGGAATCAGAAGACATTTATCTCAACTCCTTATGGGCGACAGCATACATTGCTCTCAAATTTTCAGGCTGACAATACGAGGCAACCACATTACTGGTGCCCAAAATGAAACCACCACCACTCCGGGCGTCTTGAATCAAGTTTCGTGTTGTATCCTCAACCTGTTGGATGGTGCCATTGGCCAGTAAGTCTACATCAATGTTACCCATGAATGCCAGGTCATTTCCATATTCTCTTTTAAGCGTGGGAATATCCATATTTGCATTTGGATCACAGGATTGCAGGACATCAATACCACAATCAATAAGATCAGGAATGATACTCCTCAGATCACCGTCAGAATGGAAAAAAACAGGTAGCCCCCTCTTTTTTATTTCTGTGATCATATTTTTCAGAATGGGGAAGTAGTCACTTCTCAGATAATTAGGATCAACAAAGGTCCCCGTATTGAAGGCCAGATCATCTGCGATAAGAATAGCGTCCGCTCCTGCCTCTGCACTCATCAAGGCCAGTGTTAAATTCGTTTCAATTAGTTTTTCGTAGTATTGTTTCATTGTATGACGAGCCTGAAGGGTCCACATCATAAACCTTTCAAAACCCAATAATTCGTAACCCAGATCGAATCCCGCATTTAAGGTAGCCAATACAAAGAAATCGGTGGATTGCTTCCATCTCGTCACCTGGGTGGGGTCAAAATGACTCACATCAGGGGGTTGCCAGGACGCCAATTGTTCCGGGCTATGCGCAATGGGATCCACAAGTTGAACGGTGGCATCAGGGGGTTGCGTGTGTGTTGCCCCCCAATAATCCTTAAAAGTTTCGGTTCCCCAATCTTCATGGACCCCCACCATTTCCACGGCGGGTCCAAGGACACGGGCACCAACAATGTCAGCCCCCAGGAGATCACGTATTCTTTGGTGATTCAAAAAATATGAGTCTGTCCCCATATCATATTTATCACCTAAAACCGCTTGAATGATTGTATCTGTATAGCCGCCACCAATCTCGCCCAGTGGAACCCTTGATGTCTCAATCCTGTTGAGCGCTGATAAAACTCTTTCTCTTCCAGTCATGGGAGCAAACTAATTAAAAAGGGTTGGTGGGGACAGTAGATAGTTAATCCATACTCTCATATGGTTAAATTGATAGATTTCAAGGTTGGGTGGACTCAGTGTACCAAATTAAAAAAATTCTATGAAACCTTTCATTTCATCCGGCATAAAAAGGGTTGTCAAATAAATGGAGAGCACATGAAAAAACACTTACTACTATTTACCCCCATATTTTTAATCGCAATCTTGTTACCCTTAAATCTGAATGCCTCTGACATTGCAGTAGCCAAGGCTTTGAGTAATGCCTTTGCCGATATTTCTGAGCAGGTCTCTCCTTCGGTTGTGACCATCACCAGCGAGCATGTTTATAAGCATCCTGCAATGGAACAATACAAGGGTTTCCAGGAAATGTTTCCCAAACAACTTTGGCCCTTTCTGCCTGATGGCAATCGTGAAATGAAAAGCACCTCCCTGGGTTCAGGAATCATCATTAGCGAAGACGGTTACATTCTTACCAATAATCATGTCGTCGAAAAGGGTGAAAACATTAAAGTTCAAATTGCGGACAACAAAGAGTATGACGCCGAGATTATCGGGGCAGACCCTGAAACCGATGTAGCGCTGATTAAAGTTGATGCCAAAAATTTAAAACCCATAAAAATGGGAGACTCTGATAAAATCAGAGTCGGTGAATGGGTGCTTGCAGTGGGAAGCCCCTTTTCAGGCAGTTTGTCCCAGACGGTTACCCAGGGCATCGTCAGCGCCGTAGGGCGTTCTTTAGTTGGTCTCAATGATTATGAGAATTTTATTCAGACTGATGCCGCCATCAACCCAGGAAACTCTGGGGGCGCTCTTGTAAACCTGGATGGTGAGCTGATTGGAATGAATTCAGCCATTGCTTCAAGAAGTGGAGGATATCAGGGAATCGGGTTTGCCATTCCCATCAATCTGGTCAATCGGATCGTTGAGGACCTGCAAACCGATGGACGAGTTACTCGGGCCTGGCTGGGTGTTTATGTTGAACCTGTGAGTGTTGCCATGGCAAAGACGCTGGGGATGGATATTGCCATGGGTGCCCTGGTACAAAAGGTAGTAGATGGAAGTCCTGCTGATGATGCAGGCCTCAAGCAGCTTGATGTAATTATTGAGTTCGATGGACATGCGGTAGAGAACTCTCGAAAATTACCATTTCTGGTATCGACTCAGCGACCCAATGAAAAGAAGAAGTTGAAAGTTTTAAGAGAAGGTAAGGTAAGGACCATTACCGTCAAATTAGGTGAATTACCAGATGAAGTAGTTGCAGCCGGACCCCTTGAAATGGAAGAATCTGATATTGGTCTCACCGTGGAAACCCCCAGTTCTGATCGCCTACGTTTTTACAACTTATCGCCAGGTAGCGAAGGCGTGCTGGTCACGTCAGTAGACAGGAACAGTGAGGCTTATGAAAAAAATATTCGTACAGGTTATCTCATCCAGAAGATGGGTCCAAATGTGAAAAATTTAACCAAGGTCACCACTTCAGAAGCCTTTGAGAGAAACATGCGAGACTACAAGCCCAATGACAACATCCTGCTTCTGGTGAGACGAGATAATTCCAACACCTTCTTTGTTGCTCTAACCATTCCGGAACCATAAAGGAATAGGCATAAACTTACTGAATCAACTCATTTTCCTCCAAACCCCCGAGACCCCAGATACTCCTATGTATTCTGGGGTCTCTCCGTTTATGTCCCCAATCACATAGCTTGCAGCATGAGCGCCATTAAACCAGCTAGAATAAACTTTATAATGCAGGATCAGAAATGTGGGGATAACATTGACTTGGCGAAAATGCGGCGATTATATTGCACGGCTAAAGAAGGACTGATTGATAGAGCGAAAGCTATGGGAAATTAAGACGGGAAAAGACAGACTCATGATGAAGGAAGTATCTAGCAAAGTAGATTTTATCGCCCTGGAACACGACATGTTGAAATTCTGGGAAGATGAAGATATCTTCAATAAACTCAGGGCACAGAACGCTGGAAAACCACGTTGGTCATTTCTCGATGGTCCCATCACTGCCAATAACCCCATGGGTGTTCACCATGCCTGGGGTCGCACATACAAAGATCTCTACCAGCGCTATCATGCCATGTTGGGAATGGAACTTCGCTATCAAAATGGCTTCGATTGTCAAGGCTTGTGGGTCGAAGTTGAAGTTGAAAAAGAGCTGGGTTTCAAATCCAAAACTGACATTGAAGCATACGGAATTGAAGCCTTTGTCAATAAGTGTAAAGAGCGTGTCCATAAATTTTCTGCTATTCAGACAGAGCAATCCAAACGTATGGGCTACTGGATGGATTGGGATAATTCCTATTTCACCATGTCTGATGAAAACAATTATACGATCTGGGCATTTCTTAAGAAGGTCTATGATCGCGGATTTATTTATAAGGGCTACGATGTCATGCCCTGGTGTACCAGATGTGGTTCAGCTCTTTCTGAGCATGAAATTGCCACTGAAGGCTACAAAGAACTGACCCATACCTCCATTTATTTGAAATTCCCTCTTAAGGACCACGCAAAGGAGTCTTTGCTGGTGTGGACGACCACGCCCTGGACCCTTTCATCCAATATTATGGCCGCAGTGCACCCTGATCTCGACTATGTCAAGGTCAAGCAGGCTGATGATATCTACTACCTCGTACAGGGCCGTCTCTCCATTTTGCAGGGCGACTACGAAATTCTTGGAACCCTCAAGGGCAAGGATATGCTGGGCTGGGAATATCATGGACCTTACGATGAACTCCCTATTCAAGCTGATATTCACCATGCCATAATCTTTTGGGATGAGATATCTGAAAATGATGGTACTGGAATTGTCCATATCGCACCTGGTTGTGGTAAAGAAGATAATGCCCTGGCCAAGGAACTTGGTTTTCAGGTCATCAAACCCATTGATGAATTTGGAGCTTATCTAGACGGTTTTGGTAAGTGGACGGGCCAGAATGTCATGGAAATCAGCGATGCTATCATTGATGACCTCTCTCAAAAGGGATTGCGTTATAAGCGTGAGCCCATTACTCATAGATATCCCTGTTGTTGGCGCCATGGTACCGAACTGGTTTTTCGCCCGGTTGATGAGTGGTTTATTCGTATGGATGAGTTAAGAGGGGAAATAGCCGAGGTCACCAAACAGGTCGAGTGGATTCCATCCTACGGAAAAGAACGGGAGCTGGACTGGCTCAAGAATATGCACGATTGGATGATCTCCAAAAAACGATATTGGGGATTGGCTTTGCCCATCTGGACCTTTGAAGATGGCTCCTTTTTCGTCGTAGGATCAGAGACAGAATTGAAGGAACTGGCAGTCGAAGGTTGGGAAGAGTTTGAAGGTAAAACGCCCCACAAACCCTGGATTGACAAAGTAAAAATTAAACATCCCGAAACAGGACTCATTGGAACCCGTGTTCCTGACGTCGGCAATCCCTGGCTGGATGCAGGAATCGTCCCCTACTCAACCTTGGATTACCGCAAGGATCCTGAGTACTGGGAAAAATGGTTTCCTGCTGATTTTATCGTTGAGTCCCTGCCTGGACAATTCCGTAATTGGTTCTATGCCATCCTCGCCATGAGCACCGTAATGGAAAACAAGCCACCCATTAAAACTATAATGGGGCATGCCCTGGTCAAAGACGAGCATGGCGATGATATGCACAAATCGACTGGCAATGCCATCTGGTTTGAAGATGCCGCTGAGAAGATGGGCGTGGATGTCATGCGCTGGATGTATGCCTCCCAGGTACCTGTCAATAATTTGAATTTTGGTTATGGAGCTGCAGACGAAGTACGTCGCAAGGTCCTGACCCTGTGGAATACCTATTCCTTTTTTGTGACCTATGCACGTCTCGATAAATTTGATCCCATGTCCACCCTGGATGAATCTACCCTGACGGAATTAGATAAATGGATTCTGGCTCGTTTGAACCAGTTGATTGGTCAGGCTCGCAAGGATTATGATAGTTATCAGGCTGACAAACTCATGCTCAAGATCAACCGTTTTGTGGATGAGCTCTCCAATTGGTATGTGCGTCGGTCCAGGCGTCGTTTCTGGAAAAGTGAGAATGATACAGACAAATGGGCGGCATATCATACACTTTACCAAGCGCTGGTTACGCTTTCAAAATTAATTGCCCCAGTTTCTCCCTTCTTCACTGAAGCTCTCTATCAGAATCTTGTCGTTGCCCTGGATTCAGAAGCACCTGCTAGTATTCACCTTTGTAGTTTTCCTGAAGTGGATGAGCGCTGGTTAGATGATGATTTATTGCAACGTGTTGATGTGGTCATCAAAACCGTTGAGCTGGGAAGAGCCGCCAGAAATAAAGCCAACCTCAAGGTGCGCCAACCCCTGGCAAACATATCAGTATACTTTCCAGCTGAGGAAGACAGAGCTTTTGCCAGTGATCTTCAAGATCAGATTCTGGAGGAGCTCAATATCAAGACCTTATCCGTGGTTGAAAATGCCGATGCTCTCGTTCAATACGATATCAAACCGAATCTGGGTCTTCTTGGACCCAAATATGGTAAGGATATGGGCCTGATTCGGAATTTGATTAATGCAGTTGATCCTCAGGTGCTACTCAAACAAACCAAAGCAGGTGACAGCATTCATCTGAGTGACGGACAGACCGAATTTGAACTGCTTCCAGAAGAATTGTTGGTGTCCACCATCGAACCTGATGGACAAGCCGTGGTTGAAGAGGCTGGTGTCGTTGTGGCCGTGGAAACAGAACTCTCTGAAGCATTGGTAAGTGAAGGTGTGGCGAGAGATTTCATTCGAAATGTCCAGAATATGCGCAAAGATGCTGAATTTGATGTGTCTGACAGAATCAGTATTTTTGTTGAGGTTGATGAAACACATAAAAATATGATTTTAGAGCATCAAGATTATATCGCCAATGAGACCCTTGCTGAAGAAATCAGTTATGGAAAAAAAGCGGATGGCTTCCAGGCTGAATTCAAGATAGGGAAAAGCAATTTCACCGTAGGAATCAAGCGCAATTAAGCAGATGATGAAATTTCTGAGCATCAGTGCAATCCTTGTTGTGCTGGATCATGCTACAAAATATTGGGCGATTGTCGCCTTGAAGGGTCAACCCTATTGGCCAGCTGATGGAGATTTATTCCGCCTGGACTACGCTGAAAACTATAATATGATTTTCAGCCTGTCCTTTATACCAATGCCGCTGGTAAATGCCCTGGCAATTGGCGCCATAGGTCTACTTTTTTATCTCCTGTATCAGTATAAAGACCAGCACGTATTGCCCAGTGTGGGTCTTGCCTTTATCCTGGGGGGTGCATTTGGCAACATCCCTGAACGATTAATACGTGGATACGTCGTTGATTTTATCAGTTTTGACTGGCCGGATTGGTTCTTTTTTACGCGTTGGCCAACTTTCAATATTGCCGACAGCGCAGTTAATATTGGGATGATACTCTATCTGGGCTACGTCTTTTTTATCGAAGGAAAAGAACCGAAAAATAGCCCAGTTGTTTCTACTAATGATACCATAGAATCATCTGCTTCTTAAGCTTAGATTCATTTAAAAGAAATCCTTCAATAATCTTTCTATTCTGAAGCCTTCACGCTATATTTGCTACAGCGATTTCTAAGTGCAACTATTGAAAATATCCGTCTCCATAATACCCACTCAATTTCAAAACTAGTTAGGAATGTGTAAAGCTGATTAATCAGACTGATCAACGAAGATCGACCAATGAAACTTTTGAAGTAACCATAGACAACTTCCAGAGACCTGTCCGCATTGATAAGTTCTTGTCTAGTCGCCTTCCCACACACATCACTCGGAATCAGGTACAGAAACTACTTAAGTCTGGCAAGATTCAGGCTGATGGAAAGCCAGTAAAGGCCAGCCATCTCGTTGAACCCGGGGAGCACATAACTGTTTTATATGAAATGCAATATTCTCCAACCCTGTACGCTGAAAACATTGCTTTAGATATCGTATATGAGGATGATTATCTTATTGTTGTAAACAAACAACCCGGTCTCATCGTCCACCCTGGTGCCGGGAACTCAACTGGCACTCTGGTCAATGCTTTGATTTATCATTGTGAACACCTCTCCAATGACAATGGATTACTGCGTCCCGGTATTGTCCATCGTCTGGATAAGGATACCTCTGGCCTGCTCATCTCAGCAAAAGACAATAGTATTCACGGCAATCTCCGCTCCCAATTTTCAAAACGGACTATTGAAAAATATTATTATGCACTGGTGTGGGGAAGATTTAATGAAGATCAGGGTGAAATCAATGCACCCATCGGGCGGTCTCTAAAGAACCGAAAAAAATTCACTGTGATTGAAACAGGCAGAGCTTCACTCTCGCTGTATGAAGTGGTTGAACGATTTGAATTCCTGACTCTTGTGAGAGTCAAGCTTGAAACGGGGCGCACCCATCAGATCAGAGTGCATATGACACACATAAATCACCCGATTTTTGGTGATCCCTATTATGGGGGACGTAATTCAAAAATTATTACCCTGAATATGCGCAATAGACAGCTGGCAGCCAGGCTGTTGGGGATGCTCAACCGTCAGGCATTGCATGCCCGTCGATTGATTTTTAAGCATCCCATTACCCATGCGGTTATGGATTTGCGGGCTCCCATGCATGACGATTTCCAGCAGGTATTAAATGTGCTAAGAGAAGAAAGTCAGTACGCATGAGTTCTGTATTGACAGGTCAAATCGACCACTTTTTGGCATGGCTTGATGTGGAGAAAAGATATTCACCTGAAACGCTGAGGGGATATGAGATTGACCTGACCCAATTTTGCCAATTCCTGTCGGACTACGATGTGGAATGCTTGAACAAGCCGAATCAGATAAATAGAGGAGTTCTTCGAAGTTTTTTGGGCTATTTATCAGGAGAATTGAATCAGCAACCCCGATCAGTTGCCCGGAAACTTGCCGCCCTCAAATCATTGTTCAAGTATATGCATCGTGAAGGTGTTGTGACATTGAACATTGCAGCTTATGTGCACACACCCAAACTTCCAGGAGTGATCCCAAGCTATTTGTCAGAGAATCAAATTGTAGCTGTATTGGACAGGCTGGGCGCTTCAGATAGTTGGATGGGGAAACGGGATTTGGCCATAGTAGAATTGTTTTACTCAACAGGAATGCGTATATCTGAACTGGCCGGGCTCAAAGCGGGTGACTTGAACCTTCAGAAAAGCACGGTAACTGTACTGGGGAAAGGCTCAAAGCAGCGCGTGATCCCTGTAGGGCAGTACGCCTGGGAGGCGATTGAAAACTATCAATATGCCACCAAACATAAATTTGGAGTGAGCGGGAAGAACGACGCTCTATTTTTGGGGAGAAATGGAACGCCTCTGGGCAACGATGGAATACGCCGGCGAGTAAAAAAAGCCATTCAAGCCATTGCAGAATTAAAAAAGATGAGCCCCCATGTCCTCCGCCATACTTTCGCCACTCATCTCTTAAATGCAGGAGCAGACTTAATGGCTCTGAAAGATTTATTAGGTCATGCGAACTTGTCAACGACTCAGGTGTATACCCATGTGCAAGTTGACAAAATGAAGAAAGCTTTCCAAATGGCCCATCCAAGGGCAGGAAAAAAATAGTATGTTAGCAACACACCATAAAACAGGAGGAGCCAATGAAGGTAAACATCGTCGCCCGACATTTTGACATTTCTGAGAAAACACGGGACTATATTCAGGCTGAAATAGAGCATCGACTGGAACCCGTCTATGATCGAACTGTTAATTGCAAGATGATCGTTGAGAAGGTTAAAAATGATTATATTGCTGAGGTGATTTTGAATGTACCAGGTGAAACGTTAACGGCCAAAGAAACCTCAGATGATCTTTCAAAATCTGTGGATTTTGTGGTGAAAAAAATGAGAAAACAATTAACCAAGCATAAAAATAAATGGAAACGTCCTGTAGACCCGAATAAACAGTTTGTAGAATTCGTGGACGATGAGTAAATGAGACCAGAAAGTAATCAATAAAATGAGACCTGAGGAAAAAAAACAAGAAATAATTGTTGGTGTTGTCGTTCTGATAATCCTGGCTGTTACAGTCATGGGAATTATGTGGGGGAATAAGGCGGACATCTTTTCCTCAAGGAGTTATTATACGGTGCGGGTCGCACGAGCCAGTGGACTGGAAGAGGGCGACCCGGTTACCGTTTCTGGTGTACCAAAGGGTGTTGTTGATGACTTTATTGTCAGAGAAGATTCCGTAGATATCATTATTGGAGTTGATAAAGATATCACCTTATACAGTGATGCTTATGCCATTATTTCAAATCAGGAATTATTGGGTTCCAAAAAGGTGGAAGTTAGCCCGGGAAAATCTGGCAGAGCCCTTGGTGAACATGGCGTATTCAGAGGCACTTTTGCAGGTGGTCTGGAAGATATTTTTGAGACAACTGGTGCCATTTCAACAGATTTTCAAACCCTGCTTCGAAACTTTAACAAAACAGTACTCCTGCTTAATAAATCCATGGAGGAAGATGTACAGGCCAGTCTCCACTCCATCCACGCCACATCAAAATTAATCGATTCTCTCATGGTTGCAGATATCCAGCCCGGACTCCTGGCCATGAAGGGCGCCTTACAACAGGCAGAAAACATGGTGGAAACAAAACGAGGCGATATTGATACCATTCTAACCAATTTGAAAACCGTTTCATTCACTTTGAACAAGGTAGTTGATGACAACAAGAGCAAATTGAACCGTTCCCTTACCAGTCTTGACAAAATAGGGGAGGATTTAAACCGGTTGAGCGTGAGACTAAAGGATCCCAATACAAGTCTGGGGAGATTGACAACTTCTGATTCGCTCTATCAAAGATTGGACAGTATCTCATATAACATCAATGAGATTGTGAAGGAGATCAAGGAGAACCCTAAAAAGTATCTTGAGCATGTCAACGTCAGCGTTGATATGTTTGGTGGGGGGAAATAAGCAATGAGAGCAGTTATCCCCGCAGCAGGCATAGGAAAAAGGCTGCGCCCCCATACTTTAAATGTTCCCAAAGTCATGATCAACCTGGCAGGCAAGCGCTTGATAGGGCATGTCTTGGATGCAGTGGAATCCGCTGGAGTCGATTCAGTCTCAATTATTGTCGGTTATAAGGGGGAGCAGGTGGAGGAGTATGTCAATCGAAATTATTCACATCTACGCCTGGATTTTCCCTACCAGATAGAGCGAAAAGGTTTGGGACACGCCGTTTTAGAAGGACTTGAAGACAAGGAGGAGGGTGTCCTCATTTTGCTCGGGGATACTGTATTTGATGTAGATTTTAAACAGTTTATTGCAAACAAAGTAAATGCAATCGCTGTGGTTAAAGTGGAAGATCCCAGAAGATTTGGTGTGGCGGAAATAGATGGTGATCATCGTATCACCAAGTTGGTGGAAAAACCAGAGAATCCAAAATCTGATCTGGCCCTGGCCGGGATGTACTACATTCAAGACCAGCGAGTCTTGAAAGCATCACTTGAAAAACTCATTGCTGAGGACATAAAAACCCGTGGAGAGTATCAATTAACCGATGCTTTGCAGTTGATGATTGAAAATGGCGAACCTATTGAAGCTGTCGAAATCAATGGTTGGTATGATTGCGGAACCAAGGAATCTCTGCTAGATTCTCACCGCTTTTTGCTCGAGCATCATTTGTCAACCGAGCATAGTTTAGGTTCTATTATTCATCCGCCTGTTTTCATCCATTCAGAGGCCAAGGTGAGTAATTCTGTGATTGGTCCAAACGTCACCATCGATAAGGGTGCTGAGATAGTTGATGCCATTTTGACTGAAACAATTGTAGGAAAGGGTGCTCAGATTTGCAACATGATCCTGACCCATTCTCTGATTGGAGATCATGCGGTGGTGGAAAGCCAGAAGAGAGTCGTCAATGTTGGGGACTATTCAGAATTGAAATTGAATTAATCTAGTTATTGTCGTAACCCCATGAGGGATTTCGATAAATAGTAAAGTCGGAGATAAACATGTCATATTTGTTCTCATCAGAATCAGTAACAGAAGGTCATCCAGATAAAGTTGCTGACCAAATATCGGACGCTGTGCTAGATGCCATATTAGAGAAGGACCCCGAGGGCCGGGTAGCCTGCGAGACATTTGTTACCACAGGACTGGTCATGGTAGGTGGTGAAATCACCACCTCAGCCTATGTTGATATTCAACGTATCGTTCGAGGAACAATTAAACGAATTGGTTATTCCGATTCCACCATTGGGTTTGATTATAATACTTGTGCCGTTCTGGTGAGTATTGACAAGCAGTCCCCGGATATTTCACAGGGGGTTGACGATGACGCCCACGAGCAGGGAGCTGGTGACCAGGGGATGATGTTTGGCTATGCCACGGATGAAACCGATGCTTTTATGCCTCTGCCCATCTACATCGCTCACGAGCTGACCAAACGGATGGCTGAAGTGCGCAAAAATGGGAAGCTACCCTATCTCTATCCCGATGGTAAGTCTCAGGTGACGGTCCAGTACAACTCTGAGACTCATCTGCCAGAAGCCATCACGGCAGTGGTTATTTCAAATCAGCATAAGGACGGTGTCGATGTCCAGGGTAAGATGTATAATGATGTGCTGGAGCATGTGATCCGGCCGGTTTTGCCCGCCCATCTGGTGGACTACAAAACCCTGAAAATTTTTGTTAATCCCACGGGTCGATTCGTTGTTGGCGGACCCCAGGGAGATGCTGGTTTAACAGGTCGTAAGATTATTGTGGATACCTATGGCGGGTATGCTCCCCACGGTGGTGGTGCCTTCTCTGGCAAAGATCCCAGCAAGGTTGACCGCTCTGCTGCCTATATGGCTCGTTACATCGCCAAGAATATAGTGGCTGCAAAAGTCGCTCAACGCTGTACGATTCAGTTGGCCTATGCCATTGGTGTCGCCGAACCCATCTCTATCCTGGTTGATTCACATGGCACCTCCAAGCACAGCAATACTGAACTGGAAGCAATGGTTCGAGAAGTCTTCCCACTTAAGCCAGCTGCCATTATCAGTCACCTTAAATTAAAGCGTCCTATTTATGAGAAGACTGCCTCTTATGGCCACTTTGGCCGAGATGAGTTCCCCTGGGAAAAAACCAACCTTGTTTCAGAAGTAACGAAGTATCTAAAAAAATAAATGATAAAATGACTTACCACCAAGACACCAACCCACAAAGAACCACGAAGTCTATTTGTGGTCCTTCGTGCCTTTGAGCCTTTGTGGTTAAAAGAACATAGTTGAAGAAAAAAATAAATGATAATATGACTTACCACCAGGCCCTTTACTCACTTAGAACCACCAGAACTATTTGTGATTCTTCGTGTCTTTGAGTCTTTGTGGTTATAAAAATGTAAGTGAGATAAAGAATAAATGGAAACAAAGACCTTAGATTACAAAGTAGCTGACATAAACCTGGCCAAATTTGGCCGTGATGAGATGTTTCTGGCAGAAAAAGAGATGCCAGGTCTCATGGAGCTAAAAAAACGCTATGAGGCTTCCAAGCCACTCGCAGGTGCCCGCATTGCAGGTTGTATTCATATGACGATCCAAACCGCTGTGCTAATTGAGACACTCACGGCATTGGGTGCTGAAGTGCGCTGGTCCAGCTGCAATATTTATTCAACCCAGGATCATGCTGCCGCTGCCATTGCCGCTTCCGGTGTCCCCGTCTTTGCCTGGAAGGGTGAGACCGAGGAGGAATACTGGTGGTGTATTGATCAGACTCTGGGTTTTGATGGCAAGGGTCCCAATCTCCTGCTGGATGACGGTGGCGATCTGACACAGGTTATTCTGGAACAACATCCTGAATGGCATGCCCAGATCAAGGGTGTTTCTGAAGAAACCACTACTGGTGTTCATCGCCTTTATCAGTTGATGGAAGAAGGTGGATTACCTTTCCCGGCAATCAATGTGAATGACTCAGTAACCAAATCCAAATTTGATAACAAATACGGCTGTCGTGAATCTCTGGCTGATGGTATTAAACGGGGTACAGATATCATGCTGGCTGGTAAGAAGATCATAATCGCCGGTTATGGTGATGTAGGCAAGGGCTCAGCCCAGTCGATGGCAGGTTATGGGGCGCAGGTATTCGTGACTGAAATTGATCCCATCTGTGCCTTACAGGCCGCCATGGAAGGCTACGCCGTTGTGACCATGGAAGAAGCTGCAGAGTTTGGTGATATCTTTGTTACCACCACGGGTTGTAAAGATGTGATCCGCGGTGAACACATGGAAAAGATGAAAGACAATGCCATACTGGCAAATATTGGTCACTTTGATCATGAGATAGATGTTGCCTGGTTGGAGAACCACTCCGGTATCACTGAAACCAATATCAAGCCCCAGGTTGATCGTTTTGAGTTCCCCGATGGCAAGTCATTGGTTCTGCTTTCCCGGGGCCGTCTTGTTAATCTGGGTAATGCAACAGGTCACTCATCCTTTGTGATGTCCACCTCATTTACCAATCAGGTGCTGGCTCAGATGGCACTTTATGAAGGAACAGTCGCCGATGGTGTTCAGGTGCTTTCAAAGGAGCTTGATGAAGAAGTGGCACGACTGCACCTTGCTCATCTTGATGTCAGGCTGACCACATTATCTGAAGATCAAGCCAAGTACCTTGGTATCAAGAAAGAGGGTCCTTTTAAACCTGAGCATTACAGGTATTAGAGAAAGGTTAATCCAATTAAATTTCAAATTCCTAGAGGTCGATCAGCAGGCATAGTCCTGTCAGTATTGTGGGGCTTACTTGTCCTGCAATGTGATTTTGGACTCCCCACCAAGGTAGTAATGCCAACCTGGCAAGTGGTTCTGACGATTCCTCTGGTTTCTGATAATTATCCCTTTGATGGTTTACTCACATCTGATACCACAGGGACCATTCAAGTATACGGTGATTCTGTAGATACAGATGGTGACGGGATCATGGATATTTTGCTTCCAGACACCCTGGCTGATTATCCTGGTGGTTTGTATATCACGCTGGAGAATGATTTGCCACCTATCACACTTCCTGAAGATTTGTTTGTCATTCCTGGCCAGGATCCCATGGCCCTGGGTGTTGGACCAATTGATATTGGATCCATTCTACCTGCCACCCTGGATGAGGGTATTCATCTGGGGCCTGTTGATACAATATTTTATATGACCGACATGGGATTTAATTTCCCCCCCTATACAAATGATACTATCCCCGCATCAACCTGCGAGGATCTAAATGCCAGACGTTCAGTGACTGTGAACTTTACTTTTGGCAACGCTGACTCAAACCTGAATGCTACCCAGGATGTCATGTTGCCGGGTTACGTTCACGCGATTGAAGTGAGCGTGGCAAGTACATCAGATTTGGGCGGGTGCACAGATTGTGAAACTTTCCCCGAAACATTTATCTGCGATGATATCATTTTGGTTCCGGCAGTTCCAACTGGTGCTACAATTGATATCCCCGACACACCACTTCCAGGAATCAGGGAGGCTTATGCCTTGCTACCAGATCCTGCCTCACTTCCCTCAGATGTTCCCATTGAAAGTTTTGAATCAGTCAAGATCTCAACTGGTTCGATTGCCTCAACGATCAATAGTCAACTGCCTCTGACTTCTTCAAATATTGGATTACTTGTATACACAAAAAGTACTGATGGTAGCAAGCGGGATACCTTGCACAATCACCTCTTTGAGAGTATTTCTGAATACATGCGAGAGGATGAAGATAGCGTAGTAGTCTCTTTGCTTGATGGTGTAACCCTCTATGACAGCCTCATTTTCGAATTTGGCGGAACCATTAATTCAAATGATGGCGATACTCTGGAATTCCCCATGGGTGTGAACCCCTTCTTCCATTACAATTTCTCACTGGATATTGATGGCTTCGAGAGTTTTCAGATAAATATGCGCGATACCACCATGTCAATATACCAGGACATGAATACAACTTCGCCTGACGCAGCCTTTAGCGTCCAGATCGTGAAAGCCTCATTTAAAGACAATGTAGATCACCCAGACACCAATCGCTTGAGTATATCGCTGGAAAACCAAATGGGTCTGGATATTGATATATTACGGATCAAACTCAGAAACTTTTATCAGCATCAAGACAGTTTGGATGCGGGAAGCTATGAAGTATTAACCTTTGCATTACCGGATGGTGGAACCGCAGATACGGTTGTAGTTCTGGATGGCCACCTGCTGAGTAATCTTACAGGGGATGATACACCCCTGGATTCATTACTCATTGAGACAGAAATACAATTTAGTTCAGACGGGGGTCCAACAACCATCCCATATCCACCACCAGATGAAATGTCGATTGATGTCAATGTGCTCATGACTTCACTACGCATCCAGGACCTGGTTGGACTCTTTGATATAAATTTTGGATTAAGTAATCAAGAACAGCCTCTGAGCTTACCTGGACTTGTTGGTGGCGTCACCTTCGGGGAGGCAATTCTCGCCATCACCATGAAAAATGAGTTTGGTGTCTCGCCAGGCTTGGGTCTTAAGGTCAAAGGTTTCAGGGATGGTGACAGTGTCGTAGTCGCTTTGGATCCGGACTCAGTAAATTTTCAAGCGGGCTCACCAGATGCACCCGTTTCCACAGAAATTAGAATTAGTCGTGATTATGTTCGACGAACTGTGGGTGAAGATGAATCTATTGTCCAACATTTCCCTGCAGATAATAACATCGTTAACCTGATGGCCATGATGCCCAGCGTCGTATCTGTTGGTGGAGATGCTCAGATTACTCCTGATGGATTAACCTCCATTACAGCCGGTGCTGAGATTTCAGGAACCTGGCGTTTTGAGATCCCCTTTTATCTGAGCATTGCCAGTGGTGGGGTGCAATTCCTGTCACCAACTTTCACACCCATGGACGCCTTGGATTCAACCACCATAAAGCAGTTGGTGGGTGATAATGGTGTGCCTGATGAGTCAGATATGCTCCTAAGCTCCAATATTAAAACGACGATTTTTAGCGATATTGGGATGGAATTTGAAATGCGAATCCTGGTTTCTGATATTCCTTATTTCCCCTTCTATAATTCAGTTGAAAACCGGGTTTTTATTGCCGCAGACCGTGATCTTGATGGCACCATAGATACAGTGGGACTCAATCTGGATACACTGATTATTCATCCAGTGGTACGATCACTGGAATTGAAGGTTCCAGCCGCTATGACTGATCCCATTACAGGATTGGCCATACCAGGCCAGGAAGGATTTGGCCGATTCTCAAATTCTTCAGATTTCAATTTGACTGAGAATGATGCAGACTCAACCTACGGCACACTGAAGCATCACAAGTACGCCATGCTGGACACCTTTATCATCGCACGATCAGACGAGGGTTTTACCAGTGTAGAGTCAGCCATGACGATTGCTGACATAGCATATCCCACTGTGGCTGACAGTTTATACAATTTGACATTAAGCACGGACAGTAAACATCTACTTCTCATGTTGGATGCCACACCCTATGGGGAATTAGGATGGCTTATTGAAGATAAACCCCATTATTTGGCCATCAAATTCCTGATTTCTGAAACGCCGAATCCTGCACTGCTGCCCTTTTCTGCCGGAATCGATGTCACCGCCTATATGGAATTTCTTCTGAATTCAGGTCCCATGTTTGGCTCAGGGGGGGAGACATCTCAATGAGAAATTTCTTTCTGATTGTCCTTTTGGCTGGGCTTGGACTTAATATCGGTTTTGGTCAGGCACACACTGATGCTCGCGGACTTGGGCTTTGTAATGCCTATACGGTGACTTCGAGGGGCATTTCTTCGATTGGATATAATCCCGCTAACCTGGGATATACCGAAGATCTCACCTTTAGTGCGGATCTCCTGGATTTTAAAATTTCAGCCTATAATAACTTTATGTCTCTTGCCCTCTTCAATAAGTATTTCACTGGCGATAGGGATGGCAATCCCTTTGATCTTGAACAAAAGATGGCAGGGAGCAATATCACTCATAAAGAATTTTTATTCTCTGCATTGACAGAGGAAGGGTTTATTGCGGGTCTTGGAGTAAGTGTTCCCATTCCCGGACTGAATATATCTATGGGTAACTACGCCTTCACATCAGGTGTTGAATACTTTATGAAGAATTCTGTGCCGCTGGGTCTTTTTGAACTATTTGTGGATGGAAATCAAATCGGACATTCACTGGATTTATCCACAACCCAAGATTTGATCATGGTGACCAATTTTGGATTTTCCTTCGCCATTCCATTTGAGAAATATAATGTAGGCGCCTCAGTGAAGTATCTGGCCGGAATCGGATTTGCAGGTGTGGATTCTTCTGGAGGTTCTTTTACAACAAGATCAACTGGTCTGCAATCTGATGGTTATTACCGATATACCCGGGCAATCGGTGGAAATGGCCTGGCTGTAGATGTTGGATTTAATACGCGAAAAATAAAAAACTGGCAGTTTGGTCTAGCAATTAACAATGTGATTGGCTTCATCAATTGGGGCAATGATGATAATTTTATTGCAAACAATATTGGGTTAATTGAGGGCCTGGTACCTGTAAGAGATTTATTAGACATTTCCACCGATAGCGCCGCATTCTCCGCAAGCACACTGTATACCCTTGATCTGGATCGAGTAAATGTGGTCGGAGCTTTGGCAAATTCAGACAGCCTATTCACATTTGATAAGGAAGATGTACCCAGACCGGATAGTATTCGCATGAATTATCCTGCCATTTTTCGTCTGGGAGGCAGCTATCAATACCAGGATGACTTTATTATCATGGCCGATCTTTCAGCCGGTTTGGATGATTACTATTTTGCAAATCGATCCTGGAGATTTGCTATAGCAGCCGAATGGATACGTTTTGGTATGGTTCCCATCAGGTCAGGTATGGCCTTTGGAGGTCCTTATGGCCGGGAAGCATCTGTTGGTACAGGAGTCCACCTCATCTGGTTTGATGCCGACGTCGCCTTGAAACTTTTAGGTGGAATGTCTTTTGCCAATGCAGAAGGCATTGAATTTGGAATCAGTTTTCAGTTTAAGAGATAAGTCAGTACTTGTAGGTTTAAAGTATCCGCAGCCTTCACGATTCGGTCTATTTTTTGGCTGTTTGGTAAAACAGCCACCCCCCTGCAATAAATAGAACAACATTACCAAACCACACGGCAAAAGCTGGATGCATTGAGCTATTGTAGCCGATTTTTTGTCCCCCGATGAGAAGGATATAATATATAAAGAGTGCAATGACACTTTTTCCCACCCCCACTGCAAGATTCTCTCTAGTGCCCTGCAGGGCAAAACTGATACCCAGAAAAATCACAATAAACCCGGTCATGACAAAAGCCAGTTTGAAGTGGAAATCAACTACCCAGCGATGGGGATTGAGCCCCAGCAGTTTTTTCTTCTCGATGAAATCCACAAGTTGGAAAACATTCATTTCGTTGGGTCTGATCTGCTCCTTAACGATATCTTCAGGGGTCAGGGTAATAGGTAGCTCATCGCTGAGACTCATCTCTGAAAACAATAATTTTCCTGCAGCATCAAAGCGACGATTTAACCCTTCAGTTTTATCCCAGGCTTTTAGGGAATCAACCCACCGCAAGCTTACATAATCCCATCGTTCTGTAATCCCGGAATCCTGATAGGCCAGGATTGAAACATCTGTGCAGCTATTGCTGGGGACGTCGTAAGACTTGATCACCATGATATTGCCATTTACATCCTGGCGAACCACTTCCTTCATTTTCCGGGGACTTTTCTTAGGTTTTAAAATATTGCGGGTGATTTCTTTCTGCTGATGATTGAAAGGCATCACCACAAGATTTTGAAAGATAAACTGGAAAATGGTAAAAAACAGACCCAGTAAAAGTAGGGGGCGTGCAATCCTGAGCATGCTAATTCCTGAAGCTCGCATAGCTGCAATTTCATAGTGCTTGTTGAGGGTCCCGAGGGAGAAAACTGTGGCCAGGAGCATACTCATTGGGAGAGCCATATCAATAAAGTAGGGTAGGCTATAGCCGTAATAAACCAGCATCAGATTTGCACCAGCACCGGCATCAACAAAGTTGTCAATCTTTTCAACAAAATCAGCAATTGTAAAAATTCCCACCAGACCAACAAGCACGGTCCACATGGTAGAGAAAAAAGCTCGGACCAGATATCTATCTATAAGAGAAAATAAGGCCAAAAATGATCGCTAATTAGCGCTCCTGAACAAATATGGTTTCGATGCGGGTAGCAGTTGAAGATGATATGACATAGCGGTGGGTTTCCGTAAGAAACTGTTCATTCTTTTGGGGGATATGACCCAGGCTTGCAATGAGGAAGCCTGCCAGAGTATCGTATTCGCCTGGGGGAATAGCAAAATCATGATTTTCATTCAGAAAGTCTACTTCTATATTTCCCTTGATGAGCAACCCCTTATCGAGCTGTTTCACAGCTGAATCTTCCACATCAAAAGCGTCAGTAAATTCACCAAACAGCTCTTCAGATAAATCTTCCATGGTCACCAAGCCGGCTGTTCCTCCGTATTCATCGATGACGATGGCTATGGATAAACTTTTAGTCTGCATTTCTCCGAGTAACTCATCAGCTGCTTTGGTTTCCGGGACAAAGTAGGCTTCCCGCATTACCTCGCGGAGCTCAGTTGCACCTCTGAAAATATCATGGAGGAAAACAATCCCCTTGATATCATCGGCAGTTTCTTCATAGACAGGGAGTTTGGAAAATCCTGACTCCATAAAAGCTGATTCAACTTCAGCCATACTACTATCAATGGAAATGGAAGTCATATCCGGACGAGGTGTCATCACCTCACTGATTGAGGTATTTTTAAAGGTGAATATGCGTGCAATGGTCTGGCGTTCATGCACATCCACACCACTCTCTTCCCTGGGGTCATTGAACAGGAGATGGAGCTCCTCAGAATCAAGATTGGTCTGACTTTCAACGTCATCACTTCTTAGGATTTTTTTCCTGTAAAGGGTGAGTAGCATAGTCAGGGGGTAGAGAATGATCTCAAAAATTTTGACAAAACGTCCAAAAAACAACATGGAGGCGTTGGGGAACTCCCGAAAAAGAGTTTTAGGTATTATTTCGCCAAATATGAGTACACTTATAGAAATGATAAGTAGAATAAGCCATTCGTAGGGGACGACTCTTATGAGCATAACCGTGGCAAATGAGGTGGTGAGAATATTGGCTATGTTATTCCCTACCAATGTGGCTGTAAGGAACTGTTCAGGGTTTTGGCTGGCATTCAAGGCAGACTTGGCACCGCGCACCTTCTGCCTTTGCCATACCTCAAGCTGAAGTCGGTTTGATGAGAGTAATGCAATTTCTGCTCCGGCGAAAATAAAGCTTAGTAACAGACCGATGACAGCGAGAATAATCTCAATCATTGAGGGTAGCTATTGTTTGTAAGGTTGGCACTCATATTCACGTTCAACATACAAACAATATAATTCGATTCAAGCTTGAACCATAGGCTGCTCTTGGGATTTACTGAAAACTTCAATCAAGGGGATATCTGGGAATAATGAAAACACAGCCCTCAATGCCAGAGCCACTATTTAGCGGAGCCTGAGAAATCAAGTGTCATCATGCACCTTCACGATTATCCTATAAGCCATGATATTCTCAACCAGATATACCGCTTGTGAATCTCAACTGTCTCAATCCTGGAGGGAGCTCAGGACCCCAGGTCACAAGAAAATGTTTCTCCTGGGAGTGCTCGTCACAGCTACGACACTAAATGATCAGGCCATGCTAAATGCCTGGATACCTGAATGTTCTGGCATTCTGGATGAGGTGGCTATTGAAGAAGCTATCTTACAGACGCTACTCTTTGCTGGATTTCCCAAAACGATTGAGGCCCTCAAGCAATTGAGAAATCACTTTCCAGTTAGGCATGGCTCCAGGCATGTGAACGACCATAAGCTGGCCGGCGAAAAGACCAGTAAAATCATTTATGGAGAATATCATTCAAAACTGAAGCGGGTCATGGATGCCTTACATCCGGATTTAACAAGATGGATGATTGAGGATGGTTATGGACGAGTTTTATCTCGTTCCGGTCTTACCCTTCAAGAGCGGGAAATCTCAGTTCTCGCTTCACTAATGACTTCGGGAATGATCAATCAGTTTAAAGCTCATATTCGTGGTGCTTTATATGCAGGTGTATCCCAGGTTGATATAATTTGGTTTACAAACACCTTTGCGTGTATAATTGCCGCCGACTTGAGAGCCGACTTCAATCTGGTAACCCAAGAGATATTAGAGTCATAATTGAAAGTCAGCGCTAAAAAAGGCACAAGTGTTTTAACAAATTTTATCTGGTGGGAGCAATAAGAAGATGACGTCGAAATTAGGCAAACTTTTAACCGAACAACGCAATCCGGAAAGTATGAACCTGGATTCGTCCTCTATACGTGAAATCCTTGAAATTATTAACCGACAAGACCAGATCATCGCTGGCAGAGTTGCTGAGCAAATGGATGATATTACCAGGGCTACGGAACTGGTGGATCAAGCCTTCCAGCATAATGGTCGCTTGATCTATGTGGGAGCAGGGACTTCAGGTAGACTGGGCGTCTTAGATGCTTCTGAAATTCCACCTACCTTTAACGCCAGCCCTGAAAGAGTTCAAGGATTTATTGCTGGGGGTGATAAGGCACTCCGGACTGCAGTTGAAGGTGCTGAAGATTTCCCTGATGATGGCCGTAAACTCATGGATGATATTGGCGTCACCAAAAATGATGTGGTTATGGGTATTGCCACCAGTGGTGTTACCCCATATGTGTTAGGCGCTCTGGGGCGTGGAGGCGAATTGGGGGCTGCTACCGTATTTTTTACATGTGCAGACAAAAATCACATTGACATAAATGTTGATGTTCTGATCTCCGTTCCTGTAGGACCAGAAGTGATTACCGGTTCTACTCGTATGAAATCTGGAACGGCCACAAAAATGGTTCTCAATATGATTACCACCACCGCCATGGTTAAACGTGGTAAGGTTTATGAAAATCTCATGGTGGATTTGAAGGCTACCAATATCAAGCTGGAGGATAGAGCCCGTCGGATTGTTTCAACCATCACCTCCTGTAGTTATGAAGAAGCAAGCGATCTTCTGGTTAAATCTGATAACTATGTAAAGGTGGCTCTGGTTATGCAGAAAAGCCATGCCTCAGCAGAAGAAAGTCGATTATATTTGGATCGGTTTGATGGGAACGTTCGCCTGGCTGTAGATGAACTTGAAAAAAACACAGACCTTAATAAATAATGGTCTTAGGAGAATAGATACATGAATGTAAATGATTTTATTTTTAGAGAGTATGATATTCGTGGCGAAGTGGCAATAGATTTTCCGGAAGAAGTAGTTGTTGCTCTGGGGCGTGCTTTTGCATCAATCGTAAAGCGTCGGGGTGGCAAGAAAATAACTCTCTCTGGAGATGTGAGACTCACAACCCCTCAACTAAAAGAATATTTTAAAGCAGGTGCCCTTTCTACAGGTATCGATGTCATGGACATAGGCATTCTGCCGACACCGGGAAACTATTTTAGTGTATTTCATTTTGAGGATGTTGATGGTGCCTGTCAGATTACCGGCTCCCATAACCCGCCAGAATTTAATGGATTTAAATTGACCTTTAATAAACTCGCCTTTTTTGGTCAGGATATTCAGGACATGCTCACCCTCATAAAAAAGGACGATTTTGAAGTGGGGAAGGGGACAGCTTCAGAATATGATCTTTTACCAGAGTACATGGATACTGTTGTCAAGGGGATTGATCTTAAACGACCCATGCGCATAGTGGTTGATGCCGGCAACGCAGCTGGAGCGCTCTGTGCCCCGGAAGTATATGAAAGAATGGGTTGTGAAGTAACGGCCCTGTATTGCGATGTGGACGGAACCTTCCCCAACCACCATCCTGATCCAACTGTCCCTGCCAATTTAGTGGATCTTCAGAATGAGGTGAAACGCGGTGGTTATGATGTCGGTATTGCTTTTGATGGAGATGCTGACCGTCTGGGTGTGATTGATGAAAAAGGCCAGGTTGTCTGGGCTGATTACCAGATGATCCTTTTTGCTCAAGACATCATTAAATCCAAGGATGATAAAATAATTTTTGATGTAAAATGTTCACAGGCACTTGAGGAGAAAATCCTGGAATTTGGTGGAACACCTGTGATGTATAAGACAGGCCATTCCCATATAAAAACCCACATGAAAAAGCTGAACTCTCCCTTCTCAGGCGAGATGAGTGGTCACCTCTTCTTTGCAGATAGATATTTTGGTTTTGATGATGCCATCTATAATGGTGGTCGCATGCTGGAATTGCTTTCTAAGAGCAATCGTCCCCTTTCTGAAATGGTTGATGAACTTCCCAAATACTTTTCAACACCCGAGATCAGATTAAGCTGTAATTCAGACTCAGAGAAATTTGAAATCGCTGAAAAGGCAGCCGAATATTTCAAAGAAAATTATGATTGCATCGATGTAGATGGGGTACGTATTAGGTTTGGAGATGGATGGGGGCTGGTACGAGCATCAAATACACAACCGGTCCTGGTGGTAAGATTCGAAGCCAAAACACAGGAGCGCATGGAAGAGATTCAAACCCTGGTGATGAACAAAATAGGGGAGTTTGGCGAGGTTCGCCTTGACCCGGGACATTGAGCAACGCAAGCGAGATCACCTTAATCTTGCTCAGGAAAAGGCGCTAAATTTTTCAATCTCAGCAGGGTTTGATCGCTGGAGATTCATCCATAATGCACTTCCCGAGATTAATCTCGATGAAATAGATACTCGTACGACATTTCTGGGTAAGGAACTCCAGTTTCCCCTTCTGATCAGCTCCATGAGTGGCGGCGTTGAAGAGAGTTTCAACCTCAATGCAAATTTGGCCATAGCCGCTGAGTCAGTGGGCTGTGCCCTTGGTCTGGGTAGTATCCGCGCTGCCCTTGAAAATGAGAAAGTTTGTGACAGCTTTTTAGTCGCCAGAGAGAAGGCACCGACGGCTGTGATCATGGCTAATCTGGGAATTGCTCAGATTGTGGGGTCACAATCAATTGACAGGGTAGCCACATTTTGCAGCGATCTGGAGGCAAATGCCCTCATCATCCATTTAAACCCTTTACAAGAGGCCTTTCAAACTGGAGGGGATACTCACTTCAAGGGTGCCTTGAGGGCTATTGAAACCTGGGTGAAGGACTTTCCACTTCCTATCGTTGTCAAAGAGGTAGGGCAGGGTCTTTCCGTAGAGGTAATTCTAAAACTGAAGGACGTTGGCGTTGAAATGATTGATATCGCAGGTGCAGGTGGGAGCAACTGGATATCCATAGAAGGCGAACGGCTTTACGATGATCAAGGTGTATTGAAACAATCTGCCCATGAATTTGCCAATTGGGGCGAGCCCACGGCTGACGTATTGGAAAACCTGGAAACGGATCAGTATGTCATCGCCAGTGGGGGGCTAAAGCGACCCCTTGATTTGGCGAAAGCAATCGCCCTGGGCGCAAATATGGGAGGCATTGCCGGTGCGTTGCTACCACATGCCACCACAGGGGATGGGAGTAAGATCATCGAACATTTATTGGTCTGGAAGAAAACTCTGGAAATGGCCATGTTTGGTGTTGGGGCTTGTACGATTGATGAATTATTTGGGAATCGCCGTATATTGCGTAAAATTGACTGATCTTACTCACCAATGAAAGTATCAAGAAAGAGAACATGGATATTGATGTAAATAATAGAATTGAAACCTGGCGCACTGCTATTTCTGAGCATTTGCAAAATCCCCGTTTTGATGCTGAACCTGTTTATCTCTCCGAACCTATGAAATACGCGCTTAAAGCTGAAGGCAAGATGCTTCGACCAGCACTTTGTCTTGCTGCCACAGAAGCCGTCGGAGGTGACTGGCACGAAGCAGTTAACGTCGCTGCTGCGCTTGAAATATTTCACACATTTACACTGGTCCATGATGACATCATGGATGGTGATGAATTGAGAAGAGGGCTTCCGACGCTTCATAAAGCATTCGGGGAGAATCGAGCCCTGTTGAGTGGTGACACATTGCTTATTTATGTGTATCAACACCTCTCAGATATTGAGGAATCAAAATTATCCAGGGTCTTTCGCGTCTTTAATGAAGGCGCTATGGATGTGTGCAAAGGCCAGGGGTGGGACATGGAGTTTGAGAACAGTGTGCATATTGAGCCCCAACAATATGAGATGATGATTGACCTCAAAACAGGAGCCTTAATCAGACTTGCCTGCCATTTAGGAGGAATACTGGGTGGTGGAAGTGATGCTGCCCTAGAAGCACTAGCACGGTTTGGGATACTCCTGGGAAGAGCTTTCCAGATGCAGGATGATCTTCTGGAAGTAACCTCCTCCTCAGCTACCATGGGTAAAAGTTTGGGTAGCGATGTCCTGAACGAGAAAAAAACCTGGATCTGGCTCGACTTGAAAAGCAGACTGACGGAAAACCAACTGAATCAATTACAGCATATTCAAAATGGTGGCCAGTTGGCTGAACATTATCGAGATCAGGTTAAACAATGGATGGTGGATCATGGGACCATTGATCGCGCTCAAGGTTTAATTATATCCTGGATTTCAGAGGCAGACGCTTTGTTGAGTTCATCTCTCTTTAAAAACACCAAGATGCTCAAAGCCTTGTCAGACATGATTCTAAACCGACAAAACTAATATTGTCAAGCATCCTGTCCCCGCGATTCCCCAGAAGTGTTAAAGATCACAAACTCACCATTAACGAGGTAATTCCGCTGTCAGTGTTTGACATTTGACGGTCTTTGGCGCTAAGTTAAACCCGGTACTGAAATGATTGAAGTAATTGTAAAGAATATCCTCTTTTTTACCCAGGCAGCCAACCCGGGTTATACCCTGTTCCTTCAAACGAAAGATGATGATCAACGCAGTCTGCCCATTGTGGTGGGACAGTTCGAAGCCCAGGCCATTGCCCTGGCTCTGGAGCAGATAAATCTAGATCGTCCCATGACACATGATCTATTGTCTCAGGTGATCACCAATATGACTGACGGATTAGACAGTGTCATTATTCAGAAGTTGAAGGAGGGGACATTCTACGCCGAATTGAATGTAAGGACTGAACGGGGAATTGAGAAAATAGATGCCCGGCCCAGTGATGCCATTGCCCTGGCTTTACGGGCAAGAGTTCCTATCAAAGTTTCCAAGGAGGTCTTTGATGAGGCATCCATCTCCATGCCCCTTAGCGCTGAACAGACCGAAAAATCAGAGCCCAGTCTAGCTGAAAATGTGAGAAAAATAATGCAAGGGGCTGAATTGCGATTTGATCTGGAGCATGACCTTAGAGAGGCAATCTCCAATGAGGATTACGAAAAGGCAGCTTTAATCAGAGATAGGTTAAACGCACTATCCATTTCTGAATTGCACAGGCAAGCCTAGTCTTTATCAGAAAGTTCCGACTCAATTTTTTTCAGAGTTTCATCTGACAGCTGACTATCCAGACCAGGAGCCCGCTTTTTTGCCTGTAGTTTTTTCAGCGTGAATCCAAGTATTACCAATCCAACGAGACTAAATAGAGCCACCATCCAATATGAGACTTTACCTACCGTCTCACTGGCTTTGGGTGCTGCCAGAATGCGATTGCCATAGGGTTGTTTGGTCCGGGGGTCAATAGTGTTTCTAAAATGGTCCAGGATATCATCAGTGCTTTTACCTTCAATGAGCAATCGCCGAATGGTTACTTTTGTATCTTCGGTCATTTGATTCTTACCATGCATATACACAGGACCACCGAAGCAACACGTGGCCATGAGATTTTTCTCAAGGTAAATCGCCTGCTCATTTTGCTTGTCAGTTAGTTTCTGATTGTAGAATTCATAATCTT
>FLOH01000303.1_pt1 | contig 120954 bp, 110 predicted proteins | sample 756751 | NCBI WGS metagenome assembly FLOH01 (sample SAMEA4026879, study PRJEB14308) | marine metagenome | biome: coastal water; material: water | depth 74 m
CCAATCTGCATACGCTTCGTAAAACTGCAGGTGCCCTTCTTATCCAGGGCGGCGTGGACATTTACCGCGTGTCGAAGTTTCTGGGACATTCCTCAGTGAAGGTGACGGAGCAGCATTATGTGGATTTGTTGCAGGCAGATTACGCGGATATGAGTTCGATACTGGAGAAGACCACACCCGGAATCGATCAAATCAGCGAGCCTGCAATTTCTACCTGGAACAGGGTGGCATGACGTTATTCTCTCAAAAGCGTGTGCACTATATGTGCAGTATCCATACAGAATGGTACTATTTGGTGGGAAAATGGTGCACAATACGGCACATTTATGGATAAAAGAAAAGCCCGTGTAAGTTATTGTTTTACATGGGCTTTACTGTGGTGGCCAGGGACGGAATTGAACCGCCGACACGGGGATTTTCAGTCCCCTGCTCTACCGACTGAGCTACCTGGCCCCAGTCGTCTCGACTTGTCTCGGCGTAGCTATAAAAGCGAAGCCGGATAAACGAGCGCGCAATAATAAGATATGAGTCCCCTCCCCACAATAGCTATTTTGTCACTAAGCTGTCCAGGGTCTCGATTGGCAGGTCTGACATGTGAAAAATGTAGTGCCAACCCGCTACATTTCTGGTTCTGCTGATTGAACTGAACAGACCAATAAGCTGTCCATCTTCACTCAAAACAGGTGCACCGCTCATCCCCTGAACAGGAATGGCACCCACTTTGGGTGTTAGAATACCAGGTCGGGTGAGGGAACGCTCACAGATCACGGCCAGTGGGTAAACCGAGCCCTCATCAACTTCAAGGGCATGCACAACCCGACTGCTATCATTCAATCCCATGCCGCCAGGGAAGCCAAGTATATAGGCATCCTTACCTGAATATCCTGTGGGTACAAATTCCAGGCTTGTTGTCCGGCGCAGGTTTACGGGTTGCAGTATTGCCCAGTCCTGTTTTGAATATTCATCCTTGGAATAGCCCAATGCTACTACATTAAGAGCAAGCTTCTGACGAGAGATGGTTTGTGCTTCCAGGTCAATCAGCTTCCCAGAGTCCACATAAAATCCATGACCGGCTGTGAGGATATAGTCCCCCTTTGATATAAAGCTCCCGCTCTGCTGGACCCGCTCCTTTTCACCATCTTCATATTCTATGGTCAATGTGATGAGGAGGGTAGCTGCCAGATTGCTATCCAGCATTTTTCCCAGGGCAGGCTCGGTTTCTAACACGAGTTCAAGCTGCTCATGACCTGCAGCATATAAATCACTGATTTCAATCAGCGATCTTTGCTGCTCGATGCCATCCTGTTTTAATGCAGTTGAACTACAGGCAATAAGGACGAAAAAACTCAATAAACCCAATTTCTGCATATCTAAAACTTCTCCCCCTGCTGTTCGCGAATCTGACTTCCCACCGGCCTGATACGTCCCCAAAGACTATAGACCAGGACAATACTGGCCACCACTTGTAACACAGAACACCAGAATCCAGCCGGAGTCGCCAGACTCTGAGGGTAAAGCCCCTGCAGAATTTCGACAATAAAGCGTAGGAGTGTAGCAACAGTGAAAACGTAATAACTGGTACGAATAATGGTGGGGTTATAGTTTTTATCGTCCTTTTTGGCTCTGGGGAAAAACCAAACCGCCACACCCAGTATCATCATAAACACACCCCCCATGAGCAAGACATGGGTGTGGGCTTGAATCATGGTAAACGGCATTGACCAACCGAAAGCTCTGGCACCATACATATATAGCCCGGAAAAAAGACCCAGGACAAAAAATCCGAAAGCTGTTTTTATAAAATATCGAGCATTGGTAAACATATCCCAAGGTCTCCAAACGATCAAATTAAGCCGCACAACATAGAGTAGACTTTTTTTGAGCTAAAAGGAAGCTTCTAATGCCCGTTTTCACTTCACGTGGATTTTGACAAGCCCGCCTTCCGCAAGTAGTTTGCTACCTGCCTGCGCGTAGCCGCTTCGGCATAGGCAGGCGGCGGACAGGCTCAATCTCCTGCGCAATGAAAACCACAAACCTCAATTGCAAAAAATAAAATTAATACAATTCACAACCGACTCTCATCAAACCCGAAAACCCATGAACCCATGAACTCAATAACTCAATAACTCATAAACTCATAAACTCAAGAACTCCCAAACTTGCAAAGAAGATGTTTCACTCCTCAACACATCGTGTATTTTCCTGCATGGATAGTGAAAAAATAATCCTCAAGAATTTAAGTCAACCTGAGATGGAAGAATGGGTCCAATCCTTAGGCCACAAAGCCTTTCGTGGACGTCAATTGTTCCAGTGGATCTGGGAGAAAGGGGTTGAGAATTTTTCTGAAATGACCAACCTTTCCAAAGATTTCATTCAGGAGCTGGAAGCAAAGAGTCAAATCGAGCTAACCACCGTCCATCAAGTTCAGACCTCAGCATCCCAGGGTACCTCAAAATTTTTGGTCCGTCTTGGAGATGGAAAATTTGTTGAGACAGTTCTTATCCCTGAAGCCAAACGCGCCACCGTATGTCTTTCATCACAGGTGGGTTGTGCCCTGGATTGCGATTTTTGTGCTACTGGCAAGATGGGTTTGAAGCGCAATCTCACCTCAGGAGAGATCGCTGATCAGTTGCTTCATGTCAGGCGTTTTAGTGATAGACCCATTACCAATATTGTCTTTATGGGAATGGGGGAGCCCTTTCATAATTATGACCAGGTCATGAGAGCTGCAGACATTCTCAATTCAGAATCAGGATTTGCCCATGGTGCTCGGAAAATTACCATTTCTACCAGTGGGATGGTGCCCCAGATTCGTCGCTTTGCCGATGAAGGCCACCGCTATAAACTGGCAGTAAGCCTCAATGCATCAGATGATGAAAGCCGGACGCAATTAATGCCCATCAACAAAAAATGGGATATCGCTGAACTGGTAAAAGCCTGCAAGTATTACACTGAGATGTCTAAAAATATGCTGACCTTCGAATATGTATTGATGCAGGGAGTGAATGATGGTATGGGGGATGCCAGACGTCTGTTGAAAATTGCCAATCAGGTTTTTTGCAAGGTGAATGTGATCCCTTACAATGAAGTCGCAGAGGGGTATTTACGACCCTCAAAAAAAAGAATTCAGAGCTTTCTGGAAGTCCTGGAAGGAGCACGTTTTGGTGTCACCATTCGCTGGAGCCAGGGTGATGATATTGATGCCGCCTGTGGTCAATTGAGTACGGCAGCTGTGAGTGAAAATTGATTTGTGTAGAATGAATCGCTTCATGAATAATCCACAATCCAAATACAGTCATTGCGAGAAGCAGAGCGACGAAGCAATCTCGAACTTGAGATCGCCGCGGTCGTTATACTCCCTCGCGAAGACTTGAAATAAAAAGTTTCTGCAAGGTACACGAATGAATATCAAAAAAATAAATGAAGCAGTAGAAGAAATTAGAAAACATGGAGAATTTAGGGCGGACATTGCCTTGGTGCTGGGATCCGGTCTGGGAAATTTTGTGGATGCACTTTCCAATACATCCCGCATTCCCTTTGCTGACATCCCCGGTTTCCCCATCTCAACCGTTGAAGGTCATTCTGGTGAATTGGTACATGGGTTCTTGAGTGACGTCCCTGTCCTGGTGAATTCCGGGCGAGTTCATTTTTATGAAGGCTATACTCTGGATCAGGTTGTCTATCCCATTCAAATCCTCAATGCCCTGGGAGCCAGTACTATCATTCTGACCAATGCCGCTGGGAGTATCCGTGAAGACTACGCCCCTGGTGATCTCATGCTTATCACGAAACTAATGAATCAAACGGGACATTCGGTCTATTCTGGAAACACAGAACCTGACAACATTTTCACTCCCAAGCTCATGGACATGGTAAAAAAAGTGGCTCAACGAGTATCTGTCCCCTTGAAAACTGGGTCCTATGCAGGTTTGAATGGTCCATCCTATGAGACACCAGCTGAAATTCGCTTTCTGAGATCCAAACAAGCTGATGCTGTGGGAATGTCAACCGTCCATGAAAGTATGCAGGCTTTTCAACTAGATATGCAAGTTCTGGGTATCAGTTGTCTAACCAATTTCGCCGCTGGAATCCTGGATCAACCCTTGAATCATGAAGAGGTCATGGAAACAGGCATTCGCGTGCGTGAGGATTTTGCCAAACTTCTCAGTGAATTGGTACAAGAATTGAGTGGGTAAACGCAATCAGTTATCCTTCACAAACAGCCCACTAGTAAGGCGTTTCCCAGCCATTCCCACACCAAATAAAGTAAAAGATTTTCCAATTAAAAACAGGCACATATCATTCTGATATGGCGCTATATCAGAATGATGCTAAATTGACCCCATGATCCTAGATAAAAAGTACCTGGTATAGGTGTATAAGAGACTAATATTACTACCACTTATCGTATGTCCCTTTCATTGTGGCATGGCAATTGTCCTAAAGGAAAGCAATTGAAAATGGAAAAATCAATGAAAATGGAAAACGATAGATTAGAAAGGACCCCGAAAATGACTAAAAACACAGATCATCTGGCAGCCTGGAGTAACCTCTCCGGAACATTGATCGCCATAGCGAGCCATGGAGCTCTGGCGATAGTGATGACATTTGCATTCTCACTACTGATCGCAAGCCCAGCCTTTGCAGAGGGTGGAACCCAGATCCAAATCGATATCTCTCAAGACCTGGAGCAGGAACTTGAAGATGTGGCCATGGAGGTGCAAGAAGCCCTGGATGAAATTGGTGTGGAAACAGGCATCAAAATCAATATAGATGATGATGACAACGATTCACGTCCCAAACTGGGCGTTTATTTAAGTGACATGGATTTTGAAGATGCATACAAGATGCGCTACCCATATGCCCACGGTGTATTGGTGAATGGTACTGTTAATAACGGAGCTGCTGATAAAGCCGGAATCATTGAAGATGATATCATCATGTTTTTTGGCGGAGCAAAAGTTCGTTATGAGGATCACCTCGTGCGCTTAATCCGCAGCAAGAAATTCGGCGATCAGGTGAGTATTGTCTTCTGGAGAGATGAAGCAATCGACTCCACAGTAGCAACATTTGTAGCACCTGCAAAGAAGGAAAAAGAAACTCAGCTGAAAATGGCTGATAAAGATAAAAAAGAGAAAAAACGCAAAAACTCCCGTGGCTACGGTGGTGGTGGTTTCACACCCATGCTGGTCCAGGATGAGTTCGTTGACATGGTTGACCTGATGACCAAGCTTGGTCTCTCATCAACACCTTTCCGTGAAGAAGGAATCGTTATGTGGGGTGGATCTGGTCAGGGATATGTTGGTAATGGCTGGTTCCTGGGTGGCTTTGGAAACTGGGGTGGTGTGAGCAATACAGTGACAGCTACCCATTCAACTAGCGCAGCAACTGTTGAGCGTGAAGTAACCTTCAATATGGGTTATGGTGGATTGACCATTGAAAAGAGACTGGCTCCTTTCTCATGGGCTACCATTAGTGGAGGTGTTGGGCTGGGACTAGGTGGCATCGACTTGAATGTGACCCAGAATGATGGTGAGTTCACTTGGGATACCGTAAATGATGAGCTCATCGACACCAAGAGTACATCTGTCAACTTTTCTAAGAATTATGCCATAGCACATCCACGAGCCAGTGTCATGATCAGATTGACTGGCTGGATGCGACTGAAAGCTGAATACGGATATCTCTATGGATATGGATTCAGTGACGGCTGGAAGACCACACTTGGAAATAATGCCCTTGATAAGGAAATGGAATCATATGAATTGGTCGGCAGTGCAGGTAAATTATCTGAGCTGAGCGCTCCAACCATGTCCCTGGGCCTCTGGTTTGGATTCTAAACAGAACTAAATAATTGATGCTTGTGATGCCGATATCTTAACGATGTCGGCATCACCTTTTATTACAATAGGCGGAAAATATGAAAATGTTAATCAGAAGTATTGGAATGATACTCCTAGTGGTTTCACCACTATTTTCAGCCCTGCTTACCGATGATTTAGAAGTGATATCCCCTACTGGGATACCCCTGTCACGGGAATACAATGAACAGGTCTTTTTCACGCCCAGCTCAAACTACACGATTACCATTCGCTTTATGGAGACATCCATGGGCGTTTTGCTGGTCAGGGAATATACGAAGGGGGGAGTCGTACAATTGTCTCACACCATTGTCAACCCTGGAGCGAGCTTGATAATTATTAATTCATCAGGACGTGTTCGTGAGGAAGACATCACGAATAAGAATGTAATTCTGGAATAAACCAGTAACCCAAGTAGGCGACATCAGAATATGACACTCACGATGTACCTCAAGTTAAAAAGACCGACACACACCTGTGCTACAGTTCTTATCTGATAAACTGGGTGCTGGTGCACTCATCGTTTCTCAGCTTTTGCTGACGGCATTTGTTGGAACCGATCCCTACTTTCAGGATGTGATTCTGGAAGTGAAAGGCGATCGGCTTTTCTGTTCTGCCATCCTCATGGAGAGTTTTACTCCAGATCTTGATATGCTTCTCCAATCTGGTGATACGGTAGTTATTCATTTTGAGATAGATCTGGTGAATGCATCAAATGATTCCATCGTCGCAATGGCTAACTGGGAGCATCAATTTCGCTATTCGCTATTAGAAGATGACTATGACGTCTACCGCAGCGAGGTTGATGAAACCAAGCAGGTCTACACGCTGGAAGCTGCAAAAGAGGAGTGGGTTAAAATTGAAAATGCTTTATTCTGTCGCATGCGAGTGATGGAAGATGATAAGTATTATTATTTAAGAATTTCTGCTTTTATGGAAGAAATGGACATGCCTGGCATTACAGACCGAATTAATCTTATGTCCTTCTGGAATAGAATCAGACCCATACATATCTCGGAGCCATTCGAGAAAAGGCAGTTGGTCTTGTGAAATTAAGAGCACCATCATTCAGAATCCAGATTATGATCCTGGTCAGTCTGGTCACATTAATTGCCGCCATGCTCATGCGGGACTTTTTTATCAGTAATCTTGCTTCCTATCAGGATCAGATCACTGGTCTCTCCACCAAGGAAAAGGTCAGAGAACTACATAAATCCTATAGCACCATACTTGATTCCAGCGAGCTTGTGGTGTTTAATCAAGAGATTGAAGGCGTGCTCAGGGATTTGCATAAAATTGATATTGCTGGAGATTTTTATAGTCGCGATATTAAAAAGTACTCCATTGGAATCGTCATCGTCATGATCATCCTCACAGGAAGCATTTTCCTCTTCCTTTTTATGATTATCACACGGCCCTTGACACGTTTACTCTCAGCAACTGAACAGTTAAAAGGTGGAGATTTTGATTTTCAAATCAGGGAGAGTGCTTTTTCTCCCCTGAATGGTCTTATCATCGCCTTCAATAACATGGTTTTTGAACTCAATCAAAGTAAAGAGCGCTTAATTGAAGCTGAGAAGCAGACAATCTGGCAGGAGATGGCCCGGGCCATGGCTCACGAGATTAAAAATCCATTGACACCCATTCGTCTTGCTGCTCAACGCCTGGAAATGAAGTACCATGAAAAAGCCGAAAATTTGCCTGAGATATTGGAAAAATCGCTGAGGATCGTCAACGAAGAGGTGGACAATCTTCAATCATTGGTGACTGCCTTCTCCGGCTTTGCCAAAATGCCAGAAGCACAATTTGATAACTATGATCTAAACCAACAATTGCGTGATATCTCAGAACAATACTCAGATGATGCCCAAATTGATCTGATACTGGATGCGTCGCTTAAAGAAATTTTTGCCGATACCATGCAAATGAAACAAGTGCTGGTGAATTTGATCCAGAATGCGATACAGGCCTGTGAAAGCAACCCTCATATTGTAGTCTCTACCAGTGTTCTGAATAAATCCTGTACAATAGGTATCAAGGATCATGGCAAAGGGATTTCTGAGGCTGATCTGGTCAAAATTTTCGAACCTTATTTTACCACGAAGAAAAAGGGAACTGGTCTGGGGCTGGCAATCACCCGACGCATTATCAGACAACATGGTGGAGATATTAAAGCCACCAGTGTCCTGGGCGAAGGCTCCACATTTATTATTAGTTTTCCCTGTAACCGGGAAAACGAGCAACAATTAACCAAGTAGATTGGATAGCAAAATGGCTGATCACAAAATCAAAATTTTAATCATTGATGATGAAAAAAACATTCGTTTAACCCTCAGGGATATTCTGGAAGATGAAGGCCATCATGTTTTAGAAGCTGGGACCGGTGAAGATGGGCTGGCGCTTCTGAAGGCGGAAAGTGTGGATCTGGTTCTGCTTGATGTCCGTTTACCGGGCATGGATGGCATCGAAGTCCTAAAAGGTATTCGCGAGATAGATGAAACCCTTGATGTCATCATGATTTCTGGCCATGCCACTGTGGGAACTGCCGTGGACGCCCTGAGAATTGGCGCCTATGATTTCCTTGAAAAACCACTCTCATTGGCCCGGGTTAAATTGGCGATTCGAAATCTTTCAGAAAAGCAAACCCTGACCAAGAGATCAGCCCTTATTCAACAGACCCAGCACGATAAGTATCGTCTCATTGGTAATTCACCACAGATTCAGCAGGTCCTGGATACGGCTCGACGGGTAGGCCCTACTTCAGCAAAAGTTCTCATTAGAGGCGAAAGTGGTACTGGCAAGGAGCTGGTTGCCCACGCCATTCATGCCGCCAGCCCTCGCGCTGAGGATGCCTTTGTTAAGTTCAATGCTGCCGCCATCCCCTCTGAACTGGTTGAAAGTGAGTTGTTTGGGCATGAGAAAGGCGCCTTTACTGGAGCGGTTGGCCAGAAAAAGGGTAAAATCGAAATGGCCAATGGCGGCACTTTATTTCTTGATGAAATTGGTGATATGAGTATGTCTGCACAGGCAAAAATCCTTCGAGTTCTTGAGGATGGGAAATTTGAACGTGTCGGTGGGACTCAAACTCAGTCAGTTGATATTAGACTCTTAGCGGCCACCAATAAACCCCTTGAGGAGATGGTCTCTGCAGGCAAGTTTCGAGAGGATTTATTTTATCGTCTTAATGTGGTGCCCATTAATCTGCCCCCACTCCGTGAGAGAGAAGGCGATATAAAAACCCTCCTCCATCACTTCCTGTCCCACTATGCTGCTGAATTAAGTCTGCAACCCAAACAGTTTACCAGGGATGCCATGAATATGTTGGTTGGCTATCCCTTTCCTGGAAACATCCGTGAGCTGAGAAATCTCATCGAACGTCTATATATTCTAAGTCCCAATGAAGAGATCGATTTACCTGAAGTAAAACCACATTTGAATCAAGTCGTCTCTGCAGATGGAGATGCTGCAATCTTCACCGAAACACGCCTGTTTGCTGAAGCAAAAAGGATGTTCGAAGAACGCTTTCTGGAATCACAACTCCGTCAGCATGCCGGGAACATCAGCAGGACTGCCAACAGTTTAGGAATGCAGCAATCCAATCTCTCACGGAAGTTAAAAGAATTGGGGTTGGGCAAGACCTGATAGCCACAATTCTCAAATAGAAAAGAGCTACAATTTGAAATACATCAAAGCCCTGATACTGGGCCTATTGTTTATTATAAGTACCTCCATCGCAGAAGAGAAAAAGAGTGTCTTCACTACCAAGACCTCGAAAATCCCTACCATTGATGGTCGGATTGAAGAGTCAGTCTGGGAAACCGTAGAACCAGCGACTGACTTTTATCGATTTGAGCCAGAGAGTGGGGGACACGCCCCGGTTAAAACAGAGATACGCGTTCTGTATGATGATGTAACTTTCTATGTGGCCGCCAAAATGTTTGATTTAGATCCTTCAAGCATTCCTTCCCAATTGGGAAAAAGAGATGATGATGATGTAGTTGCTGACTGGATTGGCCTATGGATCAATCCCTTTAATGATGGTGCCAATGAGCTCATCTTTATGGTAACCTCAGCAGGCGTCCAGGTGGATCGGAAAACTACCCCCAATTCCAATGACTCCAATTGGAACCCTGTTTGGGAAAGTGCCGCAAGAATTGATGCCGATGGTTGGTCAGTTGAAATGGCCATCCCTTTTAGTCAAATGCGTTTCCCAGCCAAGGATATACAGACCTGGGGCTTCAACATTGGCAGATACAGGACTTCTTCTCGAGAGATGTATACCTGGACCCTTCTGGATAAGGAAATGGGTAATTATGCCCAGCAGGTAGGTTTATTGAAGGGCATTCAAAATCTGGAAACACCACTACGTCTATCCTTCACACCCTACGCATCTGTCTCTTCTGACCGTTATCCTGTAGATCAGGGTGGCATGGCATCCTCAACGTCCTATCGTGGGGGAATGGATCTCCAGTATGGGATCAATGAAAGCTTTACGCTCGATATGACGCTTATTCCCGATTTTGGACAGGTCCAATCTGATAATATCGAACTCAATCTTTCCCCCTTTGAAATACAGTACAATGAACATCGCCCCTTTTTTACAGAGGGAACTCAACTTCTGCAAAAAGCTGGTTTATTCTATTCCCGACGGGTCGGTTCCAAGCCTGTTCGTTACTGGCAAGTGGCTGATGAAGAGATTTTAGAACAAGGGGAATCTATCAAGGCCAACCCGGATATTACTCAATTGATCAATGCTACCAAGGTTACCGGGCAAACGGTGAACGGGCTGGGTCTTGGTTTTTTCAATGCCATCACTGCTCCAGTCCATGCAGTCATTGAAGATTCTCTCGGCGGTGAACGAGAGTACCTCACAAACCCTGCCACCAATTATAATTTGATTGTAGTCAGTAAAAACCTGCAGAATGGATCCGAGTTTAGTGTGACAAACTCGAATGTGTTACGATTTTCAGGGGATGACTCCACCAAGGATTTCAATAATGCCAATGTTACAGGATATGAGACACGGCTTTACACCAGCGATTCAAAATGGCGGTTTCAATCTTCAGGAGCTTTCAGTTATTTGAGCTATCCTGACAGCAATTCAACTGGACATCATTATTTTGTGAGGGTGTCTGAAGTACAAGGTGTTGCCAAATATGGTGTGGGCTATGCAGTAGAGAGCGAATTTTACAATCCCAATGATTTGGGATTTCTGCGACAAGCCAATGAGGTGGAGCAATATGCCTGGGTGGAACTTCAAACCATCAATCCAGTGTGGAAAGTGAATGATGCCAGGATAGAAATCAGTGGTTTTTACGCACAACTTTTCAATCCACGGGTCTATACCCATCTTGGTATTCGGGCAGATTATAATATGACCTTCAAGAACTACTACTCCATGGGAGGTGGAGCAGCCTGGAACCCACGAGAAGGACATGATTATTACGAAACCCGGGTAGATGATCGCTATTTTACGACGCCCAAGGGATTTGATACCCATTTATGGCTAGCATCAAACTACACCAAACCCTTTTCTATGAGTGGTTGGGCAGGGATTTCAGCGGTAACACGCCGTGGAAGCCAGTGGCGGGGTGGGGGTTTAGATCCCAGGTGGAGGATCAATAACCAGTTCATGATCCAGTATGGGTTTGAAAAGCATTACCGTTCAAACAATCATGGATTTGCTGATTTTGATGCCAATGATGACCCAATCTTTGGGAAACGGGATCACATCACCACCACCAATACCATTTATACTCAATACATCGTTAGTAGAAATCTGGAATCTGATATCCGTTTTCGCCACTACCGCTCCACTGTGGAATACAAAGAATTCTTCGATCTCATGGACGATGGAAATTTGTCCCCCAGCAGTTTTTCGGGTGACCTCAATACGGTATTTAATGCACTAACCATTGATGCAGTTATGACCTGGCGTTTTGCACCTGGAAGCGAATTAACCCTGGCCTGGAAGAATGCCATCTACTCAGATGGAGATACTGAGGATCTGGAGAAAAATTACTTCGAGGATCTTCAGGATGTATGGAATCAGGATCAGAGCAATAGTATTTCTCTTAAACTGTTATACTATGTTGACTCCTGGGCACTTAGACATCGCCTAAAATAATAAGCTCACATACAATTGATAAACAGAGGGGTACTCAACTATTGGGTACCCCTCTTTATTGATGCTCATTCCACAGATTCAGTTCTCAATCAAAAATTCGGCTATCCAGAATACATAATATGGCACAAAGCTTGCCTTAAGCATGGATCGAAACCAGGAGTGAGAAATGTATAAGATTATTAAAGCTGAATTCATTGCACCCAATGTGAAAAGTTTCATTCTTGAAGCTCCCCACATTGCCAAAAAACGTCAGGCCGGTCAATTTATTATTTTGCGTGTCCACGATAAGGGTGAGCGCATTCCTATTACCATCGCTGATTCAAATACCGAAGAAGGTTGGATCAACATTATTGTTCAGGGCCTGGGTAAAACCAGTGCTCATTTGAATACCTTGGAATCAGGTGACTATCTACAAGATTTGGTTGGCCCCCTGGGTCTGCCTACCCACATCGAAAATTGGGGTACCCTGGTTTGCATGAGTGGCGGCGTTGGGACTGCAGAAGCACTCCCCATAGCTGCTGCTGGAAAAGCCGCTGGCAATAGAGTGATTTCAATCATCGGTGCTCGGAATAAAGATCTCATTATCGCCCAGGATCAAATGTCTGAAGTGGTAGATGAAGTCAGAATCTCCACTGACGATGGCTCAGCTGGTCGTCATGGATTGGTTACTGATGTGCTTCAGGATCTCATGGATGAAGGTATCAAGCCTGATATGATTGTCGCCATTGGACCACTCCCCATGATGGCTGCAGTGTCCAATCAAACCAAAGAGCTTGGCATTCCCACCATGGTCAGTTTGAATGCCATCATGGTTGATGGAACCGGGATGTGTGGCGCTTGCCGCGCCACAGTTGGTGGAAAAACAGTCTTTGTTTGTGTGGATGGACCTGAATTTGATGGGCATCAGGTTGATTTCAAAGAATTGGGTAGCCGCCAGAGAATGTACAAGAAACAGGAAGAAGAATCGCATAGGTGCTTCCTGGAGAGACAAATGAAAAAAATGAAAGCCGAACAAATGAAAGCGGAGGTTTGATGATGAAACGCGAACGTCCTCAATCATTTAATACGGTTCCCATGAAAGAACGCATGATCATCCCTCGGCAGGATATGCCTGAACAGGATGCAGGTCTCAGAAGCACAAATTTTCTTGAAGTCAATCTGGGCCTCACCCCCCAACAGGCAGTCCTGGAAGCTCAGCGTTGTATCGAATGCAAAAGCCCCACCTGCATGGATGGTTGCCCGGTGAGCATCAAGATACCTGATTTCATTCAACTGATCTGTAACGAGGATTTTGTGGGAGCTGCAAAAAAAATTAAAGAAGACAATTCACTCCCTGCCATATGTGGTCGCGTTTGTCCCCAGGAAACACAATGCGAAGAAGTCTGTGTCATGGGGAAACGTTTTGAACCCGTTGCCATTGGCCGTCTTGAGAGATTTGTTGCAGACTACGCCATGCAGCATGGTGATGGCTCGGAAGAAACCTTCGATAAACCAGCCTCCTCTGGGCAAAAAGTTGCCATCGTGGGATCTGGTCCCGCTGGTTTGGCTGTGGCCAGTGATCTCATCAAGGAAGGTCATGAAATAACCGTTTTTGAAGCCTTGCATGAGTTCGGTGGTGTGCTGGTATATGGTATACCTGAATTTCGCCTCCCCAAAGCCATCCTGCGCAAAGAAGTCGCCAGCCTGGAAGCCATGGGTGTGAAATTTGTGAAAAATTTTATCGTGGGTCGCACCATGACCATACAGGAACTCATGACAGATGAAGGCTATGATGCTGTCTTTCTTGGTTTGGGTGCTGGTCTGCCTCGCTTTATGAATATACCTGGCGAGAACCTGAATGGTGTCTATTCAGCCAATGAATTTCTGACTCGCTCCAACCTCATGCGCGGCTATGATTTTCCAGAATGGGACACACCGCTGTATCGTGCGAAACACGCCATCATCGTTGGTGGTGGCAATACAGCCATGGATGCTGTTAGAACTGCCAAACGTCTCGGAGCAGATGAAGCCTCAATTGTTTATCGTCGTTCCGAAGAGGAAATGCCTGCCAGAAATGAAGAGATTCACCACGCCAAAGAGGAAGGTGTTAAATTCATGAATCTGGTCAACCCCATTGAATTTATCAGTGATGATCAGGGAAGTGTGGTAGCTGCCAAATGTCTCCGTATGGAACTTGGTGAACCAGATGAGTCAGGTCGTCGCCGTCCAGTACCTATGGAAGGTTCAGAATTTACCATGGATGTTGATATGGTAGTTATCGCCGTGGGAAATGGATCAAATCCTCTTATCTCACAGACAACTCCAGAAATCGAAACCAATAAATGGGGCAATATTGTCGCCGATGAGGATGGCAGAACCTCCATGGGAGGTGTTTTTGCAGGAGGTGATATTGTTAGTGGTGGCGCCACCGTTATTTTAGCCATGGGTGCCGGCCGGAAATCGGCTATTGCCATTCATGAATATTTGAAAGCCAAGGTAGGGAGTTCGACATGAGCTTAAAAGATCAAATTAATTCAATGGATATGGATGATATTGTTGAAATGTGTATCAACCAGGAACAACAGGCCATCGATCTTTATACCCTGGCCAGAGATCAGGCAAAAGACAAAAGTTCTCGCCAGAAATTTCAAGAACTGGTGGATATGGAAACAGCCCACAAAGTCTCATTACGAAACTTTGAAATTGAAAATTACATCGAACTGCCCCCAGCAGATCTAAAGGTTACGGATTATCTCATGGAGCCTGAGTTGAAGGACAACATGACGACCCAGGAGATCATCATCCTGGCTGCCAAGCGTGAAGATAAAACAGCACGCATGTATCAGGATTTAGCTGACCATTTCCACTTCGATAAAAAGTTGAACACCTTTTTTCAGATGATGGCTGACGAAGAACTGCGTCACAAACATGATCTTGAAACAGAATATGAAAACGAGTTTCTACAAGAGGGGTAATTTTACATCTGTTCGGGGGCTGTGATCCCCAATATACTCAAACCATTTCTCAATGTGATCTGCACGGCTTCAAGTAGAGCCAGCCTGGCTTTGGATAGCTCGGGCTGTTCCAGATCAATCACCTTATACTCTGTATAAAATTTATGTAAGGCTGTGGCCAGTTCGGAGAGGTAACTCGGTAAGTGGTGTACCTCCAGGGCACGCCGACAATGATCAATGACTTCAGGAAATTCAAGCGTCTTATTGATCAAAGCAACCGTAAATTCTTCATTCAGCAGAGCCAAATCAGCATTCTCAGTATCAGAAGCCAGACCCCTCTCCTGGGCACGCCTAAAAATGCTGGAAATTCTAGCATAGGCGTATTGTAGATAAAAAACGGGGTTTTCTTCTGTCTGACGTTTGGCCAGATCGAGATCAAAGTTGAGGTGACTGGAAGCACTGCGCATGATATAGAAATAACGGACCACATCAGCACCCACTTCATCAATAAGCTCATCCAGCGTCACAAAATTTGCTTTTCGGGTGGACATTTTGACAACTTCACCGGAGCGCAGAAGGGTTACAAATTGATGGATCACCACCTGGATGTGTTCGTGCTTCAAACCCATCACTTTGAGTGCTGAGAGTACATCGGGATAGGCATCGATATGATCAGCTCCAAAAATGTCAACCACCAGATCAAAGCCCCGGGCAACTTTTTCACGATGATAGGCAATATCAGGTAAACGATAGGTCGGTTCTCCACTTGATTTCACCAGTACACGATCTTGTTCTATTCCCAATTCGCTGGTTTTAAACCAGACCGCCCCATCCTTGTCATAGAGCAAGCCCTTCTCACGGAGGATATCCAGTACCTCATCAATTTTTCCTGCCTCATACAGTGATTTTTCGTTGTAGAAGACATCGTGGACCACACCAATTCGCTCCAGACTGGATTTGATAATGGCAAAAATCGATTTTTCAGCGAAGGACTTAAAAATTTCTATTTCATCATCAGCGGTCAAACCAGGTTGTACTGACATGAGGTCTTTGGCGACATCGATGAGATAGGCTCCCTCGTAGCCACCATCAGGTAAAGTGATAGCCTCACCCTTCAGTTCCAGATAGCGTGCCTTCAGGGATTCGCCAAGCAGACGCATTTGACGACCTGCATTGTTAAAATAGTATTCACGGGTGACGGTATATCCGGACCAGGTCAGGATATTGGCCAGGGTGTCCCCTAAAACGGTTTGCCGACCATGTCCAACGGTAAGCGGACCAGTGGGGTTGGCACTAACGAATTCTACCTGCGCCGTTTTACCACTTCCAAAGTCACCCTTACCATATTCATCTTTTTCTTTGAGAATATTCCATACTTGAGCAGTGAGATATTCAGGCGATTGGAAAAAATTTATAAAACCGGGGTTTAAAATTTCGAATTTATCAACAATACTGGGATCCAATACCAAGCCATCCATCAGCTCTTCCGCGATCTGCATGGGTGCCCGTTTTAAATCACGGGCCAGGGCCATGGCAATGTTACAGGCCCAATCCCCATTCTCAGCCTTTTTCGGTCGTGATAGCTGTAGCCGATCCGCGGGCCATGCCAATTGCTCTAACCTGGCAGTCAGCTGCTTCGTTAAATATTCAAACATATTTGGGTTCAATCAATTCTTATAGATTATCAAACAAAGGCGTTTCAGCACCAGGTGCATTTTCATCTTCGATGAGTTCCGTGATTTCCGCATCAATCCAGAGGCGTTCAAGATCATAAAAATCACGACTCGCTTCATGAAAAACATGGACGACAACATTGATGTAATCCAGAAGAATCCATTCGCGGGAATCATAGCCCTCACGATTAAAGGGGCGTTCAACTTCAGCAATCTCATCTACAATGTGATCGGTGATAGCCTTGACCTGAACATCTGAGTTACCAGAACAGATCACAAAAAAATCAGTCATGGAGGTGATTTTGTGAACATCCAGTATTTTGACACGATTTGCTTTCTTCTGAAGGGCGAGTTCGCCAATCTCAAGAGCAAGTTTTTTTGAATCTGAGTAATTATCAGCCATAGATCATTTCATTTTTTTTATTTAGGGAGGGCTGGGCTAAGACGCACAAGGGCAATACTTACGACTTTTTCTCTTTATAGGCAGGGACCGACTTATAGTCGTGACCGATTATCATGGTGATATCCACGGAGAGACTGGCATCGGGGTCTTTACTGACATATTCTCGACTGATCCCTAATTCTTCTGCGAGTTTAAAAGCAGCATCTATGTTGTCAGTCCTGGCAATAATGAGGGTATTGTCGTAGTGGAAATGAGCTGCATTTTCCGTGTTCAACACATCAAATGTTTTTGCATGCACGATGTCTTTAAACATTGCCGCAACACCACCGATACCGCAGCCATTAAGGATTTCAACACTGACCTTGGTGTATTTTTGCTTGGCAATCAAGGTTTCAGGCGTGGCTTCTTCAGGGATTTCCGCATAATAGCGCATCTCTTCAGCAACATTTCGATTGTTGGTGTGACGATTCCAGAAGGACCAGATAAACGTCAGTACCAGCACCGAAAGTGCCAGCATGAGCACATTTACCAGCATGTCTGCTGATTGGGCTGGTCTTTTTTTGCGATTTTTTTTAGTTGCTCGTCTGGACTGTTTGGAAGATTTGCTGTTAAGAACTTTTGCCATGAAAAATTAGTATCCCAATCGACTGTAAGGGTAGGGTGAATAAAATTGATTGTAAGTGTTTGCAGGCATTCTGCTGAACCCAATCTGAAATGTCACATTCTCTTTGGGCTTATAGGTGACTTCACCGCTATAAAAAATGTTATCCGCACTGAAACCATTTAGAAATGAATATTGCTCACCCATGGGAGTAACGCTTGAAAAGGGGGAGTGCATGAGTCCAACAGAACCCTGGAAACTTACTTGTGGATTAATGACATACTCAAAACTGGTTTTCAGTAGACCCATAGCCACAGCATCATTGCCAAAGGAAGACACCTGCATTGAATAACTGTGCTGAAAATTGATCTTGTCCAGATCGATTCCAAAGAATGAGGTTGGTCCACCCACACCTCGAGTATTCAGCCCGGGAATATTTGGAACTTCGGCTTTGAATTGAGCCTGAACCAGGTGGGGTAAAATGAGAAATATCATAAATAGGGTAGCAATAATGGGTCTTCTAACAACGTTCATGTGTCACTCCTGCGAGACTAAAATCTTCGCTTCCACTGTTTTTAATTCGTCTACAGTGTTGATACCCTGAATTTCAGAAAAAGTTTCGCAGATTTCAACACCTACCTTTGCACCTTCTTTTTGAAGAAGGGGGAGGACATCCGGCAGGTAATATTCGCCCTGGGCGTTGCTATTCCCCACTTTGCTCAATTCAGAGAAGAGTTTTTGACTATCAAAAACATAAATGCCAGAATTAATTTCGTTGATGCTTAGCTGATCTTCAGTCGCATCCTTGTGTTCCACAACCTGATCGAAGTAATCTTCAGGGGTTCGAACGACACGTCCATATCCAGTAGGATTTTCTGCTACGGCAGTTAGCACAGTAGCGACAAAGTTGCCTTCATGATGTTTTGAAAGTAAGGCGCGGAGCGTGCTCCCTTTTAACAGGGGGACATCTCCAGATAAAACGATGACATCTCCATCAAATCCATCCAGAAGTTCTGCAGTTTGAAGGACGGCATGACCGGTACCCAGTTGTTCCAGTTGTTCTGCAAAGAGAACAGGTTCATCTTTCAAGGCTTGTCGCACAATTTCCTGTTTGTGCCCAACAATGCAGATGATTTTCGAAGCTGATAAACTTTTGGCCTGATCCACAACATATTGAATAAGGGGTTTTCCTAAAACGAGATTGCAGACCTTGGGGATATCATCACGTTTCATACGGGTACCTTTACCCGCTGCCATGATCACCACTGCTAATTGTTGAGACATCTTCGTTTCCATTCAATTTTTTGCTGCTTCAAGTTAAGAGACTTACACTGAAGTGGTACGGATTTCAATAGTTAAACTGAATTTATGATCCCGCCACCCACCACGGCATCACCCTGGAAAAAGACAGCTGATTGTCCTGGCGTAATTGCATTTTCAGGTGTTTCAAAGATGACTTGCACTTCATCTTTAGAAATGGGTAAAACCATAGCTGGTTTGGCAGCATGATTATAACGAATCTGGACATCTAGTTCTTGATTAAAAATGAATGCTTCTGGAATGAGCCAGTTGCATGAATTAACTGTAAATCTGGTTGCTTCAGCCTCTGCTTTACTCCCCACATGAACCGTGTTTGTCTCCACATCAATTTTATTGACGAAAATGCGTTCACCTGTTGCCAACCCTAAACCTTTACGCTGACCCACCGTGTAGTTGTGAATCCCCTGATGCTCACCAATAACCTCACCGCTGGAGTTGACAAAATCACCCCGGGGTGCTGCCTCAATAACCTCTGGATACTGTTCTGTAAGGAAACGTCTATAGTCGTTGTCCGGGACAAAACATATTTCCATGCTTTCCGGCGTATCAGCTGTCCGCATATCTGCTTTGGCCGCTTGCTCGCGAACTTCCTGTTTGGAAAGATCTCCCAGAGGAAAAAGAGTTCGATCAAGCTCCTCAGGGCGAATACCCCAGAGTACATATGATTGATCTTTAATTTGATCTTTGCCGCGACCTACGACCCATTTTCCAGAAGCTTCATGTTTTACTTTTCTGGCATAGTGTCCCGTTGCCAGGTACTGGACGCCCAGGTCATCCAACTTATTTAGAAGTGCATGCCACTTAATTTCTGTGTTACAAATAATGCATGGATTAGGGGTTCTGCCAGCCTTGTATTCAGAGACAAAATTCTGAATCACAATTTCCTTGAATTCAGCTGACATATCCAGTGTATAGTGCGGAATACCTAATGCAGCGCACTCTGCTTTGGCATTGTTAATATCATCCAGAGAACAGCAGTTGCTATCGTGTGTGGGGCGTCCACCACTATCGATATAACCCCATAATTTCATGGTGACACCCATGACATCATAACCCTGATCCACCAGCAACCTGGCTGCCAGGGAGCTATCCACGCCGCCGCTCATGGCGATGACGACTTTTTTATTCTTTGGTTCCATTATTCTGGATCTCTATTTATTAAAGTGACGATCTGCTGGAGTTCCCTGCAGAAGTCATCTATTTCTTGTTTGGTTGTCTCTATGCCCATTGAAATGCGCAAGCTGGCCTGGGCTAACTCCTCATCAAATCCCAGGGCGGTCAGCACATGAGATGGTGCCTGAGAGCCGGAACTGCAGGCAGCCCCATTTGACACAGCTATCCTTTTCATATCCAGTCTGATAAAAAGCGCTTCACCGTCAACCTGTCTAAATGAGCAGCTCAATATATTGGGTGAGTATTGTTTCCCAGAACGGTTGATCTGGATCCCTGGCATTGCTTTCAGTTGATTCTGAAGATGGTCTGATAAAACTGAATATTGCTTTTCAAGTGTTTCAAGATGAGCTGCATGGTAGTCCATTGAAATGGCCAGCGCCATGGCACCTATGTGATTCTGGGTGCCCGCTCGGACATTCTGCTCCTGGCTTCCACCGAAACTCCTCCGTGAAATGGCATGTCCTTTTCTCAGATATAGGGCACCTATACCTGCCAGGGCTCCCAGTTTGTGACCTGAAAGAGCCAGGGAGTCTATTCCTGAGTTTTCCATTTGTAGTGGGATATGACCAAAAGCCTGTACCGCATCACAATGAAATTTTACATGATGCTCCCCAGCAATTTGAGCCAGTGTTTCAATGGGATGCGTAAGTCCAGTTTCATTGTTTACCCACATAAAACTGGCCAGAATGGTGTCATCAGTAATGCTGGACCTGAATGCTTCAGCATCAACATCGCCGTTACTGTCACATTTAAGATAAGTGACGTGAAACCCACGCTTCTCAAGCTTTTTAAAGCTTTCTAAAACCGAGGGATGTTCAGTTGCACAGGTGATGATATGACGACCTTTCTCCTGCAGTGCTTCTGCAGCACCCAGAATAGCCAGGTTGTTGGATTCGGTGCCTCCTGAAGTAAACAGAATCTCGCCGGGTTTGCAGCCCAGTACCCCTGCTATACGCGTTCGGGCTTCATCCAGGCCTGCTGCCGAGCGGCGACCTTCCTGATGTATGCTGGACGGATTGGTCATTCCTGATTCAAGCCAAGCCAGGATACCGCTTTTGACTTCTGGCAGGAGATTGGTCCCGGAGGCATGATCAAGATATATGGCGTCACTTCTTTTCATCGTCTGAACATAGTTGAAAGGGGGGCCTGAGGGAATAAAGAATGATTGGGTGACAATTGAAGGCCTTTTGGACTCCACAAGCCTTGTATACGTGGATTTGGTTAGTGTTGGAGAGGGGGAGCAAGAATTCTTCAATCCTCGTTTTCCTGCTTCTCTAAGCTTTAATCCCGCTTAATTTCAAAGCACTGAAATGAAAGATCTACACCTACATATTGACACGGTAAGACGCCTGCTTCGTCGGCACGCCAAGAGCAATCTTGAAAACATGCTGGCCAAAATGCACGCTGCCGAACTGGCTCTCATTTTTCGTCATATCACTCCTGAAGAACGAAATGAAGCCTTCCTGACCATTGCAAATGTGGATCATGCTGCAGCGGTTTTGTCCGAAATGGACGAACACCTCATCGTAGAGCTGATTTCAGAGCTGCCCATCGAAAAAACCATGCACCTGATGAAAGCCCTGTCACCTGATGATGAGGCTGATATTCTACAATTACTCCCTGAGGAATTGGCAGAAGATATTCTGAATCGTCTGAAATCCAGTGAGTCGCAAGAGATGGAAACGCTCATGGCCTATCCTGAGAACTCAGCTGGTGGCTTGATGATTCCAGATGTTTTTGCCCTCCATGAAGATATCACGGTAGGTGACGCTATTGCATCAATTCAGAATCAAGACGAACAGGAAATGGTTTTCTACCTGTATGTCGTGGATGATCGTCAGCATCTGGTTGGTGTCATATCCTTACGTGATCTGATCACTTCCAAGCCAAAGAAAAAATTGAGCGAAATGATGATCACCCGCGTCCATTCCGTGAAACCCATGACGGATCAGGAAGAAGTGGCCCAGATTGTTTCTCGATACAATATCCTTGCGGTTCCCGTGGTGGACGATGAGAATAAACTCATGGGTATTATTACCGTGGATGATGTTATTGATGTCATCCGCGAAGAAGCCACAGAAGATTTTCTCCAGATGGCAGGTGCCGGTCGTGACCGGGACATCCTCATGAAAAGTGCCTTTTCCAATGCCAAGACCCGTGTGCCCTGGCTTTTTGCCAGTTGGATGGGTGGTCTGCTGGTGGCCAGCATCATTACCACGTATGAGGAAACACTGGGACAGGTGTTGGCTCTCATGGCATTTCTTCCCATCATTATTGGTATGGCAGGTAATGTGGGAACTCAGACGGCTACTATTATCGTTCGTGGGATTGCAACGGGTCGTGTTTCAACCACGAATGCTCTAACTCTGGTTTTTAAAGAATTACGGGTAGGCTTTCTTCTGGGAGGTCTATATGGAGTGCTCTTGGGTTTTGCGGGCTATTTGCTTGGCAAGATTGGGTATATGGATGTCGGCGTCATGACATCAGTTGAACTAGGAATAACCGTGGGACTGGGCATCATTCTTTCCATGGCTACAGCTGCTTTTGTAGGCTCCCTCGTACCGGTTCTGCTGCATAGGATGAATCTGGATCCAGCCGTGGCAACGGGTCCCTTTGTCACAACCAGCGTTGATATTCTGGGTGTCGCCGTTTATTTCATCGTTGCTGGATATTTTATACTCTAAAATCAATGCTCCCCTTTATCAGTTTTCTGCTAATTCTCGGAGCCATTCCTTATTTCACATTTGTAGTGATTATGATCCTGGGTCTACGGAAAGCCAGATCGACACCTCTTAATAAGAATTTACCGGAGGTGGCTGTCATTGTAGCTGCTCGCAACGAAGCACACAATCTTCCTGACCTCCTTGCTGATCTCCTTGCTCAAAATTATGCTGGGGCGCATTCATTTATTATTGCTGATGATCGGTCAAACGATGATACCTGGGGTATTATATATAAGTTCAGCAAGGCACATCCTCAATTTACTCCTGTTCGAATTATAGAAGCGTCTTCAGAGATGACAGGCAAGAAAAATGCGCTCACCCAGTGCATCAAGAACACAACTGCAGACATACTCATAGAGACAGATGCCGACTGTCGGATGGGTCCTGATTGGATAAGCGCCATGGTGTCAGAATTCAATGAAGACACAGGCATCGTTGTCGGTTTTTCCAGCGTCAGAAATAGATCCATTTTTGCCATTTATCAGGCCCTGGATTTCCTGGGAATTATGATGACCAACGCTGGTATGATGCAGCATGGGAAACCGTGGAGCGGGTCAGGACAGAACCTGGCTTTCAAACGGAAACATTTTACTGCTATTGGTGGATTCACCGGAGATCCAGACCAGAGCATTGGCGATGACTTTTATCTTGTCCAGAAGATTGGAAAGCTCAAAGGTCTCACAGCAAAATTTTCCTGGAATCCCAAAAGCTTTGTGACGACCTCCCCAGCGGAATCTGTATACGCTTTTTATCGTCAGAGAAAACGTTGGGCGTCTGATTCACGAGGACTTCACCGCAAGGACCCACTATTCTTTGTATTTCTAGCATCAGCCTTTGTTTTAAACACAGCACTGCTATTACAAATATTAAGTCTGCAGATATCTCCTCTGTTTCTCCTGGTTGTTGGGATAAAATTTTGTGTTGAAATTGCCATTCTTTTGATTGGCCTCAAAAAAATGGATCGATTGGCTGATATAGGGGTCTTTCTCCTCTGGTTCATTATCCAGCCATTTTACATCCCTGTCATGGGAATCTCAGGGTTAGTCGGTAAGGTGCCCTGGAAATGAGAAGCATCTGCATTGTGAACCAATTCACCCGCTTTCTCATGGTTACTCTGTTCATGACTGGTCTCAATTCGGGTAGCTTAGCAGGTGAGAAAACTGTCATCCCTTATGAGGCTTCATATATGGGCATTGCCCTTCTGGATATGACCTTAACCTGGGAAGACCTGGATAGCACGGTTCAGATCACCTATGACAACCAGCTCAAACCATTTATCGCCTACTTTCACCACATTCATAATATTTACCGGGTTCATTTTGATAAAGACAGCTATGAACCCCTGTCCTGGTCCAAAAAGGTCTCCGAGGGCTCCATGAATTTCTTTCTGGAAGCAAATCGGTCTGATAATGGTACCCACGCCATATATTCAAATGGGGCAAATAGATCATTTCCCCAGGGCGCGTTTACCGTATTTTCAGCCACACATTTTCTGGCGTCCAAGGCACATGATCCTGCCTTCTTCCCTGTAGATATCAAGGTTTTTATTGATGGTGAAATATGGAATGCCACCGCCACCCGCTATACTGCCACCCATCCCCATCCCCATCCCCGAATAAATCTGTCTGGCACCCAGGTGTTAATTCAGACTGATCTCCAGTATGTTGAGGGGGAGAGGGTCATGGTTGAAAATGATATCCTCATGGATGTCATAGCCAGAGAGGGCACACGATTTATACTCTGGGTTGAAGGAGATGGCAGCTATAGCAAAGCCCAGTTTGGTAAATTCCCCAAGGCAGTCGTTCTGGAACGCCTCAAAAAATAGAACCTATGCTTCCCCTGGAAAAACTGATTGATCAATTTGGGAATACTTATGAGCTCAAAAAGGAGTGGTTGTCAATCTTTCGTGATCTCAAACATTTTGACTTCACATCGAGTCAGGTTATCTTGCAGTTCTAATTTGAGCATTATTTAGGAGCTTCGAATGATAAATAGATTGTTAATTACTCTCTCATTACTGATCACAGGAAATCTGCTTGCCTCAACCACCATCACCGCTATGGATGAAGCATTTGATCGCGGTGAATTGACCCAGGATGAACTCATCCTGAATAAGGTATATTTGTTTTTAGCACCTGAACGCCTAGATGCCCGCTTCAGGGAAGATCAGACACAACTCATTAAATGTGGCACCCCCATTTTGATTCAATATGAGGCCATGCAACCTGATTTGGCTGAAAGTACCATTAATATCATCGAAGATCTCTTGCTGCCCAGAACTGATGGGCTGAGAGAAACCTTTTTCAGTCCTGGGGGACATTTCTCATTTAACTATGCAACTACTGGTACAGGAGCCGTTCCGTCGGCTGATGCTGATGGCAGTGGTGTTCCCGATTATGTGGAGTGGGCTGCAGACTATCTGGATTACACCTGGGCTCAAGAAGTGGATAGTGCAGGTTTTGCCGGTCCAAATCATGTCGGTGGCGATGGCTTTTACAATGTTTCCTTTGAAAGTATGGGTGCCTATGGGTACTGCACCACCAGTGCAGTGGATGGATCTGAGCTGACCCGCCTGGTCCTCCACAATAGTTATATTGGTTTTGGAGCAAATCAGGACCCAGAAGGCAATGTCAAAGGTGCCATGAAGGTCACGTGTGCCCACGAATTTAAACATGCCAGCCAGCGCTCAGAATCCAACTGGTCAGAAGGTGGCTGGGTAGAGCTGGATGCTACCTGGGCTGAAGAGTTTGTCTACGATTATGTCAATGATTCCATGCTTAATTTTATGGGCTATGGCGACCCTTACTCTCACCCACACTGGGGGTTGGATCATGGCACATCTGGAACAGGTTCATATGAAGATTATGCCTGGGAAGATTTCATGCACCAGAGATTTGATGACAATTCCTATGTGGTTGCCCCTATCCTTGAATATTTCTGGAATTGGCGTCAAACCCACACTAGCCAGAACGTCATGAACAGTTATGCACAGGCATTATCCCAATATGGCAGCTCCTTCCCAGAGGCTTTTAGTGAGTATGTTGTCTGGAATTTTTTTACAGGATCCCGGGCTGTTGTTACCGGTGGCGTTAGTCAGTTTGGTTATGATGAAGCTGGTGTGAATGGATATCCAACAGCCACCCTGGCCTTTACGCATAATAGCTATCCCGTATCATCAAGTGTGACCGGGATTGAAAACCTTGGATGCAAAATGATTCGTTTGAATACATCTGGTCAACTGGGTCTGGAAATCGATTTTGACGGTCAGGATGGTGTGGAAATGTCCGCAATGTGGGCTATTCGCCAGGATGATAACACCGTTGATTGGGGATCCATCGATTTGGATGCTAGCAACAATGGCTCCATCGTATTGGATGTCAGGGATGCCTCAATGGCCGCCTTGATTCCCGTTGTCACACAACTGACAGGGACGACTTATGGAGCCAGTTATACCATTGAACTGAATTCACTGGCTGAATGTGATCCAGGTGACATCAACGATGATAGCAATCTTGATGTTTCTGATCTGGTCCGTCTTGTGGCTATTATTCTAGGGAATGGTTTTCCACCCAACGATGTTGAACTATGTGCGGCTGATGTTAATGATGATGGTCAATCCAATATTCAGGATGTGGTTACCCTGGTAGACAATATCATCCAATAGCATAACTGAGCGACTATTCCGAGGTGACTCATGAAAGAGAAGGCAAATATCTCCTATCCATTATTTGAGAGCTTTAAAAATAAATTAAAGCCTAATCGAAGTCAGGCGCAAATGGCCCTTTCTCAAGTCAATGTATTCAGTCGCTTATCGTGGCAGGAGATAAAGATTGTGGAGAACGCCGTGCATATTCGCAATTTTGCCCCAGGGGAGCCAGTTTTTAAACAGGGTGATCCCGGGAGCGGAATGTACATCATCATTGAGGGGAGTGTTGGCATCTTTTTAGACATTCCTCAGCAAGCTCCTAAAGAACTTTCTAAATTGGGTGATGGTGATTTCTTTGGGGAAATCGCGCTACTCGATGCATCTCCCAGAACTGCGGCAGCTACTGCCCTGGAGAACAGCACAATAATCGGTTTTTACCGTCCCGATCTTATGGATATTCTGAGGACAAAACCAGCCTTGGGCGGCAAGATACTTCTGGCACTTTCTGAAGTTTTGGCTGTTCGATTACGGAGCACCAATGGCGAGTTAGTCAAAGTGTCCAGAAAACTTGAATCCGCCTTGGAGTCTGGGGCAAATGAGTAACCACGATTCTGTAACCATCGCACCTCAGTCGGTGCGATTATTTCACCAGAGTCTCTTCAAGACCCTGGTCTACTTCTTTTTTCTAGTTCTGGTTTTAGCGGGTGCGTATAAAGCTTTCCCATTGGTTGTTGATGCTCTATTTCTCATAGTCATTGCAGCCATCCTGACGGCTGTTTTCAACCCTATGGTTGATCGTATGGAATCCTCTGGAATAAGGCGTTTATATGGCACCTTGCTAATGTTTGGCGGGATAATTGGCATGGTAGTGCTGGGTGTGGTTAAGGGGATACCAACCTTGCTCACAGAAATAAGTCGCATAAAAGATGTCATCCAGCAGAACTCGGCAACGGAATCCCTGGGTTCTTTAATGGGTGATATAAACACCAGGATTGCAGAATATATCCCTGGGTTTCAATTGGATTTAGATCTCATTTCCAGCCTTTCTTCCCAATTCTTCAGCCAACTCGGTTCCATTCTTGCGGGAGCTTTGGACACCCTGGCTACTATCATTTTTATCCTGATCATAACCATGTTTTTTCTCGTGGATGGGAAGCGGATGACCAAGCAGTTGATAGGAATGGTCCCTAATCAATATTTTGAAATGTCATTGAATATTACTTATAAAACAAAGAAGCAATTAACCAATTTTCTGCGTGGCCAATTGTTGGCTGCTCTGGGTGTGGCCATTCAGTCCTTTATCGGTCTTAGTCTATTAAATGGGATTTTTGATACCAATATTTCAGGGGTTCTGCTCATTAGTACCATTGCTGGTATGGCCAACATGATTCCCTTTGTGGGACCATTTATGGGCATGGTGCCAGCCATCATTGTCAGTTTGTTTAATAACCTTGGTGATCCAATCGCTGCTTCACATTTCTACTATATTATTCATATCATTGTCATGTTCCTTGTCGTACAAATGATCGACAATAATATTATCTCACCCATCGTCGTCTCAGGATCAATGGAAATGCATCCACTTACTGTGATTTTACTTATTCTGGTTGGATCTCAAGTAGGGGTTTTGGGGATGTTTCTGGCGGTTCCAGCCTGGGGCATTTCAAAAGTCATTATTCAAGAAGTATATCAGGGATTAAAAGGACACCACTTGATTTAGTTACTTCTTTTGTTTGTTCTGATATTCCACTTTCTCAACACTGCCCTGTTTTAGATACAACCAAATCTCCATGGATTCAGATTTTGGGTAGACGAAGAGCTCATACTCACCTTCTTTGAACCTTCGTTCAGGGGGACCGATATATCGAACGATAAGTGATCCCTTCATACCCAGCTTGGGCGTAAAATTCTCAGGATTCAGGTTTTCAACATCATCCATCAAATTGTCAAGGGCCATGCGCTTCATGGGAGCGATCTTTTGCTCGTCAGCATATTTGATGGCCTGTTCCAGGTCTTTTAAATGTACATCAACAATATCAGAGAGCACTGGATTAAGACTCTTCGCGTCCTTCATGGATTCGTACACCATTTTGCGGTCTTCTTTCAAGATGCCCTCATTGGCATCGTCAAGGCGTCCATCTCCAATCTTCTGACGCAGATCGGCTGTTACCATTTCATAGCGGTCAGTGAGCCCGTCAGCTTGTCTGAGCCAATATAGACTTCGACCATAGACTCCTGATTGATACAAAACGGTGGCCCTAATGATATAGGATCGTGCCAGGAGAACTTTGGCAATTGAGTAAGAAGAGGGGTCACTTTTAAGGGCCAGTAGAATGAGATCCTCGGCGAGTTCGTAGTCCAACATCTTCAACGCCACGGCAACACCCTCTAAGGCTCGGTCTGCTATTTCTACTTTCATTTCCAGGACAGCTCTCTCGGCTGCTTCCCCAGGTGGTTTTTCACCTTGTTGAATGAGGGAGTGAGCATCTCCAATTTTCCCCTGTGAAAGAATCGTGCGGACATCCCGATAGTACTTCGTGACCAGTGAATCCTCCACCATTTGTTTTTGAAGCAGCACTGCTTTCTTGTTGTGATGATTTGGCGTGAATTGCAGAAGCTCCTGCATGGTTTCTAGGGAGCTTGCATAGTGTTTGTCCTTAAACGCTTTGAAGGCTTTCATAGCGGCATTGGGGTATCCACCAAATATCAGACCAATATTCAATGAGACAACAGGCTGACTGAGATCAATATATTTAATGGGAATCAGTTCACCTGGATTCACGGCAGAAAGATTTGATGCATTCATGTCAATCTCAAAGGCTTGATGCACATAATCCAGATTCACGCCAAAGGAAACCCTTGAACTCCCATCTCCTTTGATGGTATAGCCGGCACCAGTACCTATATGCCAGGTGAAGGCCGTAGCATCGATTAATCTGTCTAAAACTTTGTTCTCGTACAGAGTCATGGATGCAATCCCTGTCCCGCCTCGAACTCTTGTGTAAAACTTTGGCCCAAATGGATAGATGATTTCGTGATCCAGGTAAATATCATAAACTCGGGGTGAAAATTGCAAATTATTGAAGGTAGCGCTGCCATCTGTAAGGTTGCTTGCCCATCAAGAGGGGAGCGATGTTGGCAAGGCCATTTTCCAGAAGCGTACACCTAGTCCACTAAAAACATCAACGTTGGCTTGACGAATAAAGTGAAAGGGCCAGTTGTATTTAAAGATTTGAAGATCATAGTTTTGACTGATGGCGGATACAGCGGGAATGCTCAGCTCGGTTCCTGAAGAGTCATACTGTATGGAGACACCCGTTTTAAAATTCAGGAGACTTACCCCGGCACTTATATTGAGCAAACCCAATCTGTAGGGGTCACGAAATGGCGTATATGCCCCAAAGAGTGCTTCACCAAATTCCAAAGTTACATTCAGATCTGGTGTACCAAGGGAAAGGGATTGAATGGGTGAGACTTCACCGGTTCCACCACCTGGTAGTTTCAAGGATTCTCCCTGATCGGCCAGATTAAAGCCTTCCAGGGTATAACCCAGATCTACCCCAATCCGGAACCGTTTTCCCATTCGACCAAAAAGGGTCGCCCTCCATCCCAGCCCAAAATTGATATGGTAGCCATTTGACTCCAGAACACGAACACCACTTGAGTTTTTGTACAGACTGAGATGCGAAAGTCCCAAACCAATTTGAGCATGTAAACTTCCTCTCCGACTGTAACCATAAGTAAAATAATTACCGATGGAAAAGCCACGAATCAGCATGTTCATGTCGAACCCGGACAGGGTTGTTCCATTCAATTCTAGAGTAGTAGGATATGCTGAGGGAAGATTGGTGGTACCGATCTGATTCCTGATGGAATAATGCAAGCTGGAGTAGGCGTCAAATTTTGATTCCGGCTGAAAATGATCCCACCATCTGTAGCGTAATAGTTCTAAATCTACTGACGCAAGCACACCGCGCATTGTATCAGCGATGGTCCAGCCCCCGGGGACAGGAGTGACTTCCATATTCTGGGTAGGTTTCAGGGAGAAGTAGGACAAACCTGTCTTGATGCCAGGGAAGGGGAGCAAATGGGGAGAAATGATGGGAATTTCTTGACCATAAAGCAACGTAGTGACAATAAGCCCCGCTTGTGTAATCCTCCTGAGTAAATCACGAATCATGTCCATGAAATTAGCTTTGATGGACAAATAAAAAAGCCGAATCCTTGGATTCGGCTTTCATTGAAAAAGACCCATTTATTTTTTTTCAGGGGCGACAGTCACCTCGCGGGTATAAATATAATCCCCGGTTTTTTTCTTGTTCCCATTACCAGCATTAAAGGCAAAATAGAAGGATGAGCTTGATGCTGCCTCAGCAGGAGCCTGCCACTGGAAGGTCCAGCTCTGTGATTCCCCTTTTTCTGAAGCTTTGATGCCAGGTTCAGTGTGAGAAACATAACGACGGGAGGTGCGCGACTTGGTTTTTGAGTCATCAATGAGTTGGGTGGGCTGGTGTTTTAATGAAACCAGAGTCCCTTGAGCATTCCCATCTTCATCGGCTACAGTAGCAATAAAACCGAAGGTTTTAGCACCTTTCTGTTGCAGGCTGAGGGTGATATCGTAAATCTCATTGGGTTTGTAAACCTTGGGGAGGCCTTGAATGGAAATTTCAGCCTCACCGGAGTTTAAATCATTCCCGGCATGACATTTACTGGTATGGCAGGTTCTATCCCCAGGTGCCCCGGAGGTCATGGGTGGAGCCCCCTTTTTCTTAGCACTAAGCGAGACTGCAAGGAAAAGGGACAGGGCAAATATTAAGAGATGACGCATAATTAGATCCTTTCATTTGGATTGAAGTGTGCCCGAAAATAAAGCGAGTGGGTGGAGATGAAACAAAAAACCCCGCGTCTCAGGGGTTTTTTGTTGGGTCAGTAGACCCTGGACATGTGCGCTCTTGTATGTTGAACCTGTGCTTGCCGTATACTCTAGAAATGAAAAACCCCGCGTTTAGCGGGGTTTTAAATATTGATGAGATTAAGAACTATTTAAGGCTTTTCTCGATCTTATCCATCTCTTTGAATCTCTTGTCATTGGTACCATACAATTGGTATAGAGTCATTTTCAGCTCATGAACCACATCCAGACTTTCTGGTGTCAGCTCATATGCTAGGACAAGATACTTCTCAGCGTCCTTGAAGTTTTTTAGACGACCAAATGCAAGACCAGCATTGAATAATCCGTCAACCTCTGTGGGGTTAATTTCAGCAACTTTGATGAATTCATCTGCAGCATCTTGCCATTTTTCCTGCTGGAAATAAAGAACACCAAGATTGTAATGAAGATCAGTACTGTTTGGATCCATTTCAATGGCGTTCAGATAAGCTGTTGCGGCTTTTTCTTTCTCACCCCGGGCATCATAAACAAAGGCGATTTGCTTGATGGCATTCAGGTTTGAAGGATCTACCTCAAGGGCACGCTTCATAAATACCAGAGCATTATCATAATCTTTTTCACGGAAATAAACCAGACCCAGGTTAACCAAAGAAGTAATGTCCTTAGGATTCTTATCTACTGAAAGAACCATGTACTCCTTGCCTTTTTCAAACTCTTCTTTAAAGAGATAGACTTGAGCAAGTGTGCTATATGCTTCGGGTTTTTCTGGGTTCAATAGAATACAATCCAGAAAAGCTTTTTCGGTGGAGGTATAAAGTTCAGCTTCATCTTTGGCCTCACCTTTGATGAGGGCATTATAGCCTTTGGCACCATAGTTAAAATTGTCAACCCAGTATTTTTCACGGGCAAGTTTGATCTTATCAGCAAATTTGACATCGATTGAGGCTGACTTGGTCAGGAATTCAGAGACTTTGCCCCAATCTTTGGTACGAGAATAAATCTCCGTAGCCAGCAAGTATGAGGGCTCTGAATTCATTGGCTCTTTGTCAGTAGCAGCCAGCAGCATTTCTTCTGCTTTTTCATAGTTTTTTTGTTGCAGGTAAACTTTGGCTGAGGTCATATCTGTGGAATCACATCCCAGAATCGTCAGCAGCAAGAGCCCCACAACCCAGATCATTAGGTTTCTTGATTGTTTCATTGAATCTCCTTGTATAGATATAGTGCTTATTTTGGATGCCGGTTTCATGCAGGCGCAAATATATTCGTCTGTCCCACCGAAGGCAACCATTTCAAAAGGCCTGAATCATTAATTTGATATATGTCCTCCTCCCTTAAAAGCAGTTGGAATTTGCTGTCCTAATAGAGATATTTATCCCTCGATATTAAGGAGCCAGCACGTACTATAATTTTCATCATACTCGAATTGAGGGTCTAATTCATGCCTAATGGCGATGGAAAAGCTACCACATTCGCTATAATCACTGATATTCATGGCAATATTCATGCCCTTGATGAGGCAGTTCGGCTGATTGAGGATCATTCAGATATTGATAGGATTATTTGTTTGGGGGACAATTTCTCACTTGGCTCTGCACCTGCAGAAGTCCTTGAAAAGCTCCAGACCCTCCCCGATCCCATATTTATTCGAGGGAATCATGATCGCTACCTGGTAGAGCGAATCTGGGAATACGAACGACCCACCATAGAGGGTATGGATCCAGATGATCCCGTCTGTATTGACATTGTGGCGAATGAAAAATGGACAGCTGATCAATTAGGTTCTGAGGGTAAAGATTTTATCCGCAACATGAAAATGTCCCATTTTGTGAATATTAATGGCGTGTATGCGGAATTCACCCATGCCTGGTTTGGTCGTGATGATTCACCACCCAGCCTGGATGAGGCCAAAAAGTGGCGTGATCACGAGCAATCAAAACACAAAGAGGCTAAAACTTTTGTGTTCACTCACGGACACACCCACATCCCCCGCCATGACCATTTCGGCAATTTGCGGGTATTCTGTCCTGGTTCAACGGGTCTACCTTTTGATGAGGACAAACGTGGGGTGGTAGCATTTCTTAAATTAGAAGATGGCTTAGCACATTGGGAAGTCAATCGCTTCGAATACGATTATGAAGCAGCCATTGAGCACATGAACAAGATACAACCCCCTTTTTACAGGAATCTTCACTCAACCCTGAAGTATGCCAGTATTAGAAACGACCTGGTAGAATAAATATTTGTTACAATTGGGCAGGTAGAATCAATCAGTATTCAATCTTGATTGGATTCGCTTTTGCTTCTCAAGATAGAGAATAGCTGATTCCTGGTTGTTCCTTTTTTTTGCACCTGCAGCAACCACACCACACTTGAAATGCAGCTCCTGTAATAAAGATTTCTTCCAGGCAGGATCAATATCACTATCCACGTGTTTCTCCATTGCAGTAATTCTGAATCTGTCCATACCCCAGTATTTTCTGCTCAATTGGTCCTCGTGCCCTCCGTAGCGGGTCACCAATTTTTCATCAAGGAAGCCAATCTCATAGTGGAGAGCAATTCTTAGCCAGAGATCATAATCTTCACATGCCAGGAAATTGACATCAAATAAACCGATGTATTCGAATACGCGTTTGTGAATGATCACTGCGCTGGGACTCACGATACACAGAGGGATGCAGGCTTCAAAAATCCACCCGCCTATTTTTTTGTGTTTAGACATGGGATTAACCCTGACACCATTGCGAATCCAGATTTCATCACTCTGACTGATTAATAAGGTGGGGTGAGCATCATGAAACTGCTTCTGGTGCTCAAGTTTTGCAGGGCTCCATTCATCATCTGAGTCCAGGAAAGCTATCCAGTCACCCCGTGCGACTTGAATGCCAGCATTTCTGGCAAAGGAGACCCCGCTGTTACTTCCATTGGTGATGACCTTTATCCTGTCAGAATATTTTTCCAGAATTTCAGGGGTGTGGTCTGTTGATGCATCATCGACCACAACTATTTCCAGGGCTGGGAAGGTTTGATCCAGGACAGATTGAATTGCTCGCTCAAGTGTAGAGGCTCTATTATAAGTGGGAATGATGACTGAAATGTTCATGAGATTCAGGGCAGATTTAACAGGATTTTCTGCAAGAGAAATTCCTGAAGAGCTTGTGATGCCCTGCCATAGTGCTTTTTAAAATCTTCTGGAGTGGAGATACCCGCTCGGTCCGAGATACAACGGATCGCCAGGAGAGGTATGTTGTACCTCTCACAGAAGAGAGCAACCGAATAAGATTCCATATCAACTGCCAGTGCACCTGTAGATCTGGCTGATTCCCTCATAATTTCATCCGTAATGGCTTTGGCGCTGGAGTAGAATGATACCTCTTGAATACCGGTATCACCCATTATATCTGGAGGAGAAATATTAATGTCAGGTCCATTCGCGCAGGAAAATTTTGTGCCCTGGATGATTTGCAGCAAAGGCAACTTTCTGGTTAAAGATCCACTAACACCAAAATGAATAATCAAATCATATTTGTCAGGATCCACATGAGCAATCATGGCAGTCTCGCTTAAGTCTAAACCCATCCCCGTTCTGAGTAAATGTAGATTCTTATCCAGGCGTATCAGCTCTTGACCATTTTCCCGACTTATAAGTTTTGCCAGGGGGAAGTGCTGTCTGATTGATCCAGCCTCTGATCTCAGGGCGTGGGCTAATAATATCTGCATGCTGAAATCTAGTAGCCAGCCCGCTGAATCCATTAATTAATTCTCACTGTAAATACACTAATCTGCCGAAAATCGTTTATAGATACGATAGATGATTGAATAATCCGATTGATAAAAGCGATTGAAAACTGTGGCAAATCGTATGGAAAAGGGTTTAATTGCGCGCATGGCAATACGTCACTCTGATCTGAGACACGATTCAACTTTTACCCTACTATTATATATATTTGATTTGAAAGGATGATTTAATCATGACAAAACGCGTTTACACATTTGGAGGTGGAAAAGCCGAAGGAGATGCTTCCTACAGAAATCTTCTGGGAGGCAAGGGAGCCAACCTGGCTGAAATGAGTGGCCTGGGCATTCCTGTTCCTGCTGGTTTCACCATCACCACAGAAGTTTGTACGGAGTATAATCAAGTTGGTCGCGACCAGACTGTTGAGCTCATTAAGACTGAAGTCGAAACTGCTATAAAAGAAGTTGAAGCGGTCATGGGTGCAAAATTTTGCGACGAAGAGAACCCCCTGCTTCTATCAGTTCGCTCTGGGTCCCGTGTTTCCATGCCCGGTATGATGGACACCGTTCTAAATCTTGGTCTTAATGACACTGCCGTTGAAGCCCTTGCCAAGAAATCTGGTAATGAGCGCTTTGCCTGGGATTCATACCGTCGTTTCGTACAGATGTACGGTGATGTGGTTTTAGGTATGAAACCTGAATCCAAAGAAGATATCGATCCCTTTGAAGAGATTATGGAAGCGCTGAAAGAGACCAAGGGCTATGAGCTGGATACAGAATTCAATGTTGAAGATCTAAAAACACTGGTAGCTCAATTCAAAGCCGCTGTCACCCAAAAAACCGGTCACAGTTTTCCCGACAATCCCTGGGATCAGCTCTGGGGATCAGTTATGGCAGTATTTGATTCATGGGAAACCCCCCGTGCCGTTTATTACCGCATGTTGAACAAAATTCCAGGTGATTGGGGAACTGCTGTCAACGTTCAGGCAATGGTTTTTGGTAACATGGGTGACAATTCAGGAACAGGAGTAGCTTTTACTCGAGACGCTGGAACTGGCGAAGATATGTTTAACGGTGAATACCTCATCAACGCCCAGGGTGAAGATGTGGTTGCCGGTACTCGCACCCCTCAGCAGATTACTAAAATTGGTTCAGAACGTTGGGCTGTACTGGCAGGCGTCTCTGAGGAAGAACGGGTAAAAGTTTACCCTTCACTTGAAGAGCTCATGCCTGAGATCTATGCTGAATTGCATGCCATCGAGCAGAAATTGGAAGATCATTACAAAGATATGCAGGACATCGAGTTTACCATGCAGGACGGTAAATTGTGGATGCTTCAGACTCGTAGTGGCAAGAGAACTGGTTTTGCCATGGTGCGGATTGCCATGGAACAGCTGGAAGCGGGTGAGCTTGATGAAAAAGAAGCTCTCATGCGCGTCGAGCCCAACAAGCTGGATGAACTGCTTCACCCCGTTTTTGATAAAGAAGCCATGGCTTCAGCTCGGGTTCTGACCAAAGGACTGCCTGCTTCACCTGGTGCCGCCACAGGCCAGCTTGTATTTCATGCTGATGAAGCCAATAAATATGAAAATTCCATCCTGGCTCGAATTGAAACTTCTCCAGAAGATCTTGAGGGTATGAATATTGCCAACGGTATCCTTACTGCTCGTGGTGGTATGACCTCTCACGCCGCTGTGGTTGCTCGCGGTATGGGTAAGTGTTGTGTGTCAGGCGCTGGTGCAATAAAAATTAACTATAAAGCGAGAACCTTGACCGTAGATGGTAGTGTCTTTAATGAAGGAGACTGGGTTTCTCTTAATGGAAGCACTGGTGAAATTTTCGAAGGCAAGATTAAAACCATCGATCCTGAAGTAAGTGGTGCTTTTGGCCAGCTTATGGATCTCACCAATAAATTTACAAGAATGTATGTTCGTACCAATGCAGATACTCCCCGCGAGAGCAAAATCGCCAGGGAATTTGGTGCCAAGGGTATCGGTCTATGTCGTACCGAGCACATGTTCTTCGAAGGTGACAAGATTGTTGCCATGCGTGAGATGATCCTTGCAGAGGATCAGGCTGGTCGGGAAGCTGCTCTGGAAAGACTTCTACCCATCCAGCAGAAAGACTTTGAAGGTATCTTTGAAGCCATGCAGGATCTTCCCGTGACGGTTAGACTCCTGGACCCACCATTACATGAGTTTGTACCTCATGACGAAAAAGGTCAGCAGGAAATGGCTGATGTCATGGGTGTCGACATAAAGGTCATCTCACAAAAAGTAGATGATCTTGCAGAGTTTAATCCCATGTTAGGCCACAGAGGTTGTCGTCTGGGTAACACCTACCCTGAAATCACTGTGATGCAGACAAAAGCCATCATGGGGGCAGCCCTTGCTCTTAAGGCGAGGGGAATCGTTGCCATACCAGAGATTATGATTCCACTTACTGGAACTCTGGCTGAGATGGAACTTCAGGAAAAGATTGTTCGTGATACAATCAAGGTGTTGTTTGCTGAAGTTGGAGATTCAGTGGATCACCTTGTTGGAACCATGATAGAAATTCCTCGTGCTGCTTTGACGGCTGATAAAATTGCCACCAGTGCTGAATTCTTCTCATTTGGAACCAATGATTTGACACAGATGACCTTTGGATATTCCCGTGATGATGCCGGAAAATTCCTACCTGTTTATCTGGAAAAAGGCCTCTTGAAGAATGATCCTTTCGAGGTGCTTGACCAGGAAGGTGTTGGACAACTTGTCGAAATGGCCTGCAGATTAGGAAAAGAAACTCGACCTGACATTAAGCTGGGAATCTGTGGCGAGCATGGTGGTGAGCCAAGCTCAGTTGAATTTTGCCACAGGGTTGGTCTCGATTATGTGAGTTGTTCACCTTTCCGCGTGCCTATTGCCAGATTGGCAGCAGCACAGGCAGCAGCTCGCGAACTATAAAGGCACAGCCACACTGTTTTAACACACAGCCCTCTCAGTTTTTCTGGGAGGGCTGTTTTTTAGAGGACCTAGTAAATATCTTAACTGGCTGAACCATGATTTTGGATTCACTTGAGACACTCTGTGGCAAGGGATTTAAGCTGATTCATGGTTTGAAATATGGCAATCGGGATTAGCTTAGAAGATTGAGTAAATATTGGCTGTAATTTTCCCAGGAGTGGAATTAAAATAATTACTTGATCGAGTTTCATCATATTTGCAAACATGATTGAAGCTCAAAATAGTTTAAGAAATTCAATGCTTTTGTTGCTGACAAAGTGGTAAATAAAGTAGACTATGAATGACTTCTCAATAGCGCTGGTACCCAAATGAAACTGATTAAAAAACCCAGTTTAGCCTCACTGAAAAAATGGAAAATTTTTGAGCATATTCCTGATGATGAGCTAAAGCAAATTCACTCGAAGATTGAGTCTTGTCATTATGACCATGAAGAGTCCATTATTCATGAAAATTCAATTGGTGATCACATCTATATTTTGGCTTCTGGTAAAGTGAGAATTGAGAAACAGGTCAGAGAAAATGAGTCTGAAGTATTGGGATTCTACGATGAGGTTGGTGGTCTTTTTGGAGAAATGGCCCTCCTGGAGGACAAGCCTCGCAGCGCAGGCATGATTGCAGATAGTGATTGTGAAGTCCTGGCCGTCTCCAAGGAAGATTTCCTTGAGCTTGTGCATTCCGTTCCCCTCTTCACCCTGTCAGTTGCCAAAAATATTTCTCAGTTCTTGAGAGATACAGATGAGCGTCTCATCAATAAGCTAAGAAAAGAAAATGATGAGCTCCGTCATATGAATTACCGCCTCCAGGAAACCCAGGAAGAGCTCATCGGTAAAGAGCGTCTATCACTGATTGGACGCATGGCTTCAACCATTTTGCACGATATGAAAAACCCTATGTCCACCATTGGTGGCTATGCTCAATTAATAAAGATGAAGAAGCATAGCGGTGAACAACTTGCGAAATACGCCGATATCATTGCCAAGCAGGTCATCCAGTTTACGACCATGACCCAGGATCTCCTCTCCTTTGCCCAGGGTGGAGAGCAAATGCGCTTGAGATCAGTTCAAATGGCTGGCTATCTGCAGGAATGTTGTGATTCTCTTATTTTGAAATTTGAAGAACGAGGTGTCTCCTTTGTCAGGGATTTGAAATTTGAGGGTGAAGTCAGAATAGACAATGGTCGCTTTTTTAGAGTCATGGAAAATATTGCCAACAACGCCCTGGATGTACTCGATGAAACAGGAACCTTTACGGTTCACAGCATGGAAGTAGAAACAGGTATCCGTATCGTTTTGGAAGATGATGGTTTCGGAATGTCGGATGAAGTCAGAGAAAATGCCTTTAAAGAATTCTATACCCATGGAAAACGCAAGGGTACAGGTCTAGGGTTAGCCATCGTAAAACGTATTGTGGATGAACATGATGGCATAATAAATATTGAGAGTGTGGAAGGGGTAGGCACAAAATTTATCATCGACTTACCTGCCATCGGATACAATCTCTTACCAAAATCTAAACACCAGATTCCCATCCCTTTTGAGGGCAATTAATTATTTAAATTTTGCCTATGCGCATCCTTAACCCACCTCCCATACCGCTATTACAAGGATTAGAACCATTCTCTGGTATTCTTCCCGGAGAGCTGGAGAAAATTAGCAGCCTCATGCAGCGACAACTGTTCGCCCCCGGGGAAGTACTCATTGAGGAAGGCGCTGTTGCAAACCAGTTCTTTGTGATGATCAAAGGGCGTTTGGAAGTTGTTAAATCCATTGAGGGCGATGACCAGGAAGTGTTAAATGTCATTGATCAATCGGGTGAACTCTTCGGTGAAATGGCTCTGGTGGAAGACAAAGTCCGCAGTGCTGGTATCGTTGCAAAAGAAGAGAGCGAAGTGCTGGTTGTTCAGAAAGAGGGCTTCCTGGAGCTGGTCAATCACTTCCCCCAATTCACCCTTGAAGTTGCCAGAAGTATTTCTCAATATCTTCGTAAAACTGATTCAACACTCATTGGCACCCTTGAAGTTAAAAATCGAGAACTCAACCGCATCATTGAAGAGCTCAATGCCACTCGAGAAGCTCTGGTGGAAAATGAGCGCCTATCCATTGTCGGACGCATGGCTTCTACGATTTTGCATGATCTGAAAAATCCAATGACCACCATTGCAGGATTTGCACAGCTCATCGGGTTAAAAGAAATGGCCCACGAAGATGTGGTCAAATATACCAAAATTATTTCACAGCAAGTCAATCAGTTTAATACGCTTGCCCAGGAACTGTTGGCCTTTGCGAAAGGCAGTTCAACACTCCAGTTACAGGAAATGAAGTTTCCTGACTGCATCGAGGACTCACTCACCAGTCTGCACCAGAATTTAGTACAGCAGAATATGAAGTTGGTGACTGATTTTCAGGGTGAAGCGATAATTAATATTGACCCCAGTCGATTCTATAGAGTGTATGAAAATCTGGCCAACAATGCCATCGAAGCCATGAGCGCAGGTGGTACGCTTACCATTAGAAGCCAGGTTAGCGATGACCACCTTGTAATGACCTTATCTGATACTGGTCATGGGATGGATGCAGAGGTACTTTCCAAAGTGTTTGATGAATTTTTTACCCATCAAAAACATAATGGTACTGGATTAGGTCTGGCCATTGTGAAAAGTATTGTCACCGATCATAAAGGTGCCATTTCAGTGGAAAGCGTCCTGGATCAGGGCACTACCTTCACCATCACACTTCCAATACTGAAAACCTGATTTAGCCTTTATTCAGGACGGGGCCGGGTGAACACCCAGTTTGAAACCCCCGAATCATTTTTCGAAAATTCATACTCAGATATATTGAATGCTTTGAGCTGCTCAGGTTCATCCAAATTATTTTGAATGATATAGTCTGCCATCATTCCCCGCGCCCATTTAGCAAAAATGGCAATGACCTTGGCTTTACCATTTTCAACTTCCTTAAACTCAATATTGATTACAGGTGCCTTGATAGCCTTAAAATCCACAACCCTTGCATACTCCCTGGAGGCCAGATTTATAATCGCAGGGGACACATCAGTCTTTAAATCTTTATTTAGGGCACGTGTAATTCTTTTATCCCAGAACTGATACAAATTATCCCCCCGCTTCGTTTTCAATGGGGTTTTCATCTCCAGGCGATAGGCTTGAATAAGATCCAGGGGACGCAAATATCCATACAGGCCAGAAAGAATTCTTAAATGTTTCTGGGCAAAATGAAGTTTCTCAGTATCATAGGTATTGATTCGCATGTGCTGATACACATCACCGGTAAAGGCGAAAAGTGCTTGCTTGGCATTATCAAGACTGAAGGGTGGTTTAAAGGCTTTATACCTGGGAATATTGAGATCAGCGAGATTCTCACTGATGGACATTAGTTCCATAAGTTCAGGCTTTTTTATTCGCTTCAACTGTGTGATGAGTTGTTTGCTATGACTAAGTAAATCTGGAGATGTAAACAGTTCAGTCGGAGCGGGCGCGCTAAAATTGACACTTTTAGCAGGTGAAATGAGAGTAATCATATGTTATCCAGTTTATTAATAAATGTATGGGAAGCGGTTTTCTACCGCCCACAAAATTGTTGTACTTGCTCTACCGCTGCCGGAGCTGTGGGTGCATACCCATCTGCACCAATACTCTGTGAGAACTCACGACTTACTGGAGCACCACCGATGAGAATTTTTGTGTTCTTCAGGTCTGGATGACCCCTAAAAGCCTCAACAACCTCCTTCATATTGTTCATGGTTGATGACAATAACGCGGAGAGACAGACAACGGCTGCCTGGTGTTGAGAACTTGCTTCCAGAAATCGCTGGGCTGGAACATTAACACCCAGGTCGATAACTTCAAAACCAGCACCGATGAGCATGATTCTCACCAGATTTTTACCAATATCATGCATATCGCCCTTCACAGTACCAATGACTACTGTATGTCGCTGGCGAGCTTCAGAATTTCCAGCCAGATGAGGTTTCAGGATATCAATGGCGGTTTGCATGGCCTGTGCCGACATGAGCACCTGAGGTAAAAACATTTCGTTGCGTTTGAAACGTTCACCCACGATGGCCATTCCAGGGAGGAGCTGCTCATCCAGAATCTTTTGGCTATTGATCCCTTCACTAAGCAGTCGGTTTACATCAGCAGAAATTGAAGCCACATTTCCCATAAGGATGGCTTGTTGAATGGAATCAGAAGACATTTATTTCAACTCCTTATGGGCGACAGCATACATTGCTTTCAAATTTTCAGGTTGACAGTAGGAGGCAACCACATTGCTGGTTCCCAGAATGAAACCACCACCACTTCTGGCATTTTGAATCAAGTTTCGAGTTGTATCCTCAACCTCTTGGATGGTGCCATTGGCCAGCAAGTCTACATCAATGTTACCCATGAATGCCAGATCTTGCCCATATTCCCCCTTAAGTAAGGGAATATCCATATTTGCATTGGGATCACATGATTGCAATACATCAATGCCACAATCAATAAGATCGGGAATAATATTCCTCAGATCTCCATCGGAATGGAAGAAAACAGGAAGACCTGTCTTTTTTATGTCGGTAATCATATTCTTTAGAATGGGGAAATAGTCACTTCTTAAATACTCTGGATCAACAAATGTACCCGAATTAAATGCCAGATCATCAGCTATAAGAATGGCATCCGCACCTGCATGGGCACTCATCAACGCCAGTGTTAAATTTGTTTCAATAAGCTTTTCATAGTACTGTTTCATTGTATCACGTGCCTGGAGGGTCCACATCATAAACCGTTCAAAACCCAACAATTCGTAACCCAGATCGAATCCTGCATTGAGGGTAGCCAATACAAAGAAGTCGGTGGAACGCTTCCATCTCGTAACCTGAGTGGAGTCAAAATGACTAACATCAGGGGGGCTCCAGGATGCCAGCTCTTCCGGGCTATGGGCAATGGGATCCACAAGCTGAACCGTTGCATCAGGGGGTTGGGTGTGGGTGGCTCCCCAGTAGTCTCTAAAGGTTTCGGTGCCCCAATCTTCATGGATCCCCACCATTTCCACCGCGGGTCCAACGACACGGGCACCAACAATGTCAGCCCCCAGGAGTTCACGTATTCGTTGATGATTCAAAAAATATCCATCTGTCCCCAGATCATATTTATCACCTAAAACCGCTTGAATGATTGTATCCGTGTAACCGCCACCAATCTCGCCCAGCGGAACCCTTGATGTCTCAATCCTGTTGAGCGCTGATAAAACTCTTTCTCTTCCAGTCATGGGATCAAACTAATTAAAAAGAATTAGTGGGGATAGTAGATAGTTTATGCATACTTCACTTGAATTAAAATGATAGATTTCAACATAGAACTGACTCAATGCATCAATTAAAAAATTATATGAAACCTTTCATTTCATCCGGCATAAAAAGGGTTGTCAAATAAATGGAGACTATATGAAAAAACACATACTACTATTTACCCCCATATTTCTAATCGCAATCTTGTTGCCACTAAATTTGAATGCCTCAGATATTGGGGTAGCTAAGGCCTTGAGCAATGCCTTTGCCGATATTTCTGAACAGGTTTCTCCTTCGGTTGTAACCATCACCAGTGAGCATGTCTATAAGCATCCCGCCATGGAACAGTACAAAGGCTTCCAGGAAATGTTTCCCAAACAACTCTGGCCCTTCCTGCCTGATGGCGACCGGGAAATGAAAAGTACATCTCTGGGTTCAGGAATCATTATTAGTGAGGATGGTTATATCCTCACCAATAATCACGTCGTTGAAAAAGGTGAAAACATTAGAGTCCAAATCTCAGACAATAAAGAATACGATGCCGAAATAATCGGTACAGACCCGGAAACCGATGTCGCCCTGATTAAAGTTGATGCCAAAAATTTGAAACCCATAATAATGGGTGACTCTGACAAAATCAGAGTAGGTGAATGGGTGCTTGCCATAGGAAGTCCCTTCTCCGGAAGTTTGTCACAGACCGTTACCCAGGGCATTGTCAGCGCAGTAGGTCGTTCTTCTGTGGGTCTCAACGATTATGAGAATTTTATACAAACTGATGCCGCCATCAACCCTGGAAACTCTGGGGGTGCTCTTGTGAATCTGGATGGTGAGCTCATTGGTATGAATTCAGCAATTGCTTCACGAAGTGGTGGAAATCAGGGAATTGGTTTTGCCATCCCTATCAATCTGGTCAATCGTATCGTTGAGGATCTACGGTCTGATGGACGTGTGACCCGCGCCTGGCTCGGTGTATATGTTCAACCAGTCGATGCAGCCATGGCAAAAACGTTAGGTATGGATATAGCCAAAGGAGCCCTGGTTCAACGGGTCATTGATGGAAGCCCTGCTGATGATGCAGGGTTAAAACAACTTGATGTCATCCTTGAGTTTGATGGTCATGAGGTTGAAAATTCAAGAAAATTACCTATTCTTGTCTCCACCCAGCGCCCTGATGAGAAGAAGAAACTAAAAGTCCTGAGAGATGGCAAGATAAAGACAATTTCGGTCAAATTGGGTGAGTTGCCTGATGAGGTGACAGCAGCCGAACCCATTGAAACGAATAAATCTGATATCGGTCTAACTGTTGAAACTGCCAGTGCTGAACGTCTGCGGTTTTACAACTTATCCCCTGGTGCGGAGGGTGTACTTGTCACTTCGGTGGAAAGAGATAGTGAGGCTTTTAAGAAAAATATCCGTACTGGTTATCTCATTCAGAAAATGGGTCCCAATGTGAAAACTTTGTCGAAAGTCATGTCGTCAGGAGCCTTTGAGAAAAACCTGCGAGCCTACAAACCCAATGACACCATCTTGCTTTTGGTGAGACGGGATAACTCCAATACCTTTTTTGTGGCACTGACTATTCCGGAATCATAAAGGAGTAGCTGCAGACTATCTGAAGAAATTCATTTTCCTCCAAACCCCCGAGACCCCAGATACATCAAAAGTATTTTGGGGTCTCTCATTTTTGTACAAATATTCCGAGACTGAACAACTAACATAAATTCAGACAGAATAAACTTTTAAAACCCATGATAGAAATTTGGGGATAACATTGACCGGCGAAAATGCGGCGATTATATTGCGCGGCTAAAAAAGGACTGAACGATAGCAGCGAAAGCTATGGGAAAATAAGACGGGAAAAGACAGACTCATGATGAAGGAAGTATCTAGCAAAGTAGATTTTATCGCCCTGGAACACGACATGTTAAAATTCTGGGAGGATGAAGATATTTTCAATAAACTCAGGGCACAGAACGCTGGCAAACCACGTTGGTCATTTCTCGATGGTCCCATTACTGCTAATAATCCCATGGGAGTTCACCACGCCTGGGGTCGCACATACAAAGATCTCTACCAGCGCTACCATGCCATGTTGGGAATGGAACTTCGCTATCAAAACGGCTTCGATTGTCAAGGGTTATGGGTAGAAGTTGAAGTTGAAAAACAGCTGGGTTTTAAATCCAAAACTGACATTGAAGCATACGGCGTTGAAGCCTTTGTCAATAAGTGCAAAGAGCGAGTCCATAAATTTTCAGCCGTTCAAACCGAGCAATCCAAACGCATGGGCTACTGGATGGATTGGGACAATTCCTATTTCACCATGTCCGATGAAAATAATTATACGATTTGGGCATTTCTAAAAAAGGTCTACGATCGCGGATTTATTTATAAGGGCTACGATGTTATGCCCTGGTGCACCCGCTGTGGTTCAGCCCTTTCTGAGCATGAAATTGCCACTGAAGGCTACAAAGAACTGACCCATACCTCTATTTATTTGAAATTTCCCCTTAAGGATCGTGAGAATGAGTCTTTGCTGGTGTGGACAACCACACCCTGGACCCTTTCATCCAATATAATGGCCGCCGTTCACCCCGATCTCGACTATGTCAAGGTCAAGCAGGGCGAAGATATCTACTACCTCGTCCAGGGTCGTCTTTCCATTTTGCAGGGAGACTACGAAATCCTTGAAACCCTCAAGGGCAAGGACATGCTGGGCTGGGAATATCATGGACCATATGATGAACTCCCCGTTCAGGCTGATATTCACCATGCCATTATTTTTTGGGACGAAATCTCTGAGACTGATGGTACTGGAATTGTCCATATCGCACCTGGTTGTGGTAAAGAAGATAATGCCCTGGCCAAGGAGCTTGGTTTTCAGGTTATCAAACCCATCGATGAGTTTGGTGCTTATCTAGAGGGTTTTGGTGAGTGGACAGGCAAAAATGTAATGGAAATCAGTGATGCTATCATTGATGACCTCTCTCAAAAAGGATTGCGCTATAAGCGTGAGCCCATTACCCATAGATATCCCTGTTGCTGGCGCCATGGTACTGAGCTGGTTTTTCGCCCGGTTGATGAGTGGTTTATCCGCATGGATGAGTTAAGAGGGGAGATAGCCGAGGTTACCAAACAGGTCGAGTGGATCCCAGCTTACGGAAAAGAGCGTGAGTTGGATTGGCTCAAGAATATGAGCGATTGGATGATCTCCAAAAAACGTTACTGGGGATTGGCTTTACCCATCTGGACCTTTGAAGATGGTTCCTTTTTCGTCGTAGGATCAGAGACAGAATTGAAGGAGCTGGCAGTAGAAGGCTGGGAAGAGTTTGAAGGTAAAACTCCCCACAAACCCTGGATTGACAAAGTTAAAATTAAGCATCCCGAAACAGGTCTCATCGGGACCCGTGTTCCAGATGTAGGCAACCCCTGGCTTGATGCAGGAATTGTACCTTATTCCACAATGGAATACCGCAAAGATCCTGAATATTGGGAAAAATGGTTCCCTGCAGATTTTATTGTGGAATCACTTCCTGGACAATTCCGCAATTGGTTTTATGCCATTCTAGCCATGAGCACCGTAATGGAAAACAGGGCACCCATAAAAACCATAATGGGACATGCCCTGGTCAAAGACGAACAGGGTGATGATATGCACAAATCAGCTGGCAATGCCATCTGGTTTGAAGATGCTGCTGAGAAGATGGGTGTGGATGTCATGCGTTGGATGTATGCTTCCCAGGTACCGGTAAATAATTTGAATTTTGGTTATGGGGCTGCAGATGAGGTGCGTCGTAAGGTCCTGACCCTGTGGAATACCTATTCCTTTTTTGTGACCTATGCACGTCTCGATAAATTTAATCCCCTGTCTGCTCTCGATGAATCCACCCTGACTGAATTAGATAGATGGATTCTGGCTCGTTTGAACCAGCTGATTGGTCAGGCTCGCAAGGATTATGATAGCTATCAGGCTGATAAACTCATGCTCAAGATTAACCGTTTTGTGGATGAACTCTCCAATTGGTATGTGCGTCGATCCAGACGCCGTTTCTGGAAAAGTGAGAATGATACAGACAAATGGGCTGCATATCATACACTTTATAAAGCTCTGGTTACGCTTTCAAAATTAATTGCCCCTGTCTCTCCATTCTTCACTGAGGCTCTCTATCAGAACCTGGTTGTTACCCTCGACCCCGCTGCACCTCAGAGTATCCATCTTTGCAGTTTTCCTGAAGTGGACGAGCGCTGGTTAGATGATGACTTGTTGCGACGTGTTGATGTGGTCATCAAAACCGTTGAACTGGGAAGAGCTGCCAGGAATAAAGCCAACCTCAAGGTACGTCAACCCCTGGCAAATATCTCAGTGTACTTCCCTGATGAGCAGGACAGAATTTTTGCCAGTGATCTTCAAGACCAAATTCTGGAAGAGTTGAATATCAAGACCCTGTCCGTGGTTGAAAATGCGGATGCTCTTGTTCAATACGATATCAAACCGAATCTAGGTCTTCTTGGACCTAAATATGGTAAGGATATGGGCCTGATTCGGAATTTGATTAATGCAGCTGATCCTCAGGCACTCCTCAAACAATCCAAATCAGGTGACACCATTCACTTGAGCGATGGACAGCGGGAATTTGATCTGCTTCCAGAAGAACTGTTGGTGTCCACCATCGAACCTGAAGGACAGGCCGTGGTTGAAGACGCTGGTGTTGTTGTGGCCGTGGAAACAGAACTCTCTGAAGCATTGATCAGCGAGGGTACGGCCAGAGATTTCATTCGAAATGTCCAGAATATGCGTAAGGATGCAGAATTTGATGTGTCGGACAGAATACGTATTTTTGTTGAGGTTGATGAAGCACCCAAAAATATGATTTTGGAACATCAAGAATATATCGCCAATGAAACCCTGGCTGAAGAAATCAGTTTTACCAGAAGTGATGATGGCTTCCAGGCTGAATTCAAGATCGGGAAAAGCACTTTTAATGTAGGGATTAAACGCTATTAAACAGATGCTTAAATTTTTGAGTCTCACAGCAATCATAGTTGTGCTGGATCATGCTACCAAATATTGGGCTATTGTGGCCTTAAAGGGGCAGCACTATTGGCCGGCAGATGGAAATCTCTTCCGTTTGGACTATGCTGAAAACTATAATATGATTTTTAGTCTGACCTTTATACCGATGCCACTGGTAAATGTCATGGCTATCGGTGCCATAGGTCTGCTTTTTTATCTCCTCTATCAGTATAAAGACCAGCATGTATTGCCAAGTGTGGGTCTTGCGTTTATTCTGGGGGGGGCTTTTGGCAACATACCCGAACGTTTGATTCGCGGATACGTCGTTGATTTTATCAGTTTTGATTGGCCGGATTGGCTCTTTTTTACCAGATGGCCAACTTTCAATATTGCCGACAGCGCTGTCAATGTTGGAATGATCTTGTATTTGGGGTATGTCTTTTTTGTTGAAGGCAAAGAAAAACGCCTTGATCACATGGACACTGGGATAGACGCTCAAGAATCTTCAGTATCCTAAGCCTCAATCTTATAAAAAGAATTCTTTCAATAATCTTTCTATTCTGAAGCCTTCACGCTATATTTGCTACAGCGATTTCTAAGTGCAAATATTGAAAATATTCATCTCCATAATACCCACTCAACTTCAAAACTAGTTAGGAATGTGTAAAGCTGATTAATCAGACTGATCAACGCAGATCAACCAATGAAACTTTTGAAGTAACCATTGACAACTTCCAAAGACCTGTCCGCATTGACAAGTTCTTGTCAAGTCGCCTACCCACACATATCACTCGGAATCAGGTACAAAAACTACTTAAGTCAGGTAAGATTCAGGCTAATGGAAAACCAGTCAAAGCCAGTCATCTCGTTGAACCTGGTGAGCATATAAGGGTTGAATATGAGATGCAATATTCTCCAACGCTGTACGCCGAAAACATCGCATTAGATATTGTATATGAGGATGATTATCTCATTGTCGTAAACAAACAACCTGGTCTCATCGTCCATCCTGGTGCTGGAAATTCAACTGGCACGCTGGTTAATGCCCTGATTTATCATTGTGAACACCTATCCAATGACAACGGATTACTGCGTCCTGGAATAGTCCATCGCTTAGATAAGGACACCTCTGGTTTGCTCATCTCAGCAAAGGACAATAGCATCCATGGCAATCTTCGATCCCAATTTTCAAAACGTACGATTGAAAAATATTATTATGCATTGGTGTGGGGACGATTTGATGAGGACAAGGGTGAAATCGACGCTCCCATTGGGCGTTCTCCAAAAAACCGAAAAAAATTCACTGTGATTGATACAGGCAAACCTTCTTTGTCGCTCTATGAGGTGGTTGAACGGTTTGAATTCCTGACCCTGGTGAGGGTCAAGCTTGAGACGGGTCGCACCCACCAGATTCGAGTGCATATGACACATGTAAATCACCCGATTTTTGGTGATCCCTACTATGGGGGACGTAATTCAAAAATTATCACCCTGAATATGCGCAATAGACAACTGGCAGCGAGACTACTGGGGATGCTCAATCGTCAAGCATTGCACGCACGCCGACTGATTTTTAGGCATCCCATTTCACATGAGGTCATGGATTTACGGGCTCCCATGCATGATGACTTTGAGCAGGTTTTAAGGGTTCTTAGAGAAGAAAGTCAGTACGCATGAGCTCAGTTTTAACAGGTCAAATCGACCATTTCCTGGCGTGGCTTGAAGTGGAGAAAAGATATTCGCCGGAAACGCTGAGGGGATATCAGATTGACCTCAGTCAATTTTGCCAATTCCTATCGGATTACGACGTTGAATGTCTGAACAGACCAAATCAGATAAACAGGGGAGTTCTTCGAAGTTTTTTGGGCTATTTATCAGGAGAATTGAATCAGCAACCCCGATCAGTTGCCAGGAAGCTTGCCGCTCTCAAATCATTTTTCAAATATATGCATCGTGAAGGTGTTGTGACATTGAACATTGCAGCTTATGTGCACACACCCAAACTTCCAGGAGTCATTCCAAGCTATTTGTCAGAGAATCAAATTGTAGCTGTATTAGACAGGTTGGGCGCATCAGATAGTTGGATGGGAAAACGGGATCTCGCCATTGTTGAATTGTTTTACTCAACAGGAATGCGTATATCCGAATTGGCCGGTCTCAAAGCAGGTGACTTGAATATTCAGAAAAGTACGGTAACTGTACTGGGGAAAGGCTCAAAGCAACGAGTGATCCCTGTGGGTCAATATGCATGGGAGGCTATTGAAAACTATCAATTTGCTACCAAGCACAAATTTGGAGCGAGAGGGAAGGACGAGGCTCTGTTTTTAGGGAAAAATGGAACCCCCCTGGGCAACGATGGAATACGCCTACGAGTAAAAAAAGCCATTCAAGCTATCGCAGAGTTAAAAAAGATGAGCCCCCACGTCCTGCGTCATACTTTTGCCACACATCTCTTAAATGCAGGCGCAGACCTAATGGCTCTAAAAGATTTATTAGGACATGCGAACTTGTCAACGACACAGGTGTATACCCATGTGCAAGTTGACAAAATGAAGAAAGCTTTCAAAATGGCCCATCCAAGGGCCGTGAAAAAATAGTATGTTAACAACACACCATAAAGCAGGAGGAGCCAATGAAGGTAAACATCGTCGCCCGACATTTTGACATTTCTGAGAAAACACGGGACTATATTCAGGCTGAGATAGACCATCGACTGGAACCCGTCTATGATCGAACTGTCAATTGCAAGATGATCGTTGAGAAGGTTAAAAATGATTATATTGCTGAGGTGATTTTGAATGTACCAGGTGAAACCTTAACGGCCAAACAAACCTCAGATGATTTAAGCAAATCTGTGGATTTAGTCGTAAAAAAGATGAGAAAACAACTAACGAAGCACAAAAATAAATGGAAACGTCCCGTCGATCCGCATAAACAGTTTGTAGAATCTATTGATGAAGAGTAAATGAGACTAGAAAGTAATTATTAAAATGAGACCTGAGGAAAAAAGACAAGAAATAATTGTCGGTGTTGTCGTTCTGATAATCCTGGCTGCTACAGTCATGGGAATTATGTGGGGGAATAAAGCGGACATCTTTTCCTCAAGGAGTTATTATACGGTACGGGTCGCTCGAGCCAGTGGACTGGAAGAGGGCGACCCGGTTACCGTATCTGGTGTGCCAAAGGGTGTTGTTGATGACTTTATTGTCAACGAGGACTCTGTAGATATAATTATTGGAGTTGATAAAGATATTACCTTATACAGTGATGCATATGCCATTATTTCGAATCAGGAATTGTTGGGTTCCAAAAAGGTAGAAGTTAGCCCTGGAAAATCTGGCAGGCACCTTGGCGAACATGGCGTATTCAGGGGCACTTTTGCAGGAGGTCTCGAAGATATCTTTGAAACCACTGGCGCGATTTCAACCGATTTTCAAACCTTGTTGCGAAACTTCAACAAAACGGTACTTCTACTAAACAAGTCCATGGAGGAAGATGTACAGGCCAGTCTCCACTCCATCCATGCCACATCAAAATTAATCGATTCTCTCATGGTCGCAGATATCCAACCCGGACTATTCGCGATGAAGAGCGCCCTACAACAGGCGGAAAATATGGTGGATACGAAACGTGGCGATATCGATACCATTATAACCAATTTGAAAACCGTTTCATTCACTTTGAATAAGGTCGTGGATGACAACAAGAGCAAGTTGAACCGTTCCCTTACCAGCCTTGATAAAATTGGGGAGGATTTAAACCGCTTGAGCGTGAGGCTAAAGGACCCCAATTCAAGTCTGGGGAGATTGACAACCTCTGATTCGCTCTATCAAAGGTTGGACAGCATTTCATATAATATCAATGAGATTGTTAAAGAGATTAAAGACAATCCCAAGAAGTATCTGGAACATGTTAACGTCAGCGTGGATATGTTTGGTGGAGGGAAATAATCAATGAGAGCAGTTATCCCAGCAGCAGGCATTGGAAAAAGGCTGCGACCCCATACTTTAAATGTCCCCAAGGTTATGATCAACCTGGCAGGCAAACGCCTGATTGGTCATGTCCTGGATGCTGTTGAGTCCGCGGGAGTCGAGTCAGTCTCAATTATTGTGGGGTATAAGGGTGAGCAGGTGGAGGAGTATGTCAATCGATATTATTCACACCTTCGCCTGGATTTTCCCTACCAGGTCGAGCGAAAAGGTTTGGGGCATGCAGTTTTGGAAGGCCTGGAAGACAAGGAGGAGGGGGTCCTCATTTTGCTCGGGGATACTGTCTTTGATGTAGATTTTAAACAGTTTGTTGCAAATAAATCAAATGCAATCGCTGTGGTAAGAGTAGAGGATCCCAGAAGATTCGGTGTCGCTGAAATAGATGGTGATCATCGCGTCACCAAGTTGGTGGAAAAGCCAGAAAATCCGAAATCTGATCTGGCCCTGGCAGGGATGTACTACATTCAAGACCAACGGGTCCTGAAAGCATCAATTGAAAAACTCATTGCCGATGATTTAAAAACCCGTGGAGAGTATCAATTAACGGATGCTCTACAGTTGATGATTGAAAATGGAGAACCTATCGAGGCAGTGGAAATCAATGGTTGGTATGATTGCGGAACCAAGGAATCTCTGCTAGATTCTCACCGCTTTTTGCTCAAGCATCATTTGTCGACAGAGCATAGTAAGGGATCTATTATTCACCCGCCTGTTTTCATCCATTCAGAGGCCAAGGTGAGTAACTCGGTGATTGGTCCAAATGTAACCATTGATAAAGGTGCAGAGATAGTTGACGCCATTTTGACTGAGACGATTGTAGGAAAAGATGCTCAGATTTGCAACATGATCCTGACCAATTCTCTGATTGGAGATCATGCAGTGGTGGAAAGCCAGAAGAGAGTCGTCAATGTTGGAGACTACTCAGAATTAAAATTGAATTAATTTTTATTATTAAAACCCCGATTGGGTTTAGAATAATTGGTAAAGTCGGAGCATAATATGTCATATTTGTTTTCATCAGAATCGGTAACAGAAGGTCATCCAGATAAAGTAGCGGACCAGATATCAGATGCAATTCTTGATGCCATATTAGAAAAAGACCCTCAAGGTCGAGTAGCCTGTGAGACCTTTGTAACCACGGGCCTGGTCATGGTGGGTGGCGAGATCACGACCTCAGCCTATGTAGATATTCAGCGTATCGCCCGGAAGACCATAAAACGAATTGGATATACTGATTCCATGATGGGTTTTGATTATAAGACCTGCGCAGTTCTGGTAAGTATCGATAAGCAGTCCAGTGATATCTCTCAGGGTGTGGATGATGATGAACATGAGCAGGGTGCTGGTGACCAGGGTATGATGTTTGGCTATGCCACCGATGAAACCGATGCCTTTATGCCCATGCCCATTTACATCGCCCATGAACTGACCAAAAAACTGGCTGAAGTGCGCAAGAACGGAAAGGTACCTTATCTACGTCCCGATGGGAAATCGCAAGTGACTGTACAATACAACTCCGAGACCCATTTACCTGAAGCCATTACAGCAATCGTCATATCCAATCAGCACAAGGACGGTATTGATGTCCAGGGTCAGATGTATAATGACGTTCTGGAGCATGTCATTAAACCTGTCCTGCCCGCGAAACTGGTGGACTATAACACGCTTAAAACTTTTGTGAACCCCACAGGTCGTTTTGTTGTAGGTGGACCCCAGGGAGATGCTGGGTTAACGGGTCGTAAAATTATTGTGGATACTTATGGTGGTTATGCTCCCCATGGTGGGGGCGCTTTCTCTGGTAAAGATCCCAGTAAAGTGGATCGTTCAGCGACTTATATGGCTCGCTATATTGCCAAGAATATCGTGGCTGCCAAAGCTGCCCGACGCTGTACAGTGCAGTTGGCCTATGCTATTGGTGTGGCAGAACCTATCTCCATCCTGGTAGACTCCCATGGAACTTCTGAGAATAGCAATGCTGAACTCGAGGCCATGGTACGAGAAGTCTTCCCACTCAAGCCGGCTGCCATTATCAGTCACCTCAAATTGAAACGACCAATCTATGAAAAAACTGCGTCATATGGCCACTTTGGTCGTGATGAGTTCCCCTGGGAGAAGACAAACCTTGTTTCAGAAGTAACGAAGTATCTAAAAAATAAATGATAATATGACTTACCACCAAGACACCAACCCACGAAGAACCACAAGGACAATTTGTGTTTCTTTGTGTTTTTGAGTCTTTGTGGTTATAAAAATGTAAGTGAGATTAAAAAATAAATGGAAACGATAGATTACAAAATAGCTGACATAAACCTGGCCGCCTTTGGCCGTGATGAGATGTTTCTGGCAGAAAAAGAGATGCCAGGTCTCATGGAGCTAAGAAAACGGTATGGAGATTCAAAACCACTTGAGGGTGCCCGCATTGCTGGTTGTATCCATATGACCATCCAGACTGCCGTCTTGATTGAAACGCTTACTGATTTGGGTGCTGAAGTACGCTGGTCCAGCTGCAATATTTACTCAACCCAGGATCATGCTGCCGCAGCTATCGCCGCTACAGGTGTCCCTGTCTTTGCCTGGAAGGGTGAGACAGAAGAAGAATACTGGTGGTGTATTGATCAGACTCTGGGTTTTGATGGCAAAGGTCCAAACCTGCTACTTGATGATGGTGGCGATCTGACACAGGTTATTCTGGAGCAACATCCTGAATGGCATGCCCAGATCAAGGGTGTCTCTGAAGAAACCACCACAGGGGTTCATCGTCTTTATCAGTTGATGGAAGAGGGGGGATTACCCTTCCCGGCTATCAATGTGAATGACTCGGTGACTAAATCCAAATTTGATAACAAGTACGGTTGTCGTGAATCTCTGGCTGATGGTATCAAACGGGGTACAGATATCATGCTGGCTGGCAAGAAGATCATTGTAGCCGGTTACGGGGATGTAGGCAAGGGCTCAGCCCAGTCTATGGCAGGTTATGGGGCTCAGGTATTCGTCACTGAAATTGATCCCATCTGTGCCTTACAGGCCGCCATGGAAGGCTACGCCGTTGTGACCATGGAAGAAGCTGCAGAATTTGGTGATATCTTTGTTACCACCACTGGCTGTAAAGATGTGATCCGCGGTGAACACATGGAAAAGATGAAGGATAATGCCATCCTGGCCAATATTGGTCATTTTGATCATGAGATTGATGTGGCCTGGCTAGAGAACCATCCCGGTATAACTGAAACCAATATCAAACCCCAGGTTGATCGTTTTGAGTTTCCTGGTGGCAAATCATTGGTCCTGCTTTCCCGAGGACGTCTTGTTAATCTTGGTAATGCAACGGGCCACTCATCCTTTGTCATGTCCACGTCATTTACCAATCAGGTGCTGGCTCAGATGGCACTTTATGAAGGTACCGTTGCAGATGGTGTGCAAGTACTTTCCAAGGAGTTGGATGAAGAAGTGGCCAGACTGCACCTGGCTCATCTTGATGCTAAGCTGACCACACTTTCTGATGATCAGGCTGAGTATCTTGGTCTTAAGAAAGAAGGTCCCTTTAAACCTGAGCATTACAGGTATTAGAGAAAGGTTATTCCTATCAAATTTCGAAAACTTAGAGATCGGTTAGCGGGTATACTCCTGGCTGCATTGTGGGGCTTTCTTGTCATGCAGTGTGATTTTGGACTTCCCACCAAAGTGGTGATGCCAACCTGGCAAATGACACTGACCATTCCTCTGGTTTCTGATATTTATCCCTTTGACGGTTTACTAACATCTGATACCACTGGGACCATTCAGGTATATGGTGATTCTGTAGATACAGATGGTGATGGGATCATGGATATTTTACTGCCCGATACCCTGGCTGATTATCCTGGTGGTTTGTATATCACTCTTGAGAATGACTTACCACCAATAACCCTCCCCGAAGATATGTTTGTCATCCCCGCCCAGGACCCTATGGCTCTGGGTGTTGGACCAATTGATATTGGATCCATACTACCTGCCACTCTAGATGAAGGTATTCATCTGGGGCCTGTTGATACAATTTTTTACATGACCGACATGGGATTTAATTATCCCCCATATACAAATGACACTATTCCCGCATCAACCTGCGATGATCTAAATGCCAGACGTTCAGTGACTGTCAACTTTACTTTTGGCGACGCTGACTCAAACCTGAATGCTACCCAGGATGTCATGTTGCCGGGCTATGTTCACGAAATAGAGGTGAGCGTGGCAAGCAACGCAGATTTGGGCGGTTGCATAGATTGTGGTACCTTCCCCGAAACATTTACCTGTGAAGATATAATCTATGTCCCAGCTGTTCCAACGGGCGCCACAATTGAAATCCCCGACACACCGCTTCCAGGAATCAGAGAGGCTTATGCGCTGTTGCCGGACCCTGCAACACTGCCGGCAGATGTTCCCATTGAAAGTTTTGAATCAGTCAAGATTTCCACCGGTTCGATTGCCTCAACCATCAATAGTCAATTGCCACTGACTTCTTCAAACATTGGATTACTTGTATACACAAAAAGTGCTGATGGTAGTAAGCGGGATACCTTACATAATCACCTCTTTGAGAGTATTTCCGAATATATGCGAGAGGATGAAGATAGTGTAAAAGTCTCTTCGCTTGACGGTGTAGCCCTCTATGATAGTCTCATATTTGAATTTGGCGGAACCATTAATTCAAACGATGGTGATACTCTGGAATTCCCTATGGGCGTGAACCCCTTCTTTCATTACAATTTTTCACTTGATATTGATGGCTTTGAGAGTTTTAACATCAATATGCGTGACACCACCATGTCCATATACCAGGACATGAATACTACTTCGCCTGACGCTGCCTTCAGCGTCCAAATCGTGAAAGCCACATTTAAAGACAATGTGGATGACCCGGACACCAATCGCCTGAGTATTTCACTGGAAAATCAAATGGGTCTGGATATTGATGTTTTGCGGATCAAACTCAGGAACTTTTATGAGCATCAAGACAGTTTGGATGCTGGAAGCTATGAAATTTTAACCTTCTCATTGCCTGATGGAGAAACGGCAGATACTGTGGTAGTGTTGGATGGTCACCTGCTTAGTAACCTTACAGGGGATGATACGCCTCTGGATTCAATACTTATAGAGACAGAGATACAATTTAGCTCTGATGGGGGCCCAACAACCATCCCCTATCCACCACCAGATGAAATGGCCATTGATGTCAATGTTCTGATGACATCGCTACGAATTGAAGACCTGGTGGGACTCTTTGATATTAATTTTGGATTGAGTAATCAAGAACAGCCGCTGAGTCTACCTGGACTCGTTGGTGGCGTCACATTCGGGGAGGCAATTCTTGCCATCACCATGAACAATGAGTTCGGTGTTTCTCCAGGCTTAGGTCTTAAGGTGAAAGGTTTCAGAGATGGTGACAGTGTTGTAGTCGCTCTGGATCCAGACTCAGTAAATTTTCAAGCAGGCTCACCAGAAACACCGGTGTCCACAGAGATTAGAATTAGTCGTGATTATGTTCGGCGAACTGTGGGCGAAGATGAGTCTATTGTCCAGCACTTCCCTGAAGATAATAATATCGTCAACCTCATGGCCATGATGCCCAGTATCGTTTCAGTTGGAGGAGATGCCCAAATTACACCTGATGGATTGACATCCATTACAGCAGGGGCTGAGATTTCAGGAACCTGGCGTTTTGAAATTCCATTTTATCTGAGCATAGCCGGGGGTGGTGTGCAATTCCTGTCGCCAACCTTCACACCCATGGATGCCTTGGATTCAACTACCATAAAGCAGTTGGTAGGTGACAATGGTGTGCCGGATGAGTCAGATATGTTGCTAAGCTCCAACATCAAAACTACTATTTATAGTGATATTGGACTGGAATTTGAAATGCGAATTCTAGTTTCTGATATTCCTTATTTCCCCTTCTATAATTCAGTTGAAAACCAGGTTTTTATAGCAGCGGATCGTGATCTTGATGGGACCATAGACACAGTCGGACTCAATCTGGATACACTGATTATCCATCCGGTGGTAAGAACGCTGGAATTAAAGGTTCCAGCTGCTGTGACCGATCCTATTACGGGGTTGGCCATCCCGGGGCAGGAAGGATTTGGTCGATTCTCAAATTCTTCCGATTTCAACCTGACGGAGGATGATGCAGACTCAACTTACGGAACACTCAAGCATCATAAATACGCCATGCTGGATACTTTTATCATCGGAAGATCAGACAGCGGCTTTACCGACGTAGCAGCAGCAATGGCGATTGCAGGTTTAGAATACCCCACCGTGGCTGACAGTTTGTATAATTTGACATTGAGTGAAGACAATAAACATTTGCTACTCATGCTGGACGCCACGCCTCACGGAGAATTAGGATGGTTGATTGAGGATAAACCCCACTACATAGCCATCAAATTCTTGATTTCAGAAACTCCGAATCCTGCTCTGTTGCCCTTTTCTGCTGGAATCGATGTCACCGCTTATATGGAATTTCTTCTGAATTCAGGACCCATGTTTGGTTCTGGAGGGGAAACATCAGAATGAGAAATTTCTTTAAAATCGTGCTTCTGGCAGGTCTTGGACTGAATCTCGGTTTTGGTCAGGCACATATTGATGCTCGAGGGCTTGGACTTTGTAATGCGTATACGGTGAGCTCGAGGGGAATTTCCTCAATTGGATACAACCCTGCCAATCTGGGATATACAGAAGATCTTACCTTTAGTGCCGATCTTTTGGATTTCAAAATTACAGCCTTCAATAATTTCATGTCACTCGCCCTGTTTAACAAATATTTCTCAGGTGACCGGAATGGAGATCCCTTTGATCTCGAGACGAAGATGCCGGGAAGCGATAAAACACATAAAGAATATCTACTTTCCGAACTCACAAAAGATGGGTTCGCATTTGGTCTGGGTGTGAGTGTTCCCCTTCCCATATTGAATGTATCCATGGGAAATTATGCTTTCACCTCTGGTGTTGAGTATTACATGCAGAATTCGTTACCCCTGGGCCTGTTTGAAATGGTTCTGGAAGGGAATCAGATTGGTCATTCCCTGGATCTATCTGTGAGTCAGGATCTTCTAATGGTGACCAATTTTGGCTTCTCCTTCGCCATACCCTTTGAAAAATATAATGTGGGGGCAACCATAAAATATCTGGCTGGGATTGGCTTTGCCGGCGTGGATTCCTCAGGAGGGGCATTTAGTACCCGGGCAACCGGTCTCCAATCTGATGGTTTTTACCGCTATACCAGGGCAATCGGTGGAAATGGCCTGGGTGTTGACGTGGGATTTAATACGAGAAAAATTAACAACTGGCAGTTTGGCTTAGCAATTAATAATGTGATTGGCTTCATCAATTGGGGTAATGATGATAATTTTATCGCCAAGAATATCGGAATTATTGAGGCTATTGTTCCTATACGTGATCTATTACAGATTTCTTCAGACAGCTCACAATTTTCAGCGAGCACTTTGTATTCATTGGACCTTGAAAGAGTCAATGTGACTGGAGCGCTTGCAAATTCGGACAGTTTGTTCAAGTTTGATGAAAAAGATGTCCCCAGACCAGATAGCATGCGCATGAATTATCCTGCGGTCTTTCGATTAGGCGGTAGCTATCAGTACCAGGAAGACTTTATTATCATGGCTGATCTTTCAGCCGGTTTGGATGATTACTATTTTGCAGATCGATCCTGGAGACTGGCTCTAGCAGCCGAATGGATACGTTTCGGTATGGTTCCCATCAGGTCAGGCATAGCCTTTGGAGGTCCTTATGGCCGGGAAGCATCTGTAGGTGCTGGAGTTCACCTCATCTGGTTTGATGCTGACCTCGCTTTGAAACTCTTGGGGGGTATGTCGTTTGCCAATGCTGAAGGCATTGAGTTTGGGATAAGTTTTCAGTTTAAGAGATAGTTCACTACTTGTCGGCTAAAAGCATCCGCACCATTCACAATGAAGCCTACTTTTTTGCTGTTTGGTAAAACAGCCAGCCCCCTGCAATAAACAGAACAACATTTCCAAACCACACTGCAAAAGCTGGATGCATCGAGCTATTGTAACCGACTTTCTGTCCGCCAATTAGTAGGATATAATATATAAAGAGCGCAATCACACTCTTACCCACCCCCACAGCAAGATTCTCCCTGGTGCCCTGCAAGGCAAAGCTTATACCCAGAAAAATCACAATAAAACCGGTCATGACAAAAGCCAGTTTGAAGTGGAAGTCTACTACCCAGCGATGGGGATTGAGCCCTAGCAGTTTTTTCTTCTCAATAAAGTCCACAAGTTGAAAAACATTCATTTCGTTGGGTCTGATTTGCTCCTTAACAATATCCACGGGAGTGAGCGTAATAGGGAGCTCATCGCTGAGACTCATCTCTGAAAACAATAATTTTCCAGCAGCATCAAAGCGACGATTCAAACCTTCAGCTTTGTTCCAGGCCTGGAGAGAATCAACCCACTGCAGCTTTGCATAATCCCATCGCTCTGTAATCCCAGAGTCCTGATAGGCCAGGATTGAAACATCTGTGCAACTATTGTTCGGGACATCGTAGGATTTGATAACCATGATATTGCCATTTATATCCTGGCGAACCACCTCTTTCATTTTCCGGGGACTTTTCTTCGGTTTTAATATATTGCGGGTGATCTCTTTCTGCTGATGATTGAAGGGCATGACCACAAGATTTTGAAAAATAAACTGGAAAATGGTAAAAAAGAGCCCCAGAAGCAGCAGGGGGCGTGCAATCCTGAGCATGCTAATTCCAGAAGCACGCATGGCGGCAATTTCATAGTTCTTATTGAGGGTCCCCAGAGAGAAGACTGTGGCCAGGAGCATACTCATGGGCAGAGCCATATCAATGAAGTAAGGCAGGCTATAGCCGTAATAGACAAGCATCAGATTGGCGCCAGCACCGGCATCAACAAAGTTGTCAATCTTTTCCACAAAATCAGCAATGGTGAAAATACCCACCAGACCAACAAGAACGGTCCACATGGTAGAAAAAAAAGCTCGGATCAGATATCGATCTATGAGAGAAACTAAGCCCAAAAGTGACCGCTAATTAGCGCTCCTGAACAAATATGGTTTCAATACGTGTTGCAGTTGAAGATGAAATCACATAACGGTGTGTTTCCGTAAGGAACTGCTCATTCTTTTGGGGGATATGCCCGAGGCTCCCGATGAGGAATCCAGCCAGCGTTTCGTACTCACCTGGGGGAATACCAAAATCATGGTGTTCGTTAAGAAAGTCTATTTCTACATTTCCTTTGATGAGCAGCCCCTTATCAAGCTGTTGAACAGCTGCATCTTCCACATCAAAGGCGTCTGTAAATTCACCAAATAGCTCTTCAGACAAATCTTCCATGGTCACTAAGCCGGCTGTCCCGCCATATTCATCTATGACAATCGCTATGGATATACTTTTTGTCTGCATTTCTCCCAGTAATTCATCAGCCGCTTTGGTTTCAGGGACAAAGTAGGCCTCCCTCATGACATCGCGAAGCTCTGTGGCACCTTTGAAAATGTCATGGAGGAAAACAATGCCCTTGATATCATCAGCAGTTTCTTCATAGACCGGGAGTTTAGAAAATCCTGACTCCATAAACGCTGCTTCAACATCAGCCATATTGCTATCAATGGAAATAGAAGTCATATCCGGACGAGGCGTCATCACCTCACTGATTGAGGTGTTTTTAAAGGTAAATATACGCGCAATGGTTTGACGCTCATGCACATCCACACCACTTTCTTCCCTGGGATCATTGAACAAGAGATGGAGCTCCTCAGAATCAAGGTTGGTCTGACTTTCAACGTCATCACTTCTCAGGATTTTTTTCCGATAAAGCGTTAGCAGGAAGGTCAGGGGGTAGAGCACGATCTCAAAAATTTTGACAAAACGTCCAAAAAATAACATGGAGGCATTGGGAAATTCACGAAAAAGAGTTTTGGGTATGATTTCACCAAATATGAGTACGCTCACAGAAATGATAAGCAAAATGAGCCACTCGTTGGGGATGACTCTTATGAACATTACCGTTGCGAAGGAAGTGGTGAGGATATTGGCTATGTTATTCCCCACCAATGTAGCCGTGAGGAATTGTTCGGGGTTTTGGCTGGCATTCAAGGCAGATTTAGCACCGCGCACCTTTTGCCTTTGCCATACCTCAAGCTGAAGTCGGTTTGACGAGAGCAATGCAATTTCTGCTCCGGCAAAAATAAAGCTTAGGATCAGACCGATGACAGCGAGAATTATCTCGATCATTGAGGGGATCTATTGGTTGGAGTGTTGTTACTCATTTTCACGTTCAACATACAAATAATATAATTCGATTCAAGCTTGAACCATAGGTTGCTCTCAGGCTTTACTGAAAAGTTCAAGCCGTTGGATATCTCAAGATAAAGAAAATATAGCTCTCATTGCTTAAGCCACTATTTGGTCGAAACCGAGAATTCAAGTGTCATCACGCCCCAACCCGATTATCCTATAAGCCATGACATTCTCTAGCAGATATTCCACTTGTGAATCTCAACTATCTCAATCCTGGAGGGAGCTCAGCAACTCTGAGCACAAAAAAATGTTTCTCCTGGGAATCCTTGTGGCAGCTACGACGCTAAATGATCAGGCCATGCTAAATATCTGGCTACCTGAATGTTCCAATATTCTGGATGAGGAGGCTATCGAAGAAGCCATCCTGCAGACACTGCTCTTTGCTGGATTTCCAAAAACGATTGAGGCTCTCAAACAATTGAGAAATCACTTCCCCGTTAGACATGGTCCCAAGCATGTGAGCGACCACCAACATGCCGGAGACAAGACCAGTAAAATCATTTACGGAAAATATCATTCCAAATTGAAACAGGTCATGGATGAGTTACACCCTGATTTAACGAGATGGATGATCGAGGATGGCTATGGGCGAGTTCTATCTCGATCTGGACTTAGCCTTAAGGAGCGGGAAATCTCAGTTCTCGCTTCATTGATGACATCAGGAATGATCAATCAGTTTCGAGCTCATATTCGGGGTGCTTTATATGCAGGCGTGTCACAGGTTGATATCATTTGGTTTACAAACACCTTTGCTTGTATAATTGCCGCCGACTTGAGATCTGACTTCGATGAGGTAACCCAGGAGATGTTAAAGTCGTGATTGAGTGTCAGCGCAGCAAAAGGCACAGTTATTCTGAAAAATATTATTTGGTGGGAGCAATAAGAAAATGACCTCGAAATTAGGCAAACTTTTAACAGAACAACGCAATCCAGAGAGTATGAAGCTGGATTCGTCGTCGATTCGTGAAATCCTTGAAATTATAAATCGGGAAGACCAAATTATTGCTGGCAAAGTCGCTGAGCAAATGGATGATATCACACAGGCAACGGAATTGGTAGATAACGCTTTCCAGAAAAATGGACGCTTAATCTATGTGGGAGCAGGGACTTCAGGAAGACTGGGCGTTTTGGATGCTTCTGAAATTCCACCTACCTTTAACGCCAGCCCGGAAAGAGTTCAAGGGTTTATCGCTGGAGGTGATATAGCCTTGCGAACTGCAGTTGAAGGTGCTGAAGACTTCCCTGGGGATGGTCGTAAACTCATTGATGAAATTGCAGTAACAGAAAATGATGTCGTTATGGGTATAGCCACAAGTGGTGTTACCCCATACGTACTGGGCGCTCTGGAGCGTGGAAAAGAATTGGGAGCGGCAACGGTGTTTTTCACTTGTGCAGACAGAAATCACATCGATATAGATGTTGATGTTCTCATCTCTGTACCAGTGGGACCAGAAGTGATTACGGGTTCTACTCGAATGAAATCCGGAACGGCAACAAAAATGGTTCTCAATATGATTACCACCACCGCCATGGTTAAACGTGGTAAGGTTTATGAAAATCTCATGGTTGACTTGAAGGCAACAAATATCAAACTGGAAGATAGAGCCCGTCGTATTGTTTCTACCATCACCTCCTGCAGTTACGAAGAAGCAAGTGATCTGCTGGTTAAATCTGATAACTATGTCAAGGTGGCTTTGGTAATGCAGAAAAGCCATGCTTCAGCAGAGGAAAGTCGACTATATTTGGATCGTTTTGATGGGAACGTTCGCCTGGCAGTAGATGAACTTGAAAAAAACACAGACCCCGAATAAATAACGGTCTTAGGAGAATACAGATATGAATGTAAATGATTTTATTTTTAGAGAATATGATATCCGCGGGGAAGTAGCAGTAGATTTTCCAGAAGAAGTCGTTGTTGCCCTGGGGCGCGCTTTTGCATCAATCGTCAAGCGTCGGGGTGGAAAGAAAATCACGCTCTCTGGAGATGTGAGACTCACAACCCCCCAACTTAAAGAATATTTTAAAGCAGGCGCACTCTCTACGGGGATTGATGTCATGGACATAGGCATTCTACCCACACCAGGCAACTATTTTAGTGTGTTTCATTTTGAAGATGTGGATGGTGCGTGTCAGATAACAGGCTCCCATAACCCACCACAGTTTAATGGTTTTAAATTGACCTTTAATCAGCTCGCCTTTTTTGGTCAGGATATTCAGGATATGCTTACTCTGATTAAAAATGATGATTTTGAAGCAGGCAAGGGTAGTGCTTCAGAATATGATCTTTTGCCAGAGTATATGGATACAGTGGTCAAGGGTATTGATCTCAAGCGACCCATGCGCATTGTGGTTGATGCTGGCAACGCAGCTGGTGCGCTCTGTGCCCCTGAGGTATATGAAAGAATGGGTTGTGAAGTAACAGCTCTCTATTGCGATGTAGATGGTACCTTCCCGAATCACCATCCTGATCCAACTGTCGCTGCCAATCTTAAGGATATACAGGATGAGATGAAAAAGGGTGGCTATGATGTTGGTATTGCCTTCGATGGAGATGCTGACCGTCTAGGTGTGATTGACGAAAAAGGGCAGGTTGTCTGGGCAGATTACCAGATGATTCTTTTTGCTCAAGACATCATTAAATCCAAAGATGATAAAATAATATTCGATGTGAAATGCTCACAGGCACTTGAGGAAAAAATTCTGGAGTTTGGTGGAACACCCGTTATGTATAAGACAGGACATTCCCATATTAAAACCCATATGAAAAAGCTGAACTCTCCATTCTCCGGAGAGATGAGTGGTCACCTCTTCTTTGCAGATAGATACTTTGGTTTTGACGATGCCATCTACAATGGTGGTCGTATGCTGGAACTTCTTTCCAAGAGCAATCGTCCCCTTTCTGAAATGGTGGATGAGCTTCCCAAATACTTTTCAACACCCGAGATCAGATTGACCTGTAATTCAGACTCAGAGAAATTTGAAATTGCAGAGAACGCAGCCAAATATTTCAAAGAAAATTATGATTGCATTGATGTGGATGGTGTACGAATTCGGTTTGGAGATGGATGGGGTCTGGTGCGAGCATCAAATACACAACCTGTCCTGGTCGTAAGATTCGAAGCCAAAACACAAGAACGCATGGAAGAGATTCAAACCCTGGTTATGAACAAAATCGCGGAGTTTGGCGAGGTTCGCCTTGACGAGGGACATTGAGCAACGCAAGCGGGATCATCTGAATCTTGCTCAGGAAAAAGCGCTAAACTTTACAACTTCTGCCGGGTTTGATCGCTGGAGATTCATCCACAATGCACTCCCTGAGATTAATCTTAATGAGATTGATATTCGTACAGAATTTTTAGGGAAGGAACTCCAGTTTCCTCTCCTGATCAGCTCAATGAGTGGAGGCGTTGAGGAGAGTTTCAAGCTCAATGCAAATCTGGCAACAGCGGCTGAGTCAGTGGGCTGTGCCCTTGGCCTGGGAAGTATCCGTGCTGCCCTGGAAAATGAAAAAGTACGAGACAGTTTTTTAGTCGCCAGAGAAAAAGCACCTGGGGCAGTCATCCTGGCCAATCTTGGAATTGCCCAGATCATGGGTCCGCAAACAATTGACAGGGTAGCAACCTTTTGCAGCGATCTGGAGGCAAATGCGCTAATCATTCATTTAAATCCAATGCAGGAGGCATTTCAGCCTGAAGGCGATACCCACTTCAAGGGTGCCTTGAATGCTATCAAGACCTGGGTGCATGAATTTCCACTACCCATCATCGTCAAAGAGGTTGGACAGGGTCTTTCCATCGAAGTAATCGCCAAGCTTAAGGGTGTTGGCGTTGAAATAATTGATATTGCCGGTGCAGGTGGGAGTAACTGGATATCCATTGAACGCGAACGACTATCCGATGATCAGCGTGTATTGAAACAAGCTGCTCATGAATTTGCCAACTGGGGTGAGCCAACAGCTGAAATCCTGGAAAACCTGGAAACGGATCAGTTTGTTATCGCCAGTGGTGGTCTAAAACAACCCCTTGATCTGGCTAAGGCGATTGCCCTCGGTGCAAATATGGGTGGCATTGCTGGTGCATTGCTAAAACATGCCATGTCTTCAGATGGAAGTAGAATCATTGAACATTTACTGGTCTGGAAGAAAACACTGGAAATGACCATGTTTGGTGTTGGGGCACTTACGATTAATGAATTAATTGGGAATCGCCGGTTATTGCATAAAATTGGCTGATCTTACTCACAAAAGTAATTATCGAGAAAGAAACAATGGACATTGAGGTAAACAATAGAATCGAGACATGGCGCTCAGCCATTTCTAAACATTTGCAGAATCCATGCTTTGATACTGAGCCTGTTTATCTCTCAGAACCCATGAAATACGCCCTCAAAGCTGAAGGCAAGATGCTGCGACCAGCACTTTGCCTGGCGGCGGCCGAAGCCGTCGGGGGTGACTGGCACGATGCAGTTAGCGTCGCTGCTGCACTTGAAATTTTTCATACATTCACCCTGGTTCATGATGATATCATGGATGGTGACGAACTGCGAAGAGGTCGCCCAACCCTCCACAAGGCCTTCGGTGACAATCGGGCTCTATTGAGCGGTGACACTTTGCTTATCTATGTCTATCAACAACTCTCAGATGTTGAGGAATCAAAATTCCCCAGCGTCTTTCGTGCCTTTAATGATGGGGCTATGGATGTGTGCAAGGGCCAGGGTTGGGATATGGAGTTTGAGGGGAGTATTCATGTCGAGCCTCAACAGTATGAGATGATGATTGATCTCAAAACCGGAGCGCTAATCAGACTTGCCTGCCATCTCGGTGGGATCATGGGTGGTGGAAACGATGCTTCCATTGAAGCCCTTTCACGATTTGGAATCCTCCTGGGAAGAGCTTTTCAAATGCAGGATGATCTTCTGGAAGTAACGTCATCATCAGCTACCATGGGCAAAAGTTTGGGTAGCGATGTCCTGAACGAGAAAAAAACCTGGATCTGGATCGACTTGAAAAGCAGACTCACAGAAGATGAGCTGAAGGAATGGAAAATTATTCAAAACGGTGGTGAGTTGGCTGAACATCATCGAGATCAGGTAAAACAATGGATGATAGATCATGGTACCATTGAACGGGCTCAGGATTTAATCACATCCTGGATATCAGAGGCAGATGCTCTGTTAAGTTCATCTCTCTTTAAAAACACCAATATGCTCAAAGCCTTGTCTGACATGATTCTAAATCGAAAAAAATGATTTTGTCAATCACCTAGTCCCCACATTTTCCCCATAAGTGTTAAAGATCACAAGTTGACGACGAAGGTCATTTTATTACCGTCAGTGTTTGACATTTGACTGTGTTTGGCGCTAAGTTTATCCCGGTACTAAAATGATTGAAGTAATTGTCAAGAATATCCTCTTCTTTGCCCAGGCAGCTGCCCCGGGTTATACCCTGTTTCTTCAAACGAGGGATGATGACGAACGTAGTCTGCCTATTGTGGTGGGACAGTTTGAAGCCCAGGCCATCGCCCTGGCCCTGGAGCAGATTAATTTGGATCGCCCCATGACACATGATCTATTATCCCAGGTGATCACCCATATGACTGACGGATTGGACAGTGTCGTTATTCAGAAGTTGAAAGAGGGGACATTCTATGCCGAATTGAATGTAAGGAGTGAAAAGGGTATCGAGAAAATTGATGCCCGGCCCAGTGATGCCATCGCCCTGGCTTTGAGAGCCAGAGTTCCTATCAGGGTTTCGAGGGAGGTCTTTGACGAGGCATCTATCCCCATGCCCATTACCATGGAGCAGACCGAAAAATCAGAGCCCAGTCTGGCCGAAAATGTGAGTGAAATAATGCATGGGGCTGAATTACGATTTGATCTGGAGCATGATCTTAAAGAGGCAATCTCCAATGAAGATTACGAAATGGCAGCTTTAATTAGAGATAGATTAAACGCATTATCCGTTTCTGAATTACGCAGTTAAGCCTAATCTATATCTGAAAGTTCCGACTCAATTTTTTTAAGGGTTTCTTCTGACAACTGATTCTTCAGATCTGGTCCCTGCTTTTTAGCCTGTAGCTTTTTCAGCGCATATCCAAGTATTGTCAATCCAACAAGACTAAAAATAACCACCATCCAATAAGAGACTTTTCCTACCGTCTCACTGGCTTTGGGTGCAGCCAGGATTCGATTGCCATATGGTTGTTTGGTCCGGGGGTCAATAGAATTTCTAAAATGGTCCAGGACATCATCAGTGCTTTTGCCCTCAATAAGCAATCGCCGAATGGTTACTTTTGCATCTTCGGTCATTTGATTTTTACCATGCATATACACAGGACCACCAAAGCAACAGGTAGCCATGAGGTTTTTCTCCAGGTAAATCGCCTGCTCATTTTGCTTGTCAGTTAGTTTCTGATTGTAGAATTCATAATCTTGAGCACTCAACATGCTCACCAGGACCATCAATAGGATAATTGTCTTCATTTTCATGTGGAGAATCTAGACGAGAAAACAGGGTTCTCAATGGAAATTCATTGTGGTGGGAGCGATTACATCGCATTTTGCCTAGCTATTGCTTTTAACGGAAAATAAGGAAATGTCATGTCACTCATCATTGTTGGATCATTAGCACTGGATACTATTGAAGCGCCTGCTGGTTCAGTTTCTGAAGTTCCCGGTGGATCCAGTAGCTATTGCTCCATTGCTGCAAGTTATTTTACCCATCCAAACATTGTCGGTGTTGTAGGAACTGATTTTCCAGAATCGGTCCTTACGCTTTTTAAAGATCATCATGTAAATCTAGAGGGCTTGGTTATAGAAGAAGGCAAGACCTTTCGCTGGGGGGGGCGCTACGCTGAAAATTTTGACGACAGAACCACTCTTTTCACTGAGCTGAATGTATTTGAATCCTTTAACCCGACACTGCCCGATACATATAAAAATGCAGCACATGTTTTATTGGCGAACATCCATCCAGGTTTGCAGCACCATGTACTAGATCAGTTGGAGGCTGAATCATTCGTTGTTCTTGATACAATGAATTTGTGGATAGATACTGCTCTGGATGAGTTGCTAACCCTCATAAATAGGGTTGATATGTTGGTGATCAATGATGAAGAGGCCTACATGCTCACCCAGGAGCGTCATTATGGCAGGGCAGCCAGAAAACTTCAAGCCATGGGTCCAGATTGGGTGGTGATTAAAAAAGGTCAGCATGGTGCACTACTCTTTCATGGGGAACAGGTGTTTAGTGTCCCGGGGCTTATTCTAGATGAAGTGAAGGACCCAACTGGTGCTGGTGATACCTTTGTTGGTGCCCTCATTGGTTATCTCGATCAATCAATGGATCATTCTTTTGACAACATGAAATTAGCTGTAGTTTTTGGGTCCGTATTTGCCTCTTTCTGTGTGGAGGATTTTTCAGTTGATGGGATCACCTATCTGGATGAATCTGATCTGGAAGACCGTTATGATAAATTTGTAATAATGAGTCAATTCTAGGAGATATGGATGAACTCTGAACATACTATAAAAGGACTCAATCGATTTTTAATCTTCAGCATGATGATGGTCAGTCTTACGGTGTATATCGGTTGTGAGAATGATGATGATGAGTTGACATGTAACCCAGTTGGTGAAGCAGGTGAATTAGTTGAGGCCACCTTTCAAATGACGCTCACTCCAGCCCAGGTTGAGCCATATCTAAGCCTGTTTGGAGCTCCCATTGGTTACACATTGACCCATAGTACTGATGCTTATAAGATTCATTATAAAACCAGAGATAAGCATGGTGACCTCACACTGGCCTCTGGTGTCATGTTTCTACCCCAGGGTGTTGAAACCATGGATCTGGTGAGTGTACAGCACGGGACTGCCCTAAAACGAGAAAATACAGGGTCAGTGAATCCCCTCTATGCCATGGATGGTATCATGTTCTCCATGAGTGGATTTATGGCAGTCGCTCCTGATTATATTGGTCTAGGTATTTCGGAAGATATCCATCCCTATGTCCATGCTGAACTCACAGCAAATGCCGTGGTTGACATGCTGCGGGCTGCCAGAATCTATGCCTGCGAGAATGATATTGTTATAAGTGATAATCTATTTCTAGCTGGCTATTCAGAAGGTGGATACGCCACCATGGCCACCCATAAATTTATTGAAGCAGATTATTCAGATGAATTTCAAGTGACTGCAGTTGCCCCCATGTCTGGTCCCTATGACCTCATCGGATCAACGCGGCACCTCCTGAGCAGAGATACTTATGACATTCCAGCCTTTCTGGCCTATGTGGTGGTGGCATATGATGATATCTATGGATGGAATCGTCTTACGGATATTTTTAATGAGCCCTATGCAACTATGATTCCAGGTCTATATGATGGTTCCCAGGAGTTGGGTGATGTGAACGATCAATTGCCAACCGATATTAATGCGCTTTTCAGAACAGATTTTACCGAGGCCTTTTTAGCAGGTCAAGAATTAGCTATCCAGCAAGCCCTGGAAGAAAATACACTTTTGGATTGGGGTCCCATTGCACCTGTCAGGTTATATCATGGAACTGCTGACAGCTCCGTTTCCATTGCAAACACCTTAAGTGCCTATGCATCTTTGCAGGCAAATGGGGGAACGAGTGTAGAATTGGTTCGCCTGCTTGGGGCAGATCATGTCGGTGGATTTATTCCCTCAATGATCCTGGCAGAAACGTGGTTTGACAGCATCAGAACAGCGGGTCAGTAACTTATAATTTTGCCAGAACCCCAGCATTTATTTCAGAAACTTTTTCTTTTCCATAGAGTGCCTCCACAAGCTTAAAGGAAAACTCCATGGCGCTGCCAGCAGCCTGTCCTGTGATCAGGAGATCAGCGGTCTCTACTCGCGCTCCTGTGTGAACAGCCGTTGTCATGCGTTCAGCCCAGGCTGGGTGAGAGGTGATTTTCTTACCCTTGGTGAGGCCGGCTTCTTGTAGAACTGCCGGGGCGGCACAAATGGCAGCAGAGGTCTTGTTCGCCGAGGCTTGATCCTTCAGGAGTTTGATAATTCTAGCATCACCCATAAGATTTGGAGCTCCGGGGACACCTCCAGGGAGTACAACCATATCAAAGTTTTCGTTGAGAACTTCATCGAGAACCGTATCGGCAACAACTTTTAGACCATGGGAACCTTGAACATTTCGCTTTACCAGGGCGGCAATGATTACCTCCGCTCCCGCTCGACGTAGAATGTCAATAATAGTGATGGCTTCAATTTCTTCAAATCCTTCGGCCAGGGGCACCAAAATCTTTTTCATCACAAACCTCCTATAGACCAGGCGTTCTGAATGTTTCTAGAATGCGGGGCTTCATATATTTTGAAGTTTTCACCAATTTCCCATCCTTGTTGTACACGTGAACCAACTTGGGTTGATGTTTATCGTTGTACTCATAAACAGTCTTTTTGATCAAGTCAAGATTTCGATCTTTTTCCACTTCAGTGAGAAGCTGACCATACTCATCGTACTTACGAGAAATAAATATGCCACGATCTTCATCCAAAATTTCTTCGTCCTCTCGATAACTTTTCACAGGGTGATAAGCATATCGGTAAAAAGCGATGAGCGAATTATCAGGGAGGTAGTGATCCTCATTTACAATCTGAATCTCATCGTTATAAATGGTTAGCCAGTAATCCCGCAATTCGCCGCTAGGAAGAAAGAAGTTCCGTCGAGATTTGTCAAGCCGATGTTTATAGTCGTAATGGTATTCAGTTGAACTCTCAATCTTACGACCCAAACCCCAGGTTTCTTCCAGATATGGCTTTTGATTGGCATCGTAATAAATAGATAGTTTTTTTTCCAGAGTATGAGACCGGGTAAACCACTTTTCTTCCCGTTTGGTTACTCGTCCTCTTGCGTAATGCCATTCTTTTGATATGCGTGGTGGACCATTGTCAAAAAATTCTGTTTGATGATGTCTCATCAGTTGCCCTTTTCGGGTATAGGTATAGTTGCTTTTTTTAACCAGGTTTTTTCCCGATGAAAAATATTTTGCTGATGTGATCTGCCCCTTGTCATTGCGTTTCACCTCGAAGTAATCACCCCGTACTGAAGAGCGCTGCTTGACATGATTCAGAAACTTACGGCTGTGGAGATCACCCTCCTCGTAGTAAGAAATTTTGCCGCCGCTACATCCGCTAATGAGCAGGGCCAGGGCGATTAAGCTGGAAAATCTAGTGATCACTTGGTGAACAGATAGAAATAAATGGCTGAACGACGGGCATCAACAAGTTCAACTTTTTCTGAGCGAACGATCTCATCAGCAATATCATACAACTCGTAGCGAGCCTCTTTACTTAAATCCTGATAGAATGCCAGCACCTGTTTATCGCTTAGCTTATCGATGGTAAGAAGCCGAGCCTGATCCAGAGATTTGCCCTGGCGAATCAGTTTTACAGCTGATAAATCTATTGAGCGAGCACTGACTAGCTGTGGGGTTGCTGTTGAGTCGAGGGTCCCTTCCTGACTTGCTGCTTTCTGGGTAACCTTGGGCTGCTGCATCCGCTTGGCCAAGGCGTATCGCTTTCCTGGGTCTTCCAGTTGTTTGCTGATTTTAATAATGTCCAGGGTGATTTGATCAATTCTGGCTCGGGATTCTGCCTGTTTTCTCTTCAATCGAACCAGTCTAAGACTATCGCGTTTGTCAAAGTCACCATTGGGTGCTTTAAGCTCAGCCTCCAGACTGTAAGATCTGGCTTGCTCTGCTTTGAATTTTGTCACCATCTCGCTGAGTTTATCTATCTCACGATGGAGGGCGCTTACGTCAGATTCTTTGGCCTGTGACTGTGCAAATGTTGGTGAAAGAATGATAACAATAAGTATAACTGATCTGATGATATTGATTTTATTCATATTTAACATAACCCGACTCTCCTCAATGCAATGCCTTTAAACTAACCCAACAGTTAAAACTGAGAAAGTATGAAATGTCTCTGAATCCATGAGTTATCTCGTTAAATCTGGACTAGAGAAGTTGTTTCTCGAACCAGTATTTTTTCTCGCCACCTTCCAGTGCTGTCTTCACCTTGACATAATTATTCTTTTTGCCAAGCTGAATCATTGCTGGAAATCGATCGAAAGTGGTAAAATAAATGGTAGCAATCCCCACATTTTTAACATGATGCTCCTGAAAATCAAGCAGAGCCTGGGCTATACCCTGTCGCCGATAGTTAGAATCTACTCCACCCAACCAGGAAAAGAACATTTGGACCCCTTCTATCACATATCCCAGTTTAAAACCAATTGGACTTTCACCATCATAGGCAATTAAAAGGAGCGGGTGCTGTTGCTGAATCTTCTCCAATCGGGATGCAGTAACTCTGGCATTTCCAAATATCATCATTTCAAGTGAGTTGATGATATTGAGCTCAACCGCCGCAGAACGTATTTCGATTTGAGGTGAAATTTAGATACCCTCCATTAATAATTGCTACTATGAAAAAAGACTTACCCTATCCAGATTTCCATCTAAATTTAGACTTTAGTTATGAGTAAACAAAAGCCAAGAATACCGCAACGAACGGAATGTCTAAACTGTGGCTCACCCCTCAGCGCACAATTTTGTCCGGAGTGCGGACAGAAAAACAAGGATTACAGCCTCACATTTAAGGATTTTTTCTCAGATTTCTTAGAAGAACTGCTTGATGTTGATTCTCGTGTATTGAGATCTCTAAGACTTCTTTTTACCAAACCAGGCTTCTTGACCTCTGAGTATGTGAGGGGTCGCAGAGTCAGATACATACCTCCCGTTCGAATATATCTGGTCGCCAGCGTCCTTTTTTTTCTATCACTCACGCTTAAAACCCTCCTCCCAAGCGTTCAGAATAATGAATTCTTTAAGGAAATTACTGAAACAGGTAACCTTGATAATGCTTTGGAGAATGCACTGGAAGCCAAGCAGACTGCATCGAGCAATGATGTGTTGAGTTATGAGGGGTCTGGGCTGGTACCCGTAGATCCTGATAGTTCCCAATCAGGGATGCAATTGTCCTTAGGAGGGGGGCAATATGATGTCAATCAAGGTGATTTTCTGTCCAATTTTAGTGATAATTTCGCAAAAATGATGTTCCTTTTGCTTCCCGTGGCAGCGCTTCAACTAAAGGCACTCTACTGGCGCAGAAAAAAACTCTACATTGAGCATCTCGTTTTCAGCATTCACGTCCATGCCTTTATTTTCAGTCTCCTTATTTTGACCATCATTTTGGACTTTAAATTGACCATGTGGCTTGTAATAATTTCAAGTTTGATATATTTATTTATCGCCATGAGACAATTTTATGGGCAATCCTATTCCAAAACTGCAACAAAAATGGTGCTGTTGCTCCTTAGCTATGGAGTAACTACCATATTGGTTATGACACTTACACTGGTTGCTACAGCGGTCGGTCTTGTCATGGGCAATTCTTGATGTATCATGTTTGAATTCTTAACTCAGACTTTTAATGCTTCCCTTATTGCAGTTACTCAATTGTTTCTGTCATCAGTGGTGACCTCAAATCCCTGGTTTGAGGGACTTGACCTTCAATACTCCGGCGTAAAACATGAGATTGTCTGCAGCACCAAACTGGCTGATTCATTCACTGAAACCCTGGATGACGTGTTACTCTCTGGTGAGAATATTACCCTTCATTTTCGCTTCGAACTCTTCGCACGCGGGGAAGCGACACCGCTCCAGATGAAAGAAGTCGTGAATGGTTTTCGTTTTGATGAGGAGACGGAGACCTATTATCTATTTAATTCACAGAATGGCGAGTTGGAACGTTTCTTTACAATTGAGGCCGCAAAGGACACCTATATTTCTGTGAGCAATCTTGTTATTGTGAATACCAAGGGTCTGTCAGGCGAGGAAGATTATTTTGTGCAGGTGACTGCTTTTCTTGATCCAATTAAACTGGATGATATGAGCGAGTCAGTAAATCTCATGTTACGCTGGGCCAGTGTGAAACCCACCATTGTATCAGATAAATTCCGCATTCAAGCAAAGGCCAGTTAGTTAACGGCTAAGGGATCTCAACCAGATACAGCTTCGAGTCCATGCGAGCTGATATATCGAATTCACTCAAATTTGCTGGAGTGATAAAGGTATGACCCCGTTTCAACACACAGGTGCAGGAATTATCCTTCCCACCCCAGTGTAAACTGATCTCTCCTTCCAAAAGCAAAAACATAGTCAGACTTCTTCGGGATGCGAATGATTCAGATTTTCCCTCTGGCAATTCAAGTGATTTGATTCTGAACTCCGACACCGGAGTGGCATACTCACTCTGATACCCCTGCCTGGTTTGAGAAACCCGAAAATCGGATTCCGTATCATAGACGAGTATGTTCTGAAGCGCCTCAGCATCGCAAAATTTGTTAGTTAATCCCACTCGAACGACATTATCAGAGTTTGCCATGCACTCAATGATATTGCCCTTTAGGTAGGCATGGGGGACACCAGGAGATAAAAATACTGCTTCACCCGGTTCCAGGTGAACTCTATTCAACAAGAACAGAAAAATGAGCCCAATATCCTCCGGCCCCCACTTCTCATATTGCTCCAGGTAAAGGATCTCTGATTCATCAGGGTTATCTTTTTGACTGAGACATTGATAAATCTGGTGTGTGGTATCAGCAAAATATTTTGAATCCTTCTCTCTAATATGAAACAGGGCTTGAACACCACTTTTAAGGGTATCAATGGGGCTGGAATCTCTGCTTAACAAGGATTTGAGCTCAGGCCGAGTTTCCATAAGCGTAGAAAATTCCTGGTCTGAGATAAACCCAACCAGTGCATCTAAATGATCGATGGCAACAGCAATCTCGGGCTTGTGATTATCATCAGGATAGTGTTCAGCATCCACTCGATGGAGATTTTCAGCTTGTAATTTGTTTGGATGGGCTTGAATACTGAGAGCTTCACCAGCGGACAGCACCTTAAAGAGATAGGGAAGTGCCATATGCCTCTTATCTGTTCCCAGCCGTTTCTGTGGGTCATCTAAAATCCAATTGGAGAGACTGAGAGGACCTTCTTCCAGATTGATTATCGATGAAGGTGCCTTTGGGTGAACCCCCATCCATAATTCAGCATATGCTTGTCCAGGTTCTGGATCGAGCCCCAGGAGTTTTGGGATGAAGGCGTCCTGGTCTTTTGTGCCCCAGGGATAGTTCTGAATGGCATTTTTAAGGCGATAGGGTCTTGCATTTTTACAGTCGGAATTATTGGCAGTTGACATGATCAAAACTATTCACCAGTCACACACTCCACAATGACAATTAATACCAACGGTGAAATGGGGAGTCCTGCACATTATGTATCCGATATTTCACAAATCACTATAAATTTAATATAAAATTAAATAAATCATAAATAATGCTTGCATAAACGATTAGGATTATTATTTTTGGTCAAATCAAATTCACAATTGAGTACAATAAATAGAACCCTGTTATGAACACAAAACATGGTAAAACTTTATGATTCATGCACAAAAATCCAGAGCCCGTTTATTTCTCACTTACTTAAAGGACAAAACAGAACTCTTCCTTTACGTGAAACCACACGGAACCTCCCCCAGTGAGATGACATATAGGCGGGCACCTGGAGATGCTGCCATGAATGAACGAATCAAGGCCATATTGGATCATGCCGGGGTGCTTAATTCTGACACAGAAATCTGGATATTGCTTTATCCCCCGGAAATTTATACGACCACATTGTATATCCCTACCCATGCGACACAGCCCGAATTGAAAGCTCTGATTCACGAGCAACTATTCTCCACCTTGTCATACCCCATCAATTATGATTGGGAAAACTATTCGCTTTCATCCCATGAAAATGGTCATAATGAAAATATGGTAACCGTGACAATTCTTGGTAGGGATGTACTTCCCAGAATTAAAGAATTACTTACATATAATTTTGACCGAGTGACATTTATTGGTGATGGTCTGCAGTTTTTGAATATTGAAAGCACTTTTTTTCAATTACTGCGTGGGCAAACATATGAGATGATACTCCCCTATGATGAGATGTTTTACACCGCAGCCTTTAGGTCAGGTTTTCATATCGAAAGTTCGGTCCTGACCCACGCCTGCTCATCATCTTTTGGGGATTATAATTTAAGTCATCAACAGGTCTATCTGGATATCCGCCAGAAGAAAAATTTACTTCATCAGCCAAAAATTCAGCCAGTAGTCGCGCACTCGGAATGGCAAAATGCACGTCTCACCCCAGCTGCTTTTCCCACCTGGTTTATTGCCAGAAATAGTATGCGTCAACATGAAAAAGTGAATTTTGTGAAGCAGAATGCAGATGCTGAGGCTAGGCCAAAAAGGAAACACCAAGCTAAAAAGTTTGAGGCCATCCATCTTTTGGACTGAAGAAAGCTAAGAACGACGTCCTGCAATGAGATCTTTCAGAGCGAAAGGGGAGTAGTAAATATAGAATGAAATCACAGCTACCACTTCGAGAGACAGAATGTACCAGGGCCAGGGACCCAAAACATCAATGATGGATCCATTTACAGGCTTATGGCAGATGAATAGATAGTTCCCATCAGTAACATAGTTAAATCCTGCAATGAAAATCAAATAGATGTTGGTGATTCCCATAACCTTCCAGATGGAACGGTGTGTGGGACGCATGCCTCCAATCCAGGTCATGTAAAGACTGGCGAAGATTAAGGCTCCATGTGAAAGAAAGAACTGAAAAAAGCGATAATGTGGATAGCCATAGGCTCCAATGTCAGGAGTCAGCAGAGCTTGAATAGCCCCGCCCAGCCCCCAGAAATACACAAGCTCATACAATAAATAGTTACGATTAATTAATAGAAAGGCAGCCAGTACTATTCCAACACCACACAGGTGTAGGGGCAGGGTACTGCCCGCATCCCAATCCCCGATACTTATATGCCAAATATTCAGACTCAATTCCTGGCTTATGAGTAGAACAGCCACAACCCAGCGAGTCCGCAGATCTATCCTTGGAGTAGAAAACCAGTCGCGCTTCAGCCATAAAGCACCATAAATACTGAAAAGAATGAGAATTGCTATCCAGTGAGGAGGTGAAAAGAAGACAAAATCATGACCTGGATATTCCAGTGAGAAGGGACCCGTTGTTGAAGTCATCTTGTTACCACCTGTTTGATTGCGGCATTCCAGCCCTCAATCAGGGAAACCCGTTGGTTCTCAGATATTTCTGGAGCAAAAATGGTCTTTTGGGAGGCGAATGATTTCAAGGTCTCCTTATCCCAGATCCCAATTCCAAGTCCAGCTAAATAAGCCACCCCAAGAGCGGTCGTTTCTACATATTGAACCCTTTGAACTTCAATTTGCAGGATATCTGCCTGGAACTGCATGAGAAAATTATTCTCAGTTGCTCCCCCGTCCACCGCAAGTGATCTGATGTTCACTCCAGTCTCTTTTTCCATAGTCTGAATAACATCGTAAGTCTGGTAAGCCATGGCTTCCAGACTGGCGCGTATGATATGATTCTTATTGGATCCCCGGGTAAGTCCGGTAAGCATTCCCCTTGCTTCCATATCCCAGTGGGGTGCACCTAATCCCGTAAACGCTGGTACCAGATAAACACCATCAGTATCACTCACGGATAAAGCCGCAGCTTCGCTCTCAGCTGCGGTCTTGATGAGGCCTAATTCGTCCCTGAGCCATTGAATGGCTGCTCCGGCAATAAAAATTGACCCCTCAAGGGCATAACATGGTTTGCCATCAGGATCTGCTGCCAGTGTTGTGATTAACCCGTACTCTGATTGTATGGCTTCAGCACCTGTATTCATCATGATGAAACAACCCGTTCCATAGGTGTTTTTTGTTTCACCCTTTTGAAAACATTGTTGCCCGTATAGCGAGGCCTGCTGATCTCCAGCCACGCCGCAAATGGGAATACCATCCAGTTCAGATAGCGTAGAAACTGTCCCGTAGTCATCTGAGGAATTTCTTACATCAGGAAGCATGTCTATGGGGACTTTTAGCAGGTCACATAATTCCGCGTCCCAATGCTTATCATGAATATTGAAAAGCATGGTGCGGGAAGCATTGGAATAATCCGTTGCATGAACATCCCCGCCAGTAAGCTTCCAGATAAGCCAGGTATCTATGGTTCCAAACTTCAAATTCTGGTCTGGATTTATAGTCGCATGATTCAAAATCCACTGGGCTTTGGTAGCGCTAAAATAGGCATCGAGGGGCAACCCTGTTCTTTCTATTATTAGACCCCTATGTGGTTCCAGGCTCTCACAAATAGAGGCGGTCCGACGACATTGCCAGACGATGGCATTGTATACAGGTTTGCCTGTATCAGCATCCCAGATGACGGTGGTTTCCCTTTGATTGGTGATACCTATACCTTCAATCACTTCTGAATTGGCGGCACAAATTTCTCCAACACACTCAACCACGGTTTCCCAGATTTCTTCTGGATCGTGCTCAACCCAGCCACGTTGAGGGTAGAATTGTTGAAACTCATGATAGGTTTTTGCGAGAATCTGTCCTTCAGAACCTACCAATATGACGGTGGTACCTGTGGTGCCCTGATCTATAGAAAGAATCGCCATAATTAGATCCAATTATTTTTCAACAAAGATTAAAAGACCTCCACGGTTCCACTCAAATACTCACTAACCCATTGAACTCATCGAACTCACAAAACTCAGTAACTCAAACATGAGCATTCAACCAGTTGATGATATCGGCCTTTACCTGATCTTGTTCTGGCTCATTCAAAATTTCGTGATACAAACCTGCATATATTTTTAATGTTTTGTCGGTTGAACTCACATTGGCATAGAGCATTTCACTACCACTCTTGTCAGCAAGCTTATCAGAGTCGCCATGCATAATCAGGATGGGAAGATCAATGACGTGGGAACGTGCAGTAATTGTCTTGGTGGCATTAAGCAACTCAGAGCCGGTTCTGGCCAGGATGCCTCCGCGATAATTTAGGGGATCCTCATCGTAGGCTTTTACAACTTCCGGATCTTTCGAAATGTCAGTACTTTCCAATTTTATCACAGGTAGCTTGGGGAGAATAGCGCTGATTACACCAGAGATTTTTTGGAGGAAGGGTGAAATATCATCACTGACCTTAACAGAAGGTCCACTGAGAAGCACACCCTTTACATCAGGATTCCTTTCGATGGTGAAGAGCGTAACAATACCTCCACCCATGCTATGCCCGAACAGGAAAAGAGGTAGATCGGGATAACTGGCTTTGGTACGATTCAGCACTTCCTGAAGATCATTTAAATAGTCCTGAAAGGAATTGATGTAATTTCGTTTCCCTGAAGATTTTCCATGACCTCTCAAATCAAAGCCTACTACTGTATAACCGGCATCCACCAGGGATTGCGCGACATGCGCGTAGCGACCAGAATGTTCTGCCACCCCATGGGTAATCAGTACCACCCCTTTGGCTTCCTTGCAAGGCCAGGTTTGCTCAAAAATATCAAAATTATCTGCTGTTGTAAAAGTTACCTCAGATGGAATCGCTAACACAGTCATGATTTCCCCTTAATACCCCTTGGTATTGGTTAAGCCCAATTTTTAGTGCAATTAGATGGTACCGGAAAAGTAAACGGTACGGGAGGAAAAAATCAATTAAAAATATCTTGGAGGCTGTTCACCGTTAAATCATCCAGGGCTAAGCGCCGTATACCTCGGACGGCAGTTTTTGCACCTGAGAGGGTGGTAATGACTGGAATTTTATACCGGATGGCAGCTCGGCCAATAGAATACTCATCCTCACGTGCTATAGCGCCCATGGGGGTGTTGATGACCAACTGGATTTCTCCATTCTTAATGTGGTCAGCCACATGGGGTCGGCCTTCATTGACCTTATAAATAGCCTGGACGATCAAACCATTTTCTCTGAGAACCTCTGCCGTTCCCTGGGTAGCCATGATTTGGAATCCCATCTCTTGAAAATCACGGGCAATTTCGATGGTGTTTTGTTTATCATGATCATTGACTGAAATAAAAACTGATCCCTTGGTGGGTAAGTGATTTCCGGCACCAATTTCAGCTTTTGCGAATGCAGCACCTAATCTGGTATCCAGACCAATGACCTCCCCAGTTGATTTCATTTCAGGTGAAAGGAATACGTTTTGATGTGGGAATTTGTTGAACGGAAATACAGGCTTTTTAACCGCTATGAGAGTGTGCTTTTCCCGGTGCAGATCGAGATCACTTAGCTTTTTCCCTGCAGCCAGCTGTGCGGCATATTTGGCCAGGGGAACATCAGTCACCTTACTTACAAAGGGAACGGTTCTGCTGGCTCTGGGATTCACCTCAAGCACGTATACGACCCCATCCTTCATGGCGAATTGGATGTTGATGAGTCCAATGGTTTTGAGCGTAAGGGCTAGACTTCGAGTGTATTTTTCAATGCGCTTGCGATGATTGGGGAGTAGTTGATAGGGGGGAATTACACAGGCTGAATCACCGGAATGTATTCCAGCCTCTTCGATATGCTGGAGAATCCCCCCGATATAAACGTCTTCGCCATCACAGATGGCATCAACATCAAATTCAAAAGCATCTTCCAGAAAGGCATCAATCAGGACGGGATGGTCACCACTGACCAGAGCTGCTTGAGCAACATATTTTTTGAGCGATTCTTCTGTGTAAACAATCTCCATTCCTCTACCACCCAGCACATAGGAGGGTCGCACCAGAACGGGATAACCAATTTCTGTGGCTACGAAAGAGGCTTCCTCAATGGTGAAGGCGGTGCCATATGCCGGAGCAGGAATTTTTAGCTTGTCGAGGATGGCACCAAACTTTTTGCGATCTTCTGCCAGGTCTATTGCTGATGGATTGGTACCAATGATCTTCACGCCTGCTTCCTGGAGCCTGTTTGCAATATTCAGGGGTGTTTGACCGCCAAATTGCACCAGTACACCATCAGGTTTTTCCAAATCCACGATATTCATCACATTTTCGAAAGTCAGGGGTTCAAAATATAGGCGGTCCGAGATATCAAAATCGGTGGATACTGTCTCAGGATTACAATTCACCATAATGGTTTGATAACCCATTTCATTCAAACCAAAAACAGCCTGAACACAACAATAGTCAAATTCCAACCCCTGTCCAATACGGTTTGGACCACCACCCAGTATCATCACCTTTTTTCCAGTGAGAGGAGTGACTTCATTCTCGGTTTCATAAGTTGAATATACATATGAGGTCCTGGCAGGAAACTCAGCGGCACATGTATCAACTTCCTTAAAAGTCGGCAAAATCCCTTCAGCAACTCTGAAGGCTCTGATATCAGACTCTGTTTTATCCAGGCGCTGTGCTAATTGAACGTCTGAATAGCCACGTCGCTTATACTCCCGGATTGAATCGTGATCAAATTTTGGATCAGGATCCAAGGCCAGTTCTTGAATCTGGTACAGAAACCACGGATCGATTTGAGTGATCTTTTGGAGGGTGTCGAGTGCCACACCATCCTGGAAGGCTTTCCAGATTTTGACCAGGCGAAAAGCAGTAGCAAAACGCATCTTTTTGAGATCCAGCTCTCTACCTGCAACCTTTTTAGGTTCCAGACCTACCAACCCAACTTCCAAGGAGCGGAAAGCTTTTTGTAGACTCTCCTTAAAGGTTCGTCCAATGGCCATCACTTCACCTACCGATTGCATCTGAACACCGAGAATACCGTCAGCCGTAGGGAATTTTTCAAAATCGAAACGCGGTACTTTGGTAACGATATAATCAATACTGGGTTCAAAGGCTGCCAGGGTTTTACCCGTGATCTCATTGGGGAGTTCATCCAGGAGATATCCAACAGCTAATTTTGCAGCAATTTTAGCAATTGGAAACCCCGTCGCTTTGGAGGCCAATGCCGAGGATCGACTCACTCTGGGATTCATTTCGATGACAATCATACGGCCAGATACTGGATCAACTGCAAATTGTACGTTTGAACCGCCTGTCTCAACTCCGATGGCCCGCAGACACTCAATGGACCAGTTGCGCATCTTCTGATATTCTTTATCTGTCAGGGTCATGGCTGGGGCGACGGTGACTGAATCTCCAGTATGCACGCCCATGGGGTCAATATTTTCAATAGAGCAAATGATGATGGCATTATCGTTCTTATCCCGCACCACCTCCATCTCAAATTCTTTCCAACCCAACAAAGATTCTTCAATCAGCACCTCCCCAATGGGGCTTGCAGATAAACCCTTATCAACTAATTCACGAAACTCTTCATTGTTGTAGGCAGTTGCTCCACCAGTGCCACCCATAGTAAAGGAGGGACGAATGATGGCGGGGAAGCCGGTATTTTTTACCATCTCAATAGCAGATTCAATACTCCGGGCAAATCCACCCCTGGCAGTATCAATTCCAACGCTATCCATGACAGCTTTAAATTGTTCTCTGTCCTCAGCCTTGTTGATAGCTTCTACATCAGCACCAATGAGTTGAACCCCGTACTTCTTCAATACACCGAGTTTATCCAGTTTGATTGCCAGATCCAGAGCGGTTTGTCCACCCACTGTTGGCAGGATAGCATCAGGTCTCTCTTTTTCAATGATGGCGGTCACAATGCCCGGGGTCAGTGGCTCCAGGTAAGTTGCATCGGCCAATTCTCTATCGGTCATGATGGTAGCGGGATTGGAATTCACCAGAATAATTCGGTAGCCTTCTTCCCTCAATGCCCGGCAAGCTTGCGTCCCTGAATAATCGAACTCACAGGCTTGTCCAATGACTATGGGACCTGCGCCCAGGATAAGGATAGATTTAATATCAGTTCTTTTTGGCATACTCGTCCATCATATGGATAAATTCTTTAAACAAATAGCGGGAATCATGTGGTCCTGGACTGGCTTCTGGATGATACTGTACTGAAAAAGCCGGAATATTCTTGCAACGTATCCCTTCCAGAGTCTCATCATTTAGATTTATATGAGTTACCTCCAGGTGGTCTGGAAGACTCGATGGTTCAACAGCGAACCCATGATTCTGACTGGTGATTTCCACCTTGCCACTTAGCTGATTCCTGACTGGATGATTACCCCCTCTATGGCCGAATTTCAATTTATAAGTGCTGGCACCCTGAGCCAGAGCCAGGATTTGGTGACCCAGACAAATTCCAAAGATTGGTTTTTTGTCCAGGAGCTCTTTAACGGTTTCAATGGCATAATTCACAGGTTCAGGATCGCCAGGACCATTGGAAAGAAAAATGCCATGGGGATTCAGAGCTAATATCTCATCAGCAGAAGTTGTGGCAGGGACAATAATTACTTCGCAGTCATTTTCAGCGAGCTGTCTAATAATGTTGAATTTGATGCCAAGATCCAGCGCGACCACACGATATGAAGGGTCAGGTTTTTCACTGGGCCAGGTCCAGGTTTCTTTACAACTCACTTCCTGAACCAGATCCTGCCCTGTCATGGCAGGGACAAGTTTCAAATTTTTCTTTAATGAAGCCAGATCCAGATCATCACTGCTGATGATCCCATTCATGGCGCCTTCATCACGAATAATGCGTGTCAATTGGCGTGTGTCTATGCCCTCGATACCAACTACTCCAGCCTCCGTCAAATAGTCATCAAGGCTTTGGACAGCGCGATAATTAGAATAGATCGGGCTCGCTTCTCGAACTATCAATCCTCGGGCATGAATTTTAAGACTTTCGGTATCTTCAGGATTGACACCATAATTGCCAATGTGGGGAGCAGTCATGGTAATGATTTGACCACCGTAAGAGGGGTCGGTGAGTATCTCTTGATAACCAGTCATGCTTGTATTAAAACAGACTTCACCACCGGAGGTACCGATAGCGCCCAAAGAATATCCTTTAAAGAGGTGTCCGTTTTCCAGAAGGAGGATGGCGGGCTTTTTCATTAAAGCTTAATCTCACTTTTTATCATCGATCTGCAACCCCAAAAATGAGCAAATCTGACTATTTTGTTAAATAATTAAAGAAGGATGTAGATGTGGCGAAAAAAATTGAGGGATTAAGGGTTTGAAATCATTTAGATGAGGGATGAACTTAAGTTAATATGAAAGCAATAATTCGTGATTAAGGAACCGATGAAAGTATATCTGGAAACCCAACGACTGATACTGAGAGAATTTACTGAATTGGATATTGACAATCTGGTTGATCTGGATTCTGATCCCCAGGTTACCCTTTATATCAATGGCGGTAAACCCACACCACGTGACCATGTCACAGAGAAGATTTTGCCCAAGGTCATGAAATACTATAGGGATCTGGATAGACAGGGCCTCTGGGCCGCCGTTGATAAGACCAGTGGTGCTTTTATGGGGTGGTTTCATCTCCGACCCAACCGAGCGAATGCATCAGAAACGGAGTTGGGCTACCGCCTGAAACAAAAATACTGGGGTCGGGGTATTGCCACAGAAGGTTCATTATCGCTGGTCAAAAAAGGCTTTGAGGAACTGGGACTTGATGTGATTATGGCTATTGCCGACCCAGAGAATGGTGCCTCGCGGCGAGTAATGGAAAAGGTTGGTCTAGAATATGAACAAGAAATGATGGAACCGGACGGATTCGTCGTCGTGAAATATCGGATTGATCGCGCTGACTACTTCAAGAAAAGGGATAGTTGAGAATATATAATGTCCATATTTACCAATAGAATTGAACGAGAATCCAGAACCGTCGAGGTAATGATCCAACTCTACTGCAAAAATCATCACGGTCTTTTAGTGAAGGATTGCTCGAATTGCTCTGAGCTCCAAAATTACGCATTGGACAGACTTAAACACTGCCCTTTTCATGAAGGCAAAACATCCTGTAAGAACTGTCCCATTCACTGCTACAAACCAGGGATCAAAGATGACATCAAACAGGTCATGAGGTATTCTGGCCCCAGAATGTTACTGCGGCATCCCATTTTAACCATGTTTCATTTCAGTGACAATCGACGCAAAGAACCCCTCAGCATACTCACCCAAACCCAAAAGACTGAGCTTAAGGATAGTATGGATTGCCAAGGTCCTATAGAGCCATAATTCTTAATTCTTAATTCTTAAATCTTAAATTATAAATATTAAATCTGAAATCTGAAATGAGCCACCCAGGAGAGTCGAACTCCTGACCTACGCATTACGAATGCGTTGCTCTACCAACTGAGCTAGGGTGGCGTTAAAAAGCAAATTGTGTTTCATCCCTTCGAAAGCCTCCAGTCTACGTCTCACAACTTCGACTTGGCGGGCAGGGACACACACTGACCGCTCTACCAACTCCTTGTCCCGTCGTAGCCGGTAGGCGTAGACGGAAGCTAGGGACCCGCCAACAGCGGCGGGTGGGGTGGCAATAAAAAAGCGCGTGAATATAGATTTTGCGCCATTGCTTGGCAAGTAATGCTGATTTCAGATATATACTGCCATTCTTCTGAGAGTTAGCAATTTAAAAAGACTGACATACCAAGTCGAACCCATTACCTTAAAAGACTATGGAAATTTTAACATTACTCTTGATTATTATCATTACGACCATCTCCTCCGTTACAATCTGGTTCAACCTGCCAGGAAGTTTCCTCATGCTCATATTTATCTTTATCTGGGCCTGGTTTGGTGATTTTGTTCTCATCTCACTTCCTGAAATATTTATCATCCTGGGACTCATGATCTTGTTGGAAATTCTTGAGTTCGCACTCAGTGGACTGGCAGCCAAATACAGCGGGGCCGAAAAGCGCTCAGCCTTTCTTGCCGTGGTGGGTGGACTTTTGGGAACAATTGTTTTAGGAAGTTTGTTCTTTATTGTAGGCGCAATACTTGGCCTGTTGATAGGTTCCTATGTGGGTGCCTATTGGGGAGAACACCAGGCAGGAAAATCTCCTGCAGAAGCAAGACGAGCTGCACTGGGAGCCCTGATGGGAAGTATTGCAGGGAAAGTGTTAAAAAGTGCTACAACGGTGATAATTGGAGTCTGGATGATCCGGGAAATTCTATGATCCTGAATACCAAATTAACCTGGCTATTGTACATGGCGCTGGGGATCACATCGCTCTCCGCTCAGGACCTTCATATCGCCCGTCTGCATTATGATGGTGGAGGGGATTGGTATGCTAATCCCAGCTCGCTACCCAATCTTATCCATTTTATTAGTACTGAGACCAACATTCGTGTGGACCCGGAAGAATCCAGAGTCAAGATTACAGATTCAGATTTATACAACCATCCCTTTCTATATATGACTGGACACGGAAACGTGAATTTCAGCAAAGAGGAGGTTCATAAGCTTCGAGACTATCTGACTGGAGGTGGATTCTTACACGCTGATGATAATTATGGTATGGATGCATCATTTCGCCGAGAAATGAAGAAGGTATTTCCCAAAAAGGAATGGGTTGAGTTACCACATGATCATCCGCTTTTTAATTCGTATTATGCTATCAAGAATGGCCTGCCAAAAATTCATAAGCATGATGAAAAAGCACCTCAAGCTCTGGCACTTTATCACCATGGTCGCATCATTGTTCTCTACACCTATGAAAGTGATCTGGGAGACGGTTGGGAAGATGTTGAGGTCCATAAAGATGGGGAAAAGAAACACCACTCTGCGCTGGAGATGGGTACCAACATACTTATTTATGCATTTACCCATTAGGACATGACCCAGTCTATCAAAACTAAAACAGCACAAACAGATTCCACCCATCCAGAGCTCCTGAAACTGGCTCAGCATGCCCGGAGCGAAGCTCGCGGTAAGGGTGCCCTATTAGGGGTCGCAGGATTTACTCTGATTTCAATTCTGGTAACTCTTTTTGTGTGGCTGGAAAGTTTTCGATACTTTTCACCTGAATTTAAGTCGCTATTCCTGAGCCTACTTGGGGGACTCGGTCTCCTTACCATAGGTAGCATAGTTGGGATATATTGGTTACTCAAGAGACAGCAAATAGGATCTACCAAGCCAGAAAACCTGGCCCTCCAAATCGGTGAGAAACTCCCTGAAATTGGAGATCGGATCCTTAACGCAGTTCAACTAAGCACAAGAGAAACGCCTGAAGGCATCTCGAATAGCTTGCATCAGGCTGCTGTCCGAACAGGTATCGCTGTGATTGAGCAAGTCCCGACTGGGCTGTTATTCCCCTCAGATCAAATCCTCAGGTATCTAAAAAGAGCCGGTATTGGAGCCATTGTGCTGTTGGTGCTTTACATCATTAATTTTCAGGATACCAATGCAGCCATTGCTCGTTTGAGTCGACCTGAAGCAGTGTTTGAATATCCACTACCTCTTCAACTGAATTTGAGTACCCCGGCGCACCAAGTGCTGGCAGGTGATAGCCTTATGCTAACTGGGTATATTTCTGGTCGTATTCTGGATAAAGTTGAGCTGATAGTCCGTACACGGAAAGATACCAGTATTTTCCCCCTATCTGTGTCGAATCAAAGTTTTGAACTGCCCATGAATCATTTGTTGAACAGTTTTTCTGCTGTTGCCAGAGTCACCAACAATCGCGCATGGGAGCCCTGGGATGTCATTGAATCAAAGGTGCTTGATGTACAGGTCATCAATCGTCCCCTGGTTCAGGATCTGACAGTTCGTATTCGACCTCCAGCATACACCAGACTACCCACAGAAATTTTTACGCGTAACATCATGGATATCAGTGGCTTTAAAGGTTCACGCATAAGTATTGAGGGGCTGGCATCCAAAGATATCTCCTCCGGAGTGCTTCACTTTGAGAAATTAAAATCTATCCCACTTCAAATGCAGGGACCTCGATTCAAGGTCGCGTTTACCCTCCAAAGAGCTGATCAGGTCTGGATTGAGCTGGTTGATCATGAGGGCGTCAATAATCTGGATCCCCTCATCTATCCCATCTACGTCGCAACTGATGTTCCGCCCATTATCAGGATTTTGGCTCCTGGTCAGGATGTAATTATTGGTGATAAAATGATTCTGCCAACCCGTTTGAAGCTGGATGATGATTTTGGCTTCTCCCGCCTGGAATTAAACTACCAGATACAGCATCCAGACTATCTCATGGAAGACACCACCATCTATCAAGTGAAGGTGGATTTGCCCAGAACGGATCTTAGCTCATTGGAATTTAACTACACCTGGGATCTCAAAGATGTATCGATGATGCCAGAGGACGCAATCCAATACTGGTTTACCGTTTGGGATAACAATAGTGTTGATGGTTTTCAAAAAGCTTCCACTCAAAAATGGTTGGCCAGGCTCCCCTCTCTGGATGAAATGTTTGAAGAAATTGCCCAGGGAAACGAACAGGTTAAACAGGATCAGGAAGACATCCTTGAAGTGGTCAAAGAAATCAAGGAAAAGGTCACTGAACTCGCCCTGGAAGTGCAAAAGGATCCCAATCTCTCCTGGGAACAGCAGCAGGAAGCCAGCGAGGCCATGGAACAGGTCAAAGATATCAAAGAGCAGTTGGACAATATTAGCAAGCAGCTGGATCAGATGATGGACTCTGCTGAAGAGCAAAATCTGTTTAGCGATGAGACCCTGGATAAATACGCAGAACTTCAACAACTGATGGAGCAACTCATTACACCAGAACTTCAGGAAGCCATGCAACGGCTCCAGGAGGCCATGGAAAAAGACAATCCCCGGGAGATGGAAGCTGCCCTTGAGGATTTTCAATCGGCCATGGAAAATTTCCAGAAAAGTCTGGAACGCACTCTGGAAATCTTCAAGCAGGTTGAGATTGAACAAAAAATCGATGAGCTTGCAACCCGCTTGAATGATCTTGCTGAAAGACAGGAAGCCTTAAATTCAGACATTGAGGAGGGTGATACTGCAGATGCAGCCATGCAGGAAGAGAAAATCTCCAATGATTTTGATAAAACGCAGGAATTGGCTGAGACCTTAGAAAATCTCCTCAATGAATCCGAAGACCTTTCTTCTGAATCTGTTCAGGAGTTGCAGGAGCAAATGGAGCAGGAGCAAATCAGTCAGAATCTTGAAGCGTCTGCTTCGCTGATGAAGTCCGGTCAAATGTCCAAGGCAAAACCGCCATCTGATCAGGCTGAGAAGTCCTTGAAAAAGATGGCGGCTCAATCGAGTCAGATGCAGTCCGGTCTCCAACAGCAAATGATGGAACAGGTGATGTCCGAGTTCAGGTCAGCCCTGCTGAAAACCTTACGACTTTCTCAGGTTCAAGAAGATTTAGAAGATCCTACTTCAAGAACTTCTCGTCAGAGCTCCCTTCTCAGGGATTACGCAGATTCTCAGATGAGCCTTATGCAGGGACTTCAGCAATTATCTGGAGAACTTCAGGAGTTGGGTAACAAAACTTTTGCTGTTTCGCCAGCCATGGGTCGATCCATGGGCGCTATACAAGCACATATGCAGGAAGCTATCCAAGGTCTGGAAGCAAGAAACCCCAGACAATCCGCACAATCACAGGCAGCTGCTCGTGAAAATTTAAATCGCATGGCCAGACAGCTTGCTAATTCCATGGAATCACTCCAGCAATCTGGAGAATCCAGTGGAATTAGTGAATACATGCAGCAATTGCAGCAAATGGCCGGACAGCAGCAAGGTCTCAATCAGCAAACCATGATGCAGATGGGTGCTGGTAATCCCTCCATGATGCAGCAGCTGGCCCGCCAACAAATGCAGCTACGTGAGGCACTCAAACAGATTGAGAATGGCATGGGCTCAGATTCTCGCATGCTTGGAGATCTGGGTAAAATTGGTGAGGAGATGGAAGATGTTGCCCAAAAATTAAAAGGCAAAAGACCCTCTCAAAAGATACACGAGCAGCAGGAACGTATACTTAGTCGACTTCTGGATGCTCAACGTTCGGCAACCAAGAAGGATTTCAGTAAGAAGAGAAAATCAGAGACAGCAGGATCGAATCCATTCTGGACTGGGAGCAATGAACTCCCTGATGATCTTGGCGAAACGCGTAATCACCTGTATGAAGAACTCATCTTTAGCCTAAAGCAGGATTACACGCGAGAAGAGCAAGCCTTGATCCGGGAATATTTCAACCGTTTGGAGGCTGAAATTAATGAATAAAGTTAACCAATGGCTCTTCCTCCTGGTTGTCTTGATTCCTCTGCTCCTGTTGGAAACTGCAAATGCCCAGGGTCTTCCAACCAGACCTAAATCAAATGATCAATTGTTAGAGAAGCGGGCGTCCTCCCTTGCCCGTTTGGGTAGAACAGAAGAGGCAGTTGATCTCTATCTCGAAATCTTGTATAAAAATCCACGCAATTATAATATGTATTTCAGAGTGAGCAGTCTCATGCCAGGCCCGGAGAATGCCCCTGTTTTACTGGAAATTCTTGAAGATATCTTAAAGACTCAATCAAAGAATACGCGTCTTGCAGCTGAAAAGGGTCGTCTGCTGTATCTACTTGATCGTAAAGAAGAAGCGGTTGAAGATTGGAAGCGGATCATTCAAAAAAACCGGAATGACAAATTTGCATACACCTCCCTAACCAACTCGATGCTACAGGCAGGGGCAACTACAGAAGCTATTGAGCTGTTAACTGAGGGCAGATTAACTTTAAATGACCCCGAGGCATTTACCATTGATCTTGCCCGTATCTATGCAGCCAAGCACAACTATGATCTTGCCAGTAAAGAATATTTCACACATCTCGATAATAATCCAGGCATGCTTGATCATATTACCAATCAACTCATCCGACTCCTTGAGAATGATGGCGCCTTCGAGATTATCAATGCCAACTTGAAGTTGATGATGATGAAACCCGGTGATCATCAAGCTCTGGTTTTAGCTCAGGCAAAACTTCTTCTACATAAACAGCACTATGAGGAATGCGCCAGAATCATTCTTGCCTCAAATGTCAGTCGCTCCATGGGACATGTTATGTCAATAGCTGACGACCTGATGGCTGAACAGGCGCTGGCTCCCGCGGCTGATTTATACATGTTTATATCTGCAAATAGTGAGGATAAGCGGCAAGCGGGCGAAGCACTCTTGAAATTAGCCTCCACCTATGAGTATCGGCTCCACCGTGAGGAAAGTTACAAGTCCTTGAGTGGCTATTTCCCGGGGAACCAATTTCTGGCTCTCGATGTTAGAATCCCCAGCGGTGAGGATGCATCGCTGGAAAGAACCCTGAAGCTCTATGATAGCCTGCAGACGCTACTTCCTCGCACCAACGAGGCTTTTCAAGCATCATTTCATATCGCCGAGATACAGCTCATGGTGAGTGGTGATGTAGATCGAGCCATTCGTGGCTTCCAGAATATTTTTTCCACGGCCCCTCGTAATGATATCCGTCTGGCTGGGGGGGTAAGATTGGTGGACTCGTGGTTGGTCAAAGGTGATACTTCTGCTGCACTCCAGACCCTGGAGGAGATAGTGACTGATTTGGACATGGATGAAGATGCACCACAAATTATTGCCTCCAGAATCAAAATTTTTATTCATCAGGGTGACATTCCACGTCTCAAAAAGGAACTGCGCAATTTGAGCGGGGCTGCCTCTCCTGCAGATCCAATATTCAATGATGGACTTGAATTCATGGCCCTGCTGGAAGGCAATGGCGAGGAAAATGATCCCAAACTACAACAGTATCTGAAGGCAGAAAGATCTGTGGGTCAGCACAAACTCACAGAAGCCATCAAAACCCTGAGGGATATTGGAGGTGGGTCGAGTTCCATAGCCGATGAAGCCAGTGTAAGATCGATTCAGATTCTTCTGGCACTTGGCAATTCAAATGAGGCAGTCGAAGCGATGGACGATTTTTTAAATACCTATTCCGATTCACCCTGGAGAGCCCACGTCCTGGTCTGGCGGGGGGAAGCACTTCAATTCTCACAAAATGCCCCTAAAGCTGCGATTCCGTACTATGAGGAAGTCATTATCGATCACCCCCAATATCTCGGTATCCAGGAGTTAAGAATCAGATTAAGAAACCTCATAGGTGGTGATTCATGATGCTGGTGAAACAATTTTTGGGAGTATCCCTACTGGTGGCTACGCTGTTCTCACAGAAAATTTTAATCCCAATGGATGAAACCCAAACTGATCATCTAAAAGCCTATGGCATCGCTTTTTGGGTCCTGGAACGGGATATCGATATTGAGTGGTTATTGAATTATCGTGGTGGTAGTTTTCTCATCGATAATTATTCAGAACTTGTTCGAGAATTGCGCTTAAGGGATGTGAAATTTGAAACGGCTCCTCCTGGAGCTGAGATAAATATCTATGCCACTATTGAAAATAACAATATGGATATTGTCCTCCTTGAGAAAGCCCCCAAGGTTGCAGTTTACTCACCACCTGGGAAACAACCCTGGGATGATGCAGTCACACTGGCATTAGAATATGCTGAAGTTGAATATGATGTGATCTGGGATGCGGAAGTCCTGGATGGAAAACTAAGTGACTATGATTGGCTTCATCTCCACCACGAGGATTTTACAGGTCAGTATGGAAAATTTTATCGTAATTATCGCAATGCTGCCTGGTACCGCAAGCAACAAAGTGAATATGAAGTTTTTGCAGCTTTAAGGGGTTACCCCAGTGTCACAGAAGAGAAAAAAGCCGTGGCACGGAGAATTCGGGACTATGTCCTCAATGGAGGTTTCCTTTTTGCCATGTGTAGCGCAACCGATGCTTTGGATATAGCCCTCTCTGCTGAAGGGGTTGATATAGCCGCTGCGCCTTATGATCACACACCTGCTGATCCCCAGGCTCAATCCAAGCTGGCCTTTGGAAAAACCATGGCTTTTGAGAATTACCAGATAATTACAGATCCGATGGTTTATGAGTATAGTAATATTGATGAACCACCCAGTGATCGCCCACGAGCGAGAGGTGCTGAAGCGGATTATTTTACTCTTTTTGAGTTTTCAGCGAAATGGGATCCAGTGCCCACCATGTTGACTCAGAACCATGTCGGTGTGATCAAAGGGTTTATGGGACAAACTACTGGGTTTCGAAGATCGACCATCAAGAAGCATGTGGTGGTGATGGGGGATGTGCCCGGTCAGGAACAGGTAAAGTACATCCATGGTGCCTTCGGTAAGGGAACCTTTACCTTTCTGGGCGGTCATGATCCAGAGGACTACCAACACTTTGTAGGAGATCCACCAACACAGCTATCCCTGCATAGGAATTCACCGGGTTATCGTTTAATCCTGAATAACATTCTTTTTCCTGCAGCCAAAAAGAAAGAACGCAAAACTTAAGCCGCAACCGGTTAATTTTGCTCTCTGAATAGTAGGTATAGCAGGCTTCTTACTCTCTTTGTCCCATTCACATAACACTTTGTATTTTTATCAGGAGGTGTAGTTTTTAAGCCAAACATGAAATTATTTATCGGATTTATTATTCTACTCGCATGCTTAGTTGTCCAGGCACAGGACTCAAGCTATAGCTATGCTGGTTGGGGCAAGCCTGGATCTGCTCAATCGGTCCCCCTGAAGGTCTTGAAGGATACATCCTTCACATTGGTGATCCTCAAGGGGGAAAACCCTGTCCTCATCAAACGATTTGATAAACAGCATGCTCTCCACGAACATATAGAAAATGAATATGATGAGCGCGGTAACCATCGCTCCAGCAAACGTTTTGATGCCATGGGTCGGCTCCGAGAAGAGAGCATCTTCCAAAATGATCCCACAGAAATGGCATTATTTCGGACGATTTTTGGCAATACCTTTGTCCCGGCCAATTCCAACTTTATGATCCGCCGGGAATACAATGAATTTGAACGTGAAACAGGTTATTTCATCGTTGGTGTCATGGGAAGAACACTGGCTTCCCGTGTCACCTTGTATCGGGAGGATAGACGTAAAGATCGTGAAATTCTCCGAGATGACCTGGCTGGCAAAGTGCTCATCGAAAGACGCTACAAATATGTTGATGCAGAAAATCGTACCGTACTGGAAGAGTATGACGGTTCCGGTAAAATGTTACAGCGGGTGGTGCTCTTTGACCACCATGATATAATCCAGGAATAATGAATAAGGAGGATATATGCAAAGAAGTGTATTAATGATATTGATCCTGAGTTTCGTCAGTTTCGGTTTCGCCCAGGATGTCTTTGAAGACTCTCTAGTTCTAGTAGATCCCGTTACTGACCTGCTGATGCAGGCAGAGGTAGCACACGATGCCAAGGATTACGAGGCCACCATGAAACTCCTTAAGGCCGCCGAGGAACTCGATGGTCAAAATGAAGAGGTGATATGGAAGATCAGTCGCGGATATTTCGATTTTGCTGATCGTAAACCCAACGATACTGAATACAAAAAGAAGTACATCTATGACGGCAGGACATACGCTGAAAAAGCACTTGCTCTGAATGATAAGAGCGCAGGTGGACATAAATGGTATGCCATTCATCACGGTCAAATTGGTGAAGCCGAGGGTACAGAGCAAAAAATTAAAAACTCCTATGGTATGAGAGATCATACCATGCTGGCCATCAAATATGATCCATCAAATGCAGGGAATTACCACGTCATGGGGCGCTGGCACTATGCCCTGTCAGATTTATCATGGCTTGAACGGCAGGTCGCCAGTATCATTTATGCCACACCACCGGAAGCTTCTTTCGAAGAAGCTCTGGAATTCTTTAAGAAAGCCCATGAGCTGGACAAAAAGGATATTCGCAACATGCTTTACATCGGATACTGTTATGATGAGCTTGATAATGAAAAAGAAGCAGCCGATTGGTTTAATATGGCTATTAATGCAAATGCTACTAGCGAAAGCGATCGTGGTTTGCAAGCAGAGGCAAAAGAAGCTCTCGACGATTTATAAAGATATCCATGAAGAGGGCACTCGATATGAGTGCCCTTCTTTTTTTACTATAAGGAAGTTCCATGATCACCCCTGATCCTATCCGCCCCGGTGCCACTTTTGCAGTAATCTCTCCGGCCTCAGCCCCGAAACCTGAACGACTTGGCCGGGGGCTTGATTATCTCCGCTCAAAAGGCTTCAAAATTAAGGAAGGACCCAACCTCCGCGGTAAGAACAAGTATCTTGCAGGATACGGTCCTGAGCAATTGGCAGATATTCACTGGGCTTTTGAAGATGATGGAATAGATGCCATTATTTGCAGCAGGGGAGGGTATGGTACTCCGCGTTTCCTTGATGATCTGAACTATGAGCTTATTGCCCAACATCCAAAATTTTTTATCGGGTATTCCGATATAACCGCCCTCCAATGCGCTCTGGCCGTGGAAACAGGATTGGTTACAATTTCTGGTGTTATGGCAGCCGTTGAAATGGCGGCTGAGGAAGGGATTGATCCCTATACCGAACAGGTATTTTGGGATTTAATAAGCAAACCCATGACAGGTCAGGTGCTTAAAAACCCCAGCGATATGCCCCACGCAATTCTATCCCCAGGAGAGGGGGAGGGACCCCTGGTAGGCGGTTGTCTTTCCTTATTCAATAATCTCATGGGAACCCCTTATTTTCCAGATGTGTCAGGTGGTATCATGGTTTTGGAAGATATTGGAGAAAACGCTCAACATCTGGATCGCATGCTCAGCCAATTCAAGATGGCTGGATTTTTCCATGGAGAAGATCGGATTAACGGACTCATGTTGGGTCAGTTTATTGACACCTGGGAAAATGGCGACGAAGATGATTTTCTTTTAGATGAACTTGTGCGAGATATTATTGGCGATGTAGACTTCCCCATTGTTTCAGGTGTGGCCTACGGTCACGGCATGCGAAAAATGACACTCCCCTTGGGTGCACAGGTGAAACTGAATGGCAACGATGGAAGTTTGACACTCTTATGATGATAGAATGGACAGAATGGCTGGGATATGCTGCCTCCGTGGTGGTGGCCGTTTCGCTGACCATGACAAATATACGTCGTTTAAGATGGATAAATTTGGTTGGAGCCATAGCTTTTACAATTTATGGAGCTATTCTGCAACTCTATCCAATCCTGGTTGTCAACGGCTTTATTGTGGGTGTAAATATCTATTATCTCGTGCGAATTGCCCTGACGAAGGAGCATTTTCATCTGATTCCAATCTCATGGGACACCAGTATATTCCTGCCCCGATTTATCGAATTTTATCTACACGATATCCGCAAGCATTTTCCCAATGTTGTTGTTGAGGAGTTACGACAGTACCGTTCAGTATTTATTACCAGAAATGTGGTACCCGTCGGTCTTTTTATCTATGAGCGATTGGAGAATGGGATTATTCAGATTCATTTGGATTATGAAATACCCATGTACCGTGATTATGAGAGCGCTCGCTATTTTTTCCGGGAGTTCCGCGAGATGGTCCAGGAAAAAGGATTTCATACTTATCTCGCCTATTGCAATGTGCCTGTTCATCAACGTTATTTGCGACGCATGAAATTCAAAGAGGATACCAATGAACCGGGTCGCTTTATTCGTGAAATGTAGAATTAACTAACTTGTTCAGGAGAATCACCATGATCCGCAAAATAGTCAGCTTCATTTTGATCCTTAATGCTATTGTCCTTGCTCAAAATCTTCAACTCCATTATGAAGCCTCTGGAGATAGAGAGTATATTGTCTCCACCCTTGAAATGTTTAAACCAGACCAGTACGGTTCCACCTTCTGGTTTGTGGATATGGAGTATAATACCCCTGGGGTGAATAATGGAAATCTGGCTTACTGGGAAATCGCCCGCTCTTTTACACTCCCTGTAAATAATCTATCTGCCACCATTCAATACAATGATGGTGTCGCATCCGACTTTCCCATTGGCCAGGTCTGGCTAGTCGGTCTCAATTATTATCTGGATCTCGGTTTTGTGGCTCTCCCTGTGGATGTGCTCTATCGTGCGGCTCAGGATGCAGATTCACCTGATTTTCAACTGACAACAACCTGGTTTATACCCCTCATGGATGGCAAAATTGAATTTTCAGGATTTTTGGATTTCTGGTCTCAGGATGAATTTGGTACTGATGAAAAACAGTTTGTGATTCTCAGTGAACCCCAGATCTGGTACAATGCGACGGAGCATCTTTCCGTGGGGACTGAAGTAGAAATCAGTAACAATTTTGTTTTTAGAGCAGATGGTCTTCAAGCACTTCCCACCCTGGGCCTCCGCTGGACTTTTTAACCTATACTAAAATTTATTTTGATAGAATGAGGCTGTCTCGGAATCTGAGTCAGTCTGTTTTCGTCCCCGGCTTCATCAGATTATTGACAATATCAACCAAGCCAGACTTGTTACTCACCTTCTCAAAACAAGGGTGCGATAAATGTTGTTCGCATGCTTTTAAACCAAGGTTAATGGATAACGGCATCTTTGTATATAACAACAATAATATCAACAGTTACACACCCAAGAATATACCTTTCTACCCCTAACCCCTAACCTCTGTTAAGATTAAAAAAAAAGAGACCACCCTTTTGGGACAGTCTCTTTTGATTGTTAGAATGTTTGGTTTATGAGACTTGTCGCAGTCGTTCGTTGGTAAACAGAATAATATCGTAGGGATCAGAAATACTTGTAGTGGAGGGGATAGAGAAAATCTTGGCATCTTTCCCTGTCTCAAGACTTCCAATTCGATCAGCTAGTCCCAGAGCTTTGGCTCCATTGAGTGTTGCCATTTTGATTATTTCTTCTGGCTTGAAACCGTATTCAGCAGAAGCAGATCTCATTTCAGCCCGAATATCCATGTGCTCTGCAAATGTACCCAGACAAATATTAAAACCTTTTTCCTGTATCAATTGACCAGGTGCTGTCCCCAATTCCCATTGGCGATCGAAACGGGGATGAAGGCACATATGGAAAACTTCAGGTCTGGCTTTGAGCAAATCCAATTCTTCCTCTTCCAGCATGATAACCTGACTTAAAATGGTTTCCTTTGCTGCAAAGGCACTATTTATAAAGTACCGCAGGGGTGAGGTGCGTGGTGGTTGCCATCTGTAATCCATATCCGCTTTACCCAGGAGGTATTGATAAATCCGCCCCTGTCCCTTCATGAAAAAGATATCCTCGTCTTTCATAAATGACATGGGTATGGCAGTCCTATCTTCAGATCGAGAAATTTGTCTGAAAACATCTGGCCCCAGATTAAATAAGAACTCGCCAGCGTGATGAAAGCGAGTTAGATCTGTATTGGTAAAGCGTCCTCGTTTTTTCCAGATATCAAACCCATTGCTATCCCTGAAGCCATGCAGCATTTCAAAAACGACTGAATAGAGTCCAGAATGCTCGAGGTGCTGGCTGATTTCAGGGTGTCTCGTACGGATACCAATGGCAGCAGTCCCATAATCATAGCCACGTTTGATGGCGCTGAGAAGTTCACTCTCAACTTCAAGTTTGGAACTAAGTCTGGAGGCATTTTTTCCTGAGTGAAGCCAATTTAAAAAAGATCCTCGAGGGGTTGTCTGTGGATCAGCAACGGGGTAGTCTGGATGGAACAGAGCATTCACCAGAGCGGGGCAAACCACGGAATGACCGAGATTTTGAACGCTTTTTTTATCGCCGGTGAAATCGCTCTGTTTTCCAATCGCTGTAATTTTCCCCTCAGCGACGGATATATATCCATCTCGGATTGGTTCAGAGACAATTGGGAGTATCCATTCAGAAAAAAATATGCGTTCTATCATGCCACAATGTAATTAGGAATTATGAATTACGAATTAGGTTTTGAAAATGAGTCTCAGCTTGTGCGCTTTTTGTCTATATTGTCATCCATGACTGAGAAAATATCCGAACACCGAAAAAATATTGATGATCTCGATTTAGAGATTTTAAAACTGATCCAGGACAGAATTGATCAGGCTATTATTATTCGAGGTTTAAAAACAGAGCAAGACATCCCACTTTTCACCCCGGAGCGAGAAAAAGATTTGATAAATCGTCTCATTGAAAAATCAGCAGGACGGCTCCCAGCTGAAGTTGTGGAAGATATCTGGAAAACCATCATCAAGGGTGGAAAGCGAACCGGGGACATTCAATAATCTTAGCATTACTTGCGAAAGTTCGCTATTGTGGCATAAGAATTGAACCTTTTTTGGCAAACAAAATTTATTTATAACCCGTCATAAGGAGTTACACATGAGTAGAAAAAAAATATCACTTATCGGTGGTGGACAGATTGGTCAGATTCTGGCTCTTATCTCTGCCCAGAAACAATTGGGTGATGTGGTTCTTTTAGATATCCCTGACTTTGAGGGACCGGTCAAGGGCAAAGCCCTGGACCTCATGGAAATGCGCCCGCTTGAAGGATATGATGTCAATATTACTGGAACCAGTGACTATGCTGAGATTGCTGATTCTGATGTAGTAATCATCACTGCAGGTGTACCTCGTAAACCAGGCATGTCCAGAGATGATTTATTGGGTATTAATCTCAAAATCATATCCAATGTCGCTGAGAATGTGAAAAAGTATGCCCCCAATGCCTTTGTGATTGTGGTCTCCAACCCATTGGATGCCATTGTATATGCATTTTATAAAGTTTCAGGTTTTGCGAAGAATAAGATCATTGGAATGGCCGGTGCTCTGGATTCTTCACGCTTCAAGGCCTTTATCGCAATGGAGACGGGCTATTCAACCCAGGACGTTTCCTGTCTTGTCCTTGGTGGACATGGAGACACCATGGTTCCTCTGACCCGTCTGGCCACAGTAGGTGGTGTACCAGTAACTGAATTGTTGGATGCGGAAACATTGGAAGCCATCGAAAAACGGACCAGGATGGCTGGCGGTGAAATTGTGAAGCTGTTGGGCAATGGCTCAGCCTTTTTTAGCCCCGCCCAGTCCGCCATAGAAATGGCCGAAGCTTATTTATTGGATAAAAAGCGTGTCATCCCCAGCGCTGCATTGTGTGAGGGTGAATACGACATTGATGGTTTATTTATTGGAGTTCCCTGTGTTATTGGCGCAGGCGGTATCGAAAAAATTATCGAAGTCAAACTTAATGATGATGAAAAAGCAGCGCTTAAAGTCACTGCATCTCATGTTTCAAGTGTGGTTGCTGAAACCAAACTCTAGACATCTGACTATACGGGAAAAGGGAGTGCAGAGCCACTCCCTTTTCCATTTATATGCCCGGGTGCCCTTCCTTCTGGTCTTCTTGAGCTTCTCAGGGTGTGATACCATTTTTGTTCCTCAGATTAATAGGATATTAAGTCCACAAGCCCAGGCCCTTATTGATAGTGCCTTTGCTCCTTTTGGGGCTGATACACTTGTGGACCATCATGTCCATATCCTGGGTCTTGGGAATACGCCAAGTGGTATAGAAGTGCATCCAGATACCCGATCATATTTGCACCCCTTTAAGCTGACTCGATTCAAATACTTCATGGATGCCGGCAGTGTCACCGACGAAGCGTTTGCTGATGAACAATATCTGGAATATCTCCTGGCCCAGATCGAAAAAACCCCTGGTGAATTTCGAGTCAACGGCTTGGCTTTAGATCGTTTCTACAAGGAAAATGGAGATCCCGATCCAGAAAACTATGAGATTTATGTCCCTAATGAATATGTCGTGGGGCTGGGGAAACAGTACCCCGATAAAATTATCCCTGTTATATCAGTGCACCCTTACAGACTGGATGCTGTGGCTGAACTGGAGAGGTGGGCATCTCAAGGGATTCGAGTTGTCAAATGGTTGCCTAACGTGCAGGGAATAGATCCCTCATCCCCCCTTTGTGATCGATTTTATACAGCATTGAATCGGCTGGATATGGTGCTATTGAGCCACTCAGGGACAGAGCTCGCACTGGACTCTCACGGGAGACAGCATCTTGGTAATCCGCTATTATTGCGTCGAGCACTTGACGCCCAAGTGAAAGTCATCGTCTGTCATTGTGGAACTTCTGGGACGTCACAGGATCTGGATGATCCCCTGCTTCCTGAAATGGACAATTTCTCACTCTTTATGCGCCTGTTTGATGACCCCGGCTATGATGGACTACTCTTTGCTGATATTTCCGGGATGACCCTGGTCAACCAAGTGGGAAATTCTTTAAAGGAAATTTTAGCACGCAAAGATTTGCATTCCAGACTTTTTTATGGAAGTGACTATCCCTTACCTGCAGTCAATATTCTAAATCAGAACTATGCACTTAGTTTGTTGGGATATATTGATGAAGAAATTGTGCAGGAGTTGGATGAGATCCAGGAAGTTAATCCACTTCTCTACAGTTTTGTGCTGATGAGATCCTTAAAACATCCTGATAGTGGTGCCCAGATCTCCGAGGATCTGTTCAGGAATAGAATTCCATAGTTTAATTCCCCACCACCTTGATACGAATTTTTCTTTCGCGAGGTCCGTCAAATTCACAAAAATAGATCCCCTGCCAGGTCCCCAGCTGTAAACGACCCTTCTCTACAATAATTTGTGTGGAATTGCCTATGAGAGAAGCCTTCATGTGGGCTGCAGTATTCCCCTCGGTGTGTTTATAGTCGGGGTGTTTCCAGGGTATGAGGCGATCAAGGATGTTTAACATATCTGTTGTTACATCTGGGTCAGCATTTTCATTTATGGTGATCCCTGCCGTGGTATGGGATACAAACACGGTTAGAATACCAGATTTAACGCCACTTTCTGCAAGTGCTTGCATAACCAATGAAGTTATGTTCAGAAATTGGCTGTGTTTGGATGTGGATAGCGTTTTCGTTATCATGTTAAGTTCCCCTATTGAGCTCAGCTATTTTCTTTAAATTCAAAAATCATTATTCCACCAAAAAACGGGCCTTCCTTTGGGAAGTAGTACTTCAGAAAATCCAATTTTACCGTTTCGCCGGCACTTTGAGAAGCATGAACAAGATATTTTCCATCGATGATCATCCCTTCATGACCCATGACGATACCCATTTTGAAATATGTGGGTTTTACAAAAGTTACACCGACGATTGTGGGTAACTTTGCCATGAGTTCTGTGGTAATCTCATGGTTGGGTATGTAGTAAGCTGTCATATTGCGATTCCAGCCCAGATCGAGAAATTCTTCACCGTCATCCTTCTTGTTTAAAGAAATATTTACCGAATCCAGTGCCGCTTTGGGGAGCAGAGTCTGGGTTATATCCACAGTATTTGGATTCAGGGTGATTCGATCTAGGGTATAATGCCATCTTGATCTGTAGGTGGGCTGCTTGACACCACTGGAATCAGCTTTATAGTGGATCTGGACCATGTTGTCACGAGCTTCTTCCCAGCTTGAACTTTTTGCTGCAGCCAGGGAGGTAAGGTTGTGACCTGTGCAATCTGAAACATCATATCGTATAATAGGGTCGATATCTGGCTCTACCTCTTCACCCAATTTAAAAATTTCATAAGGTGTACCGACGCGCCATAAGGCAATATATTTAAGGCGGTTCTGGAAATCAGGAAAGCGTTGTTGGAACTGAGGGAGGGTTTCATTCATCTGTGCCTGGGTCAATGTCCAGGGTGAGGGCAATGTGGCCAACCATTCTTCATTGGTGAGGTTTTCCTGACAACTCATCATGCTGAAGAGCATGCTTACCATAAGCAGTGATTTAATGAGTCTCATTCAATTTCTCCTTTTTTTGGTGCATCAATACCGAAAAGCATCAATTTCTCACCATCATTTGGTAGCTCTATCAACTTTTTGTAGCGCAACCCTAATTTCTTTAACAAATGAAGCGATCGTTGGTTGTCTCGCGTCACAATGGCTTCGATATGGTCCAATTTATGAATTTCAAACCCATATTTTAGTATGGCTCGGGCTGATTCATAGGCATACCCATGCCCCTCATACTGCTCGAGGAGTGAATAACCAATATCTGCATGTTCCATGCCATTCCGGTAAGTTAGCCCACAATTGCCAATTCTGACATGGTCATCCAGTCGCTCAATGATATAAAAACCGAACCCCAGAGCATCATAGTTCGGCAAAACACTTGATTCCAGATAATCCCTGGCTTTTTCAAGGGTGTCAACATCTCGACTGCCAATATACTTAACCCATTTCGGACTATTGAGCAGTTCGAGTATAAAGTCGTCATCGTCCAGAGTCATCCTCCGCAACAGGAGGCGTTTAGTTTTTAAAATGATCATCTTCTAAACGAGGGTGGATGTGGCAAAATTAACGAAACTGCCATAGAGGCATTACCAGTCAATCAATATCTGGTCATAATAATCACGATGATCCTCATCGGCTCTGCTTAGCCGCTGCAAGTAGGAGACTTCACCGACTTCATGTAGAAAGCCCGCTAATTCCTTATGTTTGGCATTCAGAAAATTCTTGGTAAAAATGCGGGAATCCTGCAGTTTGATACTGGTCTCTAAATTTCTCATTAATTCAGCCAGGGTTGCGCGGGCTTCATCTTTGTTTCCAGAGTCCCATTGATCTATGGATTCATAGTAGGCAAATTTCATCTTCCTGAAATTCTGGCTGCGACTCAACTTCTCGATGTCTTCCATGCGATCTTTCCAACCAAGTGAAAAAGAATCATTGGAGCCATTGCGGGCAACCTGGCGCGCCTCTGTATAAAGTTGACTACCACCAAACTGACTCCAGGTGTCAAGGTCTCCACCCAATATCGTCAGAACCCAGTAGTCCAAAAAGGAGGTAAGGGAATTAAAACTCCTCGATCGTAAAAGGGCATCCCCTGGATTAAAAGTGAACTGCCAGCTTTTATCGAAATACTTTTGATCGTCTCCATTTCCCCAAAAAGCTTTACCAGTATAAATCTTCTGGGAGCCTGACTCAAGGTAGCTGTCCAGATAAATCGTTGCCTGAATGGTAAAATCAGTTGGTAAATCTTCAAAAGTCCATTCAGTGCTTTCAATGTAATAGGCGATATCAGTTGCGAGTTGGGAGACAGCCTGTCGCGGAACGTCATCAAGATTTTTTACATCAAGCTTAATTTCCGCATTTATCCCCTGTGCAGATAGCGATAGTGCCCATAGTAGGAGCATGCTTATATATTTATTCATATGTTTGTAAATATAAAAACTAGAGATTTGTTTCCAAATCAATTGGAAAATTAAGATATCTTTGCATATGGAATAAAGTAGCAACAAATTGACACCCTATGAAAAATTAACTAGATTGACGGTCATTCTATGTTGGGTTTGTGTTGAAACCTGAACTAGTAACTAATACATAGTGGAGTCACCTTGATTATCAAAGTACTGGTCAGATTAATAACTGCGAGTCTCTTCATATTCATGGTCTCAGGACTTTTCGCTGAAGAATCCGCTGAAATTGACAGTCTAAAAAAAATACTTCGCAGCACTACTGAAGGTGAGACTGTTGATTTAATGAATCAACTTTCAGAAGCACATGCCGGTAAGGAATGGGATAAGAGCCAGCGCTATGCCAACCTGGCTTTAGATTTAGCCATTTCTTTACAGGACCAATATGGTCAGGCCGTTGCACATACCAATCTGACACTCTATTATATTGAGCAGGCAAATTATCGGGATGCCCTCGATCATGCCATGCTAGCCCTTAACATTTTTGAATCCCTTTCTGATGATTATCAGCTCGCTATAACACTGAGGACGATTGGTCGAACCTACAGTCTGCTTAATCAAAGCGACCAAAGTCTGGACTACTTTTTAAGAGCCCTCATGATATTTGAAGATATCGGTAAAGAGGTAGAAGTTGCCGCGACAGTAATGATGATAGGTGATGTTTTTTCCCAGTGGGGCCAGACAGAAAAAGCACTCCGGTTTTTCGAACGCTCCCTTGCAATACACGAGAATTTAGGTGATCACGAAGGTGTTCTCCGCAGCGAGAACAAGCTTGCTCAAACCTTAATGACTTTAAGGCGCTTTGACGAAGCACAGACCCATCTTGAACGTGCCCTGAGAATCGCTGATGAAAATAATGCCTTCACCCTACTCGCAAACCTTTATACCAGTTTAGGCGAATTACACTACCATCAATTCCAGCTCAGCACAGCTCAAAAATATTTTCTCGATGCTCTGGAAATGAAACGAACCATTGGGAATCAGGGTGACATTGCAGTTGCTTTAAGTGATGTGGCCAGAGTTTATCAGGAATCCGGTGACACCCCCAAGGGAATCTTTTATTACGAACAGGGTCAGGAACTGGCTGAAGCCGCTGGTGAATATGCCATATCAGCAGAGATATATCTGCAGATGGGTGAACTGTACATGCAGGAGGCGGATCAAACCAAGGCTATTCAATCCCTGTTGGCAGGTTTAGAAATTGCAGAACAAATTCAGGATTTTCTCACCATCGAGAGAGCAAATCATCTACTGACTGTGGCTTATTCAAGGTTTGGACAAGCTGGGAAGGCTCTGGTGTATCAGAAGGCCCTTCAGCTGACCCGAGATGAGATCAATCGGCAACAGAGCAACCGTCGTGTTGCTGAGCTTGAAATTCGCTACGAACTGGATAAACGTGATAGGGAACTGGATGAACTTAAAGGTGAAGCCTTTATAAAAGAAATTGAATACCAGAGAACCTTTACAGTAATGTGGGTCGTCTTTGGATTTTCATTTGCCATTCTGGCTCTCTTTCTGGGATTCGTTTTCTACCGTAGCCGACTTATCAGGAAGGCAGAGCAAGAAAAAATGGAGCAAGCCTTACGGATCAAGGCTGATTTTACTGCCATGCTGGTTCACGACCTGAAAAGCCCGCTGACATCAGTGTTCGGGTTTGCTGAATTGTTAAAAATGGGTGAAAAACCCTATGACCGTATCAAAGAAATTGCCATAACCATTCGTAAAACCAGTCAAAAAATGCTTCAACTCGTGAACGAGATGCTCGATCTGTCCAAATTTGAAGCTGGTAAAATGGTACTAAATAAAACTGAGACACCCCTGAAACCCATCATCAATACATCAATCGAAATGCTGGGACCAGTTGCCGACCAGAATGAAACTGAAGTCACCTTTTCCGCACCAGATGGACTGCCATCCTGTCACTGTGATGCGTTGAAAATTGAACAGGTCATCACCAATTTTATTGGAAATGCCATCGAGCATACACCCAAAGGGACCAAAATTAATGTGAAGCTTGAGGAAATAATGAAGGGCGGCGAAGCGTTTCTTTATTTCACTGTTACGGATAATGGACCAGGTGTTGATAAAGATCAGCAGGATAAAATATTCGATAAATATGCCCAGTTGACTTCTCGCAAAACTGCCAAGGGTCTCGGATCAGGTCTGGGGTTGGCTGTTTCGCAAATGACCATTGAGCAACACGGTGGGAAAGTGGGCTATAAAGATGCAGAGCCTGTGGGTAGTATATTTTATTTTACGATTCCCTGTAAGAATCAGGATATTCCCAAAGTTCAACCCTCGAATAATATTCAAGCCCAAGCCTGAGTTTAATTCAGATCAAAAATGTCTCATTCTCTATCTGAGTATGGACCGCTAACCCATAAACCCCGTGGGTATGGGTTTAGTGAAAAGGGCTCTGTACTCGAGATTTACGAACCACTTTCAGACTCACCACAAATATTAATTATGGGCTCCATCCATGGAGATGAATCACTTTCCACTGTACTCCTTTCAGAAAGCCTCCGTTCACTTCAAGCTCATGAATTAAAATCGTCAATCATTCTTGCCGCCAATCCTGATGGTGTATTGGCAGGTACCCGCTGTAATTCCCGGGGTGTTGATCTTAACAGGAATTACCCCACCAACAATTGGTCCCCAGATCCGGTTTATTACCGCAATCGTCCAGGTACTTCTCAAAATATTGCACTGAGCCCAGGAGACGTAGCTGGGTCAGAGACAGAGACCAAAGCGCTTATAAAACTGATCCAAGATACAAAGCCTGAACTCATTGTTTCAATTCATGGCTTTCTTGGTTGTATCGATGACCCTCATGCCTCACCCATAGCGAAAGATATTGCCCTGCGCAGTGGTTTGGAGTTGGTGCCAGATGTTGGCTATGCCACACCGGGTTCTTTTGGATCCTGGTGCAAAGAACAGGATATCCCAATCATCACTTATGAACTTCCCTCTCAGGACATCACTGAGATGAAACATATTCATACCCCCATATTAAAAGACCTGTGCACTGGTCATTATCATAAAATGCTTGTTTGATTTCTTATGCGCTGGATGATTACAGATTCAGGACTGGGAGGTTTATCCGTCTGTGCTGGATTGGAGCAGTCCTTGTCTCAGAAAAATATGGGCCAGGGGATAGAGTTGCTGTATGTCAATGCAACACCAGATGACCGTATCGGCTATAACTCGCTCAACACGCAAAAGGAGCGGATTGATCTATTTGATCAATTTTTAAATGCAGCGAATCATCGATATTCACCAGATGAGATCGCTATCGCCTGCAATACCTTAAGTGTTATCTATAATGAAACCAATTTTGCCTCCATGGAAAAAGTTAAGGTCACGGGGATTGTCGATGTCGGTGTATCATTGATCAATGCCCATATGCTTAAACATCCCGATCACTCCCTGATCATTTTTGCCACAGAAACCACAACAGAGGCAGGCACCTATCCTCGACTTATCTCAGCAAATCCCGCTGCTGTATCAGCCCAGGAATGTCCAGAACTGGCCCATGCTATTTCCAATGATGCCAGTGGGGAAGCCTGTAGAAATTTATTAGACGGTTATGTGGATGAGGCCTTGCAGCGCTTTGAGGTCCAACCTGAAAATGTTTTTGCTTTCCTGGGATGCACCCATTACGGCTACCAGGCGGATAGTTTCAAGACTTTATTGTGGGACAAGGGCTGTTCAAGTAAGATACTGAACCCCAATGATAAACTTGTTGAGCAGCTAGTCTTAAATAGTCAGATGGTACAACCATCAGAAAACACCACTCTCTGTATCAAATTTGTGAGTCGATATGCTATTCCCCAGGCTGAGATAAAGTCAATGGAACGCTATCTTAAAGATACGGCGCCATTAACTCTGGCGGCTTTGCATAATCAGATTGTTGTCCCCGATTTGTTTACCCTTAATTAATTACTCCTCTAAAAATTCTAATTCGCTTATATCACGATGATATGCTGGCATATCATTATGATGATTTTTAGGTCTGTTCTGAGCACAAAATCACCTCGGAATATCAATTCTATAATCAATAGTAACAGGTATTTATGCAGATGGGTATATTGAGTGGCACAGCACTTGGTTATATCAAACCACCATGATGAATGATTTAGCCATATTAAAACAAATGACCTGGGAGAAGAGACTTATGAAACATGCTGCTTTAGTAGCCTTAGCAACTGTCATGTTAGCTTGCAACGCATCTTCAGACACTCATATCAATAAAAGCATTAAAGTTGGCGATGGAGAACACAGGAAGGGCAGTTTACGCTCTGTAAATGGTACCATAAGTGTTGGCAATGAAGCTATTGTTGAAGGAAACTGCACCACGGTGAATGGTGAAATCAATATAGGTGAGAACAGTGTAGTCGGTGAAGTCTCCTGTGTAAATGGAAGCATAAGCTTGGATCGTAACTCAAAGGCTAGTGAGGTCTCTTGTGTAAATGGCTCTATTCTGCTTGGTGGAGAAGTAAAAGTTGATGGTGATGTTTCAACTGTAAATGGGCAAATTCGCTGTAAAAGTGAAGTCCATATTACCGGCGATCTGGAAACTGTAAATGGTGACATGAAGGTTACTCAAACCATCATCACTGGAAATTTGAGCACGGTGAACGGAGATGTATCTCTCCACGAGAAGAGCACTGTCCGTGGAGATATCATCATTGATAGAGACAATAAGAAACCAAATTATAAAAAGCATAAAGAATTGGTCATTACCATTGATGGGAAGTCAAAGGTAAAAGGCAATATCGAAGTTAGAGGCGATGAACCGAATGTAACGGTGATCCTCGCAGGTGGCGGCGAAGTCCTGGGAGAAATCATCAACGCTGAGGTCGTCCGCAAATAACAGACCCCCAAAGTGGGTGTCATACAATGAAGGGTCTTCGGGCCCTTTGTTGTTTCTATTAGAGCCCACAATGGACACCAAGCCATTCTACAGCTTTGTCTTGCTGAAGTGTTATACTGAGCCTGCCTGCCGTAGTCCGCAGGACGTAGACTGGTCGAAGTGCTCTCGAAGTATGACACCCTCACTAAATCTTTCTCGTCATTGCGAGCGAATGTGGTGAGTGTGGCAATCTCCGAATCCTTGGTTTGCTAACAGCCCGAGATCGCGTCAGTCGTTTCACTCCATCGCGAAGACTTGTAGGAGTGATCCTGCCTGCAAGACGATTTCCTGGCAAACTCAATGTCCAGCAGCAATATTCTAGCAGATGATTACACCTTTCTCTCTAAACCTTTACATCATTCCCATTTGTCACAGCCTCGATTTATGCTATCCTACACGCTATGAAGGTTCAATCACAATGCTAATATACGCAAGCGGCGTATGGGTTGAAGCCGAACAAGCCGTGGTCCCATTCAATGACCAGGGATTTCTGTACGGTGATAGCCTATTTGAGACCGTGCGAGTCAATCACGGCAAACCTTTCCGGCTCGAAAAACATTTGGAACGGATGCAAAGTGGTATGGACACTATTCAAATGGAAAGTGCCGAACAACTGGCAAAAATTCCTGAGATTTTGAAAGAATATATTTCGAGGAATAATCTGGACAGTGCATTGGCACGCATCATTGTTACACGTGGAATAAGTAAGGGATCGCCGTGGCGATCTGAATCAACTCCCACCATATACATGACCTCACGCCCCGTCAATAAACCAGAGGATTGGCCCGTCAGGGTCATTTTTCTCGAAGAAAAGAATTATCCTATTTTACGCTTTCATCCCGCCATTAAATCAGGCAATTATTTAGGAAACATGCTCGCCAAAAAAGATGCGGAAGATGCTGGTGCCTTCGAGCCCGTGTTTGTTAATCGAGATGGCTATGTTACTGAGTGTGCCATCAGAAATATATTCTTTATCAAGGATGATGTTTTACTCACACCCTGTTTAGAGCTGGGTGTTCTACCAGGAGTCATCAGAGATACCATCATGGAATTGGCACAAATGCGTCATCTTAAAGTACGAGAAGCCCTGATTAATCAGGATGATGTACCTGAGATGGATGAAGCGTTTATTTCCAGCACAGGAGTGGGCGTATTACCCGTAACCTGGGATGGTTTTAAGTCAGACTACCACTACAGTCAGATCCTCAAAGAGGATTTAGATAAGCTTTTTGAATCAGGAGAATCGAATGTCACATAAAAAATTTGACCCCAGCCGTGCTGAACGGCTTATTTCTGCCGAGCGCTATCAGGAGTTGAAGCCAGATATCATATTACAGAAATTAGGTATTCGGTCTGGTAAAACCATTCTGGATTTGGGGTGTGGAAATGGTTTTTTTACCTTTCCTGCAGCAGTTGCCATGGGAGAAGGCATGGTCATCGCCGCCGATATGTCAGAGGAGATGTTATCTCTCCTCAAACAACGCAACACACCCGACAATATTCAGATACTTAAGGTAGACGAAGTTAAAATGGATATTGAGGATAATTCAGTTGACGCAGCAGTACTCATAGCTTTGTATCATGAATTTAAATCCCCGCTGGACAATCTCGCGGAGATTCGTCGCACCCTGAAGCCAGAAGCTAAGATACTCATTCTGGATTGGGATCCTCAATCAGAAAAAGAACGGGGTCCTGCAAAAGTTCACCGTGTTGCTAAAATTCAAGCCATCAAAGACTTGAAAGCCTCCGGTTTTACAGTTGAAAGTCATGAAAATTATACCCTTGATATGTGGATGATTGTCGCTCACTCCAACGCATAGCCCATATTCCTGGGGTGATGAAGATGAAAAAATTAAATCTCTATTATATCGTCAGTATTATCACCCTGGCGTTTATGATGTTTATCCTCTTCAGAACCTTACAGGTGACAGGCTGGTTTGAAGAACATGGGGGCAAGAGTCCTGCAGAGCGCATACTTCAGGGCTATCCAGGGCTCTATCAGCTTAAGATGCCTCGGGATGATTTATCAGCTTCCACCATGAAGGTTGAACCTCATAGGGTTGCCGGCGAAGAAAATTGGCTCATGATTCGACTGGACTCACTACCAAGCTATCTCATTGAAGTAAGTGATTTTGAAGATGAACAAATCTTGATTGTAATTTACGACTTTGATTCTACGGGGACTCCTGGCCGTGTTGAAGGATGTGAACTATTGCTGAGTGAGGATGCGGCAGAAAATTTTAGGGGCAGCACAATAGGTGATTTTTGTGGGCTCAAGGAGCAGTCCTCGGAGTATCTTGCACTGGATCTATTGCTGAGTGGTCCCATCGTCTCATTGAAGATTCAGAGGCGCGTGTTAGGTCAGGCAGACAGTCCTGAGGCACAGAAATATTTGTTAGAGAGGATAGATTCATGGTAGAGAGTAAAAAAGATATACAATTTAAGCTGACGAGAACTGATCCTTCCGGCGCTCGGCGTGGACATTTTTTTACAGAGCACGGCAAGGTTGAGACTCCTACCTTCATGCCAGTTGGAACCGCTGGCTATGTTCGTTCCACGCCCATGCGGGATGTTGCAGAATCCGGTGCCCAGGTGGTTCTGGCAAACACCTACCACCTCTCTCTGGGTGAGAGACTTCAAACCGTGAAACGCGCGGGAGGCCTCCATCGATTTATGGGGTGGGAAGGCACCATCCTCACAGATTCAGGTGGCTTCCAGGTATTTTCCATGGAGGGCAGCGAAATTACAGAAAAGGGTGTCACTTTTCAGTTTGAGGAAAATGGAGAGAAACTGTTCCTCGGGCCTGAAGAATCCATGGCCATTCAACGTGATCTGGGTTCGGATATCGTTATGGCTTTCGATGAATGTGTGGATTACAAGGCTCCCCAGGAATATGTCCAGAAATCAGTTGAACGCACGACGCGTTGGGCTGAGAGGAGTAGAGAATATCCACTACAGGATCACCAGTTCATGTTTGGGATTGTTCAGGGTGGCATTTACCAATCCTTGAGACGCCAGAGTGCCATCGAAATTACCAATATTCCATTTGATGGTTTCGCCATTGGCGGAGTAAGTGTCGGTGAGGGTCTGGATCTTCTGAAAGAAGTCGTTGGCTACACCACACCCTTGCTGCCACCCATGAAACCTAGATACCTCATGGGGGTCGGTTTACCTGAGGATATCCTGGCTTCTGTGGAACGTGGAATTGATATGTTTGATTGTGTAATTCCCACACGCTATGCCAGACAGGGAACCTTATTTACCCGAATGGGCAAACTACGCATCATGGACAAAGTCTTCCGCAAGGATAAATATCCTTTGGACACTGCTTGCCGCTGCTATACTTGTCAGACCTATTCTCGAATGGTTCTGCGCTATCTCTTTTTCTCAAAGGATCCGCTGGCTGAAACCCTGGCAACCATTCACAACCTTACCTTTTATCAAGACCTCATGGCGGATATTCGTCGGGCGATTGAGAAGGGTAATTATGAAAATTTTATGAGGGGCTGGCTGAACAGTTATTTTCGGAAGAATAGTCCCCGGAAGAAGTAAAATACCTCAAAGATCAACATCTGAATGTGCCCTTGCTTTGACAGGGGTGGTCTTTTAAATTCAGAATCAATTTTTGTTATAGCCGGAGGAATAATGGGCGACATCGATTTAAAGAATGCTGATAGCAGGATGAAATACCTGAAAGACAACCTTGGAAATCTCATGAATGGGATTGATTCAAATTATGGCCAGGTCCTCATGGATGAGTTGATGCGACGCATGGAAACTACTGTCAGCGAGTTTAATGACGAAGTAAAAGCCATGTTGGGACAATTGCAGGGGATCAAGCCCATGCCTAAAGACAATATATTAGCTTCATCTCCCCGACCGGAACCACAAGCGCCACCTGTTCCAAAGGCTGCTCCTGCGCCACAGGCTGCTCCAATACCTCCAACTACAGAGTTAAAATCGGCACCTCCCGTGATTGAGCCTGAACCTTCAGTAGAATTGCCATCATTTAGTGATGAACCAGAGACTTTTGCAGCACCGCCAGAACCAGCTGTTGTTTCCGATACGGTAAAGGAAGTGGAAATTGAGGTAGATCTTCCTCCAGATGAACTTTCAGAATTCGAGAAAAAACTCAGATCTTTGGGAGGTTAATTTCCCTCAATAAATCGATTAATTGAAGCGGCGACATGGATCGCCGCTTTTTTTTATCTAAAATGCAGGATTTGGGGTTGGTGATCTGAGGCGATCGAAATCTCAGGATGCTGAAACTCAGCGACCTTTACCCCCTCAATAGCTTCACCAATAAATATATAATCAATACGTCGATCAGGTTTGTCTGCGGGAAATGTTGGGGGAGGCTCCACAGCGAATTCAGCAAGACCATCCCGCAATGATTTAGTGAGCAGGCCATATGCTTGAGAACTTGATTCAAAGTTGAAATCACCAGCTAGAATCATTCTGTTCTCCTCGGGGAGGACCTTGATAATGCGCTGGATCTGCTCCCATCGCTCTTCCTGGCTTAAGCCAAGATGTGTCCCCAATATGGTGAGTGTATCACCTCTGCAGTCAATTCGGCTTAAAAACACACTCCTGCCCTCTAAAAGACTATCCGTGGATAAATCAACGATACGAAAATCAAGGATGGGATAGCGGGATAAGAGTGCATTTCCGTATTGACCACCATCGTAATCGATGGATCGACCAAATACAGCGAATAAATCAAGCAGGACCCCCAGGCTGTCAGCCTGATGGACCCCTAAGGATCGTGCGGTGCCTTCATCAACTTCGTTAAGAATAACAATATCTGCCTGGGCAGCCTCAATGACACGCGCTGTGCGCTCCAGATCCAGTTTGCCATCCATGCCCACGCCATGTCGGATATTGTAGGTCATGATGCTATGGGTATCTGTCTCTGACGAACAATTGTAAAGAATATTGCCCGCCAGGAGCAATATGAAAACGAGTAAGCCGTGTCTCATCAGCTTTCTATTCAAAAATGCGTTTTGCAAAAGCAAATCGTCGTCCCAGATTTTCTGCATAATCTGGATCTTCAGGATTCATGCTCTGAATCTGAACCCCTTTGCCCAGACTATGAATAACCTTGCCATCACCCATATAGATGGCGGTATGGGTAATCATGCGGCGAGTTCCGGCAAAAAACATCAAATCCCCAGGAAGCATGGCATCCATCCAGCCTGGATATCCCACCATACGACCCACATTGGCGATCTCATCTGAATCTCGTGGTAGATAGATATTGTTCAATGTATAACTCTGCATCACAAATCCTGAACAATCCACACCTTCAGCAGAACGACCACCCCAGACATAGGGTAGACCGAGGTATTGTTGTGCTGTTGTGAGAATTTCCTGACGAAGTGGATTGGCTGCAGGATCAATCAGTTTATAATGGTCGTTGGTGAGTTTTAACTCGCTACCATCTGCGAGAAGCAGCAGGTCATTTTCAAGATAGGGTAGGCGGGTTCCCATCAAGAATATCATTCCATTTTCCAGAGTATCATTTTTTGTGAAGACAGCCTGTTTACCCATATGATAGCGATTCCACTCCTGGAGATTGACACGACGCAGTGAATTTTTAGGTATATATCCTAGATAACCAATGGCTGATTGAACCTGCAGGTAGTCATCTACTTCACGGATCAAACGCACAGGTTCACCATAGAGCATCTCTGTACCTTCCTGCTTATAATTCACAGGTGTATAGCGACCCATGATATAGGGTGCAGTAATAATTCCATAAGCCTGGTTCCCAGGAAATGTTTCAGGCAAATAGTGCACGGAATCAATCAAGTCAAAATCATATCCAGCTTTTTTTAGTTTGCGTCCAATACCCCTCACTGGTATGGAGTAGAATGCCTCACCTGAAAGGGTGATAGTACGACCTTCAACAGAAGCATGAACATCCTGATACCAGATTCTGTTATCCAGATAGAAATCAGCATTTGCCTTGTCGATGATGGCATGTATTGCAGCATGTTTATTATTTGACGGGAGATAGATACAACTGTTCAATGTGAATATCCCAAACACAAAGCTGAGGATTAATTTTGTGTGTATTGAAGAGCGGCGCATGTGAGGTTACCTTATATAACTTGATATTGTTGAAGCGGTGAAATTAATTTTATGGAGGGGTTCCCTGCAAGCCTTCATCAACACATCAGGTTATTAAATACAGAGTGACTAATTGATAAAGACTAATTTTAGGGCTGGATATTTACTCGGTCTGAAATACGTTATGTCAGAGGAACTTATCTATGCAATATGACAAAGCCTATCTCATCAGTCTAGAGCGCAGCCCTATGAGGCGCAAAAATTTTTATCGCTATGCCAGGAAGGCAGGTCTTGATGTAGAATGGTTCCCAGCCGTCTATGGTCTAGATGTGGATATAGAAGATTACCAGAAACGCGGGTATTTGAGTGGGGACTTCAAGTTGCGACTGGCTGGAAGTCTTGGGACGCTATTAAGCCATATTCATGTCTGGGAAAAGATAGCCGAAGACCCCCAGTGTGATATAGGGCTGGTTTTTGAGGATGATGCAGTTTTCACCAGACATTTCTTAAAAGATCTTAGCGATATCAAGAAAGGAGACATTCCAGAAGATTGGGATATGCTCTGGCTGGGTTGGCATAAGTTGGATTGTGAGCCTGTGAATGATAGGTTCGGCACACCACGCAAAACTGAAGGCAAAAGTGTAAACTCCGGGCATTTCGCCTATCTGATAAAATCGTCCAGTGTAAAGAAAATAAAGTCTCTGCTTTTGCCCTATGACAACAAGCGATCCAAGGATGTTTTGTTGAGACGCAATTTTGATGCCTTTGGCGCATACTTTCTGCTGGAGAAAATTGTTAGAACCCCAATGATCGGTTTTGATTCGGTTCGCAAAAACATCAACAATCCAAAGCGAATTGAGGGTCACCCCCTTAAGAAATTGGGTCAGAAAATCCGGAAACTATTTTTAGAGTAATGTTCATAGCCTCTGGTTTTGTATCCAAAGAGTTCGGTTGCATTAATAACCTGCGCATAATACGAGAAATCTATCAATGAGATATAAAATGGAAAAGTTTTACCTGATCTGGCTGCTAGCAATCCTTCTCCTAGCTTGTCAGGAATCTGCCCCTGAAGATTCACCTCCTTTAGATTTGAAGCCCCCTTCAGATCTGAATCTGACCATCGACAATTCTCAACAAATCACGCTCTCCTGGAAAGAAAATAGTAGGGGGGAAACGGGGTATCTCATTGAGCGTCGGGATTCATCAGATTTCACTGAGATTGCGGCATTGTCCGAGAATACAACTAGCTATGAAGATTCGACTGCACGCTACGGGGTGGTGAATCACTACCGGGTTTCAGTTTTGGCAGTTGCAGCTGATAGTCATTTCGTCGAGGATTCAATAGGGTTTGTGTACCTGAACACTGAGTGGAGTACAGTTCCAGGTGGAGAATACCATTTCGGAGAACCTGGGAGCCTTCGGGATGATTTAACTGAAGATTTCCAGATGATGACCTTCGAAGTGACCAATGCCCAATTCGTAACTTTTTTAAATGAGGCGATCAGGCTGGGGACAATAACAGTTCCAGGAAGTTTACCCATTGGGGAATATGAAGGGGATGCCCACTGGCCTGCAGCCCAGCGGATGGCAGCCGATGTAAATGATCCTGACTCTCGCATGAGTTGGAACGGGGTTCAGTTTGTTGCAGATTCAGGCCATGAAAATAAACCGGTAAGTGAAGTTCCCTGGTTCGGTGCCTACTTTTTTGCCCGGCATTATGGATTAGTCTTACCTACTGAGCATGAATGGGAGAAGGCAGCCAGGGGAATGAATGACCATCCCTATCCCTGGGGTGCAGGCCCACTGAGCTGTGACCTGGCAAATACAGCTGGTTGCGGCGCTCGATTAATAGATGTGGGAACGACCACTGGCGCCAGTCCCTTTGGTGTACGTGACATGATAGGCAATGTCTGGGAATGGGTGGACGATTTTATGGGTCCAGACAATCCCAGGAGAGTACTCAAAGGGGGCAGTTGCAACTCTACCACACATACCACCCTTGTCTATAGTCGCAACCATGATGATGCCTGGCATACCAGCTATTTTTACGGATTTCGTTGTATCAAGAGGACATAACATTTCATCTTCATTTCGATGGTTTGTACAGTGGGAGAGAGCAACGGATTTGTAATCGTTTTTCTCAGAATGTTTCTTGTGGACTTACAGACACCCCTAGCCGGTATCAGGCGATAGACTCGTTAAGTAATGTTGTATCCAGTCAAAGCATCCTTGATGCTGGTGTTAAAAATCAAGCTTATAGCCCCCGTTATGAGGCGATTGCCAGGCAAATGAACGGGTCTTGATTTTTGGCTACTTTCGATTCACTCTCCAAAATATTAGCTGAGGTTCATGGGGATTTGGAATCTGCCAACTTATTGTTGTGTCGATCTCAAGATCAAATCTACTTAAGACTTCCTTTTCAACGCTAAAAAATTTATCCCAGGATATCATATAAAAATTGTTTTTGTGGGACATAACCGCCTCAGTGGTTTGTATGTGGAAGTTAGAGTTTGGAGAAAGCATGCCATGCAAATTACTATTTAATCTGACAAATCTGGTCGTCTCGGGAAAGCCAGGGATCAAAAATGCTGTTGGCCGATTTCCTCCCAGAAAAACCATAGAACTGTCCAGACCCTCCAGGTTTGGGATATAAGCATTAATGTAATGGTCTTGCCAGCGTATCCGATCATTCCGCGGGTATGACCCATAAACCAGGCAAATCAGAGTAATGCAGACCAGGATAAGGGTAGCTTTTTTGTTGGAAGCGGAGAGTTGGTAAATAATAGTGGCGATGCAAACAAAGGCAAGCGCTTCAACGATGAAAAGGTAGCGATAGATTGAAAACTGAACGATCCAGATGGAGTATGATATGAAAGAGAATGATAAAATAAAAATTGCAGCTTTGCTGAAACCGATGGCCTTGGATCCATCTCTTCTGCGCCGGACGATTTGATAGGCTAGAATAATCAGGCAAATAAATAATATCGCAAATCTAGCATCTCGAAATCCGCCACCAGTATAGGTGTAATCTGAGGCATACATAAATTGGAGGGGATAGGATAACCCATCCCACAGGGATGATGGAAGAAATCGGATATCTCGAAATGCCTGGTCCAAAAGCTCTGGTGATTTGAATATATTATTAAACCAGGGAAAAATAGGGTTGCCAAACTCTTGATACAATTTTAGATACCAAAATCCTCCTGTGAGGATGGCTCCACCTATGAATCCACCTGCATATATGGCAAGGACCTTAATTTTCCCGGTCACACGGGGTATCACAATGCTGAGCGCTGCCCCGCTGGCCAGGATGTATATACCCGAAGTCATTTTTAAACCAAAACTCAACCCAGCCGCAGCTCCACCCAGGAAAATCCATTGAAGCGTGGAATTTTGGCTGTTTTGCAAAGCCAGTAGAATTAGCCAGATAGATAGGAGAATGGGAATACTGATCAGGTTATCATGATAACTTGTCCCCAGGAGATTGATGGAATCGGGGGCAATAAACGCAGCCAGACTTAGTAGCAGGGCTATCCTGAATGGGGTAATGGTGAGTGCGTAATGCCTATATGTAATTTTATGGTGGGGTACATTTATCAATGTTTGGAGGGATATTATAAATATCAGGAAATAATTAATCCCATGAATAGCTCCCAGTATAAACCCTACAACAATGGGTTTAAAGCTACCGATCAAAAACAGCAACCAGATGTCTGCCAGGGGATTAAAGAAGGACTGAAGTTGCGCAGGCAGGATATCAAGTTGACTACGGTCGAAATAAAAGGCATAGGCATTATAAATGTGGTAGTTGCGCAGATCCCAATTATTATCCTGTCCAAAAATAACTGAAAACATTCCAGCTATTATCATCCAGAAACAAAAAACGAATACTGAGGATAGTCGTTCTGAGTAAAAAGGATTTAGATTATTGTTTTGGGGTATTCTTGTCATGTTCATACAGAATGAAACCTAATAGCCAAATTCTTGTTATTACCCGATTGTGTGATTCCCAGTTGGTTGTGATTAAGAAAATGAAGTTAATATAGCTGGTATTGTGCTGCAAGTGGTGAAATTGGCGAACATATGGAAGATTCAGGTTTTGTCATTATTTCTATTCTCAGTCTTGAATTAATGGAATTGCCTTGCTCAGCCATTCACGCACAAATAATATGGCACGCTGTCGGCTCTGGTAGCTCCCCCCTAAGTTTTCAAGCTACGGTGGGACAGGCAGCTGGATAGATTTATTGACATGCTCCGGTAGCTCAGCTGGATAGAGCAACGGATTTCTAATCCGTAGGTCACAGGTTCGAGCCCTGTCCGGAGTACAGCCTAAACCCCTTGTAATTAATAGAGTTACGAGGGGTTTTTATTTTGG
>FLOH01000305.1_pt1 | contig 120349 bp, 107 predicted proteins | sample 756751 | NCBI WGS metagenome assembly FLOH01 (sample SAMEA4026879, study PRJEB14308) | marine metagenome | biome: coastal water; material: water | depth 74 m
GTCGGTTTCATCAGCAGTACGTGAAATTTCAGCAACCAGCTGATCAACCTCAGCCTGAAGAGCTTCACGGTCAACGTCGGAGTTGGTGGCGTTAGCAGACTGTACCGCCAGTTCACGGATACGCTGCAGGTTGTCGTTCATAGAACCCAGCGCACCTTCAGCCGTCTGAGCCAGTGCGATACCGTCACCGGCGTTACGCACGGCCACATTCAGACCTTTGATCTGAGATGTGAAACGGGTAGAAATCGCCAGACCCGCGGCGTCATCTTTGGCACTGTTAATACGCAGACCAGAAGATAAACGTTGCAGAGCCTGTTGGTTGGCAGACTGGGATTTATCCAGATTGCGCTGCGCGTTAATAGAGGCAATGTTGGTATTAATAATTTGAGGCATGGTGTTTCTCCTGTACCTGCGTTACAGAGCCAGCGCTGTGCTGTAGTAGCAACGTTGCTGCACTCCCTCTGTCTTTGTCATACCTTTTAACGGCACACCCGGCAGGATCTTTAGAATTTTTTTTGCGCCAATATCACGACACAATTCCAACAAACACAGAATTCTTAAACGCTTGAAACCATTGGAAATTATTCTGAATGTCAAAAAAACGACAAAAAATCAGCCAGAATAAAAACAGCGACACATCACTCCCGGAACGATGGCTCCCGGGGCTTCACAGGCATGTATATTGCTTTGTTCAATGAAAAGAGAGGCTTTTATGACGCACCCTGCCGAAATCAGATTCAACAAGAACATCGCTTACCTGCAGCAGCACTACCCCTATCTCTACAATCTGGCGCAGAACACGCCCCTGCGGAAGCTGACACTGGATATGGACGATCATGGCCGGGTCGATATTCACAGTGGTAATGCTTACTTTTATAACGGTGATGCCAGAGCGTTCGCCCGGCAAGAGGCCGAACAGTTCAACACTATCGTCGCTCCGGGCAATGCCATCCATGGCCTCAGGCCCCATGGCGCGAACGCCTTTAAGGCACAACGCTATTTCTCCCGCTCAATCACCCGCCTGTACCAGGACACACAGGTTGATCAGACCGAGGATTACCAGATCCCGGATTTCCTCGCTCTGGTGGCCATTATGGGAATTGGCGCCGGTTTCCATATAGAAGAGCTGGTCAACCGGCGGGAAATACTCGCCCTGATTATTTACGAAACCGATCCGGAAGAATTTGTCACCTCTCTGTACTGCATCGACTGGGAAGCCATTTTCCTGAAATTCAGCGAGCGCGGAAAATCCATCCAGCTGGTCATTGGTGACTTTAAGCTGGCCACCGATCAGTATGCGGTGCTCTGGAATCAGCTGATTGATCATCCGCCCAGCTTTTCCCTGTGTACCTATTTATATAATCACCGCAACCAGGATAAGTACCGCAAGGTCATCAAAAAAATCCAGAAAGATCTGAAAGTGTATCTCTCGCTCTGGGGGTATTACGACGATGAAATCAATCAGATGAATAACGCCCTGCATAATTTCCGCGCAGGGAACGAACTGCTGCCACTGGCCGATAAACAAGCCATGAACTGCCCGGCTTTTATCATAGGTTCGGGGCCATCCCTTGATGACCGCATCGAAGATATCCGCAAATATCAAGGCAAAGCCGTGCTCTATTCGGCCGGGACAGCACTGCGTGCATTATACAAACAGGGCATTAAGCCGGATTTCCATATCGAGATTGAATCACACTATGAGCCTTTCCGGGTGATCAGTGAAATCAATGACCCGGAATATCTGCAGGACATCACCCTGATCTGCTCAGCTCAGACAACGCCGAAAATTCCGCCGATGTTTGGCAGGGTAATGCTTTTTATCAAAGACTCCACCGCCATTCATGAGCTGAGCAAAGACTTAACCGACCAGATCCGTGGCACAACCCCAACCTGTACCAATGCCGCGCTGGCCATCTGTTATCACCTGAACCACCAACAGGTATTCCTGTTTGGTACGGACTACGGCTTCCGTAATACCGGTTCACACCACTCCAAGAATTCAATTTATTACAGTGAGCAGCGCTCTGATCTGGTGAAGCAATCCACCAATTACCAGCAGCAGGATCTGATTGAGATTGAATCGGTTGATGGCTTACCAATGCAGACGACCATGATTTATAACGCCTCCAGACGCCGGCTTGAATCAGACATCAGTTATTTCCTGAAAAACAGAACGATTGAAGTTTATAACTGCGCTAATGGTGCAAAAATCGAAAACGCTGAGCACATGGAGCAATCCCGATTCTGTTCGCTGATGGAGTCATCGGCCGCGAAAAAGGAAAACGATCTTCAGCTTATGTCAGACAGGAAAAGAGCTGTCTTTTCACCGGAATTCCTGCAGCAACGGACTGATGAACTGGAAAGTAATCTGAGAAAGATCGCCGATGATATTCTGAATATGATGGGCAGTGGCCAGAAAACCCTGACACAGCATTATCAGAATCTGCATATCGTCGGTCAATATCTGTCCTTTGGCCTGAGCCGCTATGGTGCTCTGCAGTTCTTAATCCGCGGAGCCATATGGCATTACCTGCATGCCGGTGCTTCTGTTGCCCTTAAGCTGCAGAATTCACCGGAAAAAATGGCGGAATATATAGAGCGCTGGGAAACCAATTTCCGTCACTTTATTAATACCGTACCGGATCATGTGCACAATGTCGTCAGCAAAGAATTTAACGACTCAGATCCATGGATTCATACCGCGATTGATGACCCGGATTGTCCAGAATATGAACCATGGCCACCGGGCTATGGTTCACAGCTGAACTATTCCAGCATAAGTATTAATAACGATAAGGATAAGTTGCATCGCCATCCCAGCCATAAGCCTGTAATGACCGTGCAATTTCATCATAGAAGGACGACGCGACCACCATAATCCACTGGCTGGCGTCGTCTTTATTCTGAGCAATCCATTCTTCGGCCGGTTGAATCCGGCATTGTTCATAACCGGCAAAAATTCTTTCTGATTTATTCGGGTTACCATCGAGAATAACGTCCGGGACAAAATCCAGAAAACTCATTAATGCCCGGCCGCCGGCACCCGCTCCCCACATTGCAATCTTCCGTCCGGAAATCTGCTCAGCCAGCCGTTGCTTCTGCGCATCAATACCCTGCTGAAAATGACCAATATTCTCTGGTACCGAAAAACTCAGTGCCTGCTCACGGTCACGGGTACAGAATGCAATCAGGTTACCAACATCGGAAACCTGATATTTCTGAATAAACCAGCCATGCCGGGCCAGCAGAACCTGCAGCGAATGCTTGCAAAACAGACTTACATGTTCAACATGAAAAGGCGCCCGGCTTTCATGTTCGATTGCCCAATCCAGCCCCGGGGTTTCAATAAACATTGCACCGTCGGGATTCAACAGCATGGACGCCGCAGCAATATAGTCATCAAAGTCAAAGACGTGTTCGATCACATGGCGGCTGTAAATAATATCCACTTTCCGCCCCAGTGCTTCTGCAAATGAGCGGTTGAAAAAACTGTTATAAACGCAGAACCCCTGCCCCTCGGCTTGTTCCCGTGTTTCATCGTTTGGCTCGATGCCCAGATACTCCATCTGCGGATACAGTGTGCGAATCTCACTCAGCACCTCTGCAGCAGAACAACCGATTTCCAGCACGCTCTGAAAGCGTTGCTCCTGCCCGGCGACACATTCCTTGAAAAAGCCGACAAAATCCTGAGTAAATTTTGTTCCTATATGGCCTGGTCGTGGCGTGTAGTAATGCTGTTTATACAGGTTTTCCAGCACAGATTTATCATAATGCCGCTGATAAGCCTGACCGCAATCACGGCATAATCCATATTCAATATCGACCTCAAAAGGTGGCTGCAGTGTTGCACCGACCGGAACCGGATGCTGATACACCGGAAATTTTTTCAGTGTTAACAGAGTTTCTGACTGTTCGCCGGCACACACCGGGCAGATAGTTTTTTGATCCGTCATACTCAGTTCTCCAGCCAACGTAAAATAGTTAATGCCTCTGCCCGTTCAACCCACGCACTGGCTCCGCGCATCTGCGCCAGTGCATCGATTGCCTGATAGGAACGATAATGAGGATAAGCCCGCATTTCCGCATCGTAACACTGCAGAGCTTCCTGTTTTTTATTCCAGTCCTGCTCACTCAGCGAGATATAGCAATTAGGGTTAAAAGCAGCACTGGCCGGATTCCAGCCGGTTGCGCTCACCACCTCGAAGCTGGCAATTCGCCGCACCGGATGATCGGGTAAAGGCCGGCAGGCTGTCAGCGTTGCCTCCAGTGCCCGGCGGTGATCAGCATTAAGATCGGCGGCAGAATGGGTCAGTACCGTATCCGGTGCATAAGCGGCAATATGGGGCTCTATCGCCTGTACAATATCCAGCAAAGGAACCTGATCTAGCCGGTTATCGGGAAAGTTCATCGTTGCCAGAATCTGATGACCCAGTACAGCAGCGGCCGCCTCGGCACCACAGGTCCGCTGGCCGATGCGCTCTTCGCCACCGGCACGCGATGTCTCACCATCAGCAAGAAATAAACAGGCAACGTCTTTGCCTTCCCTGACCCAGCGATGGATTATTCCTCCGGCACCCAGTACTTCATCATCGGCATGGGCGGCGATAATCAGTATCCGTTTCATTCCAGTCATTCCAGAAGCTCCCAGCTCATAGCCGTACCACGCGCAATATCGGCGCGGGCTTTTTTACCGATCACATCAGGTAAATGTTTCGGCTTAAGGCCAAAACCCGGACGAATGACGCGCACATTATCCGCGCTTATATGCTCGCCGGCTTTAATATCTTTAACACAATAAACCGAACGTGAATGCTGATTGCCCTGACGGGATGGGGCATCAATAATACGGTCGCTGCCCAGCGCCTGAAATAATGCCCGCGCCTGCACTGCCATCGATTTAAATTCCTCTGGCTCAAGAGAAAACTCCGCATCCGGGCCGCCATCGCTGCGCTGCAGGGTAAAGTGCTTTTCAATGACTCTCGCCCCTAAAGCAACAGCACCGAGTACCGCAGTATTACCCAAACTGTGGTCAGATAAACCGGTAATAACCGGTAAAGTGGCCAAGCGCTTAAGAACATTCAGGTTCATATCCGCTTCGCTGGCCGGGTAACTGCTGATGCAGTGCAGAAATACCAGATCCTGCGCCCCGGCCTGCCTGAGCCAAAGCAGCGTTTCCTGAATTTCATTCCAGTTGCTGACCCCGGTCGATACCAGCACCGGTTTTCCGGTTCTGGCGACATGCCCGAGCAGCTCAGGGTCCTGTGCCTCAAATGAGGCAATTTTATAAGCTGGGCAGTTAACCTCTTCAAGAATCCGCACGGCTTCTTTATCAAAAGGTGAACTGAACAGGGTTACGCCCTGCTGGCGGGCGTAACGGAATAACTCCTGCGTCCAGGATTTTGGCGCAGCAATATTTTTATAAAGCTGATAATAACTCTGCCCGGCCCAAAGCGGATCTTTAATAATAAAATCATCCAGATCACACTCGATGGTCAGGCTGTCGGCATCATAGGTCTGAATTTTTACCGCATCGGCACCGGCATTCATCGCCGCGTCAATGATGGCTTTGGCACGATCCATATCCTGCATATGATTATTGGACATTTCCGCAATGATATAGGGCGGATGATCGGCACCGATGATCTGATTATTAATGTTCATAGGAATACTCAAAGCGGTAATAGTCGATGCCCGCATTACGGGCAAAACCACCGTCTGTTGCCGGAGAATCTCCGACGTACAGCGGATGGCTGAACTGGTAATCCGCAAGCAGCCTGTCCCAGGCCCAGCGGGAAGGCTTCAGTTGCTCCGGACTGTGTTTATCACAATAAACAACTTTGCTGGCCAGAGAGTCCAGACCAAGACACTTCACTTTATGCTGCTGTAGTGCCGTGTGTCCGTTGGTTACGATAAACAAAGGCCGCCCCTGTAAGTTAGCCCTGATCTGTGTAACCAGGTTATTTTTGCTGACGAAGGCCGGTCGCTCATCACGGTAAAACTCAATCGCCCGGCTGACAATATCCGGACTGAGATTAAAACCGGCGAAAACGTCATCGAAAAGATGCGGGTAGCTCGGCCCTAATCGTAATTTTTCGGCGGACATTTTTCTGGCCAGTCCGGAAACCGCCTCTCCCTGTTGCCTGAGCCAGTGCTCCAGCGCGGTAAAGATGCAATGGTCGTACTCCGCCTGCGCGTACAGGGTATTATCAAGATCAAACAACCATTCCTGATAAGGCTCCAAATGGATAAATAACTGCCTGATATTATCGGCAAGATCAGTAGACATACTCACTCCAGTAACGGCAGAAGGTTTTTTCGGAGAGAGTAAATGCCGGTGGTTGTTCATCATTCAGCCAGAGACGGATAGCGGCATCTGCCAAATCAGCGCCGGCCAGTATGGTAAACATCAGACTTCCGGATAAGCGCGGATTAATTTCGATCAGCTTAGGTCCTGCATCTGTCAGCATAATCTGAATATTCACCAGCCCACGGAAATTCAGTTTCTTACTGACAGCGGTCACTAATTCAAGTACCTGTGGATTCTGATCAATGCGGCCAATGGTCGATACACCGGCTGCCAGAAGACGCTGACGGGCAACCGCAGACAACAGTGCCGAGTCCTTGCCGAACAGACAATCAACAGTGTACTCAACGCCTTTAAGCTGCTGCTGCAGAATACCCTGCTCTTTTGCAGAAAGAAGTGCAAAAACAGCCTCATCATCAACCAGCATCACACCTTTTCCGCCACGACCGTTACGTGGCTTATATATCGCCGGAACACCAATGGCCCGCGGAGCAATGGCTAAATCATTATTCTCACAGAAGGTCTGAAAATTCAGTTTATCCAGACAAATGTTCATGCTCTGATCGGCAGACAGCATTATTTTGCTCTTCTGAATCCGTCCGGCGCCGGCATTGACAATCGCCAGAAGCTCTTCATCGATAAACGGCAGGAAAAGATCACAGCGATCAAGCTGCGTTGCCAGAAACGGTAAATAGCCACTGTCTGTCGCCATGGGCGAAAGTACAAAATCATCGCACATAGCAACCCCCAAAGGCGCAGCATACTCATTGGCATCCATTCCGATAATGTAATAACCCTTTGAGCGCAGATGCTGCACCAGCGAGGCGGCGGCAGGTGAGGCGGCAGCACTGATCAGAATACGGGGTTTATTACGGATGTCTGACATACATTTCATTTCCTGATGGCCGGAATCCGGCACGGCGAAAACTGCGGCGCGATGCATAATTGCCATTTTTTATAGCCGCATATAAACGGCGTTCTGAATGCATAGAGGCACAAAGATTCAGGGCGATTGCTGCCAGACCAAGTCCCTGAAACCTGCGCGTTACAAGTACCGATATTTCAGCATCCCGGCGATTATGAATATCCAGACGGATATAACCCGCCGCCATTCCGCACAGCATGATTTTATAAAGAATAACGGCGCGGCTGCGTAAAACCTTCAGATACCATGAGCGGTGATCAGACCAGACCGGTACCTGTGGATTACGGAAAAAGCGTCTGGCACCAGGCTCTTTCTGCCACTGATAAAACAGAGTGCAATCCTGTGGTTGTGCTGCTGTTAATTGCAAATCCTGGCGGCTTTTACGCAACATTTCCCGCACAATGCGCTCTGGCCCACAGCCATCAAATAATGCAGCTGCACACTGACTCATATGCTGTAACTGCTGCGGATTTTTCAGAACGTCAGCCAGTGCAGAAAGGTCAAGCTTTGCTGAACAGGTAAAATCACCGATGTTGACAGCCATTCCCGCACTGACCGCAGCCTGTGCCGTTGCCTGCTGATTATCCGCGATGACAACCAGCGCTGTTGGTAAACCACGGCTTGCTCTCTCCCAAGTTGAACTGCCGCCGGCACCAATCGCCAGATCGACGCTGTCATAGAGCGAACACATATCCTGACAATAAGATTGCAATTGCACTGTGAAGGGGTAATACCCTGTGGTTATTTTTTCTGCGATCTGCGTATAGGAGACCGAGCGCTGATTGACCAGAACAACCAGCTGCAGATTCAGGCGTTGCGCCAGAGGCATCAATTGCTCAACGATATCGGCGCTGTAACCCGGCAAATCAGCACCACCAAGGTTAATCAGGATTGTCAGCTTATTATTCTCTGAATAAATACGGTTTACTTTTTTGCGCATAAATTCCGGGCGCAGCAAAGAGAAACTGGCGCCGGTTAAGATCCGGCAACTGCTGTCAGTCCAGGCTGAATAAGCCTCTGCATCGGCGGCCAGATTCTGATCCAGTAAAAGATCACTCTGGTGCTGCCGGTGCGGCCAGTCATCCAGAGCCAGCAAACGACAACCAGTGCTTTTAAGCGCAGACTGCCACTCGGTATTCAGTTCATAATGATCAACAACGACCCAATGGGGTTGCCATAATCCTGCGGACTGCAGTGTAAGCTTTGCATCTTCTGCAATGGCTTCAGCAGAAGAAAGCTCAGAACCCGGAATCAGATTAACCGGGAAGCCATAGCGGCTGATTAACGCCTGAGCATGCCCCGGTAGTTCGCGGCAGATAAAACGGCATTCAGCTCCGGCTTTGGCTAAAGCAGCGGCCAGAGTCAGACAGCGCATGATGTGACCATGGCCTATGGCCTCAGAAGCATCGGCCCTGATTAATACTCTCATACGGCTCGTAACAGGCGTACTCATCGGCGGATTCATCAGCGTATTCAACCCTGCGTTCCGGAAAAAGCCTGCATTTCCTGCATAGCACGGAACAGGTACTCCGCTCTCTGCCAGTCTTCCTCCGTATCAATGTCCTGTACCCGGTAGCGGGGAATGACCAGTGGCACAGAATCGGTGGAAAAAATCATTTTTCCCTGCAACCAGGCTTCTGCTTTTCCCCAGTAAAACTGAGCGGCATCATGATAAGCCTCTTCAAGTTCCTGCGAGCGTTTAACAAACAACTCCGGGTTAAACATCTCACCCCGCCCGGAAGGCAGAATTCGGAGAGCACGCTGTACCGGAGAGGAAAAACTGGCAACAGGAAAAACATAGCTGATGCTGCTGTCGCGTAAAATAGTCTCCGCCTGCTGAATATCAGTGGCAGAAATAAAAGGCGCGGTAGCATAGATACAGCAAACCTGTTCCGGCTCTTCACCCTGTTGCTTAAGCCAGTTAATAGCATGAGCAACAACCGGAATGGTCGCCGCCTGATCCGTTGCGAGCTCCGCCGGGCGGGTAAAAGGCACTTCGGCGCCAAGAGCCCTGGCTACAGCCGCGATTTCTGCATCATCTGTCGACACAATAACACGATCAAAGCAGCCACTGGCACGCGCCGCCTCTACAGACCAGGCCATTACCGGTTTTCCGAAAAATGGCCGGATATTTTTTTTAGCAATCCGCTTGCTGCCACCACGGGCAGGAATTACAGCTACTTTCATAGCAATGCATCCGTAGCGGCCTGAACAACGGAATCCTGCTGTTCTTCAGTCAGTGTATGATACATAGGCAGGCTGATCGCCTCCTGGTAATAGCGCTCCGCCTGAGGAAAATCTCCGTTGCAAAATCCCATGGCCTGATAAAACGGCTGCAAATGCACCGGTATATAGTGCAGGTTCACTCCTATACCCTGCTCGCGCAATGCTTCAAATATCTGTCGATGAGTCTTGTTGATATTTTCCAACTGCAATCGAATAACGTACAGGTGCAGCCCGGAATAACCGTCGGGGTTTTGCCAGGGCGTTGTTAGTGGCAGATCAGCCAATAATTCGTTGTAACGATTTGCCAGTTCGTGCCGGCGCGCAACGAACTGGTCCAGCCGCTGCATCTGGCTGACTCCCAAAGCAGCCTGTAACTCAGTCATGCGATAGTTAAAACCGAGTGCTATCTGCTGATAATACCAGGGGCCATCCGGTTCTCTGGTCATTTGCGCCGGATCACGGGTAATACCGTGACTGCGCAGCAACATTAATTTTTCTGCCAGTACAGATGAATTGGTCAACGCCGCACCGCCTTCTGCGGTTGTAATGATTTTTACCGGATGGAAACTGAAAACCGTAATATCACTGTAACGGCCACTGCCGATTGGCTGATTCTGGTATTGCCCACCAATGGCATGGGAAGCATCTTCAATTACCCGGAAGCTATAACGTTCGGCCAGCCGGCTTATTGCAGCCATATCACAGGGTTGACCACAGAGGTGAACAGCCACCACGACTTTGGGCAGCATACTCTTTTGCTCTGCCTGAATCAGTTTCTGTTCAAGCGCGAGCGGACACAGGTTGTATGTTTTTTCATCGATATCGACAAAATCAACCTGAGCGCCGCAGTATAAAGCACAGTTGGCCGAAGCAACGAAGGTAACCGGCGATGTCCAGACATAATCCCCTGGGCCAACATCCAGTGCCAGACAAGCAAGATGCAACGCCGAAGTCGCACTGTTAACCGCCACTGCATAAGCAGCACCGGTATAATCAGTTAATGCCTTTTCAAACAGAGGCACCTGAGGCCCCTGGGTCAGAAAATCTGATTGCAAAACATCAACAACAGCATCTATGTCCTGCTGGTTAATATCCTGACGGCCATATGGAATCATTATCAAAGGTTTCCGATTTTATCCCGGTGTTTATCAATCCAGTCAGAGAGTTCCTCATCCGTCATCCATTCCTGATTATTATCGCTGGCATAGACAAAACCTTCAGGAACTTTAACGCCATTTTTAATCCGGCTTGGGCAGTGATCCCAGTCGTTGATTGCCGGTAAAATTTTAAAGTGCTCATCATACTCATAGGTATGGTAAGAATCTTCAACACCAATCATCTGCTCATGCAGTTTCTCACCCGGACGAATGCCAACGAACTCAATATCGGCTTCTGGTGCTACTACTCTGGCAATATCAGTGACTTTCATTGATGGAATTTTTTTAACGTAAATTTCACCACCAATCATGTCTTCAAAGGCATGCCAGACCAGCTTTACCGCTTCATCCAGAGAAATCATAAAACGTGTCATGCGTTCGTCGGTAACCGGCAGCGTTCCCTTATCCCGTATGGACATAAAAAATGGAATCACTGAGCCACGGGACCCCATTACGTTGCCATACCGGACCACGGAAAACCGCGTACCATGCTCACCAGAGTAGGAATTGGATGCGACAAACAATTTATCAGATGCCAGTTTAGTCGCACCGTATAAATTAATCGGCGAACTGGCTTTATCAGTCGACAGAGCAACACAGCCTTTAATATCATGATCAATACAGGCATCAATGACATTCATTGCGCCATTAATATTGGTCTTGATGCATTCAAAGGGGTTGTATTCAGCGGTTGGTACAATTTTCGTCGCAGCGGCATGAATCACATAATCAACACCATCCAGCGCCCGGTATAACCGGTCTTTATCCCGCACATCACCGATAAAAAACCGTACCCGCTTGTCACCGGCAAACATCTTTGCCATTTCCCATTGTTTCATTTCATCACGGGAAAAGATGATGATCTTTTTCGGGTTATATTTTTCCAGAGTCATCGGCACAAAAGCATGGCCAAACGACCCCGTTCCTCCGGTGACAAGCAATACCTTGTTATCAAACATTATGACTCTCCTGGAACGCTATAGCGGAACCGGTGACTATAAGTACCAAGCTACTACAGCTGATTGAACAATGACAACCTTGAGATGGTGGTATAGCTTTGCTGCGCCGCTTCCAACAGAAAGCTCTGCAGTGACAGGCGGCTTACCGCCTCAGCAAAATCAACATCCGACAGTTTTGACAGTACTTCTTTGTTAACCAGACCAACATCCGCCGACAGGTTGCGGGTGTTATCCACAACATTCAGCCGGGCGCCGACCTGACTGCGGATTTCTGACACCGATGACTGGGCAAAGGCGAGGTTGGTCAGTGTATCTTCAATCAGAATATCCAGGGTTTCCGAATCCACCACATTATCTTCCAGCGTATTCAGACCAGCGGTCAGACGGAAGATAGTGTCAGTGATACTCTGTTTGGGCGTCGAATTAGCCAGCACTTCATCACCCGGTTCCGGGTCACCATTCAGGGTAATGGTGAGACCGGCAACCACCACATCGGTACCCGGGCTGTATGCCTGATTACTCATACCTTCGACAACCCGGTTATCAGAAGCGCGGCGCACGGTGTAATTGGGACCCGCTGGTGTAATAGCAGACTCCGGATTAAAAGTGATGATCAGGTCATCAGGATAAAACTCTGCATATTTTTCTTCATCAATCACAAATCCGGGACTGATACGCATAGTGCCCTTATTGAGCGGATTCAGCTCAGCAGTAAAGGTATTTTTAGCCGCTTCCACATCGACAAAAAGACTTTTACCGTTATCCCCGGTTGCAACATTGGTAGAAGCGCCAATGGTCAGAAAGCGTTGTCCTTCATCACCTTTGTAGTCATAGCGTCCACTGTCGTTTTTAACAAAAGGTGCATTGCCGCCTTTAAAACCAGCAAACACATATTCACCATTGGCATCACGGGTATTGAATAAATCGACCAGGCCTTCTTGAATCTGATAAACCTCGGCGGCAATCGCCTGACGGTCAGTCAGGGTCAGAGAACCGCCACCGGCTTTAACCGTGAGTTCTTTCAGGCGGGTCAGGTTATCGGTAATAGACCCAAGAGTTGCATCTTCCAGTTTCAGGCGGTTATCGGCCGCCGTCATGTTGCGGTCATACTGATCCCGCAATGCCTGGTCCTGCTGCAGTTGAAGAATTTTTGTAGCAGCAATAGGATCGTCGGCCGGTGTCAGTACGCGCCGGCCACTGGAAACCTGCTGCTGGGTTTTATTAACCGAAGACTGGTTATCCAGAATGCCATTAAGACCGGTATTAAAACTCTGCAATGTTGCTATACGCATCAGTAATCTCCTGCCAAAGCCTTAACGGAAGGTCGAAATCAAGGTATCAAAAATACTGCGTGCAACCTGAATTACCTGAGCACTGGCGTTATAGGCCAGTTCATATTTAATCAAGGCTGCCGCTTCTTCATCGAGGTTAACGCCAGACAGGCTGGTTACTGCACCCTCAGAGTTCCGTAACAATACCTCGCTGGAATCACGGTTAATCTGAGCGCGACTGGTTACAGAGCCAATTTCTTCGACCAACCGGGAGTAGGATTCTGAATAACTGGTATTTCCGGCCACCGTGTCTTCATTCTGCAGCGCTGCCAGAGCCACACCATTACGGCTGTCTGAAGTACCATCAGTATTAAATCCAACGGTGAATTCGTCACCTCTTTGTGCCAGACCACTGATTTCAACATCAAAACCAAAATGTACTGGTTCGCCCACCGGATTCTCGGCGAACAAATTATTACCCGGTGGTTCGATATCCAGACTGTAACCGGGATCGGCAATCACTTTGATCTGTCCGCCCATGGATATCTTGGATGAGCCATGCACACCGGTGGCATTCATCGGCAGACGCGGCTGAAAACTGATGGTGCCACGCTCATCAATATCCACATCCAGATTGCCGGAAAAAGTAAAACCAGAATTTTCCAGCTGGGTACGGATAGCATCGACAACCTCGGCTCCCGTTGCATAGGTATCATTCAGCTCGATATTAAAGGTGCCCTGTCCCGGTACATCAAATTCGTAGGTGTAAGGACCACCCTCACTGAAGTCATAGCCATCGTACTCAGTCAGTGGCGTAAATGGCGCTTCGCCGGTTTCACGCAGAATAATGTCCTGACCATTACTGACGTTGAATCCGTCGCCATTGTCACCGGATATCTCCAGATTAATATCGTCACCATTCAGTGCGGTGATCACAACTCTGCTGCCATCACTGCGCGCAACGATCCCCAAATCCTGCAGATCACGATTGCTGTTAATACGGTCGGCAATAAAATCCGGAGTTACCGGGTCGGGTACTTCTTCCGGGTAATTGGCATCGTATTTCGTCTGATTCGGGCCAAGGGTATCGGTCAGAATAATTCCGTTCAGGCTGAATGTCATAGGCTGAAAAGGATTCGCATCGCTGCTGAAATCACTCAGCTCAACCGTTGTCCGTGCCAGGGCTTCAATCCCTTCACGCTTACTCAGCTCAGCCGCAATTTCTTTTGCCGAGGCATTTGCCTTGGTAATTAATGTTGGCTGTGTCGTCACCTTGCCACTGACCGGGTCGGTATGGCTGATGACAATGCGTTCCGGGAAAAAGCCATTCTTCGGTGTCACATTAGTGGCCGGTGGTGGCGCCTGATAGGTTGTATTAACCGGCAGATAACCACCAAAGCTGGTAAAGGCTGTTTTACCTTCATCAGCTGGCAGAATCGAATTACTGATACCCGGCACGTAAGTCTGATTCATCAGCGGCGGAAACAGCGGAATAGGCTTCCCCGGATCGGTGTTATCCAGCACATCGTAAGTGGTTGGCGAAGTGAAGCGGATCAACAGCGGTGGTGTCAGTTCACCTTCACGGGAAAAATAAGGCGTATTAATGTCATAAACACCACCCTGAGATATCGCTGCATTTCCCTGATTACCAATAGCGGAATCGGTCACAATCGGAGAAGCAACGGCAACCTGCTCAGGACGGGTGATATTAACCTGAACCTTAGTCGACTCATTACGCGTCGGCATGATGCGGAAGTCATCGCCCGCCTGAAAACTACCGGCTTCAAAGCGGATTTCAAATCCATCGACCTCTACGGAATCCGGAAAACTGCCGGTCAATGCTCCGCTGCTGACGATTTTATCGTCGTCCAGGCGTTTAATACGGTAGGTGTAATCATCCGGGCCGGGAAATTCCACCTGATACTCACTGGTGGTTAATGCTCCGGCATCTTTAATATGAACACTCAACAAGCGGTCATTCGGGCGGGCATTCTGACTGTCACCCAGAACACGTGTGTAGGTTTTTTCCGGTGCGTTAATATCGGTAAAAAAGTTCTCGCCCATTTTACCGTCGTAATCAATGCCCAGCTTGTGCTGTTCGTTAAAGGTCTGATTTATGACCAGCGCCAGACGTCCCAGCCCACTGAGTACCGGATCCAGAACTTCATTACGGAACTCCAGTGTTCCCCCCAGCTGACCACCAACAATTTCGTCGGTGACATTCTGAATCACATCGCCTTTACGGAAGTACAGATCGGAGCGGGATGGATCAGAGCCGCCGGCATCGGCAAATACTTCGTTGTAGTCATTACCAATAACCAATGCCTGGCCATTGCCGATAAAAACGTTCCAGACCGAATCGTCTTGTTCTACAACATTTACTTTTACCAGTTCGGAAAGGTCTTTCACTAATTTATCACGGGCATCCAGTAAATCGCTGGGTTCGATACCATTGGCCGATGCGGTGGCAAACTGAATCTGCTCATTCAGCTCAGCGATGCCTTCTGCAATGGTGGTAATCTGCCCGGCCATAACATCCATCTGGCCATTAATAATATCGTTCTGTGCGTACAGGCGGTCACTGATCGAGGTAAAACGATCAACCAGACCATTACTCTCTGAAATTAATACTGCCCGTGCCGGCAATGAAGCCGGATCATCCACCACCGCCTGCAGGGATGAAAACATACGCTCCAGACCCGGCTGCACACCAGTGCCGGAATCGGCCAGTAAACTGTCAATCTGTTCTGCGTTTAAAGCCAGCGTATCGAAGCCATTAAAGGTTGAGGTATCACGCCAGAGTTGCTCAGTCAGGAACTGATCATAAACACGATTAACGGTATCGACATTAACGCCTGAACCTACCCAGACACCGCCTTTATTCTGCGGGCTGACTGCACTCTGGCCAATCACCTGACGGCTGTAACCCTCTGTGCCGGCATTGGTAATATTGTGGCCGGTAATGGTTAATGCCGTCTGGCTGGCGCGCAGACCGGAAATACCAATTTCAAGAATACTAGCCATCGTTGCGATCTCCGGTCAGCGGCGCTGACGAACGCAGTTGCTCCAGTGCAGAATTCAGGGTTGTACTTTGTGAAATACGCTGAATTTTTGCTCCATATTGTGGATCGGTGGCATAGCCGGCCTGCTGCAGGGCATAACCGTAATGTCCGGCGCCCAGATTCTGACCAATGGCCTGCTGATAACGCTCGGCGCCCTGCAGGAAGTCGGCATAGTCGCGCACACCTTCTTCCATCGACGAGTAAGAGCGGAACGGCGCCCGTTCCTTTACTGCCAGACCGTCGCGGTATTCGTGGGTAACCACGTCGACCCGCTCACCCTGCCAGCGGCTGTCGGCTTTAATACCAAAAAAATTAAAACTGTTACGGCCCTGATCATCGCTGATCATATATTTTCCCCAGCCCGTTTCGAGCGCAGCTTGGGCAACGATGGCTTTTGGTTCGACCCCCAACTCAGCGCCGACTTTTTCTGCCAGCGGATAAAGAGCGGCAACGAACTCTGCCGGAGTGGCAAACTGTTGCCCTTTATTACCGCTGCCGCTGGCTGACACAAGCGGTGTTGTATCCGCAGCAACAGAATGTTCACTGGCTGTGACCGCTGCCTGAGGCCGAGGACGAAGCTGATGCAGTTCAGTATCAACGGCATCCATCGTCGCATTGAGAGCAGTAACATGAGAGGGAGAAACCATCGGTAGCGGTGAACGTGCGCGACGGTCAAATAATTTGCCCTGATCCAGCTCTTTGGCTTCGTTATTGTTGTCACCGTAGCTGGACATCAGCTGGCGATAGATAACCTGAGAAAGCCCCATGCCCTGCTGCCCAGAGAGCGACAGCGCCATCTGATCGTCATACATTTTGCGGTAGAAATCGGTTTCCGGAGAATTGAACATCGAGTCTTCTTCGAACACCTTGTTGGCGTCACGCATGGACGACATCATCATGTTCAGAAACATCGATTCAAACTGCTTGGCAACTTCCATCAGTGCGGCGTTTTTATCGTCTTTTCCCAACGAACGAATACCCTGCAGGGCATTCAGGTCGGTATAAATCTGGGCGCTCTGTGGTTGTGTCTGGATCATAGCAATCTCCTTTGTTAGGGAAACTGCAAGATGTTTGCCAATTGACTGATTAAGCGAGTGTAAAGAGAGAAGAAAAAATCCGGACCAAAGTCCGAATTTTGAGTTTGAATAACATCAGCATCTGAGCCATTTCCGCCAGTAAATTCTGATGGCTGAACAGGCATTGCCTCAGTGTGACAATTGTTCGTATTAAGAAAGTTTTTTCTTTTTCTCGTTCCCAGGCTCTGCGTGGGAATGCAACGGTGTCAGCAAAGACTACCACGCAGAGCGTGGGAACCAGATGTACGCTTTCAATGCGGCAACTGTTCGTATTGGGAAAGCTTTTTCTTGCCGCTCTGACGGCTGGCAATGCTTTTCTGCTCCTGCTGCAGATCGGCCAGCAACTGCTGCTCTTCCTGCAGCAAACCTTCCAGAAACTCCTGCTGCTCATTGGTCATATCAATCAGCTCACTGATCTGGGCAAACCACTGCTGCAGTAATTCGTTGCGCCGCTGAATCCGCTCATCGACACCCTCACGAACCCCCTGACGAATCAGCGAGCGGAGTTCCAGGGACAGGTTTTTTACCTGTTCAAACAATTCAACACTCATATTCGTGTTCTCTTTATGTTTATTCGTATCAGATAACAATCAATTCAGCCTTTAACGCACCGGCCTGCTTCATTGCTTCAAGAATAGCCATTAAATCACCGGGCGCGGCACCTACTTCGTTAACAGCTTTAACAATACTGTCGAGGGATACGCCAGGACCAAATTTAAACATACGGTTATCACCACCGTTATCGATATTAATATTGGTCTGCGGTACGACGACGGTTTCGCCATCGGCAAGGGCATTGGGCTGGGAAACCTGAAAATCTTCGGTAATGGTTACCACCAGGCTGCCGTGGGTAACAGCCACCGGCTCAATCATCACATTCTGCCCGATCACAATAGTACCGGTGCGGGAATTAATAATGACCTTGGCCCGTTCTTTTCCGGTTTCAATTTCCAGATTTTCAATAATGGATAAATAACTGACGCGCTGACTGGTATCACGCGGTGCACTGACGCGGATCGACGTTGCGTCCAGCGCTTCAGCGGTTCCTGGTCCGAGTAAGGTATTGATACGCTCAACCATCGCACGGGCCGTGGTAAAGTCCGGCTGGTCGAGGTTAAAAATCAGGCTGTCACCACGGGAAAAATTGCTGGGTACGGTTTGCTCCACAGAAGCACCGTTAGGAATACGGCCGACACTGGGTACATTCACGGTAATTTTTGAACCATCATTACCTTCAGCGCCAAAACCACCAACCACCAGATTACCCTGAGCAACCGCGTAAATATTTCCGTCGGCACCTTTGAGCGGAGTAAACATCAGCGCGCCACCACGCAGGCTTTTGGCATTACCTAATGATGCAACGGTGACATCCACCCGTTGTCCGGGCTTGGCAAAGGCCGGTAATTCTGCAGTAACCGATACCGCCGCCACATTTTTTAATTTCGGATCGACACCGGCCGGCAGGGTAATGCCGAATTCGGCCATCATGTTGCGGAAGGTCTGAGTGGTGAACGGTGCTTTATCACCGGTACCATCCAGCCCCACCACCAGACCATACCCCACCAGCTGGTTGGTACGCACACCGGAAATACTGGTGATGTCTTTAATCCGTTCAGCCTGTACGGCCGGTGCCAGAAAAACCGACACCACAAACAGACAACTCAGAAAACGTAACATGGTTCTTCTCCTCGGCCGGCTTACAGTGGCCACCAGGGCGAATTAAGAATACGGTCAAACCAACCCTGCTTGGTGGCATTATTCAGATTACCGCGACCGCCGAAGGAAATACGGGCATCGGCCACTTTACTTGATGAAACGGTATTGTCCGGCGTTATATCCTGCGGGCGGATCAGACCACTGATGCGGATATATTCCTCCCCTTCACTCAGGGTCAGCCATTTTTCACCGCGGATACGTAAAATACCGTTAGGCATAATTTCCGCGACCGATACCGATATCTGGCCACTCAGACTGTTAGAGCGATCAGCTTCGCCCTTGCCGTTAAATTTACGGTCAGCCGAGGTATCGGAATCCAGACCCAGATTTTTCCAGCCTGGCACCGTCCCCATCACACTGTTAGGCACAATACTGTTGCTGGAGGTTTTATCCGACTTGGTTTGCGCCGATTTTGATGACTGATACTGCTCATCAAAAATCACCGTAATAATATCGCCGACACGACGTGCCTGCTGATCGGTGTACAAACCAAAACTGTAGCGTGCCTGAAATAAAGAACCATTGGCCATTGGTGGTGGCTGCAGGCTTTCGGCGGATACCGGCGCGTAATCCGGATCATCCGGATAAACCTCAGGCTCCAAAGGTACTGAAGTACAGGCCTGCAATGTTATAAGCATCAGCGCGGCCAGAGATAAACGGGATGAAAACAGCGTATTCATAACAACCTCCTTACACGTTCTGCGTCAGGAACTGCAGCATCTGATCGGCGGCGGATACAACCTTCGAATTCATTTCGTAGGAACGTTGCACGGTAATCATTTTTACCAGCTCTTCCACCACTTCAACGTTAGAGTTTTCCAGTGCTCCCTGCTCCACCGTACCAAAGCCTTCTTCATTCGGTACGCCTACCTGCGGCGCACCACTGGCGGCGGTTTCATAGAACACGTTACCACCCACTGCCTGCAGACCGGCCGGATTAATAAAGTCGACGGTTTCAATCTGGCCCAGCTCCTGCGGCGTCGGATCACCAAACAGGGTGGCCTGCACAATCCCGTCTTTACTGACGGTGAGCTTATTGGTCTGCTCAGGAATGGTTATCTGCGGCTCCAGCGGATAGCCGTTCACGTTCACCACCACCCCTTCATTATTGATATGAAAGGTACCGTCACGGGTATAACCGATGGTGCCGTCCGGCATCGCGATCTGGAAAAAACCACGGCCGTTAATGGCCATATCCAGTGGCTGATCGGTCAGCTGCAGGGAACCTGTGGTGAAAATCTTTTGCGTACCCGCAGTACGTACACCGGTACCCAGCTGCAGACCCGACGGCAAACGGCTGTCAGCCGAGGAGTTGGCACCGGGCTGGCGCTGGATCTGGTACAACAGATCTTCAAATACCGCGCGGTCTTTTTTAAAGCCGGTGGTGGATACGTTGGCCAGGTTGTTAGAAACCGTGGTTAACGCCAGATCCTGTGCTTCCAGTCCGGTTTTACTTACCCAAAGTGCATTTAACATAGGTCAGCTCCTGTTACTGGTTGGCCAGAATTTGTGTGGTTGCGGCGGTATTTTCATCCACCCGTTTCATCAGCTTTACCTGCATTTCGTACTGGCGGTTAAGGGCAATCAAACTGGTCAGCTCGCTCACGGCATTGACGTTACTGCCTTCAACAAAACCGTTAACCAGTGTGATATTGGGGTCGGCAACCGCTGGCGGTGTGGCCGGATCACGGAAACGGAACAGGCCGTCTTCGCCTTTTTCCAGCGCCTGCAGATCCGGGCGCACCAGCTTAAGCTGCACCGGTTCGGCGACCGCTGCCGGGTTTTCCCCCAAAGGCTGAATCGTCACGATACCGGCGCGGCTGACTTCAATACTCTGAAACTCTGGCAGCACCACAGGCCCGCCATCGCCAATCAACTGCAGACCACTGCCATTCACCAGACGACCATCGGCATCGACGCTCAGATCGCCGGCACGGGTGTAAGCTTCCTGACCGTCGGGTCCCTGCACCGCAAACCAGCCATCGCCTTCAATGGTCACGTCCATACGGTTGCCGGTTTCCATCAGAGGGCCCTGACGAAAATCACTGGCCGGGCGTTCAGTCATGGCATAAGCACGGGTTGGAAAATGATCGCCAAATACGCCCATCGCCCGGCTCTGGGTGTAATCGGAGCGGAAGCCTGTGGTACTGGCATTGGCCAGGTTGTTGGCGTGTGCGGCCTGCCCCAGCGTATTTTGCTTGGCACCTGACATGGCAATGTATAAAGCGCGGTCCATAGTTCTGCCTCTGTTCTTGCGGGTAAGACGGAAAATCCACCTTACCGAATGAGTTACAGGAAACATTGCAGAGGACGTGCCAAAACCATAAAAGTCATTATTTTCAATAACTTATGATTTTTTGACGGTATCAGACGGGAAAAAGCGCGGAAAAAACGGCAGCCTCTTCCGCCAGAGGGGAAGAGGCTTGCCGCCAGGCAGTCATCAGATATTCAGAATGGTCTGAGTGACCTGATCGGTAGTTTCAATGGTTTTGGCACTGGCCTGGAAGTTACGCTGGGCAATGATCAGCCCAACCAGCTCTTCCGATAAATCCACGTTAGAGTCTTCCAGTGCCGATGAGCGCACCTGACCAAAGGAAGCCGTACGTGGAGAGCCAACCGTCGGATCACCCGATTCAAAAGACTCGGCCCAGGATGTGTCGCCCAGCGGGGTCAGACCTTCCGGGTTGCGGAAGTTGGCCAGAGCCACCTGCCCCAGCGTCTGTGCCTGACCGTTGGTAAAGCGGGCGAAGATAATCCCTTCCTGATCCACTTCCAGTCCGGTCAGACGGCCAGTGGTGTAACCATTCTGGCTCACTTCGTTAACCGCAAAGGCACTGCCGAACTGAGTAGAGCCACTCAGGTCAATCTGGAAGTTGGAGTTGCTTGGCGGATCGGACAGAGGCAGGCCACCTTCCAGCACGTTTACCGAACTCAGGGCGCCGGTCGGATTACCATCGGCATCCTTAGGGTCCCAGTTGGTGATGTAGATATCACCTGTCGATACCGGATCGAAGCTGCCGTCCTGATTAAAGAACAGTTCAAAACGTGCCGGCGTTGGCTCCAGGTTCTGCGGGAATGGCAGAGTCGGATCAGGATCCCCCACATCGAAGCCATCCACCTGAACATACATTGCCCACAGGTTGGCCTCGTTCGGACGGCTCGGATCAACCGGTTCCTTAACAAAATACTGTGTCATGACATGGGTATTACCCAGACTGTCATAGATATTCATCGAGGTGGCGTGGTTGTAGGTGTCCTGATCTTTCGGATCAAAAGCATTCAGGGTGTAAGGGGTAAACTCATCCGGTGTCAGCGCACCGAAAATACCGGATACCACCGGATCAGGCTGACTCAGGGTGTAGTTCTCGTTCAGGATAAAGGTCACCACACCACCCACCGCCGCAGACAGGTCAGCACTGGTACTGCCGCCCAGTACCACCGGACCGGTGTTATCGGCGCCCTGCACCACCAGCGAATCGGAAGTGACCGGACTGGAAATACTGAGCTTGATATCGCGGCCAATTTCGTTGGTGATGACCAGATCACCGGCAGCGGTAATTTCGGCGTTGAAACCCGGCAATGTCGTGCCGCGGTAGGAGTTAATTTCGTCGGCAATATCTTCCAGCGAGGTAGAGGTTAATACCTGACCATTCAGCGTCAGCTTCATATCATTGCCAGGGCTGTTATAACCCGACAGCGGAATATTCATGGTGGTCAGTGCCGATGCCGTGACCCCTGGCTGCTTGTTGAACAGCGCAACAATGGCATTGGCCTCACTGCGTTCAGGAATAACGATTTCAGTTTCTTCACCGTCCGGATCAGTCAGTACGACCGTCTGGCGCGGATACTCATTATTCACCCCTTCAATACCGGTAGTCAGCAGCGTACTGTCGGACGGGTTCGCCTGCAGCAGGCCATAAAGATCAGCGGCAGTGATGTCAGGGCCTGATGCACTGATATTACTGATCGAAATAATCGACGCTTCACCGGCTTCAGTGGCACGCAGTTCCAGCTGATACTGTGGCGGTACCACATTGGGTTCGATTTCGACCGCGGCCGCCTGAACACCGATGTAACCATCGGCATCCTGACTGTTCAGCTGGCGGTTAATACTGGCCGCCAGTTGCTGCACCGAACGATATTCCTCATCCAGCGTAATCAGCACAGAGCCACTGCGGTTTTCGTTATCCGGGGCCGGTACTGTCAGGTTAATACGGAAACTATTGGATTTATCCACCTCATCTTCACCGGTAACCACAAACAGGCTGTCAAAGCCCAGTGCTGCAACCGCCTGCGGTTCAGCTACGGTTGGCGTCACCGAGATACCTTCACCGGAGCCCACATTGGTGTTGGTGAATACCAGCTGCCCCCCCACTGCATCCACAGTGACCTTACCGGCGATACCCGCAGCACCGATATACACATCAATCTGTTGCTGAATGGCCACGGCCAGATCATCCAGCGAGGCATAGCTCGCCGGCGGAATGGTAATGTTGAACGGACCGCCACCATTACCGGTTGTACTGGTGACTTCTAATTGGAAAACGTTATTGGCCTGAACCGGTTCAACGCCATTGTCAAAACGGTTACCTGCCAGAAAGCCAATGCTGTCCAGACTCAGACCCACAGAAGACACCGAGTTATTGGCAATCTGCAGATAGTCACCCTGTGTTGCCGGAGCCTGAACCTGAAACTCAATGCGGCCGGCATTATTAACAGCCAGCACTTCTTCGTTACCCGCGCCTGCAGTTGCAGTGATCTGCGTATTAATCTGCGCCACGGCATCAGCAATACTTAAAGTGGCATAACCCGACCCCGGAGCCGCGCCCTGCCAGGCTGCCTGGCTCAGGTTAATCGGATAGGTAGCACCGGTTTCGGTAGCGATGGTAAAGGCCAGTACGTTACCGCTACCGGCACTGATATCCAGCGCGCCATAGAGATTGCTGGCGGTCAGCTGGGCAAACTGCCCGGGGTCAGAAGCCACGATATTCAACGATGGTGTGGCGGTAGTACGGGTCGTCGTAGATGTGCCGGGAATGCTGCGGAAGTCAGCGGTCAATGCACCGGAACCTACAAAGAGCAGTGAGCCCTGAGTACCTGCGGTCACGGCACCGGCCGCACCAAAGGCCGCCATAGTGGCGGAGTTGGTAAAGGCAAAGCTGGAACCATCCGTTGCGCTGTAGCCAGCACGCTGGAACACCAGATTGCCGGTGCCATCCGTTGTCGCTGTCAGCTGCTGGGAACCCAGCACGGTATCAATCGACTGCTGAATCAGAGTCAGGGCTTCTGCCTGAGTAGAACCGGCCGGAATCGCCTGCAGCGTTATGGTCTGCACGCCGTTGCCGTCACCCAGGTCAACATCAAAGGTTTCACCACCGGCGGTACCGGCAGTGGCTACGTTGGCGACGGTATTACCACCACCCAACGCACCATCAAAAGCCACCGCTGCCGGCGTGCCGCCAGTCGTTGGCTGACCGGCAGAATCCAGAATACTGCGGGTCGACTCGGCAATACCGGAATCTGCAGCACCGATTGCCAGACCATTGGATACCAGCTGCAGACCCTGCTCCTGCAATACCTTTTCACTGGCATTCAGGTTCAGAATGGCCGATGCCAGATTAGTCAGTCGCGGTGGCTGATTGGCAACCTGAATACGGATGTCGCCCAGTACACCATTAACCACACCATTCTCATTGGCAGCGTAGCCCTGTAAACGGGAGCCGTTATTGGCCACCACATAGCCATTTTTATCGAGAGAGAAAATCCCGGCACGGGTGTAAGACACGCTGCCGCGATCTTCCAGAACAAAGAAGCCGTTACCGTCAATGGCCATATCCAGCGCACTTTCAGTGCCGCTGATATTACCCTGGCTGAACTGCTGACGGACGTTATCCACCATAACCCCGCTGCCGACCGGTTTAACACCGGTACCCAGCAATGTGGTGGTGTACACGTCGGAAAATTCCGCCCGTGATTGCTTAAAGCCGGTGGTACTGGCGTTGGCAATGTTATTACCTGTTACCTCAAGGTCGGTCGAGGCAGCCCGAATACCACTTAAACCAATATTAAAAGCCATAATCTAGTCTCCGTTGCCCGTTCCGAACTACTCATCCAGAATCTGTTTAATCTGATCCAGCGAGGCACTGCGACCGCCCGCCAGATTCAGAGTGACCGTTCCACTGCCGCTCATGGTGACGCTGTCAACCCGTGAGCTCATCTGCATTCCTAACTCTTCTGATTTGCCACCCATAGTGCCGGTGACTTTGAACACGTACTCACCAGCCGGATAAGGCACAGGAATCTTGTTGCCTTCGGCATCAAGGACCAGCTCACCGTCTTCGTCTTTGTAATATTCCTGACGGTTAAGCTTATTCACATCGATGTCGATAATTTCGCCATCGACCATCATATTCAGACCGTCCCAGCGAACGGACATCGAGCCGGCGGTACGGTTGCCCAGTGGAATCTGTTCCAGCAGAACGCCATTTTCGTCTTCGATGCTCAGCTGTAGATTGCTGGCACTTTCTGGCACCTCGGTGTAGCCACTGACCACCCCGCCACTGAGCAGCAGACCGGTTTCATTGCCTTCTACAATGACCGACTGGCCGACAAGGCTGGATGCCTGTAACGCCGAAGCCGAGTTAAAGCGCGACATCATGCTTTCGCTGGTGGTATTGAGTTTGTCGATCCCTTCTACCGTGGAAAACTGTGCCAGCTGTGCCACAAAGGCCTGGTTATCGGTCGGTTCCAGCGGGTTCTGATTGTTCAGCTGAGCAACCATCAGCTCCAGAAACGCATCACGTCCCAGTTCGTTATCTTTTGGCTCCGCACTGTTGCTGGGCTTGCGGTACTGATCCAGCGCAGCAGTGTTATTACCGACTTCATTAATTGCCATAACCTGCTCCTTACTGTCCCAGAGTCAACGTACGTTGCAGCATCTGTTTTGCGGTCTTCAGCACCTCTACATTCATCTGATAGCTGCGCGATGAAGACATCATATCGGTCATTTCTTCAACAATGTTCACGTTCGGGTAGTACACATAACCATCTTCATTTGCCATTGGGTGATCCGGCTGAAAACGCTGCTGCAGCGGCGCATCCTTCTCCACAATTCCCATCACCTGAACACCGGCTCCGGTGCCATCTTCAATGCTTTGAAACTCGTTATTAGCATTCACTTCCATAAAAGTTTTATGCATCACCGCAAACCAGGGCTTACGTGCACGGTAGGTTTCATCGACCGAGCTGGATGCACTTTCTGCGTTGGCGATATTACTGGCGGTCGTGTTAATCCGGATCGACTGAGCATTCATGCCGGAACCGGCGATATCAAATACGTTGGATAACGACATAATTATTCTCCCCGGATCGCGCCTTTCATGCCTTTGAACTTGCCACTGAGAAATTCAAAGCTGGCGTTGTAATTCATGCTGTTACGGCCATACAGCGCCTGCTCCATCTGCGAGTCGACGGTGTTGCCATCAATGGAGGGCTGAATCGGATTGCGGTACAGCAATTCATCATCGCGCTGGCTGTGACCACTGAGATGACCGGAGTGAGTGCGCTCCAGCGCTACGCTGTTACGGGAGTTAATCTCTCCGGCCAGTACAGCCTGAAAATTGATGTCACGTGCTTTAAACCCCGGAGTGTCGGAGTTAGCCAGATTATTCGCCAGAATTTCTGCCCGCGCCGCGCGCAGCTGCAGTGCAGAAGGATGAACGCCGAGAGCGTTGGTGAAATTGATAGAGGCCATAATCTGATTCTCTTACGTGACTATGACTGGAAGATAGCAACCCCTGTGCCAAAAAAAATAATCCTTATTTTTCAATAGGTTGAAAATAAAAAGCCGCCCTTTAAGGCGGCAATGGAGCGGCAATTCAACGGCAACGGCAAACCTTTACCGACCGGCGGCAAACAGGCTATACACCTCCGATCTTCTTCGCCCGGTACACAATCCCCGGATGGCATTGCACCATTTCGAAATAATCGCTCAGGTTATTCATTGCCTCTGAAGCTCCTAGCATCAGGTAACCACCAGGATTCAGGCTGCCATGCATGCGTCTCAGAATGTCGTGCTTCAGATCGGCAGAAAAATAGATCAGTACGTTACGGCAGAAAATAATGTCGAATTTCCCCAGCAGAGAGAAACTCTGCTGCAGATTCTGGGCACGGAAATCCACCCGGCTGCGCACCTGGCTGTTAATACGCCAGCGATCAGAATCCACCTCATCGAAATACACTTTAAGATGCTGATCGTTCATACCACGGCGGATAGCCAATTGTTGATACACCCCCTCTTTAGCTGCAGCCAGAGAACTGGGGGAAATATCCGTTGCGGTAATGCGCTCGCCGGTCATCAGCTGACCCGGATTCTTTTTTCTGAACTCTTCAATCTCAATACTGAGAGAATAAGGTTCCTGGCCGGTAGAACAGGCTGCCGACCAGATTTTCAGCGGACGCCGGTGTTGTGCCAGTTCTGGCAACAGCTTTTCACGAAAAATACGGTAAGGGTGTTCGTCACGGAACCACAGGGTTTCGTTGGTGGTCATCGCATCGATAACACTTTCCTGCAGGCTGCGGTTACGCTCCATAGCAACCAGCAGGTCTGAAATACTGGCAACCGATTCCCGTTCCATCATGCGCCGCAGACGACTGGTAACCAGATATTCTTTGCCTTCGCCCAGCATAATACCGCTGCTTTTTTCCAACATCTGACGGAAGCGGTTATATTCATCCACTGACATGTCTTTGGTCATAATTTCATCCACATAGCCTAACCGGCTGCATTCACTTGTCGTACTACCCGTTCAGCCAGAATGTCCGGATCAAACTTGGCAATAAAATCGTTGGCTCCCACTTTTTCCACCATCGCCTTGTTAAAGACACCACTGAGAGAAGAGTGCAGCACAATGAAGAATCCTGCCATACGGCTGTCACCACGCACACGCGTGGTCAGGGTATAGCCGTCCATCTCCGGCATTTCGATGTCAGAAATCATCATCATGTAATGATCACTGATATTTTCTCCGGCCTCGGCAATGGCATACAGATGCTCCCAGGCTTCACGCCCGTCATTCAGTGCAACCACTTCTACACCGACATTTTCCAGACAACGGCTTACCTGTTTACGGGCAATTTTAGAGTCATCAACAATCAGCACTTTTTTGGCCTTCGCCTTGGCATGAACATCCTCGCTGACCACCCCTTCACTGATCTGTTCATTAACCGGCGAAACTTCCGCCAGAATTTTTTCCACATCAATGATTTCGACCAACTGCTTATCCACTTCAGTAACCGCCGTCAGATAATGCTCACGACCGGTTCCCTTTGGTGGCGGATGAATATCTCCCCAGTTCATATTGATGATGCGTTCCACACCAGCCACCAGAAAGCCCTGTGTTTTCAGGTTGTATTCGGTAATGATGACGAAAGCATTTTTCAGATCCTGCAACGGCGTGTTCCCCGTTGCCATGCTCATATCCATGATCGGAATCGTACCCGAACGGATATGCGCCACACCACGGACCACCGGGTTACTGCCCGGCAGAATTGTCAGTTTCGGGCATTGCAGCACTTCTTTAACCTTAAAGACGTTGATGCCATAAACCTGCCGTCCATTGACGCGAAACAGCAGCAGCTCAAGCCGGTTTTCACCAACCAGCTGCGTGCGCTGATTCACTGTGTCTAACACACCTGCCATAACAAGCTCCCAAAAAATCGATCCGGCATGACCTTTGCTGTACCTGCTGAACCCACAGATTTAACGCCAGATAAATGACATTCAGTATCACGTGTTTATGAGCATAGTAGAGAACCAGCGCCGTTGTCGGATATTTGCTGCAATTTTCCTTGCTGCAATTCCGCTGCTGTACGCACCGGCGATCCAGGCTTCCGGCTGGCAACAGGATGTTGAACAACGCCTGCTTATTCGCTGGCAGGAAATCAGTGGTCATGAATCTGACAGTGCACTTTCCTTTCCGGGGCTGCCGGCAGACTACCAGCTTCCCGATTGCGAGGGAGGCTTCGACCTGGCTCTGGTCAAACCTCTGCAGGCCGGGCGCAACGGACTTGAACTCAGCTGTAATACGCCCTACTGGAAGCAGCACCTGGCCGTACAGCTGCACATTTACAAAGCGGTTGCCGTACTACGGAAACCCGTCAGCGCCGGCCAGCCCCTGAACGCAGATGATATTTCCATGGTGCGCCATGACACCGGAGAACTGACCAAAGGCTATTACCTCCATCCGGAAGATGTTCAGGAGCAGATCAGCCGCCGCAGCCTGCGCGCCGGCACCGTACTCAGTCCGGACATGCTCGATCCTCCCGTCATCATAAACCGTGGCGAGAGGGTCAAAATCCGCGTCAACCGCCCGGGTATCCGCATTGAAATGAACGGTACCGCGCTGGAAAATGGCCGGCAGGACGAACGAATCCGGGTGCGTAATGAGCAGTCACAGAAAATCGTTTATGGCCGGGTGGCCGGACGGGGCTTAGTACAGGTCGAATAAAATTTCAAAAAATTGCTAAAGTTCCAACTATGGCCGCCGATAACACCTATGCAGGAGTGTAAAATGCCTAACTGGCTCGGAGATTTGTCTATGAATATCAATAAGTTAACCGGTGGTGTAGATAACAGTTCACGCACCCGTAACGAACCGGTAAATAAAGACCCGGCACCAACCGCCAAAGCGCAGGAAAGCGCAGTCTTTACCGATCAGGTCAAGCTGAGCGCCAGCAGCAAAAGCATTCAGCAGGTTGAAGCGGAAATCCGTGAAATGCCTGACGTCGATGACGCAACCGTAGAACGCATTCGCGGAGCCATCGAAAAAGGCGAATACAAGATCGACTATGAAAAACTGGCAGGAAAAATGCTTGATTTTGAGGATCGTCTCAACTGAAGCAGTGAACTCCTATGAGCACAGACATCGCGCAATTCGCAGCTTTCCTGCAAACCGAGCTGGAATTAACCACGGGAATCCACGCGATTCTTGAACAGGAACGGGATGCTCTGGCCAACAACGACCTGCAAGGCCTGCAAACACTCCAGCAGGAAAAAACACTCTGCCTCCGCCAGTTACAGGATCACGCCAAACAACGCCTTCTATGGATGAAAGCATCGGGCCTGCCACAATCTGCGCAATGCCTTCAGCATCAGGATATTGCCGCTGCGGCAAACATCCGCCTCCTATGGTCCAACCTTGAGAACCAGTACAAACAGAACCAGAAGCTATCGGTTCAGCTCTCCGATATCGTCCTTCACGCCCGTCATCGCACCCTGCAAAAACTTAAAATCTTGCGTGGTCAGCAGAATGATCCACACTTATATAACGATAAAGGGAAAGCAAGCAGCCTGAAGCAGGGACAAGGGTACATTCAGGTCTGATCATGTCTGGGAACCAAGGGCAATGTCTGAGGAAAAAAATCAAGAATACCTGCTCGATGAACCGGAAGATATTTACGGAGCATTGCGCAAAATCGTCCTGATGGGCACACCGGTTAAAGTAAGGATTGACGGCAGCGACGATGAGTTCACCTCCGCCATTCCACAAACAGACTTTAAAAGCCGCAGCTTTTTCATGGACAAAGTCATTCCGCAACATGGCAATGATCTTATCCGGGCGGGAAAACGCTTTCATATAGAATGCGACAGTCAGGGCGTGCGTATTGAATTCCGCATGACCGGCCGGCTGAAGTACCAGCCCCAGAAAGAACAATACCGTGCGGAGTTTCCTGAACAGGTTCTGTATCTGCAGCGCCGTACTGCCTATCGCGTCGCCGTTCCACCTGCGCACAACATTTTGCTGAAAATTAAAATGAACGATGGTGAAGGCGATTTGCTCGGTCGTCTGCTTGATCTGTCATCAAGCGGCTTCAAAGCTCACTTCAGCGCTAATGTTAAAAAACGCCTGGAAGAGCAACGTGATTTTCCTATCGCGCGGGTAAGATTTAACAAAGAAAACACCATGGACTGCAGCCTGGAAGCCCGTCATATCATCAATGATGACGAAGGCAATACTATCTGCGGCTTTGCCTTCACCATGATATCGGCCATGGCACAGCGCTACCTCGACCGCCTGATCACCGAATTTCAGTGGGAAGAGCGCCACCATAAAGACCTCGAAGAAGAATCTCTGGGCGACGTTTAACAACAAAGGCTGACAGCACCGCTGTCAGCCGTTAAAATGCCCGCCTCTCCCTATAGTTCAACCGGATAGAACGGATGCCTCCTAAGCGTCAGATTCAGGTTCAAGTCCTGATGGGGAGGCCACCAGGCCTGCGATTTTCAGCACCATAACGGCAAACAATCTGAGAACACCGGCGTCTGCCAAACCTTCTGATTAATAATTAATCAATTTTCTTGCATCCAGCCTCGCGTAAGGATCTCCTTTACTCATAATGAAAGATCCGCTGCTGAAGTTCCTCAGCCTCAGCATCTTGAATAAAGCGCCCATTTATTTTTTACTACTGACAAACTAAAAAGTATGCCCCAGCAGGAGTTCTTGTATGCGCAGTACCGGTTTGGCCGTCTTATCTATGTTTCTGTATTCGGCAACCTCTATGGCAGATTTACCTCACACATTTTCCGCGAATACTCCGGCCAGAGCTTCTGAAGTAAATGAAAACTTCGAATATCTTGCAGGGCAGATTTCTGATCTGAAATCCGGAGACACTAACCAGTCTGGTTTTCAGTGCTCAGATAATGCTATCGACATTCCTTATACTTACTCAAAAAAAACCGCGCCGCTCGGAACATCATTCTACCTTGGTGATACCGAATACCGCTTAACCAAATACAAAGTTGTCGATCCTGTAAACGGTGATATTTATCACATCACCTACCCGTTTCAGGTAACAGAGAAAGATGATGGTAGTCGCTATGTTATGTTTTCTCCCGTGACCTTTATTCCCCTAGGGAGCAGCGATTATGTCTGCAATAACACCACTCTTTCCGGCTATCCCAGCGCCTACAATAAAAACATTGGCTTCAATGTAATCCGCAGCAAACATTATTCAAACTTCGGTGAAGATAGCCCCTATGAATTCAGAAACCACTATGAAAAGGCAAACGTATCGTTTTCAGCGAATGTGGTTCTCGGAAACCGGATTATGTCGCTTGGTTTTATAAGCAATACGCTAAGACAGGCAAAGAAAGTCGTCAGTATAGGGGATTACGATTTTACTGATGATGACGTCAGCGTTAATTCGGACTTTTCTGAGGAAATTACAGAGCTGAGTAACCTTCTGGATCACATTATCATTGAGAAGGTCAGCCCATGAAACTGGCTTTTATTCTTGTTTTCTTTCTGACCTTAACCGCCTGCGGTGGTGCTGGCGGTTCCGGAGACAGTACACCGGAAGACAATATACCAACGGATACAGACAACGGATCAGATAATTCCTCAGGCGGTGATACCGGCGACGGATCAGACAATTCCTCAGGTGGTGATACCGGCGACGGATCTGATGACTCCTCAGGCGGTGATACCGGTGACGGATCGGATAATTCCTCAGGTGGCGATACCGGCGACGGATCAGACAATTCCTCAGGCGGCGATACCGGCGACGGATCAGATAACTCCTCAGGTGGCGACACCGACCAGACAGCAAGCTGGGATAAAGCCCGCTGGAATCAGTTTAACTGGCAGTAATCCGCAGAACAGCACGGCTTTCTGGCCGTGCCGGTTCTTATACCGGATAAAACGGATATTCCTGTTTAAACAGCTCCAGCGAGAATTGCTCCCTGATCTGTTCAGAAAACTCCGCACGCCGTAAGCGGCGTGCGTCCACGCCCTGATATTGCAGCACAGACAAACACTCAAGGCATACACCTTCGGTCTTTTTAGCCGACAGCGCTCCGGTGCCAATCTGTAAACGATCCTGATGATGGCGCAACGCCTGCACTTTCTGACAATAGGCAAGATGATAATCCTGCTCATAAAAAAGCCAGACACGGGTGTTTTTAAAAGCCAGGGTTTTATCTTTTAAGATACGTAATGCCTGCCCTTCGGCAGTCAGCATGCCGTTATCGAGAGCTTCACGTTCGGCATAGGTCAGCTGACGGGCGGGATCGAATAATTCAAAGTTGCCCAAGGCATCGGTTCCCATGCGTTCACGCAGACGGTTAAAGCCTTCATCCTGAAAAAAGTCGGTAATCTTCACGGTAATACCCGATCCAGAATGGTGGCAATCCGCCCTTCGGCATCAGTGCGGACTTTAAACTCCACCCGTCGTGAGCGCTCGTCATTTTCCACACCGTTATCGTCGCGCACAACTTTGGCTGATGACAGGCCATTCGCTGTCAGGTGAGATTTAAGCCAGTCTTTATTGGCGCTGACATCCGGTAATTCGAGCACGAAACCCAGAGCAGAACGCGTACGCTTTTGTGATAAATCCATATTGCGGATATAGGCATCATCATCACTCAGTGCACCGTACCAGGCGCTGGAGGTATGGCCCTCTATACGCACTTCAAGAATATCGTCACGGTATTTTTCACGGGTAATAATACCGATATAACGAGGAAAAAAGTCCGCCAATATTGACTGAAATTCCGGCTTAAGATCAGCGGCACCTTTATCGAACAGCACTTCGGTATTGTTAAAACGGAAGGTCAGGTCTTTATCCAGTTCCGCTCCCCAACGCTGCATATCATCAGCAAATTCGCTTTTTAAATCTTCGTATAACTGCACACGCAGATGATCGTACAGAATGGCGACGTCGCGTATTTTATCGCGTTCCTGTTCGACATTAATCATGAAGACGATGGAAATCAGCATAAACACCATCATCAGGCCAGCCATTAAATCGGAAACGGCAACCCAGTGCCCTTCCTGCTCTTTCAGCTGCTCCAGTTCATTTTCATTCATCGATCTGTTCTGCCATTTGCACCAGTCGTTGCAGTTTCTCAGTCAGTGGTGAGTAATCACTGACAAATTTTTCGGACAACGCGGTCAGCTGCATACCGAAGGATTTCAGGGCTTTATTCAGCTCCTCTTCCATACTCTCATCCAGCACCACCACCTGACGTTCAACCCGCTCGCCGATACGCTGTAGTTGCTGCAGACTTTGCTGCTGCTGATCCTGTAAACGCTGGCCACTGTCGGTCAGATTCTGTTGCAGTTGCTGCTCAATGCTCTGCTGCATTTTACCCAGTTCATCAACCGCCCAGCGCTGCTGCATCTGCACGGCATCGGCCATTCCCTGAGTTAATGCAACAATACGGTCTTCAAGCTTCGGTAAACCATCGGCGGCGTGATTAACCAGATCGGCCAGACTGCCAAGCTGTGACTGAAGATTCGCGCGCTGGGCCTCCAGGCCGTTCAGCAGATCCTGCAACGACTCAGAAATACCATTGAACGCATTGGCATGTTTCACCATATATTCGAACGCCTGACTGGCTTCCTGCATAGAACCCGAGGTGCGTTCCTGCTCGGTAATCAGGGTATTTAACTGGTCTTTGTAATTCTGTTGCCACTCAAGCATGGCAATAACCGACTGGTTCAGGCGTTTGAAGTTATCGCCATACTGCTCATTAATTTTGGTATTGAACTCACGCATTACGGCTTCAATCGCATTAACCAATGCTTTAGCGTTGGCTTCTGCCATGCGTTCCTGATAACTGTCGAGGGCACCAATCACCTGATTCATACGCTCCAGAGTCTGCAGATGCTGACGCTGTAATAAATGCTGCAAACCGTTTTCCTGCTCCGGATTCATCTGGTCAGCAATATGCTTCAGTGAAGCATCCAGATCGTCGATGGTTGCCACCCGGGTCTGATTGACTTCACGCCGTCCGGTCTGTGCCAGAGCAGCGCGGATTTTCAGTGTCAGAGCACCCAGCAACCCCACAATGGATGACCAGAACGCGGTTTTCAGACCGTCCATCAGCTTCGGTACACTGCCCTGAATATCAGTCGTATCAAAATGCCATAAGCCAAGAGCCACACCGAGGAACGTGCCGAAAATACCAATACTGGTCAGAATATTGGGGGCAATTTCAGCGGTGCGGTTGGAATAACGGTAAAAGTGGAAGAACAGGGACAGCGCCGCTATTGCGATCATCAGCCCCAGTGTCCATCCGGAAAACTGCTCCATCATGAGTATCTGCTCTCTGGCCAGAGTGAGGTTTATTCCCAACAAGTCTAGTTCATGTTGGTTGTTTTGCTTCCCGGCTATAAAAACCGCCATATTCCCTTTTTCTGCCCCACAGGGCTTAATAAGGCGACCAAACACAAGGAGCCAGTATGCTGATCAGTAATATGGAAGTCGTCCCCGGTAAAAAAATCGCCACCCATCTCGGACTGGTACAGGGCAGCACCGTGCGTGCCAAGCATGCAGGCCGTGACATTATGGCAGGGCTGAAAAACATCTTTGGTGGTGAACTCAAAGGCTACACCGAGCTGTTATCCGAATCCCGCGATGAAGCTCTGCAGCGTCTGAGCGAACAGGCCCGCGCTCTGGGCGCCAATGCGGTAGTCAATGTGCGCTTTTCTACCTCATCCATCGCCGCCGGCGCATCCGAAATCTTCGTCTACGGTACGGCGGTGATTCTGGAGGATCGCTGATGGGTCAGCTGATTGTCTTTCTGACGCTGCTGGCGCTGGGCTATGGCTTTGGCCGGCTGGCAGAATCACGTCATTACCGCAGCATTATTGCCCGCGAAGACGCCCTGCGCAGTCTGCTGGTACTACCAGACCGCATGCCACCCATTCAGTTTCAGAACCATGCCAGCACGCTGGTCACCGGCTCAGTGGTTATTTCGGTGGATTACTTTAAAACCGTTGCTGCAGGCTTACGTGGTTTATTTGGTGGCCGTGTGGGCGCCTATGAAAGCCTGCTGGATCGCGCCCGCCGCGAAGCCATTCTGCGCATGCAGGAAGAAGCGCAGAGCCTAGGAGCTGAGGCGGTGTTTAACCTCAAGTTCGAAACCAGCCGCATCGGCCAGAATGCCGGACAGGGGTTAGGGTCAGTAGAGGTACTGGCGTACGGCACGGCTCTTATTCCAGCACCGGTTTCTGCTTCTGCTGCGTCGGCAGTGGCACGCTGAGATGAGCGTCCCTCCCTTACACAACCATGCGCCCAGGCGGGGCTCGCCCCTGCCACAGGACAACCCCAAACTGCCCGAACAAATCAATAACCGTAACGAACATCCGCTCAAAGACTTTCTGCTGCTGGCCGGCGCACTGCTGGCTTTGATGTTCGTGCTGACCCTGCTGCTTGGCTGGAGTGCTCAGTGGCTGGGGCCGAAAATTCCTTATTCCTGGGAAAGCCGCTGGTTCTCCTCCGCCCCGGAAGCCATATCCGGCGCACTGCAGCCCAGCACTCACGACGACGCAGATGCTGAGACCGAACGCCAGCAGGCACTGCAGCAATTGCTGGACAACCTGCTCAGCCAACAAAGCGCGCCATTAAAGGTGCGGCTGCACTGGTTAGCGGATGAAGACACACCCAACGCTTTTGCCACACTCGGTGGCCATATCTTCGTAACCCGTGGCCTGTTAACTCAGGTGTCGTCGGAAAATGCTCTGGCCATGGTACTGGCCCATGAATATGCCCACGTGGAGCAGCGTCACCCAATGACTCTGGCACTGGAACAACTGGCAATCACTCTGCTTGGCAGCGTCATCGGTGGTGAAGGGGCAGCCAGTATGATCGGCCAGCACACCAGTCTGCTGACGCTGTTAAGTTTCAGCCGGGATATGGAGCGCAGCGCCGATCAGCGTGCGCTTGAAATACTGCAAAGCCATTATGGCCACAGTAGCGGAGCCGATGAGTTCTTCCGTAATATGCTCGCAGAACACGATGAAAGCCGCTGGGCGCTGATGTTCCAGACCCACCCATTAACCAGCGAACGCCTGCAACAGATCAGTCAGAGTGGTTCAGCCGCCGTGCCTGCAACTACCAGCCAGCTGACGCCACTACCCGCTCTGCTGCAGCTGAATGTCGGAGCAGGCAGTAAAGAAGCTCAGATTCCGCAGCCATAAAAAAGCCCGGCCAGAGCCGGGCTTTTTTATTCGGTCAGAAACCAGAATTACTTCAGGTTATCCAGGTAACGCTCGGCATCCAGTGCGGCCATACAGCCGGTACCGGCCGAGGTAATGGCCTGACGGTAGATGTGGTCGGACACGTCACCGGCCGCAAACACACCTTCAACACTGGTTTGGGTTGCATTGCCGTTAGAACCGCTCTGCACTACCAGGTAGCCGTCTTTCATTTCCAGCTGGCCTTCGAAAATGCCGGTGTTTGGTGAGTGACCAATAGCCACGAAGATACCTTCGAGCTCAATATTCTGGGTCTCACCGGTTTCACGGTTTTTGATGCGCATACCGGTTACGCCCATGTCGTCACCCAGCACTTCGTCCAGTTCACTGTTCCAGTGAATAGTCACGTTACCGTTAGCCGCTTTTTCCATCAGTTTATCGGCCAGGATTTTCTCAGAGCGGAAGCCTTCACGACGATGAATCACCACCACCTCAGAAGCGATGTTCGACAGGTACAGCGCTTCTTCCACGGCGGTGTTACCACCACCAATCACAGCGACGCGTTTTTTGCGGTAGAAGAAACCATCACAGGTCGCACAGGCAGAAACACCTTTACCTTTAAAGGCTTCTTCACTTTCCAGACCCAAATACTTGGCGCTGGCACCGGTAGCAATGATCAATGCATCGCAGGTGTATTCACCGCTGTCGCCTTTCAGGCGGAAAGGACGCTGCTGCACATCAACTTCGCTGATCTGATCGAACACAATTTCAGTTTCAAAGCGCTCAGCATGGGCTTTCATACGCTCCATCAGCTCTGGCCCCTGAACGCCCATGGCGTCACCCGGCCAGTTGTCCACTTCAGTGGTGGTGGTCAGCTGACCACCCATCTGCATGCCGGTGATGATCACCGGATTCAGGTTGGCGCGCGCGGCATAAACCGCAGCGGTGTAACCGGCAGGACCGGAACCCAGAATCAATAACTTAACGTGGCGTGCTGCGCTCATGCTGATGCGTCTCCAATGTCAGAATTCGGTGTCAATGGCGGCCATTATAGGGAGCAATGCCGCCGGGATAAATCGATGGACGATTTAAATGCCCGATACAGAGTGTTTATCCGGCAACAACAGCCTGCCGTTTACGGACCAGCCACGACAATTGCCCGCAGAGTAGCGGTAAAAAGCCCAGGGGGTAAATTAATATTGTCAATCTGCTCATCCATCCTGCCTATCACCGGGTTCCAGACCAGCAGCCCTGACATTCCTGTCTATACTCGCAGTAAGGGGAAAATATCCAGTCCCCGGCAACGTTCAGTTACAAATTGGCCTGCTTTTGTATTTCCTTTTAATTTCAATGAGTTAAAGAGGCCAGATGACAAATAAACGGTTTCCGTCAAAGTCCTTTTGTTGTTCCCTTTGCGCCACTGGGGCAGCATAACCGGACACGGAATAACAAGAACCCATAAAAGGTCGGCTAGCATGCAAAAGCGGCAAGAAATACAACAGCGCTCACGTCTGGGCACCCTGCTCATTCATAAAGGACTGATCACCCGCCAACAACTGGACGAAGCACTCACACTGCAGGCCCAAAGCGGCATGCGCCTTGGTGAAGTACTGGTTAACAACGGTTGGTTAACCGAACGTCAGCTCAGCAAAGCACTGAAGAAACAATCCCGTTATCGTCTGATTGCCGCCATTAGTGCCGTCCTGCTTGGTCCTATTCAGCCATTTATGGCCAACGCCAATGCCGCAACAGATAACAGCGCCATTGCAGAGCAGCAGATTACCGAGCGCAGTGGCATGCAGATGATGTCCGACAGCGCAATGTCTGATATTACCGCTCAGGGCGCAATGACCAACTATGAACGCCTGCTGGATATCGTAAACAGTGATCTCGACAGCGATGATGCAGCCATTACCACGCTGGAAAGCCTGGCGTCATCATTGATTCCCGGCACCAACCTGCTGGATGCTGAAATGGAAGTGTCCGGTGTTGAATACGAACCCGGTCCACGTACCACCATCAATGCCGACGGTTCGCTGGAAGTACAGATGCCGACCACCATCAAGCAGATTGCCTTCCGTAACGTAAGAGTCGCTGGCTCTGAAGGTCAGCATATGGGCGATGTGATTATCCGCGATATCAGCTTTGGTGCCGGTACCAGCGTCAAAATTCAGCTGCGATGAATTACTGCTGCATTAGTGCACAGAGAAATAAAAACGCCGTATACACGGCGTTTTTTTATGCCTGTTATCTGCATTACTGAGCAAGAAAGCGCTGAATTAACATCGCCTTATCGGCATCGGCGCTGTCGTTGGCGATCTGATCCAGCTGACCACGTTGTGTCTGACTGAGTTTACTCACATCCATATTGGCCAGAATAGCCTGACTCACCAGGTTGGAGGTTTCCCCCTGCAAGTGTTCCAGCAACAGCGGATAATGCTGCGGATTACGACTCAGGGTCATTCCGGCGGCATAACGCTCACGACTCGACGATGAGCCCAGGTGAGTAATGATTTCAGGCTCCAGATTGGTCAGTCCGGCGTTATTAGCCGCCATAATGGCTGAGGCTGCCTGCGGGCCGTCCAGACGCTCACTTAACAGCTGTGTCAGTTGTTGCTCCTGACTGCTGTTATCGCTGCCCTGCCGTTCGAGCTGACGCACCATGCTGCCCATGCTGATCAGGGCATTAGCCTGAACGTTAACGCTTTCCTGTGTATTGCGCGCCAGTGAATCCAGTGCGGAATACGCCCGCGGCGTCACCTGCCCTGAGGCAGACAGGGCCACCATCAGGCGTACTTTCTGCATATCCACCGCTTCTCCGGCACCCTGTGGCAGGGTCTGCAATACGTCGAGCATAAAGTATTCCGCTTCCGGCCGGCCACTGATGCCAAGTGCAAAAATCAGATCACGCCCGGCCTCATCACTGAGTTCCATACCCTGGCCCTGCAGCGCGTCGGCCAGTTCATAAGGCGAGAGGTTATCCAGCAGATATTCCGCGGCACGGATCAGGCGGGCGGTATTACGTTCTTTGGCAAAACCGGCAAACACTGCCCACATATCAGCGGCAGAATTCACCGGTGAAGCAAACTCGGCGGTACTTACCTGACGCATCTGCCAGCGCTGTGCAGCATTGGCACCAGCATTAAAGGTGTAACGGCTCAGATCGGCATACGACGGAATAGCTTCAGCCTGGATACGGAATTCGATATAGCCCTGCTGCCCCGCCACCTGCAGCGCCTGACGCTCGGTGGATGTCAGCTGCTGCGGCAGACAACCACCATCGCTGACAATACGCCAGTCGCTGCGGTTAGCGGCAAAATCCCGGCTAAGCAGCGATAAATCGCTATCCGCGCGGAACACCGCCCGTTCACTGCCTGCGCCTGTCTGGCGGTAACGGTATAAGCGCTGCAGCGAGTCATAGGCATAACGGTAGGTTTCGCCTTCATTACCTACAGACAGTCCTTTCAGCAGCTGGCTGATCACCGCCAGCGGGTGCTGCTCCATCAGTCCCAGATCATTAAACGCCACAAACACCGCCCCCCGGGCACTTTGTACGCGGCTGAGATAGGGCAGATCCGGCAAGGTCGCCGCGCCATCGCCTTCATCAACCCGGATATCCGTGGCCACTGCGCGCACAAGATCACCATTTGCCTGCTGCAGCTGAGTGCGGAAACTCACATTAGAGGCATACACCTGCTGACCATTCAGGCGCGACAGCACCTCAACCCGCACCCGGTACGCAGCCTGCAGTGGCTGACCCGCCGCACATTGCAGTGGTTGTGCAGTCTGGCTCTCATCAAGATCGGCCGCACTGACAAAGGCCGGTGGCTTGGTCGGCAGGGTCTGCAGATAAAGATAAAAACCTGCTCCGCTCAGCATCAGCAAAGCCAGCAGTGACAACAGAATTCGTAGCAACCAACGCATGATGATCAGGGCTCCGTTTTTGAGCAGTCTGTCTGTAAAAGCAAAAGGCCCTTCACAGGAAGGGCCTCGGGTTTACCGTTCTGGCAGCGTTACTCAGAAACTGAGCGGACGGCTGGCCTCTTTATCGAACAGCGTTTTGTCTTCGTGGTAACCGTCCCACTGCACATCGGCATTATCACCGAACGCATTAGTTTCGATACCGAAGACACGCAGGAAAGTATCCACATAGCCACGGCCGGAAGACAGCAGGCTGTGCAGGGATTCCTGCTTGTACATTTCGTAGCCTTCAGCACCGTTACGCATACCTTCTTCCAGCTGATAAGGCATCGCCAGTTCCAGAACCCAGACTTTGAATTCTGCGCCCAGCTGCAGCAGATCCGGAATAAAACTCAGGATGCTGGTAACACGCAGATAAGCTTCCGCCGACAGCCACAGATCCATGCCCGGAGTCACCGCCAGCGCGGTGCTGTTGGCATGCTGTTTACCATCGATAATCAGCGGTGGCATGCTGCGGTCAACCACAGAGGTCAGGGTCGCATCGGTGCTCATGGTGCTGCCCACAGTGCCGTACACACGGAACGGAATCAGCTCATAAACAGAGACGCTCATAATACCCAGATCCACACCGGCCATATTGTGCAGCACACTGTCGAACATGCGGGTGCTGGCTTTTACCGTTACGCTGGGCTTGAAATTCAGAGACGCTTTGGCCACTACGCCATCGTCTTCACAACCGGCCTGAGCCGAGAAATCCAGTACAACGGTCTGTGCCAGACTCGGTACAAACCAGGCGCCGCTGCTCACCGAATCCGAAATCGCGTTGAGGATCGCATCACCGGTCGCATCCACTGCCAGACCGCCAATGTTCACCGGGTCCGGTACCGGCAGACCGAAGGCACCTTCAACTGCTTCCAGGCCGCAGACAATCGGCGCAAAAGACATATCGGTCTTCAGCTGTGGCTGCTGACCTTCCGGCACCACAATGCCGCTTTCGCCCAGATTGGCCAGAACATCAGCCTGCTGTTCAGCGGCCTGCTGGCGGATACGCTCGGCACTGTCGTTATTGGCAAAACGGCCAAAGCACAGCGGGCCAACCCCGGTAAAGGTATCGGCACAAGGCTCGTAGCACAGACCAGCCTCATTCACGGAACCCGGCGCACACTGCATAGCGATGCGTGGCTGAATCCAGGATTGTTTGGCACGGGTTTCCGGCCACCATTTCCACTGGGTACACAGGGCACCACCATCCGACCAGCCTTCCGGGCACTGTTCCCAGCACACGCCGGCAACGGAATCAAAACCCGCCGGGCATTGCTCAGCACACAGGCCGGCATTGGCGTCATAGCCGGCCGGACAGGTATTGGGAATGGTACCGACACCACGGTTGTAGCTCCATTCAAAGAAGCTTGCCTGTACATCGGCAACGGTGGTGTTGATAGCCGCTTCAACCGCGCCAAACACATCGGCAGTTACCGACAGAAACTGGTTTCCGTCACTGCTCTGCCCGGTCACAGTCTGAATATTCATGGGGAATTGCACACCGGCATCGGCATCAGCCGCCAGTGTCATCGTTTCGGTCGCCGCCTGAACAGTCATAGCCGTCAGGAACAGCGGAGCCAGCAAACAGCGGATCCATTTCATTGTTATAGTCCTCAGGTGAGAGCGCCTGAGATTAGACAATACTGGAACCATAGTACAGCGTGAAAAGTGAACGATTCGCGCCGATGTGGTACTCAATTGCCAACTGGCCTGAAGAGCCACCTGAAGCGCAGAATCAGATGACAAAAGCGCGACTGACAGATGAATTTTTCATGGCTGTTTACAGCCGGATTACCTGACCAGCGCAGACACAGGAGGATAAAAAAAACGGGAGCTGCTGCTCCCGTTTTTCTGTTCTTGATTATTTACAACTCACCCTCAGTCGTAACCAATAGCCAGCGGCACAAAGGCAACAATCGCCAGCGCAATAGCCATGGTGGTCAGCGGCAGAAGAATACGCTCATGGCGATACCAGAAGCTCATACCGGCGCTTTCTTCTTTCGCCAGGCGAACCTCTTCTTCGCCAACCACCTGCCGGGTAAGCAGATGGTTAAGCGCCACCGGCGGACTGAGATACCCCAGCTCAAAGGCCACCAGCGTTACCATCCAGAAATGCACCGGATCAATGCCGCTGTCATAAGCGATAGTGGCAATGGTTGCGCTGACCAGAATCACCGCACCGTATGGGTCCATGACCATACCAATCACCACCAGAATCGCGACCAGCAAGGCCATTGCCAGCCAGATCGAATCGAAGGTTGTGGGCACCATGCTCATCAGTTCGGCACGTTCGACCACACCACCGATGCTCACCGACAAGCCCATCAGCATCAGTAACGCACCAATGTGACCGGTGGTTTCAGTGGTGGCTTCACGGATGGTTTTTTCGATGGAATCGTTACCGCGGCGCAGATCACTCCAGGATTGCTCCAGACGGTTTTCAACGTAATCAATATTCAGGTTTTCACGTTTCAGTGCGGCTTTTTCCTGCCCCAGACGCTCATACACCAGAATCACCAGCAGCAGCACCGGCAGAATAAAAGGCGCAGAAAACTCATCCAGATACGCATTCAGAGCCACGGCATAAATCGCCAGCGTAATACCGATGATAAATACATAAGGAATCAGCGGCTTCAGTGCCCGTAAAAACTCAGGGAAAACATTGTCCGGTGTTTCCAGACGCATCGGGCCCTGGCGTGTTGCCAGCGCCATCAGGGCAAACAGCAGCGTGGTCAGGAAGAAGACTTTAACGCCCCAGCCAAACAGCTGATCGGTGGTTACTTCGTTATTCAGTGCCGCGATGATCACCACCAGCAGACAAGGACGCAGCACCACACCCAGCGAACCCGACATCGCCGTGGCTGCCAGTGACAGCTGACGACGCGCGCCGGCGCGGCGCATCTCGTTATAAATCAGACCGCCAACGGCGATTACAAAAATACCCGAGGCGCCGGTATAAGCGGTTGGAATAGCCGCCACCGCAACCACCGCAACCGCCAGCATTTCCGGTGGCAGTTTGAACGGACGGAACAGATTAAACACCACCTGAGCAAGTTCAGTACGCTTCAGCAGCATACCGATCCACACATACAGCCCCACATTCAGGAACAGCTGTGACAGTTCCATCATCTGGTTCAGGTAGATACCAATACCGGCACTGTGCCCCGCGGAAATAAAGTACACCCCGGAAATAATGCACATGGTGGCATACAGTGGTACAGCCAGCTGTGCTTTCAGGAAGCTGCCGCCGGGCTTGGCATCTTTAGGAATAAACAGGAACTGATAGAGACTCAGCAGCAGAATAAAGGCAAAACCGATAATCCACAGATGATGCAGAATACTGTGCTGGGTGGTGACTTCCACACCGGCAGAGAACGCGACTTCACGGAAGCTGTAGACCGAATAAAACAGAATCGCACTGGCCAGCAGCTGAGCACCGGAAGCAACGCGGTAATCCATCACCGTTTCCATCGGACGCAGCGCAATATGATGGCGGCGGAATAACGCGGTCAGGCCGCAGATAAGCACCAGTACCGCCAGCATAATACGCTGGGCACTTAAGCCGAATTCGCCGAATTCGGCCACGCTTAACTCAATAGCACGGAATACACGGACGGCCGGTGTTACCCGGTCAACGGTGCTTTCATAAAGGGCATGTTTTTGCTGGCACTGTTCCTGCGCAGCCAGTAACGACTGACGCATAACCGCAGGATCGGCCGGCTCTTCTTCAAATAAATCCCACTCATCATCCTGCTGAGCATTGGCTTCTGCCACCAGACGCGCTAACTGCGCATCAATATCCATGGTCGGGTTACAGGAAGGCTGTACCGGGTCGGTACGCAGCTGGAAATAACCATCCCAGACACCCTCACCCAATTGCAGCAACTGAGCATGCAATGCGTGACTGCTGTTGAGGATGACAACAAATACCAGCACCAGAAATGCGGGTAGAGCGGCGAGCCATTCGTACGCCGTGCGGTTGCCTACACGTACTGTCTGCTCCATGGAAGAATACCTCTGAAAATTACTGCTGCCGGCGCGCAGGGTATCCGCAACCGCAGCTCCGGACGGAACCGCGGTGTTGCCGGCTGTTTATTGTTATTCGAGTTTTTCGACACACTCTGCGGCGGCCGGTGTTTCGGCACAGCGCAGTTTGCGCATCAGGCGCAGCATATTGCCGTCGTAAACGCCTTCATCACGCAGAGAGATGCGTACATTGCGCAGCATCTGGTTGTATTTATCATGATCATCCTGTGTCAGATCGACCCAGTATTTCTGATCAATTTCGGCAGTGTCTTTATCGATATATTCGCGCATGCGATCGAATACGCTGGCGATTTTCAAACGTGATTTCTGGCCGAATTCTGCCGGGAAACGGTCTTTATGCAGAATCAGCTGGAAGTCCAGATAGGCCAGATTAAAGCGCAGAATACCGCCCTTATTACCCAGGCCCTTGTACATTTCCAGCGGCTTGTAAGCCACCGCCGGCGCATAAGCCGCATCCACACTGCCGTTATTGAACTTACCGGAGAAGTTAGCCGAGTTGGACGGCACCACCGAAGCACCGACATGATTGACCAGCTTCATCGATGGCTCATCATATTCAATGGTGGCAATGCGCTTACCCGACAGCTCTTCGACCGAATCGACGGTGCGGTCGCGCAGGAACAGATAAATAGGCCCCGCCGGCAGAATACCCGCCACTTCATAGCGGCCTTCAGTCATAAACTTCGCGGCTTTCGGTGAGGCAATGGTATTCACCAGATTACGCATCACGTCATCACTCGGCACACCACCAATGGCTTCAACCGTAGCGGTAAACTTGTTGAACGGACGCGCACGCGCGCCGGTCATCAGCACCGCGTCACATTGCTCGGCTTTAAAGTCATCGACCGCGATTTTTTCATCGGTATAGGCGCGCAGGTGGAAATCCACACCCCATTCCAGTGCAATGGTGCTGTAGTCTTTGGTCATGCCATAGATTGAGCCATTGGCGCCCAGTGGGTCATACACACAGAATGTACGTTTTTCCAGTGCTCCGAAGGCCAGTTGACTGGTACCCAGAGCCATCAGCAGTAATGCCCGTAACATATTCAGTCCTCCAGCAGATCGTCGATATCCAGGGTGTTCGCTTTTGGCTGAACATCATCCCAGAAAGTACCCAGACCACCGGTCGGTGTGCGGGCGCCGGTTGCTTCCGTCCACAGACGGTCGGATACAGCCATAATCTGGCGGCTGGCCATAATATCCATCATGCGGTAGTCCGGATTGCTGGAAGTGGTCTTCAGCGAAGCTGCATGGCGGCGAATAGCATCACGCAGCTGCTCGGTGTTGCCTGAACCGTCGGCAATCACCACTTCGATGGCATGGGCCATACGCACACCGGAGGCGGTGGCAATACGGCTGGCGTTAGCCATTTCCTGCCATGGGTCGGTGCTCTTCGGAGCGGTGTCCGGCATCATTACCCAGATACCGGCCTGCAACGCCTGTGGCAGGCCCCACCAGCGCACGTTATCCACACACTGCAGACCACGAACGGCTTTCATGGCGATGTCTTTCGGTACGTTAACGCTGCTCTGTGAACGCAGGTCACTCATTACCGACTGCATACCGGCAATAGAGCCCAGTACCCAGTAAATTTCTTCATCTTCACTCAGATCAGGACACTTATCGCCCGGCTCGCCAAACTCGGCCACCATGTGCTGATACGCCATGTACTGGCGGCTGGCTGCCACAGCAAAGGCGCGTTTTTCGCGGATACGGGCATCTTTGGCTTCGGCAATGTTCTGGCTCTTAAAGGCCCGTACGTAGGTCAATGCTTCTTCATGGGCTTTTTCTTCGGCACAGGAGCCGGACATCATGTACATAGTCACCGCCGCGCGGTCCGGAGCAAAAGTGACTTCAGAGAACGACATCAGCGTCGGTGCCATAGCCGTGGTCATGCCGCAGGCCATCTCCGGGTCGCTGCTTTTCATGGTATAGGGAATCGCATACTCTTCGGTGTAATCGTATGCAAACCAGCCGGTTGTTTTGTAGATCATGCTGCAGCCGGACATGCTGCTGATCGCCAGCACTGCCAGCGAAATACGCGCGAGGAAAGACATGACGCCCCCATTTTCTGATGAGTAATTTTTTTTATTCTGTTCAGGATAACGATCATCCTGATGGGTCTTACCTGAGTGTCTGGCACTGTGGTTAAGCCCGGCCCCAGTCTAACGCTTAAGCCGCCAAAAAGCTTGGCCCAGTAGTCATCGGGCCCGCGACAATAGAGTCAATCAAGGGTCTTAGAAAGGTTAAAATGCGCCAACAGCCAGCATCTCCGCACCGTCAAAAGCGTGCACAAAACGACACGTTACCGGCTTCAGAACACAGCCGGGCGCTGCAGCAACTGCTCGACCAGCATTTCGCGCTGGCCAGTCAGCGTGTGGATACGGTCTATCGCCGCCACTTTGCTCCGGCCAGAGCGGTTTTTGCCCGCCACTGGCGCCACCGCCGCGATATTCCCGGCGATCTTCTCGCCCTGCCGCGCACGCTGCTCGGCCTGCTGCACCGCCGTCCGGGAGGCATTGCCAGCCCCAGCGGTAAGCAACAGGAAATGCGCCGTATTCTGGAGCAGGAGCTGCTTGATCTGCCCGCTCTTGAAGCCAGCCTGCAGCAATACTGTGAGCGTATCATCGAGCATTACCGTCATGATCTTGAAGACCAGCAGGCACTGACGCCGGCACAACGGCAGGAATTCGAGCGCTATGTTGAACATCAGCTGGTACGCCTGCATTTGCCCAGCGAAGGGCTGCGCGAAGGCATGCTGGCACTGACCATCATGCTCACCGGCCGCTTACTGGGCGATAAAGCCATGCTCAGCAGCGCCGCCAGTCTTGGCGGCACCGTCGCCGGCAGCGTGTATCTCGGCCAGCAGAGTTGGTGGGGAGCGTTCTGGGCCGGCTGGTTTGGTGTACCGGCCTGGGTCAGCTGGGTTGGAATCGGCAGTGGTGTTCTCTCCGCCCTGCTGTTATCGCCATTACTGGCACCGGGGGTTGAATGGGGCATGAACCGCCTGCGTGCACGCCGGGTGCTGCAGCAGACCGTACAGCAGGCGCAGGAAAAACTGACCAGTAAAGACGGTGTGCTGCTGGCCAGCCGGCTCGGCGTTTATCTGCAGTTATTGCCGGATCTGGCGCAGTTTCTGGCGCGGCTGAAAAGCTGACTCAGGCCAGATCCGCTGACCATTGCCGACAAAGCGTTGTCATAAAACAAACACTTGGCAAGGAGTCTGCGTGACGCCATAGTAACTGAAGGCGTGTTTTTGCTGTCGCATAAGCGACACATGCATAGCGGCGGCAAAGCGTACCGATCACCCACGGAGGGAGGGTAAGTTGCTACCCGAGAGCAGTATCAACCTGCCAGGATATGGCAGATACAGAGTGCGGGCAGGCCACACAGACCTGTGCACACAGAGTATGCAACCACCGACGCTGAACCTCAGTTGCAACGTCCACTCCCCTTCCATCGTTGTTCACCCCCTTGTCGCTCAACCCGTTAACCCTTTCGTCGCAAAAACCATCGTACTGCAATCCGCTCGGCCACACCCAACCAGACCTCAACCCACCAGCCAAGCCATTGACGACCGCAAGCCCGACCCATTGCGCGCGCTGTGCGCACCGTGGCATTCCGCCATTTCTGTATCTGATCAGCCCAACCTGCAACCAGGAGAGTGCTTATATGGCCGCAAGTAAATCCGCAACCAAGCTGTACGTTCTGGACACCAATGTTCTGATTCATGATCCGGCCGCGATCCTGAATTTTGAAGAGCATCAGGTGGTGATCCCTATGACCGTTCTGGAGGAGCTGGATAAACTGAAAATGGGCAAAGCGTCCATTGCCACCGACTGCCGTGAGGCAATCCGCAAGATCGACCATATCATCGGCGATGCCACCCCTACCGAAATCGCCAAAGGCGTGCCCATTGCCCGCCCGGATGGCTCGGTACAGGGACATCTGTCTATTCTGCTGGATAACTTTGAAGCGCCTAACCGCTCACTGCCACCCGACCTGAACGACAACAAGATCATTAACAGCCTCGTAGGGCTGCAGGAAAAATACCCGCGCCGGGAAGTTGTTCTGATTACCAAAGACATCAACATGCGCCTGAAAGCCCGCGGCTGTGGCGTCGGTGCACAGGACTACCAGAACGACCAGCTGCTGACCGACGTATCCCTGCTGGAAACCGGCTATCACGCCTTTGCCGATTCGTTCTGGGAAACCCAGTCACAGGTTGAAACCTTCCACGATGAAACCGGCACCTACCACCGCGTACCACTGGAAAACCTGCCCGACGAACTCTATGTGAACCGCTTTATCGTCGACGAGAAGGGCTTTATCGGCCGCGTGGTGCTGATTGAGGAAGGAACCGCCCTGCTGCAGGATCTGCCGGCCGAGCAGCTGTTATCGCAAAGTGCCTGGGGGCTGACACCGCGCGATATTCCGCAGGCACTGGCCCTGCATCTGCTGATGGACCCGGAGGTGCATCTGGTCACCCTGACCGGCCAGGCCGGTTCCGGTAAGACCATTCTGGCACTCGCTGCAGCCATCGAAATGACCGTCGCCACCAAACAGTTCCGCCGCATTATTGCCACCCGCTCAACCCGCGGACTGGATGAAGATATCGGCTACCTGCCCGGCACCGAAGCGGAGAAAATGGAGCCCTGGCTGGGCGCCATCACCGATAACCTTGAGGCACTCCACAATGACGATGAGCACGCCACCAGCAGCGTCGACTACATTCTGCAGAAAGTGCCGCTGCAGTTTAAATCGCTGAACTACATCCGCGGACGCAGTTTTCAGCACAGCCTGATTCTGATTGATGAATGCCAGAACCTGACCCCGCATCAGATGAAAACCATCATCACCCGTGCCGGCGCCGGTTCAAAAGTGGTTTGTCTGGGGAATCTGGCGCAAATCGATACGCCTTATCTGAATCCGATCAGCTCAGGTCTGACCTATCTGATTGAGCGTTTTAAAGAATTCAGTAGCGGCGGCACCATTCACCTGGAAGGCTCACCAAGGTCCATTCTGGCGGAATATGCAGAGACCCATTTATAACGGTTATTAAGGAGTTGCCGAGTATCAGATCTTTGACGATATAAGAAGTCTGAACTATATAACTAACAGGGCTTTGAACATGCCAGCATGATTCAAAGCCTTTTTTATCGCCCCTAAATTCACCATCCCGGAGAGATCCACGGAAGGTTCATATTATGAAAGCACTTGTATTCGCCGCCCTTACTGCCCTGTCCGCCAGCGTTGTTGCTGCGCCGGCAGAAGAAACAATCTACGAACTGGAATTTGAAACCGATTCCAACTGGACCAGTATTGAAATCCGCGACGATGCGGCCTTCGTTAATGCGCCCGCCGGCGAAAGCATGAATGTGACCGCCAAAGATGGTTTGCGCTCGTTTACGATTTCGCCGAAAAAAATCCACCTGCGCTCGCGCACCCGTGGTCTGGTAAACATGAATCTGTTTGTAAAATCCAAGAATAACGTGCTCGGCCTGACCATCTGTAAAGGCTCACCCAGCAGCTATACCTGGATCAAATCCGGCCAGTCAAAGCAGAAAAACGATCTGAAAGAAAAAGATCACTGCGAGCAGGCTGCACTGGTACTGCAGCTGTTCTGATAACAGCCATCCGGAAAATCGCCCCGCCACCTGAAACGCCAGACGTTTCTGCCAAGCCGCGGGGCTTTTTTATGCACGTGCCCGGCCGTCAGTGTTCCAGAATATCGCGCCGGAAATCCCCTTTAAACATCGGGATCTCATGCAACTCCTGCTCCCCCTCCATGCTGAAGTACATCGCACTCTGCTCCGGCGGAAAGATTTTCACATTGCCCTGAGTACTGATCGGACGCGCTCCGTGCATCATATCTTTCAGCATCAGATAAATTTCTTCGTAACTGTCACCACGCAGCTCAACTTCTACTTCGGTGGTAAAACGGAATGACATCTTAGCCATGGCGCGGCCCTCCTCTTCAGGCTGTTTTCTGAGCCTAACCCAGAGACAGGAAAAAGCCGCGTGAAAGCCAGCACATAGACACATACAACCTAATCAACCCGGGCAAAAGAGCAGGAAGCTATAAAACAGCGCTGTTACACTTTGCAGGACAATGATGAGGAGAGGTTATGCAACGAATCGCCATTTACTGCGGTGCACGCAGCGGTAACGACCCCAAATACGCTAAGGCTGCCGGGCACCTGGCGCGCTATCTGGCAAAACAGGGTATCGGTATTGTCTATGGTGGCAGTAACAGTGGTCTGATGGGCATTATTGCCGATACCGCACTGGCCGAAGGTGGCGAAGTTATCGGTGTGATTCCCGACTCACTGCACAAGCGGGAAGTGGCCCACCGCGGCCTCACTACCCTGCATCACGTCGCCGGTATGCATGAACGTAAAGCGCTGATGGCCGATCTGGCCGATGCTTTTGTTGCCCTGCCCGGCGGTATAGGCACGCTGGATGAGCTGATTGAAATCTGGTGCTGGGCCGGCATGGGTGCGCACAGCAAACCCTGCGCCTGCTATGAGGTGGATAACTACTGGCAGCCACTGTTTGATCTGCTCAGCCATGTTCAGCAGGAAGGCTTTGCCCACGGCGAACGGCAACTGCTGCGCGCCAGCACTCCGGAGCAACTGCTGGCCAGCCTGCAGGCCGGCCACTGACTCTGACAACGATCCGGGCTTAAACCTGTTGCGCGACGTCCAGCGGCTCGCCTTCATTCAGCAGGTGACGGCTCTCTGCCGCAAAGCCCGCGCCGACCTCGGAGTAGTAGTTAAAAGCCACATCCACGCCGAGTTGTAACAGCTCGGCACGCTCATCTTCATAGCGCGCAACCGCAGCGACTTTGCCCTGATAACCGGCCAGCTTCAGCATTTCCAGCGTGCTGCGCATTTCGGTCTGGGAAGGCAGTGCCAGCATCACCAGACGCACGCCCTGAGTACTGACTTTCTGCCAGAATTCCATATCATCGGAGTCGCCGACCACCACATTGAAACCTTCGGTTTTCAGCGCAGCGACACGCTCAGCATCCGACTCCACCCCCCAGACCCGGCTGCCGTATTCACGTTCCAGTGCACAATAGGCACCTTTACCGACACGGCCCATACCAAGAATCAGTACTTTGGCTTCTTTCGGTTGCTCAAATCCCTGATGGGTTCCCGGCCGTTCGAAACGGTTAATGCTGTCTTTACGCAACGCATAAATATGGTGCGCACGACGGTAAATAAAGCTGCTGAGAATAAACGACAGCGACATTACCAGCGCGATAATTACCAGCCAGTCTTCACTCAGCCAGCCACGGTTCACGCTGAGGCTGGCCACAATCAGTCCGAATTCGCTGTAGTTGGTCAGCGCCAGTGCGCTCAGATAAGACGAACGGCCAGACACACTGAAGCGCGCCAGCAAGGCAAAAAACAGCACAAATTTCACCGCCAGCAGAGCGGTCAGAAGTAACGCCGTCATCGCCATATCAAGGCTCGGCAACGCGGTAAAGCCAATGGACAAAAAGAAGCCGATCAGGAACAGGTCTTTGAAGTTCATCAGCACTTTATACAGCTCGGCTGATTTGGCATGGGACGCCAGTAACATGCCGACCAGCAACGCGCCCAGATCGCCCTTCATATTCACCAGGGTAAACAGTTCAGAGCCGCCCAACGCCAGGAAAAAGCCCAGCAGCGGCAGTAATTCGCCGTGCCCGGCCTGACTGACCAAACGGTGTAACAGCGGCTTGACCAAAAACAGGCCAAATAATCCGAAGGCCCACAACGAAGGGGTTTTACCGGTTGAAGCCACCAGAAAGACCACGGCCAGAATATCCTGAATCACCAGAATACCGACCGCGATCTTGCCATGACGGGTTTTCAGCTCGGAGGCTTCCTCCAGCATTTTCACCACACAGACCGTGGACGAAAAGCTCAGGGCAAAGGCCACCAGCAGCGCCGCTGTCAGCGGAATATCAAAGTAATGGCTCAGTCCCAGCCAGGCTGCCAGCAACAATACACCCGCCAGTAACACCACCCAGACACCGGTATGCAGCACACTGGTCAGCCACACCTCCTTTTGCATTAGCGCACGGATATTCAGCTTCAGGCCGATGGTAAACAACATCAGGGTAATCCCCAGATCGGCCAGCGCCTGCAGGCTGCCAACCGGTTGCACACCCATCGCATGCAAACCAAAACCGGCCAGCAGGTAGCCGACCAGGGGCGGCATTCCCAGTTGCTTGACGACGAAGCCACAAAGGAACGCCACTAATACCCACAAATAATCCATGCAAAATCCTGTTACTGATTAAGTCTCGCGCCCAGTATAGCGCGGGCGGAAAACCAGCAGCCTGACCGGTGTCAGGCCCTGTGTGCACAGTGCCAACTGTTTCCGGAGGCAGCACTGTGTCAGAAGAAGACGGCGGTACGCAGATAACCTTTGGTCTCCCCCAGATCCTCATCCAGACCGCGGGCTACCCCGAGAGAGACGGGTAACACCAGGTTGTAGCCCAGCACCACATCAATGCCAAGCTCAGCGCCAACGGCACTCAGCTCTGGCCGCTGCTGACCGCGGAACCAGGCACTGGCTGTCTGCGCCCAGGCGCCGAGGGAGATGTCACCCAATCCCAGCGGAATCATGCCCCAGTTGCGTTCAACCCGGGTCAGGAAGCGGTTAACACGCAACACGCCGTTGTAATACTTGTGGCCAATCTGCACATTGTCCTCATAGCCCGGCAAGGCAAACTGATCGCGGCCAAACAGCAGGGCTTCCTCGCCATTATTACCGCCCAGGGTAAAAGGCTCCGCCGTGCGTTCTGCCACACCACCGGCCAGACCCAAACTCAGCGTATTACGCCCGGGCAGGTCGAAGGTGTGCTTCACACTCGCCTGCCACTGATAACCGTCGTAATCGCTGTTCAGCACATCATTGCTTTCGTACACCAGATCGGCATAGGTTCCCCAGCCGATGCCCGGTACATTGCGGTACAGTTCGCGGTTATCGAAACTGAGCGCAACACCGGCGAGGGTTTCTTCATAGCCTTCACCACGATCAACTCCCGCGGGGGCCCGTTCGATTTTTTCATGATCGGCAACCAGCCCCAGATGCAGCTGCAGCTGATCTTCAAAGGCATCCAATACATGGTCACGGCGGACGATCAGCAAATCTTCGCGCTTGGCATAATAATCATCGTCCAGCCCGGTATTCAGGTCGGTGTAGCTGTGAGTACGGTTCCAAAGCAGCGACCAGCGGTTGTCATACAAGTAGCTGGTGGATACATCCGCCCAGTCCTGTTTAAAATCCCATAAGGCGGCAATGCTGTAGGTATGACGCCCCACCGCATCATTGCCACTGGTGGCCAGACCCAAAGCGGAAGAGTAATCGTCAAAGCTGAATAACGGCAGCCAGTACTTAGGCGCCAGCGTCGGCCAGGGGGAATAGTCACTGCGTTCAGAAGGCACCACGCCGCTGACCGCCGGCGGATAATCATAGCGCCCCTGATGGCTGGCAATACTGAAACTGGCCAGCGCCCGCGGTGTCAGGATTTTCAGCTGATAACCTTCGCTGGTGTAATCCTGATAAGCCACCTGATCATTCAGCCAGCGCGGCTGAAACGCACCGCCGACCACCTGTGTCCATTGATCTACCATGCCGGTTGCCGGCTGCAGCACATAGAGGTTAAACACGCCGTCGTAGTCGGCGCTGTAGAGAATACGGCCATCGGGCAGAAACTCCGGCTGATGCTCAGTCGCCCGGGTGTCCGTTAACGCCTGCCAGCGCAATGTGCCCAAGTCGAGACGCTCCAGATTCCAGCCCTGCTGTGGCCGCTTGACCGACGCCACCAGTGATTGTCCGTCCGGCGCCACATCGAAGCTGCCCAGCACCGTCTGATCCCCGCCCTGCCATAACATGCTGGCATCACCATCACGCTGCAATCGCCATAATTCACTCAGGCCATGCACCTTGCGGCTGCCGATCAGCTGCTGTCCGTCTGCCAGCCAGCGGATTTTACGCAGGCGCAGATCTTTGCTGATGCGCTTCCAGCCGCTGTCCTCCGACCAAAGAAAGACATCATTCAGGTCACGGCCACTGGCATGGCTGATCAGGCGTGAGACAGCCAATGTGCCATCGGCGGCGATATCGGCATCGGTTACGCCTTTTGTTGCTGTCAGCGGCTGTACAGACCAGCCATTACCGGCCGGTCCGTCCGGCTGCCAGCGGCTGATCTCCGCCCGGTCTTCACCGTTATCAATCACCTGCAGCAGCGAACCCTGTGCTGCGGCGGTCACCTGCTGCGTATTGCTCAGTACCGGCAAAGCATCGCCGGAGATTTCCCGCGCCCGCAGCGTTTCTGTGGCTGGAGTGAAGCTGGCCAGCAGCCACTGCCGGTAGTCATTCCACAGCGCCGGAAAGGATTTGCCAAACACCTTTTTGGCGACGTAGTTCTGCATCACATAAGGAATCAGCTGACCGCTAAACTGGTTGAGATAACGGCTCATCGTCTCTTCACCGTATGTTTCCGCCAGGTACTGCCAGAAATAGGCGCCGTATAAGTAGTGTTTGCCGCGTGGCCAGTCGCGCAGAGGCACCACCACCTGATTCAGGTCGTCGCCCTGATGACTGTCCAGTTCCATGCGCATCTGCATGGCATAGACACTGCCGTCGAGACGGCCATATCCCAGCTTGCGGTTGGTTTCCAGATAGACCGCCAGCCCTTCGGTAAACATCGACGGGGTAAACACATGCGGGAACAGCCAGAACAGACGGCCAAACACTTTACGGCCGCTGCGGGTCACGCCACGGCTCATATTCATATGCAGAATATGCACATACTCGTGACGGATCAGACCGTGCAGCCATTCATCCATATGTTCGAGCCCGGCAACATCCTCAGCCGGGCTGGCAAACAGGCGAATCTGCACAAAAGGAAACGGCGTGGCCCAACCGTTGGAATAGTCGTAATCATCCACCAGCACCATCTGCGTGCGCTCGTCCGGCTGCTGCTGAAAAAACGGCACCAGCTCATCGTGCACACGCTCGGCAATGGTCAGCGCGCGTTGCGCCATCTGATCGTAGCGGGCCGGATAATGCAGCTCGAAATGCGCTGACGTGCGGGTCTGCCAGTTGGTATCCGTGCGGTCCCAGGCGGCCGGAATAGCCAGTCCCTGACGACTCAGCAGAGTGAATAACAACAACAGTATTGCACGACAGATAACAGCTCCGTTCATGGCCCGGCTTCCCTGAAAAATGGTTGCCCGAAAATAGCGGATTCGTATGACAACAACAACCGCAACAACAGGCACAACAACAACCGTCCCACGCTGCTTGCCGCATGGTTCAGGCTGACATAGAGTAGAGATCTGCAGGCATTTACCAATGCGCCTGACAGCAGGGAAAAACCGGTCACCGATTGCGATAAAAAACCTGTTCACAGCCGGGAGAAATATCATGTCATGGTCAGACATTTATCGTCGCTACGCCCGTTATAACCGGACAATGAATCAGCAACTGCTTGAGGCCTGTATGCCCTTAAGCCGTGAACAACTGGAAAAATCCTGCGGTCTTTATTTTGACTCACTGCTTGGTACCTGGAATCACCTGCTGGTAACCGACATTCTCTGGCTCAAACGTTTATCTCTTATCTTTCCCATCCTTGAAGAGCTGCATGATCTGCCCACTCCGGGCGCATTAAACGTGATCCTCGCCCCCGATCTGAACAGCCTGCGTCCACTGCGCGAACGCCTCGACGATACCTATATCCGCTGGTGCGATCTGCTGCGTGCCGATGACGCCCGCGATGTATTGCAATACACCAACAGCCGCGGTGAAGAGATGGCCAAACCACTGGATCTGGTGCTGCAGCATATATTCAATCATCAGACTCACCACCGCGGTCAGATCACGGCTGAACTGAGCCGCCTGGGAGTGGACTTCGGTATTACCGACCTGCTGCTGACTGCGGATCTTAATGACTGAGTACCGGCGGAGCGGACCGGTGAAAATAATAACAATAATAAAAAGTTGCTAAGGAGCAGCCGTGCTTAACCCTAATATCTGGCGCAGTCAGCAACGTGATTTTCATTGGCAGGGACTGCGTGTCGGCTTTCACGATGAAGGGCAAGGTCCGGCACTATTGTTATTGCATGGTCTGCCAGGCAGCAGCTGGGACTGGCACCGTCTGTGGCCGATGCTGGCCGGACAGTTCCGCCTGATCTGCCCCGATCTGCCCGGCTGTGGTGACTCAGATAAACCCACCGAATACAGTTACCGCTTACAGGATCAGGCTCAGCTGGTGAGTGATTTACTCGGCCACCTTAATATCCGCCAGTGCCAGATTATCGGCCATGATTACGGCGCCAGCCTTGGCCGCCAGCTGCTTAAGTCCCCCGGCGATATCGAATTTGGCCGCTGCAGCTGGATTGCCGCTCGCCGCGGCGGCGAAGCGCGCTACTTTCTCTGGCGTGAACTCTGGCTCGCCGGACCGCTGGGCCCACTGCTCAGTCACTGCATCAGTGAAGGTCTGTATGGTCGTTATCTGGAAACCCTGAGTGGTCCTTTCACTCCGATAAGCAGTCAGACCCGGCAGGACCTGTGGCAATTATTATGTGCCCATCAGGGGCTGCAGGTTTTGCCGCAGCTGCTGCACTATCGTTATGAACTGCCACTCAGCAGCGAAACCAGTATGGCCTGCAGCAATACACAGCAGTACATCGACGGCGAATATGATCCACTGAGCAGACACAGCAAAAGCAACGGCGCGCTGCGGGTAAAAACCGGTCACTTTCCGCATCTGGAAGATGCTGAACATCTGGCCATGCTGTTAACGGACTTTCATCGTGATAATGATGCCGGCAGTCAGGCGGTCTTTCAGAACCTGCTCAACGGTCAGTAACAGTAAGCAGCAGGAAAATCAGAGAAAACGCAGACTTTCAGCGGCAATAATGGCCAGCAACGCCAATACAAACCAGCCCCAGTGACGGAACACCGGCTGCGGCAACGGATCGGTGATGGCATTGGCCTGATCGTATTCCAGCATCAACCGCCGCCCCGCCTCGTAATCAACGTCGTTCACCAGAACCCGTACATAATTCTGCACCGGCAGCTCACCCAGACCACCCGTCAGGTGAGCCCCTTCGATAAATCCCTGAATACGGTGCTGCTCAAGCAGCCCGAGCACCAGATGGGCTTCCAGTGTATCCGCAGCCTGGTAAACACACTTCATTCATCGGCCTCATACGTCAGGGATTCAGATAGGATTCTGCCCTGCTCAGCGAAAAACGGTAAATCGGATAAGGTCCGGCAGCGAGAATCTCTTCACGACTGTGGCCGATCACCTGATGCAAAGCGGAACAGGTAACATAAAGATAGTCGCCCTGACGGCTGAAGCCATCCGGCCAGCGCAGATCCACACTGCGCAACAGCGTCTGTAATTCACCATCCGGCGTGCGGCGCACAATCGCTGAATGTTCCAGATCAGACAGATAGACATTACCGGCGGCATCCATTGCCATACCATCAGTCATGGTTTTCGCACCCAGGCTTTCCACGCGGGAGCTCAGCGTTGCATGGGGCAACTCTGTATCAACAAGATCCGCCACCCGGATACGGTACAGCTGGTCAGCCGCAACGGCAGCAAAGTAAAGCCACTCATTAGCGTCATCCAGTGCGATACCATCCACCCCCGGATTAACCGTAAAAAGTCCGTACAAGGTCATCGCCTGGCCCTGCACCACGGGTTCAAACTCTCCGGCGCGGACACTGGCGTCGCTCTGCAGCAGGCGGCGGCTGCTGTTGCTGATCCGGTCGTACACCACCAGAGCAGGGGTGCGTGCCAGCAGGCTGGCATCAGTGATAAAGAAATAGCGGCCATCGGCACTGATGCGGAAATCATTGGCGTGGGCGCCCAGCGGAAACACATCGCGCGGAAAGCGGTAGCTGTGCAGCAACTCGCGGCTGTTAATATCAAAGGCCAGCAGACGTACGCTGTTCAGCGCATGACGGCCATTATCCAGCAACCACAATTCATTGTTATGCAGACGCAGCGACAGCACTTCATTCAGCGCACCTTCTTCGCTGCCGCCGGGTTGCCATTGTAACGACGGGAAAGCACTGACTTCGCCATCCGCCCATAAAGCGACGTTGGTTTTTGGCGAAGCTTCCGGGTGAAAGGTGAAGAAGATCCGCTGATCAGCGGCCACCGCCAGATTGCCGGGAGGTTCAGGCAGGCTGGCGACCAGCTCCAGCTCGGTCGATGGCAGACGCGGTGCGCCACTGCGATCCGGGAATGAAGCACTTTCTACATACACCTGGCGCAGCGTGCCAAACAGCAGGACCAACAACAGCAATACAGCAATAATCCAGCGACTGATCATGACGACTCCTTTGTTATTTTTAATCTGGACGGACAGTCATTCGCGGAGCACAAAGTAGCAAAGTTTGCCGCCCAATGGAAAACCTGCGCCATATAACCGCGCAAGACCACTCCCGGTAATCCAGCTGTGCTACCCGCACTGCAGCACATAGGGTAAAGTGCCGCGTTTTATCCGGGGGCCGGTGATCACGCCGGGCATGCAGTGGATCTCGATATTCTTTACCTCGATAACGAACTGGTCGTTATCAACAAACCCAGCGGCCTGCTGGTACACCGCAGCGAAATTGACCGCCATGAAACCCGTTTCGCCCTGCAGCTGCTGCGTAATCAACTGGGGCAACGGGTATACCCGGTACATCGTCTGGATAAACCCACATCCGGTGTTCTGGCTTTTGCCCTGAGCCAGGAAATGGCCAGCCTGATTACCGACCAGTGGCGCCAGCGCGCCGTGGATAAACGTTATCTCGCCATCGTCCGTGGCTGGATGCCCGAGTTTATCCATCTCGATAAGCCCATGGCGCCACCGGTCGATAAATACGCCAAACATGAAAGAATCAAACCCGAGCAGGAAGCCATCACTGATTTCCGCTCGCTGGCCCATGCCGAAATTCCGGTCTTTATCGATAAATACCCGCAGTCGCGCTATTCACTGGTCGAGTGCATTCCACACACCGGACGTAAGCACCAGCTGCGCCGCCACCTGAAACACCTCAGCCACCCGATCATCGGTGACGCCCGTTATGGCAAAGGCCGCCACAGCCGCTATTTCCGCGATCAGTTGCAGGCGCCACGTTTGCTGCTGCACGCCTCACAGCTGACCATGAGTCACCCTGTCAGCGGTGAAACCCTGGTGTTCAATGCCCCATTGGATGGCATCTGGCGGCGTCTGGTTCAGCACTTTGACTGGTACGGCGTCCTGCCAGAAGCATTGCGTTTCAATGAACAGGATACGCCGCATTCATCGCTGGATTGTTTCCTGAATGTCACGGATGAGGACGACGAAGAGAGCGTCTGAAAGGCCGGAAAAACCATCCACAACGGCGCCGGGTCGCGCCGTTTCTGGTTTTCTTTGGGTTATCAACAAAATCTGTGGATAATTCTCTGGGTAAGTTTCTGATAAGTGCCACAAATCCAGTATTCATGCGGCTTCAGGTCAGATTGGCTGAAATAACAACAACAGCCAAATCTTATATAATTCAATGGCTTATATACTCCCTCCCGATTTGTTTCAGTTTTTTGACTTTTGAATGTCCGTTCAAAAAGAGAGACCCAGCGATGTGCATAACCACTCGGAGGTATATTTTTTAAGTCAAGAGAAAAACAATGCCAGTTGCGCTGAAAATGTCCTCAGTGCCCAGCAGGAAGGGCTGCCAAAATGTCCACAATTTCTGTGCATAACTTTGTGAGTAAGCTCTTGGAAAGTATCCCTGTTTCGCATAAACAGAGGCCCCACCTTAGATTGATCACTTTTTAACCAATATTAAAAATCCTTATTTTTCAATGGCTTATAAAAATCAATAGTCATTTTGCCTATTTTCAGGCCAAATTTATCCGGAATGAACAAGCCTATGGCCCAGTGTGCATAAGATGCATCATCTGAGTTCATCCTGCGCCAAAATAGAGCCCCCGGTTGCACCAGACCCGCCCCCGTCACTCAGCCTGAGAATAAAAGGCCTAGACGGTAAGTAATCACTTCCCTTAAAAATCTGTGGATAATTCAGGGGGTAAATTCTGAAAAAAGCTGCTGCCATCTGAGCGATGGAATGAAGAATCAGCTCAGGGGCTGCAATCGGTCAGAAAATATCCATAGAAAACAGACTGTTATCGTTTTAATACAAAGGTGCTAATTTAATAGACTGAATGTGAAGTAAATCGACGTACTGTGCATAACCCTGCAAAAAGGTATAAAAAAACCTCCCGCAGGAGGTTTTCAGGTATTTCAGTAAACGATACTGAAATTACATCACGCCGAGGCGACGGGCGAGATCATCTGCCGGCATATAACCGGGGAACAGACGGCCATCATCAACCACGATCGCCGGAGTACCGGTTACACCCACTTCCTGGCCAAGATCGTACTGGGCAGCAATAGGAGCACCACAGTCTTTGCTCTTGTCCATCATCGCCACAACCTGTCCCTGCAGGGCACGGTACTGGTCTTCCAGTTCTGCTGAACCACCAGACTGGCGCAGACGCTGACCCAGCATATTCATGTCACGCTGGGTGTTCTTCATGCTGGTCATTGCGGACTTGCGATCAGCCTGACACCAGACATAGTTAATCTTGCGATAGGAATCGGTCAGCTCGCCATTGCGCGGATCTTTGATACCGGCACGTGGATAAGCCAGATAACGCACAGTAATACCCAGCTCGTTCAGGCGTGGGATTTCCTGATGCAGCTTCTGGCAATAGCCACAGTCAATATCGGTAAAGACGTTGATCAGGGCTTTCTGTTCGCCCTTGGCTTTGAATACAACCGTCTGACTGTCAGTGACGGCCGCCAGGCGCTCAGCACGCTTCGGATTGTTACGGTTCTGGGTGATGTTCTGCGGGCCTTCGGCACTCAGCTCATACAGCTCATCACGGTAAATAAAGTGGCTCAGATCCGGTGTCATGTGCATAACAGAACCGTCAATCAGGACCACTTCCAGAATCTGGTTGCCAGCCAAAGGCGCAACTTCACGTACCTGCAGACGCGGACCGAAAGCCTGCACCAGTTTGGCTTCGACCTGCTTGTCGAGCGGCAGCGCTTTGTCAGCGGCGGCGCCCATTGCCGGTAACGTCAGGCTCAGGCCCAGCGCGGCGGCTAAAAGTGTTTTCTTCATTACTGCAACCTTTACGTCATCATTCAGGCTTGGAGGCCCAGAGCCCTTGTTTGTTCCGGGCCCTACCCTTTCAAATGCGCCTGCCAGTGTCAAGAAAGTAAGTGTCAAACCAGACAGCAGTATATCAGCCGTACGTGCTTTTCTGATGACAAACACTGCACAGATATAACAACAAACATAAAAACGGGCATAAAAAAACGGGCCAGAGGCCCGTTTTTTCTGCAAGAGAAGGATTAAACCTTTTCTTTGATACGTGCAGACTTACCACTACGCTCACGCAGGTAGTACAGTTTCGCCTGACGCACGTCACCGCGACGTTTAACAGCCAGGCTGTCAATCATCGGGCTGTGAGTCTGGAAAGTACGCTCAACGCCCACACCGTGGGAGATTTTACGTACAGTGAATGCAGAGTTCAGGCCACGGTTACGCTTACCGATAACTACGCCTTCGAACGCCTGCAGACGCTCACGGTTACCTTCTTTTACTTTAACCTGCACAACAACGGTATCACCGGTGCTGAATGCAGGGATGTTGTCTTTCAGCTGCGCATTTTCAATCTGCTGAATGATTGGGTTCTTGTTGCTCATTGTTCGCTCCTTAACAGTCTGCTGAGTTCTGTTCTAGCTCTTGCAGATACTCTGTCAATAACCTTTGTTGCTCGTTTGTCAGTTCCAGCGCTTCCAGTAAATCCGGTCTGCGCTGCCAGGTTCTGCCCAGTGACTGCTTAAGGCGCCACTGGCGGATCTTTTCGTGGTTGCCACTCAGCAACACGTCCGGTACGGCCTGCCCTTCGTAAACTTCCGGGCGGGTGTAATGTGGACAATCCAGCAAGCCTTCCATAAAGGAGTCCTGCTGTGCCGACTGGTCATGCCCCAGCACGCCGGGTACCAATCGGATCACGGCATCCATCAGCGTCATGGCAGCCAGTTCGCCGCCACTGAGAACAAAATCGCCAAGAGACCACTCTTCGTCGACTTCGCGCTCAATCAAACGCTCATCAATACCTTCGTACCGTCCGGCCACCAGAATCAGTTTGTCGCGCTGAGCAAGCTCTAACACGCCGGCCTGATCCAGCTTGCGTCCCTGAGGTGATAAATAAATCACCTTAGCGCCTTCCCCCGCGGCCGTTCTGGCTGCGTGGATGGCATCCTGCAGAGGCTGAATTTTCATCAGCATGCCGGGGCCGCCGCCGTATGGACGATCGTCCACGGTCTGGTAGTTATCGTAGGCGAAATCACGCGGATTCCAGCATTCGATACTCACTTTTTCCTGTTTGACTGCCCGCCCGCTGACACCATGGTCGGTGAGTGCGCGGAACATGTCAGGAAAGAGGGAAATAACCCCAAACCACATAATTACAACACCGGGCTTAAAAATCCGGGTCCCAGTCAACCTGGATTTCACCGTTATCCAGATCAACTTCAAGAACGATTGTTTCTGCGTATGGAATCAGACGTTCGCGCTTATCAATGCTGCCTTCGCAACCTTTTACGCTCATCACCTGATTACCGCCGCCGGAATCAAACAGTTCTTTCACCTGGCCCAGCCACACGCCGTCGGTGTTAACCACCTTCAAGCCTTCGAGCTGGAACCAATAATGTTCGTCTTCTTCGAGTTCCGGTAACTCTGAAGTAGGTACACCGATTTCAATCTGGGATAACGCCAGAGCGGCATCCCGGTCGGTAATTCCTGCCAGAGCTACAGCCAACCCTTTTGGCTGGAGTTTGCTGTCGGTCACCTTGAATTCGCGCCACTGTCCGTTAATACGTAACAGCCAGGTCGGGTAATCCAGGATGTTGGTCATGGGATCTGTGTACGAATACACCTTCACCCAGCCTTTAATACCAAATGCGGTGGTTACTTTACCGAGGACGGTGATTTCCTCACCCGCAATCTGGTCGTTCAACATCAGAACTCCGGTCGTCGCCAATTAAGCCTGAGCTTTTTTGGCTTGCTTCAGTAAGCTAGCTACGCGATCAGTTGGCTGAGCACCTTTGGCCAACCAGTATTCAACGCGTTCCGCATCGATGCGGAAAGCAACTTCCTGGCCGCGAGCAACAGGGTTAAAGAACCCAACGCGCTCGATAAAGCGACCGTCGCGAGGGCTACGCGCGTCAGCTACGTTAATGTGATAAAAAGGACGTTTTTTAGAGCCACCACGGGCCAAACGGATTACTACCATAGTTTCAGATCACTCCGATCGTTTATCAAGGGACAGGTTTTGGGATCGCCTGCCGTTCATCAACTCATCTGCCCCAACACCATTACAGCGGCATGTTATGCACGCAAACATGGCATCCAGCCAGACGAGACCTAATAAAAGGGCGCGTAGTGTATAAAATCTGCCCTGCTGCCACAAGCATTCATTCACGCCTCAGACAGCACTGTCTTTGAGTTTGTTACGGTACAACCACTGTTTAACCAACAGCGCGGTCAGCGGGAAGGTCAGAATGTACAGGGCCACCACCGTCCAGCTCAGATCCAGCCACCAGCCAAGTATCAGAGCAACGCCAACAGCCGAGTCGATCTGATCAAGGGCGATAAACCAGTAACGCTGATCCTCAGGCACCTGCCCCGGCGCAATGCCCAGCCGGCGCTTAAACCAGGAATTGGGCAATTCGCCGAGAATATAGCCAGCGCCGGCAACCGCACCGGCCAGCAGCAGTGAGTAACCACTCCACACGGTCGGCCAGCCCAGCGCCTGAAATATCAGTTCCAGTGGCCACAGACAGAGCGCGCCCAGCGCCGTCAGCAGCGGCACCAATAAAACGCCGCGCCAGGTTTTGTTGGCACCAAAGGCCGACTTCCACACCGGCCGGGCAAAAGAAGGCAGCACATCATTGCTGACACACCACATATGCGCCACACCGCCAATCACCACCGGCACCTGCAGGTACAGCGCCATCAGCAGCGGATGCAACGGCGCCTGTGCGCCCTTAGCTGCCAGCGTGGTGGCGCACAGCAGTGAGAAACCACCCAGCGTAATCCACAGCATCTGTGCCAGTGAGGTGAACTTAAAGAACGGCCGGGCGCGCAGCATCTGTACCGAAAACCACAGCAGCACCAGCGCCAGCAAAGCTTTGATAAAGGCAGTCCAACCCAGCCAATGCTCCAGCAATACCAATGGCGCAATAATCAGCAGGCTCCAGAATACCGGCATGCCCAGATAGGCCGGACGGGTGCTGCCCTTACTCGCATCTTCAATATTGCCGGTCTGATTGAATACCGACAGACGGATACAGCCCGCGGCGACCATCGCCACCAGCGCCAGCGCATACACGCCGTCAAACCCCCACTGCAGTAAAATCAGCGCCGGACTGACCAGATAAATCAGCACGTCCATAAAACCATCGAGGTAACGACCAAACTCACGGGTCAGCCCCCAGCGCCGGGCCAGCAAGCCATCCAGCGCATCGGCGGTCATCGCCAGAAACAGCAACGCCAGCGCCGTCAGCAGCTCCTGTTGCAAGGTAAAAAACAAGGCCAGCAAGGTCAGCGGAACACTGCTCAGGGTGATCAGATCAACCCGGTTCAGGCGGATAATCCAGCCACCGGCCGGTAAACTGCTCATATTGATGTACTCTCCGTTTTGTTCCAGGTAACCACCATGTCGGTACGGCCTGCAGCCGCCATCTGACGCAGCAGCGGACGGTCAATCTTGCTGTTGTGGCGACCATCCACCGGCATGTACTTCAGCCGGGCAACCTGCCATTCACCGGCCGGCAGCAAAGCCAGCAACGCACTTTTCAGGTTTTCCAGAGGCTCGTCACAGCACAGGAACAGCCAGCTTTGCTGTTCATAGCCAATCAGCGCGCTGCGCTGTACACCGGCCAGCGCATCCAGCTGTTGCTCCAGCCAGAGCGGCTGCAAACGGCGCTGGCTGCCAAGCTGCACCGCATCTTTTACCCGGCCACTGAGCCACAACCTGCCCTGTTCATCGAGCCAGCCGGTATCGCCGGTACGGTGCCAGACCAAACCATCAGCGCGCGGGATTTTGTTTTCTGCATCGGCCTGAGGGTTGTGGTAATAACCACGCAGCACATGACGGCCGGCGACCAGAATTTCGCCCTCTTCGCCCACATCACAACGGCCATCCCGCACATGATGTTCATTAACAGGGCTTTCGTTAACCAGGCTTTCATTGAGAAGGGCATCGTTGTTTGCAGGCAGATTGCAGATCAGCACATCGGTGTCTTCGGCAATGTTCCCCACCAGCAAACCGGCCACACCGGGCTGCTCGTCACTGTGCAGATAATCCTGCAGCAACAGCGAGGCAATGGGCTCAGCTTCGGTGGAACCATAGGCAATGCGCGCATAGGCATTGGGGAAGACCTGCAACAGATCGCGCGCCAGCAGCTGACTGACCGGCGCACCGCCAATTACCAGACTGGTGATCTGCGGCAAGGTCGTCTTGCGCAGTAACAGCTCATCACAAAGGGCGCGAAAATAGGCCGGCGCACCACTGATGCGGGTAACACCCTGCTGCTGCCAGCGTGTCAGAACCGCCGCCGCATCCACCTGTGCCGGAGCGGCCAGATCCACCTCTGGCAAACAGCTGCTCATGCCGCAACTGAGGTTATGCAGCACCATCACCGGGAAACACGGGCTGTCACGCTCGCCGTCGGCATCCGGCCAGTGATGACGGATCGCGGCATGCTGGGCATCCAGACTGGCATGAGTGCGGTCGGCGCCTTTCGGCCGCCCGGTACTGCCGGAGGTAAAAGAAATAAGACCGTGATCGCCTGTGGGAGGCGCCGCCAGCTGCGGCCATGTGCCGCTATCAACAGACGCCAGCTGCGGCCATTGGCTGCCCTTAAACGCCGTCAGCGCTTTACTCAGCGAACGACTTCCTAACGTTGTCCGGTCAATACTGAAGCGCTTTAACGACCAGAGCTCAGGAATCAGCCAGAACCAGCGTAACAGCGCCTGCATACTGACAATCGCCACCGGGCGGGCATCGGCCAGTGCCATACGGATTTTCTTGCGGCCCATGCCGGTATCGATAAACACCGCCACCAGACCCGACGCCAGCAAACTCAGCACCACCGCATACAGATCAACCGACGGCCGGGCGATCACCACCACCCGCTCACCGGGCTGCAATCCCTGCTGCTGCCACAGTAACTGCAACGCACTCACACGCTGCATCAGCTCACCATAGGTACATTGCTCAGCGCCCAGACAACGACGCCCCTGCATTAATGGAATATCCAGCGCCAGCCGCTGCGGATTACGCCGTGCCTCCTCAAGCACATGACGGCAGAAATTCAGCCCGCTCATATCAGCCTTCCTGAGCAGCCGCGCGGGCCAGCTGTTTGGTAAACAGACCGTACACCCGCACTTCTTCGCCGTTGTGGGCATAACGCAGTGACGGATTATCTTCACGCACCAGAGCCGCTGCTACGCGCTGATAGTGTGGTGCCGCCCAGCAGGTCAGCTGCATTGACATCAGGGTGAACAGACCGGCCTGACGATAATCGGGATGAATAGCCCCGGTTTTCGCCAGCGCCAGACGCGGCTCAGGCAACAGTGCCGCATGCTGGGCGTAGCTGATATCCGCAGCCTTCATCAATGGGCCAGCAACCTGCAGCGGACTGTAATCCGGATAACACAGGAAAAAGCCGGCAATAGCACCGCTTTTATGCCGTACCAGTACCGACGACTGTGGGCAGAGCTTGCGCGCAAAAGGCTCACCACAGGCGGCGACAAACTGTGCTTCGCTGATCGGGCTGTAGGCAAAGTTCTGGCGGAACATACGGTCGATTAACGGATACAGCTCCGGCAGATTATTCATCCAGGTGTCGCCATCCAGACGGCTGACAATAAATTCACCCTGCAATTGCTGTAACGCCTGCGCCAGTGGTTTTTCCATCTGTCGCGCCAGTGCCGGTAAATTATTATTAATGCGGGTGTAATAGCGGTAATGAATGTCGTAACCCAGCGCCTGTAATTGCTCGCCATAACTGAGCGGATTATAGGGTTCGCCGGCAAATACCGGCCCCGGCATACCGCCCTGCTCATCGGCTAAGCGCAAACGGTAGGGGCCGTAGGTATTAAAATTAATCGGCCCGTAAATACGCTCCGCCCCCTGCTCCGCGGCCCAGCGCTCAAAGCGGGCGAATAAATCCCGCTGCGCATTCAGTACCCTGTCGTTGTCGCCGCTGTTTTCCCAGAAGCCGAAATAGGCAACGGCTTCATCATTAATACGCTGCTCGGGATTAAAAAAACCGGCTAAACGACAACCTTCTGCGGTTTCTGCCCAGGCACGGCCAGTGCGGAAATAATCATTTTCCGTACTGAACTGACGGCGCACTGCGGCTTCGTCTTCACCCAGCCAGAAGGCATCATCGCTGTAACGCTCACGGGCAATACGAAAAAAATCATCACTCAGTTCCGGGATGCTGTTCATGCCACCGACTCCTCGGCCGCAGCCATCGAATCAGCAGCATTAAATTCCAGCCGTTCTACACGGCCACTGGAACCATCCATGCGCACCAGCTCCTGGTCTGCCAGTAATTTGGTTAAGCCCGGAATGCCCACCACCGCAGGAATTCCCAGCTCACGGGCCACCACCGCCGAGTGACTGAGGGTTGAGCCACGCTCCACCAGAATACCGCCGGCAGTCGGAAATAACGGTGCCCAGCCCGGATCGGTACGTACGGTGCAGAGAATCTGACCATTTAAATTCAGCTCATCGTCCGGCGAGAAAATCAGCCGTACTTTTTGCTCAACAATACCCGGATAACAACCGGTGCCCTGCAGACTGCCATCGGCGGCTGCGGTTTCTTCCTGAGCATGCGGATATTCAAAGCGGTTATTGCAGTACAGTGGCCCACGGGTGTGGAAATGATGCGGCGGTTCATCCGCTTCGTAAGACGCAAACTCCGTACGACGGATTGCCACCAGCGGTTTTAAATCAGCAGTCACCGAGCGGCCGTCGGCATAGGCGTAGATTTCTTCCAGAGTCAGATAAAAAATATCTTCGGCCTGCTCAAGTTGCGAATAAAACGCCAGCTGCTCACCGAGCTGACGGAAAATATCGCGGTACAGACCAAACATCCGGGTACGCGCCAGACGCATATTCTCGCGGTTGCGGATGGCATCGCGCAGGCGGCTTAAATCACGCTGGAATTTTTTTAAGCCACGGCGACCAAATTGCTTCTGCAACGCTGGTAATACCGCCTGCTCTGCTTCGGCACGGAAACGGGCTTCGTTTTCGGCCAGTGTCGCCAGAGTCAGATCGTCGCGGCTTAAAAAGTTTTTCAGCACCGCAAACATAAAGGAAGTGTCCTGACGCAGCGTCACCGACTCCAGCTTCAGCTCGCCCATGGTACGGTCGCCGTACAGTTCAATGTACTGCAGACAGCGGCTGTGGAAATCCGGGAATTTTAATTGCAGCAGAACCAGAAGCTGATCGTTTGGCTGATCTTTTAAACACGCCAGCAATTCCGGCTGTGTGCGCGCTTCATCGCATAAACGCAGCAGGAATTTGGTAGGTTCGGTACTTTCGATGCCTTCTTCACCGGACAGCAGGTTGTTCTGTACCAGTGCCGGATTTTCTACGCCGAGTTTTTCCAGCCAGCGGTGTACCTTGCCATTCATCATCATTACGTAAAAATCGTTAACGATGGGCGTGGTCCAGTTATTCAGCAGGGTTTTATCCAGCGTACGGCTGAGGCTGATTAATGCATCCATGCTAAGGCTGTGCAGTTTATTGCGCTCGACCCGGGCATATTCAGCGGCAAAGTGCGCGCGGAATTCAGCCACCAGATCATCCATACGGCGGAAACGGCTGAGCATGGCAAACAATGCGCGCAACATCTGCGGCAGGCGTGCCAGTTTTTCGCGGCCACTCAGTTCGCGGTCCTGAATCAGATCCACCGGATCGGTCAGGCCCATCATGCGTTCCATATCGGCTTTATTGGTACGGAAAGATGGCAGGAATAATAAACCGCGATACCAGTTATTAATGTTGTAATACACCCGGCCACGAATCAGGCCGAGCATATTTTCCAGCATATCCTGATGCTGCTGTACGACATTTTCACGTACACCCAATAAACGCAGGGTCTGCTCGTATACGGTTTTATAAGCACGGTTGGCAAAGCTGAAGGTCAGCGGTGTGGTTACCCCACAATAGGATTCCTGAATATTGGAATTATCCCAGACCTGCAAACGGTCGGTATCGGGGTTCTGTTCCGGTAAACGCGTCACTGGACGCGCCTGCAGAATATAAAACGCACCGTCTTTCAGACACCATTCAATATCCTGTGGTGCGCAATAGGCTTCCGCAATGCTGCGTCCCAGATCACGCAGGGCAAAAATCTGTGTGTCGGTTAAACAGGCAACCGCACGTTTATCAGCGGCCACTTCCTGTTCACGGGTACCACCCTGTTCAGCATCCTGCACCAGACACAGGTCTTTATCATTGACCTGCACGCTGAGTTCATTGCTGTTTAAACGCACACTTATTTCATCGGCATTGCAGTGGCCGGAAACCAGACCTTCGCCACAACCCCAGGTAGCCGAAATAAAAGCTTCGCCACGATCACCATTAACCGGGTTGGCGGTGAACATCACACCGGCCACATCGGCATCAATCATGCGCTGAATAATCACTGCGGCATTAATATCGGTCAGGCCCATACCTTTCTGGATACGATAAGCCAGAGCGCGGGCATTAAAGGCACTCTGCATCACGGTAATAATGGCCGTGGCAATCTGCTCTTCACCACGCTGATATAAGCAGCTGTCCATCTGTCCGGCAAAAGACGCACCTTCAGCATCTTCACCCACCACCGATGAGCGCACCGCCCACCAGCCATGTGCCAATGCATCGCTGCCGATAGCCGCGCGCACATCATCGGCAATGGCAATTAATAAACCGCCATTACGGATTTTCTGCTGAATTCCCTGAGCAACCTGTTCCAGCGCGCTGCTGTCGGGTTTATCGCCCAGTGACGCCAGTTCGGTTTCAATCCACTGCTCAAGATTCAGCGAGCGTAACTGTGCACGGAAAGCCGCAACGGGTACCACCCACCATTGCGGCACCTGAAGACTATTAATGGCCAGAGTCTGGCGGCTTAAAAATGCCAGGTTAAAGGCTTTGCCACCGACCTGATCAGCACTCAGCGCTGCGGCCTGCAGCGCATCCAGACAATAATTAGCCGGGCTGTTTACAGTGTCTTTTTTCACAGGCTTTGATCTCCGTTTTCCAGACGCTGAACTTCCAGATCCAGCAGACGACGGAAGGTACGCACCACCCGCTCCATAAACGGATAATGACGGAAGGTATGTGCCATCACATACATAGGTACACGGTTAACAACCAGATCCCACAGTGTCAGGGTAAAGCCATAACGCCATTGTGCAGCGTCCAGCGTAACGCCTGCGGCCTGTTCCAGTTGCACGCGATGACGTTCGATCAGATCTTCTACCAGCTGCGGATCAAAATCCGGATTCAGAGTAAATACCAGCAATTCAGCCAGATCGTGTTGCGGTGCCTGAACGGTCGCCAGTTCCCAGTCGTAAGCGCAGAGTGTCAGTTCACTACCCTGACGACGGAAGGCAATATTGCGCGGATTAAAATCGTTATGGATCAGGGTTTTCGGTAAGGCATCCAGCTGCGGATACCACTGCTCCATGCTGTACACGCGATCGCGGAAGCGCTCCATATCACCGGCACTGAACCACTCCGGGAATTCCTGCTGGGCGTGGGCACCAAGCATTTCCCACAGGCGGGTTTTTTCCAGCATATTGGCGGTATTCGGTGCGTCGCAGATCCAGTCCTGAGTCAGCAGTTCGTCTTCGCGGTTCAGCCAGATACTGTGCACCTGAGCAATGCCATCAACGGCGGCATTAAAGTGTTCGGTCGTCCAGCCGGAAGTGTCGTCAGCAGAATCCATTAATTCCAGGCCGTCGAGATATTCCTGCACCAGAACATAGGCTTCACGTGAGGCATCCGCCCAGGCCATATAGGTGGTCGGAGCAACGCGGCGGAAACGTTCATCCTGCTGCGCCATCACTTCCAGCTCACGCACATGACAGCCACGGAAACCAACATGTTTGCGGAATTCGTTATAGGCATGCGCCAGACGGGCATCACACATAGACGCCATAGAGTTAAGCATCAGGATAACTTCATCATCCAGAGGCTTTACTTTGACCATTACATCCAGCGTCTGATCGGCATCGTCCAGCGTCAGGCGGAACGGATAATGGCCAACCAGCTTATTAATTTTATGTGCTGTCAGTTCAGTAATAATACTGCTGCCTTTACCCGACAGGCTCAGGCTCTGCTGCGCACTGACCTGCACGTTGCGGTTTAAACCCTGCGATAATGCACGGCTGAAAAACTCCGGATTTAAATCACCGAGTTTTAACCATTCTACCGGGCGGTTACGGCCGAGTTTTTCGTGAGCGCGGGCAAACTGGTCGCTGGCAATGGCCGACAGCGTGGATAAATCCAGTGCCAGACAGTAACCGGCAATCACTTCGGCCAGTTTATGCGCACAGCCGGGGCCCGCACAGCCAATCATCTGCAGGCATTCTTTCTGCTGCGGCAGACTGGTGCCGCCGCCGACCGTACCGACCACCAGACTTGGCAGGCGCAGCGTGGCGTAAATCGCATTATCATCGGTCATTTCCATATGCAGCTGGCCGATGGCCGACTCGTGTACACAGGCAATGTCCTGACCGGTGGCGGTAAACATCGCACCGATCACGTTGGCGATATTAATATTCAGACCGACCATACCGGCCGCAATACTGCCGCCAACAAAATGGTTATAGGCGGTGAACAGTTCGCGCGCGCTGACTTTTAATACTTTACGGCAGACATCATCGCTGAGTACGGCTTCTGCCAGTACGCGCACACCACGACCACGCAGGAAAGAGTTATAGGTAACTTTTTTATCGTTGGAGAGGTTGGCCTCAACCATAAAGTTTTCGAACTCAATCCCTTCGAAAGCACGCATTTCGGCCAGAATCCACTGGCACGCCTGCCAGGTGCAGGTGGTGGTCATATTCTGACCCGCAGCATCACCGGTTTCATACACAAACTGTACGTGCACCGTGCGGCCCATTAATTCAGTATGCACTTCCACCAGATTGGCATAGTTCGAATATTTACGGGTTTGGGCAGCAATTTCGTTCTGATGGTCTTTTACCCATTCGGCAAAAAATAACGCCGAAGATAAATCGCTTAATACGAACACCGGTACACGCAGCATACGCTGACCCAGTACCCGAACATTCACACCACCGGCACGGGAAATCGCTGTGGCACCACGGGTAGCCGATGCCACCAGTGCACCTTCAGAGGTTGCCATAGGTGCATAAAATAAACCGTTCGCGTGTTCGCCACGGATATGCAATGGCCCGGCCACACCCACCGGAATTTCGACCGTACCGATTAACGCTTCGATATTACTGACCAGCGCTTTCGGATCGAGAGTAATGTCCGCTACCCGCTCCATCGCCGCACCGGTTTCTGCGCGGACAAAACCCAGACGCTCCTGACGGGCCTCTTCGGTGTATAAACCACGCGCCGGTACTTTCGGCAACGTCAGTTCGTCGTATAAACGACCATCATCTTCTGCCGCACGCTGACGCAGTGCATAACTGATCTGCCACAGCTGCCGGCTGTTTTCGGCGGTGTTTTCACCATCGGTATCGTTACGCAATACCAGACGCCATAATTTAGAATTCTGCGCGACTTCCAGTTTGCTGATGATTAAATCGCGCAGCACATATTCTTTATCGGCCAGAACCAGAGTCACCGTGGTAAAGGCAGCATCCAGCTGCCATTGTTCGCAGGGCTCGGCCAGCACGCATAAATGGCTTTTGGAAACATCCACGGCTTCGGCATTGCGCCAGTTATCACCGCACTGCAGACGTACGCTGGCGTTCTGTTCAGGGCTGAATTCATAACGGGCTTGAGTGGTATATACGCGGGCCTTTTTCATGCGCTTGCTCCCAGCAGGTGAATATGTAATGCAGCGGCGATAATCACCACCAGATAGCCAAGCAGCATGGTTAATGCCACGGCTTTTTCGTTATTTTCGCGACCACTCTCATGGGGTGCTTTTTTGAATTTAATAATGGCTTTCAGTGCTAACGCCAATACCAGAATAAGCAGCACGGCATAAACGGCCAATACTGCAACATCCAGCAGCCACAGCAGCACCAGCTGGTTCACCACCATGGCGCAGACCAGCACAATCACCAGATTAGCGGCACCCTGTACGCCAAGGATGCGCGAGTAAGAATCGACCGTTTCGCGCTCTTCTTCCGGGCCACGGGTTTTACGGGTAATTTCAAAACAGAAGCCGCTGATAAACGCCAGGCTCATCATCGCCATTAAAGGTGCAGAATTCAGTAACTGCATTACCGGCAGTTGTGGTTGTGCCATCGCCGCCAGCCAGAGCACGATCAGCGGCATAATCGCCATATGGCTCAGGGCATACAGCAGCAAACGTTTTTCCAGCCAGGCGCCACAAAAAAACTCGGCGCCCATCAGACACAGATACACAAACATCACAGCCCAGACGATCAGGGTATCGGTACCCAGAAACAGGCTCCATAGCAACTGGGCAATTACCGCAATAATGCCCAGGCCTTTCAGGTGCGTCAGAGTGATGCGGCCACTCTGCAGTACACGTTGCGGGTGGTTTTTAACATCCAGCTCGTAATCTTTATGTTCATCAAAAATACGGATGGTTAAAAACAACGACCAGGTAATCAGACAGGAAACGATATCGCTCCAGTTAAAAAACCATTCGCCCTGACTGGCACGAACAACACTGGCGGTGACCAGATAAAGAATAAAAAACAGCAAGGCATTGGCGAACGGAAAACGTTCGTCCATCCAGGCGCGGATACGGCGCAGCAACGGCTCGCCGGCAATAACAGCAGAGTTAGTCATAGAGAGGTCTCATTAATTGAATAAATCAGAAAAATTCAGTCGCGATCCAACAGCATCAGCAACAAAGGTAAAAGAATAAGATCGGCCAGTAAGGCAACGATAACCGTCAGAGCCATCAGCCCACCCATGCCCCAAGTGGGCGAAAAAGGTGACAACAGCAACAGTGCAAAACCGGCGGCCAGTACCAGGCTGGTAATAATCATGGCCACGCCAACGGTAGAAAATGCGTATTCGATGGCCGCTTCGGTGCTTTCACCTCTGGCCCTGGCGTTGCGGTACTTGGCAAGAAAGTGCACGGTGTCATCAACCACCAGACCAAGACTCATGCAGGCAACAATGCTCAGCCCCAGATCAACATGACCACTGATATAACCCCAGATACCGTAGGCCAGCAGTGCCGGCAGTAAATTCGGCACCAGACTGATCAACCCGAGGCGAACCGAACGCAGTACCAGCATCATGACCGCCGAAATTAATACCAGCGCCAGTAATGTGCCCTGAAACAGGCTGATGCTGTTACGGTCAGAAATCTGGGCAAACACCATATCCAGACCACTGCCCGGAGCGATACTCAGCGCCGGGGTATGTTCTGCCGCCCAGTCGAGTAACGCCTGATCAAAGGCCACTAATTCACGCGATGTACGCTTGAATAAATGCACGGTAAAACGGCTGGCGGTCTGATCAATAGTAAGACGCTCATTCAGACCCATGCCAAAAGGCAGAGACATTTCGTACAACAGCATTGCCTGAGCGACCTGCTCATCGGAAGCGGGAATGCGGTAGTAATCTTTATCGCCATCATGCAGTGCCTGATTCAGTGTCAGTAATGGCTGATGCAGACTGTCAACAAAACCGACTTCGGCAAAGGTTTCCAGATGCTCAGCCAGTTGCTGCAACTGTTGCATAGGTTCGGTACGGTACAGCGAGCCACCATCCTGTGCCGCGATGCGGTACTGAATAAAATTAACGCCGTTAAGTTTATCGTTCTGCAAATCCAGTGCCTGGCGAACCGCAAAGGATTCGTCGTAATACTGATGCCACTGCTCATTGAATTTCAGCTGACTGACACCTGCTGCCAGCATCGCTGACACAATGACCGCCCCCAGCAGTAACGCCCGCGGATGCGGCTGCAATACCCGCTGCCAGAATGTCAGCAATAAACCACTGAGCCATTGTCCGGGATGCGCCAGCGTCCGGCCCGGCTGTATTTTCGGCTGTGGTAAAACACGCAATGCGGCAATAAACAGAGTCAGACTCAGCACCGCAGCTAACAGCGCGGCAAAAGCGACTAAATTGCCCAGATCGCGATATGGCGGAGACTCACTGAAATTCAGGCACAACAAACCAAGCGCAGTAGTAATCGAAGTAATCCACACCGGACGGATATTGGATTTAACCGCTTCCGCCAGTGCAGGTACTTTGCTCATACCGGCACGCAGCCCATGCTGATAGGTCGCCAGAATATGCAGACAGTCAGCAATTACGATAATCATAATCATCGATGGCACAACACCCACCACCGGAGTCAGGCGTGCCGTTGTCAGTCCCAGCGCACCGGCCCACCCCAGAGCACCAAAGGTCGCCATTACACTCAGCAGCGTCAGGGTTAATGCCAGAAAAGTACCGGCCAGAGAGCGGGTCAGAAAAAAGATACCGGCGAAAATCAGCAGATAACTGGCCGGAATCAAGGCTTCCATATCGCGCTCTACGGCTTCAGCCAGCGCCAGATTAATAATCGCCGTACCAAACAGCTGCACATCCAGATACTGCAATTCTGTGGCGGCGAGTAATTCACGGGTATAGGCGACCAGTTCGGCGGTTGCTTTTTCGTCACCGTCCGGTAATGAAAGGCTGACAATAATTAATGCCAGATCGCCGTCTTTATTGACCAGACGATTCAGCAGATCGGGCTGAGTCCGGATATATTCCAACTCACCCGCAATATCCCAAGCAGACGCTTGCTCGGGCCGATAGAAATCATCGATATTAATATTGTCACCAGCAGACTGAATACGCTGATAATTGGTAAGAGAATCTACCCGACGGGCGTAGGGAATTTCCCAGGCGGCCTGGGTGAGTTGCGCAATTTCATTCAGCGCAAGGGGATCAAGCACAGTGGCTGACGATGCCGGCTGCAACAGAAACGTCAGCGTATCCTGTTTATTAAAATCCTTTTCAAGCTGCTCAAAGCTCAGCAGCTGCGGATTATCAGCACTGAAATAAACCCGGAAGTCTGACACAAATGACAGCTTTGTCGCCCCTGTTGTCAGACTTATTATTAGTATCATGGCGGCAACAATAACCAGCCACGGATAACGCAGTGAGAATGACACGATAAAATCCTTTTAGCCTTGCTAAAAAAAACTGGCACATCGTTTGCCATCAGCGGCTTTAGAATAATCGTTGTAACAATGCCCGGAACGGCCGCGGATATTACCCAGAGCATTCCCTTAAGGCCAGAGACAGGAACAGAAAAAATAAGAATTAATGCAACTTATCCGACAATTTTTTACTGAGGACAAATAGCATCCGGAATGCAATCACGCATCCGGACAATATTACTCACCAATCAGGACAGCTGCGCAATATCTCAGACGTTGTTAACAAATTTATAAATCTAATAATAAAGAATTATATAAACAAATCCGGGATGGATAATTAACGCAAAACGCGCCGCAGGAAACTTTCGGAAGCGGGCAGGTTTACCGGCCAGTTGCAAAATCGGCAACAAAAAAGCCGCAGCCGGAAAACTCCGCCTGCGGCTTTAATAACAACCGGCAATATTAATGAACAGCGGCTTCAGCCCCTGCTGCCTGCTTATCAGCCGAACGGATCGCCAGCGATGCCAGGGCAGCAACCATCAGGGTCAGCCCGAGCACAAAGAAAGCCTCGTTATACGACATCACCATGGCCTGCTGAGTTACTTCCTTCATCAAGACACCATAGCTCTGATCGGCACTGCCCCCGCCGCTCTCCAGAGCGCCTCCGAGCAGGCGCAGGTATTCCGCCAGATTCTGACTGCCACTGACCAGCGTCTGCTTAAGCTCAGCCAGATGGTAATCGGTGCGTTCCGACAGCAGGGTTGCCAGCAGAGCAATCCCCACAGCGCCGCCCAGATTACGCATCACATTAAACAGCGTAGAAGCCGAGGGAGCGTCTTTGGGGTCGAGATTCTGCGACGACATAATCGACAGCGGCACCATAATAAATGGCTGTCCCAAAGCACGAACCAGCAGTGCCGGAATAAGATAAGAGCCGTTGTAATCAATGCTCATATGCATATTCATCCACATACTGCCGCCAACCACAAAGAAGCCAAAAGCCACCAGATATTTGGCGTCAATAAATTTCAGCAGACGGGGAATCAGCGGAAAGAAAGGCAACTGTGGAAAGCCGACCCACATTAATACCAGACCAATATCCAGCGCCGTATAGTCATGTACCGATGCCAGATATAACGGCACCAGATACACCGAGCCGAATAAACCTGCGCCAAGAACAAAGTACGCCACACAGGCGAGAGAAAAATCGAGGCTGCGGAACAGGCGCAGATCCACCAGCGGATGTTCCGTAGTCAGCTGTTTGCGCACAAACAGAAACAGGCTCATGGCCGAAACCAGCCCCAGCCAGCGGATATATTCGGCATCAAACCAATCGTCGCGCGCGCCTTCTTCCAGCATGATCTCCAGACAGCCCAGGCCGAGAGCCATGGTCAGCATGCCGAAAAGATCGATTTTTTTAAGCTGTTCCGGATCACCTTCTTCTTTATCCAGACCCGCCGCCAGCAACATTAATACGGCGATACCGGGAATAACATTCAGATAGAAGATGTAATGCCAGCTGAAGGCTTCGGTCAGCCAGCCGCCCAGCGTCGGGCCAATGGTTGGCGCGAAGGTCGCTGTAACACCAAACAACGCCATTCCCAGAGGACGCTTATCCAGCGGCAGCAGGGTAATAATCAGGGTAAAGGCCATCGGAATCAGCGCGCCGCCACTGAACCCCTGCACGGCACGGAAGACAATCATCGACTCCAGATTCCAGGCAAAAGAACAGGCCAGTGAGGCGAGAATAAATATCGTACCGTTCCACAGCAGATAACGCCGCGGCGATAGCCAGGCAGCAAAGAAACCACAGAGCGGAATAGCGATCATTTCGGCAACCAGATACGAGGTCGCAATCCAGGACGATTCTTCCAGCGTCGCACCCAGCGCCGCCTGAATATCCTTCAGCGATGAGTTGGTAATCTGGATATCGAGAATGGCCATAAAAGCGCCCAACAGAGCGCCACTGATGGCCAGCCAGTGCTTGGGAAAGCGCTCGCTCATTCAGTAAAAACCGTCACTTCCAGCGACATGCCCGGACGCACCGCGCTCAGATCCTGATCGTCATCAAACAGAATTTTTACCGGTAAACGCTGAATCACCTTGGTGAAATTGCCGGTCGCATTTTGTGGTGGCAGCAACGCAAATTCAGAGCCGGTGGCAGCAAAGAAGCTGTCGATATGGCCTTTCAGTACTTTGCCGCCCAACGCATCCACATGAATATCGACGGCCTGACCCACCACCATAGCGGCAACCTGGGTTTCTTTAAAATTGGCGTACACCCAGATCGGTTCAGTCACCAGACTGAGCAGACGAATACCCGGCTCAACACTCTGCCCCACCTGCACCTGACGACTGGTCACAATCCCCGCACGCGGCGCACGGATGGTGGTGTAATCCAGCTCCAGCTGCGCCCGCTGTACCGCCGCCGCAGCCTTGGCCACCTCGGCAGCCAACTGTGGCTTTTCACCACTCAGCGTCACCAGGTTGGCCTGCTGTGCAGCCAGCTGAGCCTTGGCCTGATTGAGGCGCGCCTGCGCCGCTGCCTTATTCAGTTCGGCCGCATCCAGATCATCCTGCGACACATATTGTTTGCCCATTAACTGCAACAGGCGATCAGCCTGCTGCACCGTACGGCGCCATTCGGCATCGGCGGCAGCCACGCTGGCACGGGCGGCGACAATCTGCGATTGCTGGGCGTTCTCACGGTCGGCCAGATGCACCAGACGCGCTTCCGCCTCGGCCTGCACAGCCTCGGCCTCCGCCAGCTTCGCCTGATACAGCGCCGGGTCGAGCTGCAGCAGCACATCACCTTCGGCTACCAGGCGGTTGGCCGGTGCAGGAGTCGCCGTTACCGTCCCCGAAATACGGCTCATGACCGGCACGATATCGGCTTTTACATAGGCATTATCAGTATCTTCACGGCCCTGATGCCACCACCACCAATAACCACCGGCCAGCAGCAGAATGACCAGTAACACGCTTAGTTTTTGTTGTTTAGACATGTCAGACCCAGAAAATACTACGAAAATCGTAGCAGTCTAACGGTAATGTGTTCAGTGTAAACAGAGGTTTTGTAGCCAAACTGTTTCAATATTCCGACCAATTCTGGCGAATTAGACACCTCAGCGGATGAAATAAGACAATTCCGCGCAATATTCCGGCAAATAAGCCCACAACCAACAGGATACTCCCCCTCCTTTAACTGGCGGCGCAGTCAGTTAAGCAGGTTAATATCGGCCATTTTTCTTGTATCTCGCCAATATTCTGCTATAAAGCGCCCCTCTGGAGTCTGACGGACGCCCGACTCCTGCTCTGTGAGCAATGAAATAATCCCGAGTACAAAGGAAGGATCCATGAAAACACTCTTATTTATATCAGCCCTGATACTCCCGGCCTTGTCCCTTGCTGACGGCATAAACTGCAGTAATCTCAGCGAGTGGAGTACTCCAATAGAAGGCATGCAGGTTAACCAGCATCATATTTTTTGTGGTGAACCAGCAAAAAGCGGTAATGCCAAAGGCTTTCATTCCATGCCGCAAAACCAGCCGCCCAGTGACTACCTCAGCTCACAAAAAGGGGATTCCCCGAATGCCTCCGGCATCTACACCCTTAAAAAAATTGCCCTGAGTTTTAATAAAAGTACTCACATTAAATCTTTCAGCTCCATGTTCCCGGATCACTGCACCCAGGCTCAGGTCAATGCTTCTATCGTATTTGCACAGCAAAACGCCCGCGGCAACTGCGCCAACCCTAGCTGGGCAAAATGCGGCCCGAACGCACCGGATAACGATAGCGAAAATAAATACTGCAAAGGATTTCCGGCTAAGCACTTTGAAATTGCCACAGCGGTTCTGCCGGACGACAGCAGCAAAATCAACACGGGCTTCCCGATCTACACGACAAATACTTATCCGTGAGTACAGAAAATTTTCGCTGGAGCAGCTATGACGCCAGCCCCGCGCATCAGGCATTACAGGGGTTTCTGGTTCTGGACGTACAGCATTCAGCCACACAGGCAGAAGAACTGATTACTGGTATCCAGTGCTATACCACAGGAAAAATTAAAGAATTTTCCGGCTGCGGTAACGGCTATGAATTCGAATGCAACGCAGAAGGCTTTCTGCTTGATTGCTTATATCCGGGTGACAACCTGACCCCGGTTACCCTGCCCTTTCCGCTGGTGCTGACAGCACTGGAGGAATGGGCAGCGTATTGCCGCCAATAGCTATTAACCCGCTAAAACAGATACTCCAGGCCAGCCATTGTCACTTTTGCAGGATTATGGCTGCCACTTCCATGAACAAAAGACGCGTACACAGACATCCGGTAGGTAAGATAGGCGCCGCCCTGTAAAGCAATCCCCTGATTAAGACCACGGGAATACTCAGTCTTAAGGTAGGAATAACGGTTAGGGTACCAGGCTGCAAAATAACGCCATGTTTCTTCATCAGAGGTCTGTCTGATTGAAGCTTTCTCCTGCAGAGTACCTGGAAAATCTGCATAATCCTGGGGAATGGAGAATAAAGAGTCATAGCGAAGATTTGAAATATCTTCGTTGATATCTGTAAAGATTATGGCCATTCCCACCGAAAAATAAGCACCACCGACAATGCTATCGGTATACATAACAGCTAATTCATCAGATGTTGTTCCGGTATCCACCTGAAGGTAATAATGATTAATTTTTAGGGGAGAACTCCAGATGTTGCCCTGTCTCTGATCATATTTGTACTTCAGCATTGAGTCATTCTCTGTTCTGCTGAAACGCACAAAAAATTCATCGATATATATCCCCAGAGACTTGATCTCTATCGACTGGTCAGCCATTGCATCCTGAGGCCCGGAAAAATTCACTTCTACATCCACATCGGCATTGTTCATCTCCGACTTTGACCAATTGAATACAAAGGGGCTTGCAGGTGAAGCCAGTGTCAGCCCCTTACCGCTATAGCGACTACTGATATCAATTCCTGCTGTCTGATTCACTACAGCACGGTTCAGATAGATTGAGCTGCTGCGATTAAAATACTCCTGCAGCTCCATAGGATAGTTATTTCTGGTATTCACTGCCGATAAAAACAGCTGCCCCCTGAGATTTTGGGTCTCGATATCTGTGCTGTCGGAATCTGAAGATCGGATATCGTAACCAATAAGGGCACGGTATTCTGACAAGCCATCTGCAGAGGCAAAATGGGCGAATATAACGCTGCCCAGCAGGGCAATACGCAAAGCAGAACGGAAATCCTTCAATGTAGTGCGCTCCTTAGTCCTTCAAGTCGCGCGCATTCTATAAGCAATCCATTGCAAAGAATACTATCAATGATTGCAGCACTGACCAGCCAAAGCCTCAGTACCGTGCTGCAGTCATATAAATTACAGGTCCTTAAGAATATCCTGACGCTTTAACTGATATTCCGTATCCGAAATCAGGCCTTTGGATTTCAGCGATTCCAGCACCAGTAAACGCTTCTCTACAGTGCTCCAGCCCTCAGAGTCTTTTACTACAGTTTCCGCAACAATTTCCGCAGCACTGACCGCTGCAGCACAACGGTAATAATCTGCCGACACTTTGGTAGTAACCACGGTTTTCATACCGGTCAGCGAAGGCTTATTACGGCGCGAGTCTTCTGACCCACGAATCAGCAGGGCATCAGCACCGGCATCGGTTGCCTGCTTTTTATGCCAGGCCAGACATTCTTCGGCCGGATTCATACTGGTGGTTGAACACACCTGCTGGGATACCAGCTCACAGGACGCCTCCTCCCCCTCTGCCAGAACTCTGATTTTATCTGCCGCATAACTACTTAAAGGCAGCAGCAGAGCCAGCATAATTACACCTGGTCTGATCATGTTTATTTCCACCGTTAGAGAATCACTGACAAAACTCTACCACAGATTGACAGGCAGATTGTTGGCTTCGTTAAGGTGTTTTTAACCGCGAAAAGATCAGGGCATCTTGTTTCCTGAAAGCTTATCGTTCGCTACAAAAAGCGGACAGATTCAAGGCGGTCAAACGACTCTCCCATGCTGTAGGTAAAGGGTCGCCCCAGCTTCTCTGCAGCCATTTTCCGGCATGTGTCTTTAAGAGCAAAAATCGACATATTATTCATTCTGCCAAGCTGATGTTTCACTTCTTTTATCGGCCCTACCTGAATTTCCAGCGTTTTAATTTCACCACGGTTTAACGGCGACTGATCACTATTGGTCAGTTCAGTGGAAATAAGGGCTTCTTTATCATCAAGTTTTGTCTGTAACAGCGGATAATCCACATGGATATCCGCCGGAATATCGTAGCTGGCAAAGCCACGGTTCATCGGCTTAACCAAAGCAAATCCGGTAACCTGATCATCCTGCGACACAACCTTAATATCGCGAAAAGGCAGCAATGGTGACAGCGTCATACTGACGGTACACAATGCCTCACCGCTGCTTTCTCTGTTGCCCTGCAGCGCAGCCATATAGGTATCACTCAGGCTATATGCGATACCAATGATCACATCATCCAGTGTCAGCTCAGTATTATATTCTGCCTCAAGCGTGGCGACAGCCTCACGGTAGCTCTCGTTTTCGGTGTCCGCTATCTCACTGTCCGGCGCTTGCGGATGCAGGATAAAGCGTGCATTAAGGCTGTTGCTTCTGCCCGCGACTACGCTATCCAGTGCGGTTTTAATGGCTGTTTTCTGCGCTGTTGTAATACCACCAAACATCGGTGTGCTGAGCAATATGGTCTGACCACGGTAATCATCTTTATCGTGATGTATTTTTACCAGATCCGGATCGGCGCCGGCTGCGGTGAGAATACTCTCAATCTCCTGGCGGTATACCGGTCTGATCCAGCTGCCGTTACTGTAATCGACCTTATCGGCCACCACCGGGCTGCCGAATTCAAGTTCAGCAAAATCGCTGTCACAGCCGGTTAAAAGGACAACCAGAGCAATTAATGCAATCTCAGCAAACCTGAACATTTGCTATCCCGTATTGATAAGTTCGCCCGGAGTTTAAAGGTTGTAACTGATAAAGGTAAAGATAAGATCAGGTAAACGCTGCACTCACCATGCAGTTTGCGATGGCCGTCGCACTTACTATCGACACCTGCTGGCATAATCACGCAGGCCTGTTAATACCCATTAAGCCAACCTGACAGCAAACCGGATTTTCCGTAGTTTCCTGTATATCCAGATCCGGTTTAAACGGCGTTCTGATAATACGACTAACATTCAGCCAAGAACACAACAATGAACAGCAAAGTCCCTGAGCCACAGAACCATCCGCAAGACCAGAACGGCACCGATTTGCGCATGCTGCCACCGGTCAGTTATATCACCGGCTTTTGCAACCGGGTGCTGGGCAGGATTTTTATGGCCATGCTTAATGCTCCGTGGGCCAGCCTGATCACTCTGCTCAGCCTTTATCTCTGTGCGCTGATTATTGTCAATATTCCGGCACTGGATATTGCCCGCGAAAATATTTTCCTGGTCGTTATCTCACCGCTGGCGATACCGGTGTTTTTATCACTGGCGTATCTCGGCATCAGCCTTGTTCTGCTCGCTCTTTTTGCACGCAACCCCGGTACCCGTGTCAGCTGCGCCGTCATTCTGGAAGTTCTGCTTATTGCTCCCATGCTGTTGATGGCAGTCAGCGACACACGCCTATTTTTGATGCTCGGCGATACGGTGTTATTTGTACTGCTTGTTGGCAATATGGTCGCCGTTCCCTGGCTGGCTTTTCGTTATAGCAAAGCCGTATTGCACCATGCTTACCTGTGTTTGCCGCTGCTGGTGTTGCTAAGCCTGTTTATCTGGTTTGAAAGTACCGCCGGGCTTTCATTTGAAAAAATAAGCCATGAACATATCTCTGTGATCGACTGCGAATGGGTAAGAGCCAAAAGCAAAAGCGGCGCCCCCAGCGGCCCACCAATAAAAATATGTGATGTACTGGTGGCATACCGCGGTAGTGATCACCGCTTTTATGGTATGCCCGCGCCGAATGGAAATATTAACTATATGGAAGTGCGGCAGGCGCTGTTCAAACATTTCAGGCTGCAATAATGAATCTGCACTGTCGCATCGCCAGAAGCCACAAATAAACAAACTGCAAACACACCCGGCCATCTGAAAAAGCAGGTCTGAGCACCTGCGCGGCGGCATGCAGCCACACACCAGAGCGCGCTACAGAGGTAGAATCCACTGTCAGAGTTCTCTTGCAACACGCCCAAACAGCACAGCCGTACATCCCCCTGCCGCCCTGCACTGGAATAATGGTCCTTTCTGTGAAGCCTTTGTCATTGTTACAACGTAATTCTGTGAGCAAGGCCGCAATAATAGCTGAATGACAGTTCAGCCAAGCTGCTAGTATTTTCCCATCGGCGGATAATTCCGGAAGATCCGTACCCGGGTAAAAATCCGTAAACAAAAGATACAAAGCGTTGCAAATAAGGAGTGCTCATGAGCATCGAAAACTGGCTTCACCTTCTGGCAAAACACGATGGCTCTGACCTCTACCTGAGCAAAGGTGCTCCACCTTGCGCGAAATTTCAGGGACAGTTAAAACCCATCAGCCGTGACGTGCTGGGGCCAGGCGACATTGAAAAAATTGCCTATTCCATTATGTCGGAGGCACAACGGCAGGAATTTGAAGAAGAAATGGAACTGAATATGGCTATGTCCAATTCATCCGGCCGCTTCCGTATTAACATATTCAAACAGCAGCACGAAGTGTCACTGGTGGCACGCAATATCAATACCGAAATTCCCGATATTGCCCAGCTGAATCTGCCACCGGTTCTGAAAGACGTTATTACTGCCAAGCGTGGCTTAATTCTGTTTGTTGGCGGTACCGGTTCTGGTAAATCCACCTCACTGGCGGCACTGATTGATCACCGTAACGCCACTACCTACGGCCATATTATTACCATCGAAGATCCGATTGAATTTGTGCACAAGCACAAAAAGAGCGTGATTAACCAGCGCGAAGTGGGCACCGACACCAAGAGCTATGCCGCGGCATTAAAAAATACCCTGCGTCAGGCACCGGATGTCATTCTGATTGGTGAAATCCGCGACGCCGAAACCATGGAACATGCCCTCGCCTTTGCCGAAACCGGCCACCTAGCCATTTCCACTCTGCATGCTAACAATGCCAACCAGGCCTTTGAGCGCATTGTGAATATGTTTCCGGAAGAGCGCCGCAATCAGATTTTATTAGGCCTTGGCCAGAATGTACGCGCGATTATTTCCCAGCGTCTTATTCCCACTGTTGATGGCAAACGCGCTGCCGCTGTGGAAGTACTGCTGGGTAATAAAACCGTAGAAGATCTGATTATTAAAGGCGATTTCCCATCCATCAAAGAGATTATGAACAAGTCTGAAAACCTCTGTATGCAAACCTTTGATGGCGCACTCTACCATCTGTATAAACAGGGCAAGATTACTCTTGAACAGGCACTGAAAAACGCCGACTCAGAAAACAACCTGCGCCTGCGTATTAAACTGGGTGACAACAAGCCAGAAGCCAAGCCAGCAGCAATAAAACAAACAGCCCCAAAAGCCGCTGCTCCTGCAGCATCCGGACTGGAACTCAGCCTGATGGATGACGGTGAGAAGAAAGAAGCGTACGCCTGAATGATTAATTGATTGTGTAACTGGTTGAGGCACCGGGTGGATTATCCGCGGAGATAAGTGCGGTTATATCCATCAGAAAGCACAAATATCCGGAGCAGATGGGAATGAATGAAGATCAGTGGCTGACCATGACGCAACAGTTCGAGCAGGGCTTCAGCACCTTCGCCGGAAGCGAACAGCAGCTGCGTCAGACCTGTGAAATGCTGAATTACCAACGAACTCCGGACTGAACCACTGCAAAGTAGCCCTTGGTTAATCTGAAAATCTAACTCACAAATAGTCAGATATCACCTGAGCTTTACCGTGCCTGACGTTCAGCGAAAACGCTAAAACTCTCTCGATTTAATCATCCAGACTGGTTCAGTTGCCTGACTCTCATGGTTCGAAGCCAAGCGACGCAGCCGTTTGACTCATTTACAGGATCACTGAGGTGGCAATGAGGTGGGTGTCCTATTAGAGCCCCCGGAACAGGGCCAGCCCTGTTCCGGGAGTCCGTCAGAACGCATCAGCGGCGCGTACTACCGGAAAATCGATATCGGTTCTGGCTACCTCATTCAGATAATTGGTAAAGGTATTTTCGGCAACCAGCGCCACGATTTCGATGATCTGCGCATCGCTGAAACCAGCCGCCCGGACAGCCTCCAGATGAGACGGATTCACATGCCCGCGCTCCCCGGCCACCAGTGCCGCAAAAGACACAGCAGCCGCGGCCTTGCTGTCATCTGACGTGCCCAGACGATTACGGGAAATCTCTTCCTGACTCAGCTTCGCCAGATTCAGCCCCAGATAAGCGTGCGCCGACAGGCAGTAATCACAGCGGTTAACCTGAGCAACCGCCAGGGCAATACGTTCACGGGTTTTCACGTCCAGAGTGCCGGACAGTGCCGCGTTAAAACCGCTGTAAGCCTGCAGTGCTGCGGGGCTGACACCGATCAGACGGAACAGGTTAGGCACCGAACCCAGTTGCCGGTTAACAGCCTCCAGCACAGGGCGGGAATCGGCAGGGGAATTTTCCAGAGTGGGAATATCAATAAGGGACATAGCATTTTCCTCAGTTAAGTTCATCGGGCCCGTTGGGATACGGACCAGAACCAGTCTAAGGTCTTCCAATACCGACAATAACCAGACAATATTGACTAACACCCTCTCAGAAACTGGAAGAGTATATGGATCGCCTGGAAGCCATGGCCCTGTTTATCAAAGTGGCCGAGTGCGGCAGCTTTTCAGCTGCCAGCCGTGCACTTAAGGTACCGCTGGCCACAGTCAGCCGTAAGGTATCCGATCTTGAGAATCACCTGGGTACGCGTCTGCTGGTACGTACCACCCGTAAGTTGACGCTGACCGACAGCGGGCAGACGTATCTGGATTCCGCCTGCCGGATTCTGGAACAGGTCGACAGTGCCGAGCGCCTGGCAGCCGGTGAAAATGCTGAACCACGTGGTGAACTGGTGATTGCTGCACCGGTGATGTTTGGCAGCCGCCATATCACCCCGCTGGTGTCTGCATTTCTGCAGCAACATCCGGCCATCACCGTCCGCCTGCTGCTGTCTGACCGCAACATTGATCTGGTGGATGAACATGCCGATCTCGCTATCCGCATCGGCAAACTGCCGGACAGCTCCATGATTGCCACTCAGGTCGGAGTTATGCGCACGGTCATCTGCGCCAGTCCGGCATTACTGCAACAGGCCGGTGTTCCGCAGACAGCAGAAGCACTGGAAAAGCTGCCGGCAATACTGGTCGAATCCCCGTTTCAGTCTCCTTCCTGGCCGGTATTTATCGCTGGCGATGGCAGTTACCGCGAAATCCAACCATCCCCGAGACTCAGGGTCAGCACAACCGAGGCGGCACTGGCGGCGGCCTGTCTGGGAACCGGTGTCGTACGTCTGCTGCATTATCAGGTGGCCGATGCCGTCGCCGCCGGCCAGCTGAACATTCTGCTGGCCGGCGCTGAACCTGAACCTGTGCCGGTCAGTATCCTTTACACCTCACGCCGCCACTTACCGGTTAAAGTCCGCTATTTCCTAGATTATGCCGTCCCCCAGCTACGCCAGTTACTGCAATTTAAGTGCCGCTGAATGCGCAGCACTTCCCGTCGGCGCTAAGCAGAACAGGCATGCAGTAACAGAATTATTCCAAAGGTAAACGCAGCAGCGACAGCGATACAGAACATCGCAAAATGTTAAGCCGCTGATCAGACAGGAGCATTATCAGAGACTACGGGAGTGGGTGTCCTATTAGTCCCCCGGAATCAAAGAATAGCTAACCGGTGACACCAGAGGCTCGCCTAGACATGCCATATTATTTCCGTAAATTTAACAGCGAAAAGTCGATATTAATTCGGGTCGAGCTGTTCCAGTTCGGGTTAGTGGTCTTTATCAAGTAAGTATTCTCCACCTTCCCGCCAAGAGTCTTATATACAATTAAATCTCCACTGGGGTGCATTGCTACAGGAATTGCGTTTGAGCAATACTCTCGAAATTTATGTGCGTGATACATAGCCAAGGCCATCTCTGCACTGAATAACATTATGATATCTGAGCTATTGATATTAGGTGCTGCAATCCCATTCTCCTGAAGCAGAATGTCTTTCAGCTCTTCTGGCATTGCAACACTAAAGAAAGACTCCCATTCAGTTATTTCTAATTGAGTTACTGGCTTTTTCCTTTCTTCAAGTTTTTTCCAGGCATTCTTTCTTTCCTCTTCCTTTTTATACATTTTCTTAGCCAGACATGAGAAAAGATATGACATGCCGCAATGACGGCAATAAATTGTAAACTGCCCAATCTGAACCGAATCGCTACCGCATGCACTGCATATAAAAGGATTGGCAATTTTGTAGCTTGCATATAAGGCGATGCAGAGTGATAGCGGCGGGATAGCAACCCAAATAATGTGATTATAGTGATCGCTCAGTATTTGACCAATAAACAAACCTGCCAAAAAGAGAGAAACAAGTATAACGATGGCTGCAATATGCTTAACCCACCATTTAAAGTAAGCCTTTCTCCGAAATCTTTTGTCAGTTTTATAAAGGGACTGTGCTTCGTCGGCTGTCAACGTCTTATGAAATTCCATCTTCTTATTCGCGATCCAGACTCTAAAAACTACTATTCATCTTATTGCCACAGACAAACAGCATCTATTCGGAAATCCACCTTATCACAGCCAGCGCCGATGGCAAACGCGCCGTTGCAGTAGAAGTGCTGTCAGGCAATAAGACAGTCGAAGGCCTGATTATCAGTCAGTCGTCACGGTCGCTGAAAAGCAGCAGGATGAGAGAAGAAAGCAGGGAAAATCAGAGTGGAAGTGCTATCAGTAAAAACCAGACACCCATTGCGATACTAAATTCTTATCATGGGTGTCCTACTAGTGCTTTGGACACCTCGTCAGTTTGACTTTGGTGTCCGTTAAAGCGGGGGAAGATCATTGTCCATTTGAAAACCCTTGTTAGGTTTATCCCCGCATAGTTCTATAACCTTCTCTTACTTTCTCTTCTGCATACTTGAGCCATTCAGTTAACTGTTCACACTCTTTATTTTTACCACATACAATAAAACACATTCGATCAGAGAAACGAACGATTTTTGGCGCAAAATCAAAAGTTGAAGTAACCCGCTGGAACCAGTCATCACCCATTACAAGTCTCATCCAAAAATGGAGTTTTTCAGTATCATAAGATAACTCCCCAACTTCGATTTCTGTTTCAAAATTTTCTTCTTCAAGTGAAGAGATAAGCACTTTCATGTAAAAATCCTTCTGAATATTAACTAAAACCCAACGCCCGCGTAATAGGCGCGAGCTTGCGAGCGTCCTAATTGACGCGTTTGTTAGAGCTGACCTAATAGCTACGTTCAATACCCATCTGGTTTCCAATCCTATCGAGTTCATCAACAAACTCATCTATGCGTGGAGGCTCGTCGAACACGATTGATTTATCTAAAGGTGAGAAGTCACCCTTCTGCCTAATGGCGACAGAATGGAGGATTTCCAGCATCTGATGGAAACCGTCGCGAATAACTGAAATCCAGCCAGCCTGTATTTCATGCACAACCTCGAAACCATCTGGCACCTTTATTTCACGCCCTTCGACCTCGAAGTCATAGGCACTTTGATAAAGGTCTCTGACTAAGTTCACAACCCTAATTAACTTACCGTAATCAACTTCGTTTGACTCATCAGCATGAATAGCGTCGATGAGATCAAATATCAGTAGCTGTTTTGCAACCGAAACTAGTCGTAGAAGGTTGTCAGGTCTGGTTTGAAGCCAACCGATATACTCATCAAAACCCATGGTTTTTGTGATTTTAATATGGGTTCTATTGCAGATTACATCTTCTAGATTACGGTCAATTTCTTGGATTCTAGACTTCACCAACTCGTAGGCTAGAGCGTACTCCCAGTAATGATTTTTTGAAAAAGCAATTTTATGGACTGTAGCTGATTCAGACTCCAATCCATTGGGAATGGTATTACGATAAGCATGTATGCAACGAAATATTGCACCAAGAAAACCGCCTCCTAAGCCTATTGAGAATATATAGCTATTACTAAGATTGAAGTTCGGAAAAAAGAAGCTTAAAGCTTCAACCAAACCCCAAAAAGCACCAAACAAGCCTAGCCAGTATATTGATATTGACTTCCACTGTGATAAGAAGAAATCTCTCAGGTGCTCATACCAAGGCATATACGTTAGACTACGAGACCCTTGATTTCTTACAATCTCTTCATCGTTTTCCATGATATTCCTTGAAGCTCTAACAGTATATTAGTATGCATGCGCATTTATTCCGGGTGACTCTTTCGAGAAACCCCGCATAACTTATTGACCAAGCTGAGAAATCGTCCATAACTCAAAAATCCCTTCCAGAAAAACGCGCACGCCTGTTAATTCCAATTTCCAGCGCACATAAACTTGCAAACAACGTTTGCAAGCTATTGATTCATTTGACGTTTACGTTACTACCCTCTGGCAAAACGAGCAAGCATGAATGTAAAGCGTGCTGATATTACGGATAACGGGAAAATATACTGTATACAATCCCACTACATCTTTACATTCGAAGCTTCACTGGAACCCGCAACCTGCAAACACAAAAAAGCCGCTGCTCATTGCTGAGCAGCGGCTTTCTTTTCATTCCATGTGGTGGGCAGTGCCCACCCTACAATGCAAAGCACTCACCTGAAAACGTTAACCAGTTAGTTTTCAGGAAAGGAGTACTGCCAAAGCGTCGGCGGCGATGAGCTGGCTAGGCAAATGTGACCGAAAAAGCGCAGTTTACAAGTCGTAAATGAGCATTTTGAGGTCACATTTAACAACGCCAGATCGAGTGAGCCAGCTTTGGCTTACTCCTTAGTTCTCTTCACACCAGACTCTGGCATTCCGGAACATCCGCATCCACGCGCCATCCTCATCCCATTCGTCTGGCACGTAGGAATTCTGAATCGCGCGGAATACCCGCTCAGGGTGCGGCATCATAATGGTCACACGACCGTCGTTGGCAGTCAGGCCGGTGATGCCCTGTGGCGAACCGTTCGGGTTAGCCGGGTATTGTTCGGTAACGTTGCCGTAGTTGTCGACGTAACGCAGGGCGATCTGGCCAGCCAGTTCGTCAATGGCGCTGTCGTCGGCAAATTCGGCGCGGCCTTCGCCGTGGGCGATGGCAATCGGCATACGTGATCCGGCCATACCGGCGAGGAATACCGAGTCGGATTCCTGCACTTCGACCATGGCAACACGGGCTTCAAACTGCTCGCTCATGTTACGCACAAAGTGCGGCCAGTGTTCGGCACCCGGAATCAGTTCATGCAGGTTGGACAGCATCTGGCAACCGTTACACACGCCGAGGGCGAAGGTGTCTTCACGTTTGAAGAAGGCTTCAAACTGGCTGCGCGCCTGGTCGTTAAACAGGATGGACTTGGCCCAGCCTTCACCAGCGCCCAGTACGTCACCGTAGGAGAAACCACCACAGGCGACTAAGCCACGGAAGCCTTCCAGGGTTACGCTGCCCGACAGAATGTCGCTCATATGCACGTCAACCGAGGTGAAACCGGCGCGGTCAAAGGCGGCGGCCATTTCGATCTGACCGTTCACACCCTGCTCACGCAGAATCGCGATTTTCGGGCTGTTTTCAGAACCGGAAGCCGGTAAGTCTGCGGTGATGTCATCGTTAATATCGAAGGTCAGCTCAGCGTGCAGGCCCGGGTTTTCAGCATCCAGCAGGGTGTCGAATTCCTGCTTGGCGCAGTCGGCGTTGTCACGCAGCGCCTGCATTTCGTAGCTGGTCTGGCTCCACAGGCGCTGCCAGTTCACACGGCTTTCGCTGAGGAATTCTTCGTCCTGGAAGCTGAAGGTAATCTGGTCGTCGAAGTTCGGCTTACCGATCACGGCGGTGCAATCGCCCAGACCGGCGGCTTCAAACTGGGTCAGCACTTCTTCCAGATCGTCGCGGCGAACCTGCAGCACCGCACCCAGTTCTTCGGCGAACAGTGCAGCGGCCAGACCGGCTTCGTCATCGGCCAGCAGATCCATGGAGATATCCACACCGCAATGCGCAGCAAAGGCCATTTCGGTCAGGGTGGCGAACAGACCACCGTCGGCACGGTCGTGGTAGGCCAGCAGTTTATTGTCGCTGTTTAAGCCCTGCACCACGGCGAAGAAGGCTTTCAGATCTTCGGCGTCGTCGAGGTCGGCCGGTACATCAGCCACTTTGCCGAATACCTGAGCAAAGCAGGAAGCACCAATACGGTTCTGGCCACGGCCAAGGTCAACCAGAATCAGGTCGGTTTCGCCCTGATCCAGTTTCAGCTGCGGCGTCAGTACACCACGGGCATCGGTTACCGGAGCAAAGCCGGTAATAATCAGCGACATCGGCGAGGTAACGGCTTTATCGGTACCGGCATCGTTCCAGCGGGTTTTCATCGACATCGAGTCTTTACCCACCGGAATGGTCACCTGCAGCTCAGGGCAGAGTTCCATACCCACGGCTTTTACCGTGGCGTAGAGTTTTTCGTCTTCACCGTCGTGGCCTGCCGCACACATCCAGTTAGCCGACAGTTTAATGTCAGCCAGTTTGGCAATCGGCGCCGCCGCCAGGTTGGTAATGGCTTCGGCCACCGCCAGACGACCGGAAGCCGGCGCATCCAGCAAGGCGACCGGCGTACGCTCACCCATCGCCATGGCTTCGCCGGCATAGGTGTCATAAGAAGAGGTGGTTACGGCAACGTCAGCCACCGGCACCTGCCATGGGCCAACAAACTGATCACGCGCCACGGTACCGGTAATAGAACGGTCGCCGATGGTGATCAGGAAAGATTTGCTCGCCACGGTTGGCAGCTTGAGTACGCGCGCAGCGGCATCGGCCAGATCGACACCGGCACCATTAAAGGCATCGCCTGCGGCGTTGCGGCGGCTGGCTTCACGGTGCATACGCGGTGGCTTGCCGAGCAGTACCTGCAACGGCAGATCAACCGGCTTATTGTCGAAGTGGCTGTCGGTGACGGTTAAATGCGGCTCTTCGGTGGCGTAACCCACTACCGCATAAGGTGCGCGCTCGCGGGCACAGATGGCATCAAAGGCCGCCATATCTTCCTGCGCCACGGCCAGTACATAACGTTCCTGGGATTCGTTTGACCAGATCGCCAGCGGGCTCATGCCCGGCTCATCGTTCGGTACGTTGCGCAGTTCAAACTTACCGCCACGGCCACCGTCGTTCACCAGCTCCGGGAAGGCGTTGGAAATACCGCCCGCGCCGACGTCGTGAATAAAGGCAATCGGGTTTTTATCGCCCAGCTGCCAGCAGCGGTCGATCACTTCCTGACAGCGGCGTTCCATTTCCGGGTTTTCACGCTGTACAGAAGCAAAGTCGAGGTCGGCATTCGACTGGCCAGAGGCCATAGAAGATGCCGCACCACCTCCCAGACCAATCTGCATGGCCGGGCCACCCAGAACGATCAGGCTGGCGCCTACCGGGATTTCGCCCTTCTGTACGTGTTCGCCACGGATGTTGCCGTAACCACCGGCAATCATGATTGGCTTGTGGTAACCGCGGACTTCACCGTCGTGCTGCAGTTCGAAAGTACGGAAGTAACCGCACAGGTTCGGACGGCCGAATTCGTTATTAAAGGCAGCGCCGCCCAACGGGCCGTCGATCATGATATCGAGGGCCGACACAATGCGGTCTGGCTTGCCGTACTGGCTTTCCCATGGCTGCTCGAAGCCCGGAATTTTAAGGTCGGATACGGTAAAACCGGTTAAGCCGGCTTTTGGCTTGGAACCACGGCCGGTTGCGCCTTCGTCACGGATCTCACCACCGGAACCGGTAGCCGCACCGGAGTGTGGTGCAATGGCGGTCGGGTGGTTGTGGGTTTCGACCTTCATCAGGATGTGCATATCTTCCTGATGGTAGGTGTACGCGCGCGAATCCGGGTTCGGGAAGAAACGACCGGCTTTATGGCCAACAATCACCGAAGCGTTGTCTTTATAAGCCGACAGAATATTTTCGTTGTAACACTCGTAGGTGTTTTTGATCATCTGGAACAGGGACTTGTCCTGATCCTCGCCATCCAGGGTCCAGGTGGCGTTAAAGATTTTGTGGCGGCAATGCTCGGAGTTTGCCTGGGCGAACATCATCAGTTCAACGTCAGTCGGGTTACGGCCCAGAATGTTGTAGTTCTCGACCAGGTAATCCACTTCGTCGTCAGCCAGTGCCAGACCCAGGTTCTTATCGGCTTCGATCAGCGCCTCACGGCCACCGCCCAGAATATCGACGGTGCTCAGCGGCGCAGGTTCTGCGTGGGAGAACAGATCAGCCGCAGCCGAGCTGTTATCCAGCACCACTTCGACCATGCGGTCGTGCAGCACAGCCGCAGCCGCTGCACGCTCAGCGGCACTGATGCCCTCTACATAGTAAGCAATACCACGCTCCAGACGCTGAACCTTGTTCAGGCCACAGTTATGAGCGATGTCGGTAGCCTTGGAAGACCACGGCGAGATGGTGCCGAAACGCGGCACCACCAGAAAGAGTTCGCCCTTACCTTCTTTTACCTCGGCTTTCGGGCCGTAACGCAGGATACGCTGCAGTACCGCCAGCTCGTTATCGGCCAGAGCTTCGTGCAGCTCGGCAAAGTGCATAAATTCGGCATACACGCCGCTGACCTGTGGCAGCACTTGCTGCAGTTTGTTCAGGACTTTGTTCTGACGGAATTCGGAAAGCGCCGGTGCGCCACGCAGCTCGAGCATCGGGGGAAAACTCCAACGTAAGGAGGTGGGTCAAAATGAGCGCGAATGATACCGGAGAGTGCCTGTTCACACCAGATTTGTGCGGCCGACTGGCCAGAGTGGCACGCCGGGCAAAGGCACCACGCGGCTGCCGGGCAAACGGGTTGCTGTAAACATCTCAGCGGCCACGAAAAAGCGCTTATCGTTGCAAAATCAGCAACAGTGCGTTGCTGACCAGCCCGGATTCCTGAGGCCTACAGAAAAAACAGAAGCGTTTCAACAGGTTAGGTCACTATAACGACACGAAATAGTCATCATTTTGCAAACATAGCCCGCCTTTCGGTTGTTTTTTAAGCGATCAGCACGCTACAATGACCCCAGATTTCAGAAAATGCACCATATTGGTGCGCATTTACGGAAAATTTGCATGCGATCTGGCATAACTCGTCTACTATCAACTACCGCGATGGCGGCCCTGTGCTTAACCGCACTGACCGGCAGCGTGCGTCCGAACAACCTGGAGCAGGTGCGGATGCATGGTGAGATTGTGATGGTAACGCGTAACAGCCCGACCAGCTTTTATGAAGACCGCAGTGGCCCGGCCGGCTACGAATTTGAACTGGCCCGCGCCTTTGCCGACCACCTTGGCGTTACCCTTAACGTTGTAGTGGCCGATAATCTGAATGACATTTTCAGCACCCTAGAGACAGGAAAGGCGGCCTTCGCGGCCGCCGGTCTCACTCATACCGCCGAGCGTGAACGCTGGTTCCGCTTCTCACAGCCTTATATGCAGGTGACCGAACAGGTTATCTACCGCCGTGGCGCCCTGCGCCCGCAGCAGATTAACGACCTGGCCAGTGGTCAGTTAGTGGTCGCTTCCGGCTCAAGCCACGCAGAACGCCTGCGCACTCTGCAGCACAGCCAGATTCCGGAACTCACCTGGAGTGAAACGCCCGATCTGGAAGTCGCCGATATGCTGCAGATGGTGGCCAGCGGCAATATCGATTTTACCGTGGTCGATTCCAACGAATTTGATGTGCTGCAGGCTTATTTCCCCAATCTGGCCATTGCCTTCGATTTAAGCGAGCAGCAGAACATTGCCTGGGCTTTCAGCCACAGCCGTGATGACAGCCTGCATCAGGCCGCGAATCAATTTTTTGGCAATAAAGAAAATGCCGCACTGCTGGCCGGTCTTGAAGAACGCTACTACGGCCATCTGGATAAGCTCGACTATGTTGGCGCCAAGCGCTTCCTGCGTCAGACCAGCAATAAACTCGATACCTACAAGCCGCATTTTGAAAAAGCCGGTGCCGATCACGGTTTCGACTGGCGCCTGCTGGCTGCCGTCGGCTATCAGGAAAGCCACTGGAACCCAACCGCCAAGAGCTTTACCGGCGTACGTGGCCTGATGATGCTGACCCGTAACACCGCACGCGAACTGGGTGTAAAAAACCGCCTCGATCCTAAGCAGAGTATTTTTGGCGGCAGCCGCTATCTGGCTAAACTGCGTGAGCGCCTGGGCAGTGATGTGCAGGAGCCAGACCGCACCTGGCTGGCACTGGCTGCTTATAACGTCGGTTTTGGTCACCTGACCGATGCGCGTAAAATTACCGAACAGATGGGCGGTAACCCGAATTTATGGCTGGACGTTAAAGAAGCTCTGCCACTGCTGAGCCAGAAACGCTACTACCGTCACACCCGCCACGGTTTTGCCCGTGGTCAGGAGCCGGTTGATTACGTACAGAATATCCGCCGTTACTACGACGTTCTGGTCTGGAATGAAGAGCAGAGCCCAACCTTCAGCGACGACGAAAATGCTATGCAGTTATCGTCATCACTGATCACCGTTATTCCTCCACTCCTATAGCAATAGTGAGTTTCGCGGATAAATTTTTATCCGCTTTTTTTATTCCCCGTTCTGAGCCGTCTGCGACGGTTGCAGGAGTTGCTGCTGAGGCGGCAATTCCTGCAGGAATGTGCGCACCACCTGTGCACTGTCATCCGGCACTTCCAGCATCGGCGCATGGCCAACATTGGCAAAAATATGGCTCTGGCTGTGCGTCAGGTGCTGCTCAAACACGCCCACCGAACTGACATCCAGCACGCGGTCCTGCTCACCCCAGAGAATCAGTACCGGTTGCTGAATCTGCTGCAGTAAACGCAGGTTATCGTCACTGTGGCGTGCGGCTTCGGCCACCGCATGAATATCGGCAAAGATATCGGTGTTAATCGCATTGCGTGCCATCGCCCGGCGCGCCAGAACATCCGGCGCCGGCCACGGCAGGAACGGCTGCTGCACCATGGCAAAGTTACGCAGCGCATCGTAGTCATCCATGTTTTCGACCACCAGCGGATTGCGCCCGCCATTATCAATAATCTGCTGGAATTCACTCAGATGCGGCGGGTACACACCAGCGGCATCAATCAGCGTAATAGAAGCCACCTGCTGCGGATGCGCAGCGCTGTACAGCAGGGCAATGCCACCGCCCATGGAATTCCCCAGTACATGTACGGGCTGAGTGAGCCTGAGCGCGCCAACAAACTCCGCCAGCCAGCCGGCCTGAGCAGCGAAATCGTAGGTCAGCTGCGGGTTATAGGAGCTTTCACCATGGCCGGGTAAATCCGGCGCGATCACCCGGTAATCTTTAAAATGGCGGGCAAAACGCAGCCAGTTATCTTTATCGACGGCAAAGCCATGCAGCATCAGCAGCACCGGTGCATCGGCGGTTTCTGAATCGAGATACACCCAGTGATGACCCGCCACATCCAGCTCATGGCGGTTAAGCGCCGACATCGCGCGCTCGGCTTTCAGGCCGGTTTCAAAGATGGTGTCCTGCATTTTGGCGCAGGCGAGTAATTGCAGTGACAGCAGTGCCAGAAGCACTGAACGTAAAACAGGCATAAACGTATTCCCGGTAAGCGTTTTAATTGTTCTTTTTGTTTCTTATTGTTGTTTCTTATTATTGGTACGGGTCGTCGTGATCAGGAATGGTTGGTCGTTTTTTTATTATTTTTGTTCTTACTTTGTATTATTTTTTTGCCCAGACGATCAGTCTGCCGCCGGAGGCACCGCCTGCTTCAGACGCTTTTTCGCTTCGCGGCGCATGGCAAAGAAGGATGACATCATAGCGGAGCATTGCTCGGCAAGCACCCCACCCTCAATTTCCATCACATGATTATAAAAAGGCTGTGCCGGTAATTGCAGCGCGCTTTCAACAGCACCGGCTTTCGGTTCGGTCGCGCCGTACACCAGACGTGCAATCCGGCTGTGAATTAATAACCCGGTACACATGGTACAGGGCTCCACGGTGACATACAGCGTAGCGCCCGGCAGGCGGTAATTACCGATATTTCTGGCGGCATCACGCACGGCAACCATCTCAGCATGAGCACTCGGATCAAGGCTGGTAATGGGCTGATTAAACCCACGCCCTACCACCTCGCCATTCAGCACCACCACTGCGCCCACCGGCACTTCACCGGCATCATAGGCGCGCTGTGCTTCGGCCAGCGCCAGCTGCATGCCCTGCTCGTCGTTAACAATCTGTATCGCTGAATCTGGCAAAGTGGCCTCGTATTATCTGACTGAAATCGTGAATGGATGGCTCAGGGCGCCGGGCATCTTGTACTCTTTGCCATTTTATACTCTTTGCCAGTACCGCTGACAGACTCAGCAGGTACAATCAGTGACCTACTAATAACAGGAATAATATTATGTGGACGCACCACCTGAGCCCGCGCTTTGTTGAAACCGATGCCCTGGGTCATATCAACAACACCGTTTTACCGGTCTGGTTTGAAGATGCCCGCACGCCGCTGTTCCGCCTGTTTACTCCGGATCTGGATATCAACAACTGGCATCTGATCATCGCCAAAATCGAAGTCGAATTTGTCGGCGAACTGTTTTACGGCAAAGATGTGGAGATCCGCACTTACCTCACCAAGCTGGGCAACAGCTCTATGGTGATTGCCCACGAAGCCTGGCAGGAAGGCCGTATGGGCGCCCGCGGCTCGGCGGTTATGGTGCATTTTGATCACGACGCCAAGCAGTCGGTGACGATTCCGGAGCCTATCCGTGCCCAGCTGAGCGAGCACTTACAGGCGCTGTAAGCGCCTGTTTTATCGCGTCATTCAGATACAGCCTGAGATACAGGCTAGTCCCTATCCCAGGCCTGATCGCCACTTTCGGCATCGACCTTCTGGTCGTTTTTCAGCACCTGTTCCAGATCGACTGCATGCTGGCGCGCGCGGTTAATAAAGGCCGATTCGTCGTCCAGCACTTCGCCCAGCGAGCGCACGTTCAGCTCATCGTGGTGGCGGAACAGTTCCGCCGCACGCTGCGCCTGATAAGCGCGGAAGCCAAGTGAACGCAGTGCTTCGCGTCCCAGCGCCAGCGCTGAGTTAAAGGTTTCACGCTCAACATGATCGGCCCCGGCACGCAGCAGTTCCGCCGCCTGACGGCGACCTCGGGCACGGGCAATAATGCGCAGCTGCGGATAATGGCGGCGCACCACCTCCACTATCTGCAGACAGCGTTCGTGATCGTCGATGGCGACGACCAGCAGCTCGGCGTCGGCCAGTCCGGCGGCTTCGAGCAGATCGAGGCGCGCGGCATCGCCGTAAAACACTTTATGGCCAAAACGCCGCACGGTATCGACCTGAGTTGCGTCGTGTTCCAGAACCGTAATGGCAAAGCCGTTCATACGCAGCAGACGGCCAACAATCTGGCCGAAACGACCAAAGCCGACAACGATGGCGCGCGCTTCTTCCGATTCGATCTGATCGTGCGGACGCTTGCTGTTATTGCCCGACAGCCGCGGCAGAATCAGGCGCTCGTTAAGGATAATCAGCAGCGGTGTCGCCGCCATGCTCAGCGCAACCACCAGCACCAGCGGCTCAATCATCGTCGCCGGTAAAATCTGGTTATTACCGGCAAAGGTGAACAGTACAAAAGCAAACTCACCGCCCTGAGCGAGGGCAAAGGTAAAGATACCGTTACTCTGCGCCGACAGACCAAACAGCCGCGCCAGCACAATCAGCACCAGCATTTTGATGATGATCAGCCCCAGCACCAGTTCCAGCACCAGCCAGGGTTTGGCCGCCAGCAAGGCGAAGTCGATACTGGCACCAACGGAAATAAAGAACAGCGCCAGCAGCAGGCCTTTAAACGGCTCAATCTCCGCTTCCAGCTCATGGCGGTATTCACTGTTGGCCAATACCACGCCGGCAACGAAGGTGCCCAGTGCCGGTGACAGGCCAACCAGCTCCATCAGCAGCGCAATCCCCACCACCAGCGCCAGGGCGGTGGCGGTAAAGGTTTCGCGCATACGGGTGTTGGCAATAATGCGGAACAGATGGCGGCTGACCCAGCGGCCAACAATCACAATAGAAGCCACCACCGCCAGTACAAGCAGGGTTTTCTGCCAGCCGGACAAACCGGTATGCGAAGCCGCAGCCACCAGCGAGCTGTCCAGTGCCAGCAGCGGCAGAATGGCCAGCATCGGAATCACGGCAATATCCTGAAACAGCAGCACGGCAAAGGCCGATTGCCCGGCTTCGGTTTTCAGCAGTGATTTTTCATTCAGGGTCTGCAGCACGATGGCGGTCGACGACATCGCCAGAATCATGCCCACCGCCAGACTCTGCTGCCAGGGAAAGCCCAGCTGCACACCGACCAGCAGAATCAGCACACTGGTGACCACCACCTGCAGGCCGCCGAGCCCTAAAATAGGCACGCGCATACGCCACAACAGCGACGGGTCGAGTTCGAGGCCGACCAGAAACAGCATCATAACCACGCCGAATTCGGCGAAGGCCATCACGCCTTCAACGTCGTTACCGATTAAACCCAGCGCAAAGGGGCCGATCACCGCACCGGCACAGAGATAACCCAGTACCGAGCCAAGTCCAAGACGCTTGGCCAGCGGCACCGCCACCACCGCCGACAGCAGAAAAACAAAAGCCTGCTGCATTAAGCCGCTGTCATGCATCGGCATTCTCCTGTGACGGGCGGTTGTTGAGGTCGCGCAGGTGCTGCAACAGCGCCGCACGGTATTCTTCGGCGCGTTCCTGCAGATAAGGTTTGGTCAGTTTGCGGATGCGGTACACAGCAAACGGCTCCAGATAACGCATATCGCACAGTGCGGCACTCTGCTCAAAAGGCAGCAGATAGTCGCTCAGCGGACGGCGGCTGATGCCTTCTTCGCGGAAGGAGTTCACCGGCCCACCGGCGGTAACCGCCAGCCAAAGCGCCTTACCCGCCAGCGCCTGGGATTGCTGTTCCTGCTGCACGTTCTGGCCATAGGCAAAGCCAAAGTCGAACACCCGGTCCTGCCATTCTTTCAGTAAGGCCGGGGCGCTGTACCAGTACAGCGGAAACTGAAAAATAATCAGGTCGTGGGACAGCAGCAGCTCCTGCTCGCGCGCCACGTCGATATGAAAATCGGGATACTCTTCATACAGGTCATGCACGGTGACCTGCTCCAGCCCCTGCACGGCCGCCAGTAATTCGCGGTTGCCGTAGGAATGCTGATGCTGGGGATGGGCGTAAACGATCAGCGCACGCGGTGCTGCGGAGTCTTTCTGAGCGCCAGCAGAAGTGGCCTGCATCTCAGCCACCTGCTTTTTTAACGGTGAAACCGCGCTTGCTCAGCTCGCTGACCAGCAGATCGCGCTGATCGCCCTGAATCTCAATCAGTCCGTCTTTTAACGCGCCGCCGACGCCGCATTTCTGCTTCAGTTCTTTCGCCAGCGTCTTCAGCTCGGCGCCTGCCAGAGGCACACCGCTGACAATGGTCACCACTTTGCCGCCACGGCCTTTGCTCTCGCGGCTGACACGCACAATACCGTCTCCGGCGGGTACTTCTGGTTCGCCGCAACGGCACTGACCCTGGGGTTCGCGACACTCAGGACAGGCACGGCCAAACTCGGTTGAATACACCAGACCACCGGAAGAAGATTTTTTTGCCATGGAAACACTCACACTGCTATGCGACAGAACTGGCCAATAATGACCGTAAAGAAGCGGCAAACTAAACCATCCACCGCCCTGACGCAATCACGGATTTCAGCTCGCCGGAGCGGATTCCGCCATGCTTTTCTGCCTGCCTGTTGCTGCTTTCAGCAGAGGTGAATCCGCCGCCAGCAACAGGCCATACCCCAGCAGTAACTGAGCGCTGATATAGATGCTGACGATCACCGGTGTGGAGTGCTCAAACGGCAGCCAGAAGCGGTTTACTCCAATCAGGCTGTCGGCCAGCATAAAGAACACACCGCCAGCGGCAATCCAGCGGTTGCCGCTGCGTAACGCCAGTACCGCCATACCCCATAAACACAGCACATAGATCAGCACCGGCCACCACAGCGCGCCGGTATTGGGGTAAAACTGCCACAGCAGAAAGGCCGCAAACAGCGCCGGCAAGCCTGATCTTATGGCATCACCGGCACGGCTCTGCCGCAGTGGCCACAGCAGCGCGATATAACTCAGCTGCGCCAGCAAAAACGCCGCCAGCGCCTGCTTTAAATACAGGCTGCGGTCAAAGTCGAGAAACACATCCCCGGCGGCTGAGGTCAGCATCGCCAGCGCGTACAACCATGCTGCCCGTAAACTGATTTCAGCGTTCCTGTACTGCAGCCAGGCAACAACCGCCAGCAGCAATACCGGGCTGGCTTTCAGGGCATAGCTGAGCGGGTACGGATGCAGCGGCCACAGCAGGATATAGAGCGCGCCGAGAATCACGGCCAGGCCAAACAGTGTGTGTTTCATCGGTTTTTCTCCCCGGATGTCGCCCGAGTGCCCGGTGCGCGCCAGTACAGTGTGCCCAGTAACCAGTCAAATAACGGCAGGGTGATATTGAAATTACACTGCGCCATACGCTCGCGCTCATGGTGTAACTGGTGCAGATGCTGCAAGCGCCACCAGATCGGCGTGCGCTCAACAAAACTGCCCGCTGGCAGGTGGTAACTGAAGTGCATCACCTCATAAAATAGATAACCGCAAAGTGCCGCAGCGGCATAAATCCAGCCGGCGTTATCCGACCACAGCCATTGCAGCAGCAAGGTACCGGGAATAATCAGAAATATTAAAAACACATAAATCAGCCAGGCCGGAAACAGCACCACACGCCAGTCGCGCACACTTTCAAAGGGCATCGCCGATTCAATAAAAAAGCTGTGGTGATCACCGGTATGGCGCGAATAAAACAGCCGGCCAATACGGGTTTTACGGTGCCCGAGCCAGCGATGGGTCGCGTATTCGCCGAAATTCACCAGCACCATGGTCAGCGGCAATACCAGCCATTCGGTAACACTGCCCTGCGCCACCTGACTGAAGCTGTACAGGATCCCCCCCAGCCCGGTTGCCGCCACCACCAGCGCATGCAGGCCACCGGAATAAAAGCGCGCAATGGAGGCACGGTAACGGGCGCGGAAGGCCAGATGATCAAAGGCCATAAGCATCTCCTGTCGTTATTACAGTTGTTATTATTTTTAAGTTGTCTCCACTCTATCGCCGGCGGCTAAATAAAGGCCAATCAATAATTAAAAAATGTATTATCACCATTATGAATAATGCGTGAGAAAGCCATGAGCCTGCGTTCCCTCGATCTGAACCTGCTGCCGCTGTTTGCCGCCTTAATGGAAGAACAGCACCTGACCCGTGCCGCCACACGTCTGCATCTCAGCCAGCCGGCGGTCAGTAACGCCCTGAAACGTCTGCGCCTGCAGCTGGGCGACGATCTGTTTGTGCGTACCGCCAGCGGCCTGAAACCGACCCCGCGGGCACTGCAGCTGTACGCCAAAGTCCGTGACGGGCTGGAACTGATTGAACAGGGCTGGGCCGATCAGCAAAGCTTCGATGCCGCCACCAGCCGCCGGCATTTCCGTCTGTGTGCCAATGGTGCAGTAGAATATCTGGCTGCGCCCTGGCTGATGCAGCAGTTGCGCCAGCGCGCGCCGGGCGTGGCATTGCAGATAGAAACCGACCAAAGCCCGGATATTGTGCAGCGCCTGCAGGATGGCCGCCTCGATCTGGCCATCGATTATGTCGACCAGCCGCAGCCGGGGCTGTGCCATGCGCCGCTGCTGCAGGAATCGTTGGTGGTGATTGCCGCGCGTAACCATCCGCAGTTCCGCCCCGATCTCAGCTACGACGAGTTTATCCGCCTGCAACATGTCAGCCTGTCACCACGTAACCGTCAGGGCACGCCAATTGAGCAGTTGCTGGGACATAAAGACCTGCCACGCCAGGTGCAACTCTGGGTCAGCAGTTTTGTATCGATTCCGCCGGTGGTCGCCAGTACCGACCTGATTGCCGTGGTACCGCAACAGCTGGTCAGCCACAGTCTCTGGCAGCAGTTACTGCAGACAGCCCCCCTGCCCTTTGCCTGCCCACCGGTTGAACTGCAGCTGATCTGGCATCAGAGCCGTGAGCGCGATCAGGCACACCGCTGGTTACGGGAATTATTGAAGGAATTGGTGAATCTGACGGGAGCATAAAGCCCCACAAAGAAAGAACGGGAGGATATTCAGAGCCTGCTTAGTGCCTGTTAACAGGCACTAAGCAGGCTCTGTCAGCTGCGTGGAAAACGCAGGGTAACCACGGTGCCCTTACCCGGAGAGCTGTCGATCAGCAGCTCACCGCCATGATTGACCATCACGTTGTACGCCACGGTCAGGCCAAGGCCGGTGCCCTGACCGATTTCCTTGCGGGTAAAGAAGGGGTTAACCGCACAGCTCAGGTCTTCTTCGCTCATGCCTGTGCCGGAATCTTTGACCATGACCGCTACCCAGTCATCCTGCAGATCGCCGGCAATTTCGATGGTGCCGCCATCGGGCATCGCATCGGCAGCGTTGTGCAGAATATTGTTAAACACCAGCCGCACCTGTTCCGGAATGCACGACACCTGCGGCAATTGCTGCAAATAGCTGTAAACCCGTAAATCGTTACGCGCACTGATGTTCTGCTCGGCCAGCGCCTGCTGCATCAGCTCATCCAGTGCGGTGATTTCTTTATGCTGATGCTCGGTATCGGCAAAGGTACGCAGCTCGCTGACAATATTACGCACGCGCTCCAGACTCTGCTTCGAGGTACGCACCAGATCCGGGGCGTCGTCGCGCACAAAATCCAGATCAATAGCGGTGCGCATCTGCACCAGCGCCTGTGTCAGGGCTTTATCGGCAATACCATGTTCGGCGGCCTGATACTGATCGGCCAGGCCAATCAGCTCGGTCAGATACTCACTCAGCGTGGCGATATTGGAATACACCACCGCGATGGGATTGTTGATTTCATGGGCCATACCTGCCGCCAGATGACCCAGCGACGCCATACGCTGCGCCTGCAGTAACAGATCCTGCGTGCGCTGTAATTCGTTCAGGCTGCTCTGCAGCTGGCTGTTGCTGTCATGCAATGCCTGAGTACGGGCTTTTACCTTTTCTTCAAGTTGTTCATTCAGCTGACGGATACGGTTTTCGGCCTGCTGGCGCTGGCTGATTTCGCCTTCCATTGCGCGTAAAACATCGTTCATCTTGTGCGCCAGATCGTCCAGTTCACTGTTGCGCAGCGAGCCTTCCACCACCAGCGGTGCGGTTATTGGCTGGCGCGGGTCAATGGCCATCAGGCGTTCCATCAGACGTTTCAGCGGGCTGGTCAGACGCGCACGGAACACCAGAATCAGCACCACCGCCAGCGTGATATTGCGCAGCACATCCAGCAATAACGTAATACCGGCGCGGCGTTCAAAGCCCTGGCGGGTCAGACGCTCATCCGACCAGACTGTCAGATGGCCAATCACCCGTGGATTTTTGGAATAGATCGCCGGTTCCAGCAGTTCGACATCGTGGGCACGGTAATAAAAGGAATTAGCGGTATCGCTCAGCTCGCGCTTGCTCAGACCGGCACGTTTCTCGAAGCCGGTCTCGTTTTCCACAATCACGCTGGCCACCACCGCCGGGTTCATCAGCAGACTGTCAAGGATACTCTGCATCGAACTGCCATCGTAGTTATAGAGTGTCAGCGCCGCCGGGCCACTCTGTCGCTCCAGCAGTTGCGCAGTAAGTTCATGATAACGGCGACTCTCGGCGGTATAGTCAAAACCAATCTGCGCGGCACTGAACAGCACCCCCAGAAAAATACTGAAGCTCAGCACATAAAAGGTCAGCTTACTTTCTATCGATGACAGACGACTGGTCAAAGTTGGCCCCTGTTGGTTGGCAACGCAGCGGTCCGGCTGCGATGGAGATAGGCTCTGATCATTATAGCGAAGATCCTCCTGACGGCATGACAACACTGGCCGGTTGACGCAAAACCCGGCGGCCAATCAGCAGCAGTGCCGGTATATTCATCAGGATGCCATAAAACAACGCCACCAGCGCCAGGTCCGGCCGCTGCAGGATGGTCGCGCTGATCAGCATGGCGGTACCGGCATTCTGGATACCCACTTCAATCATCAACGTCAGCGTATGCCGCTCGCTCAGGCGCAGCAAACGACTGATCAAAGCGGTCGCCGCCATCGCCAGCACACACAGCCCCAGACACACCAGTGTCGCCTGCGACCATAATTGCGGCAGGCGCTCGCTGTTGGCCACGGCCATGGCGATCACCAGAATAATAAACAGCAACAATGACAAACGGTTAAACCAGGGTAACGCCCGTAATACCGGCTGCGGATAACGCGCTGCCAGCACCATTCCCAGCAACAGCGGTACTACCGTCACCAGTAATAAAGGCATTAATGTCGGCAGCCAGGGCAGATACAGTTCAAGCTGATCGAGGCTCAGCCAGTGCAGCTGGGTATTCACCCACAACGGTAACGTCAAAGGTGCCAGCAAGGTAATAAGAGCCGTCAGGGTGACCGACAGCGACGCATCGCCACCACTTAAATGGCTGATAATATTTGAGGTGGCACCACCGGGACAGGCCGCCAGAATAATCAGGCCGATGGCCAGCGTGGCTGGCAGAGAAAGCATCATAACCAGCATCAGCGCCAGCGCCGGTAACAATAATAATTGCAGCGCCAGACCAAGCAGAATCAGCTTCGGCTCACGCGCCACTGCGATAAAGTGCACCGGGCGCAGGCTCAGCCCCATCACCAGCATCATCATGGCCAGAGCCAGTGGTAAAGCAACCTGGGTTAACACATCGTCTCCTTACAGAAAAATCATCCCATCAGCGTGTTGCTAATGGCAGCGCCGTGCGGTCGATGACTTTACGCATTACAAAGCTGGAATGCACTCCGCTGACGCCTTCAATACGGGTCAGGGTGCCAAGCAGAAACTGCTGGTAGGCATTCATATCACGCACGATCACTTTTAATACATAGTCGGCCGACTGGCCGGTAATCAGGTAGCACTCCAGCACTTCCGGACAGGCCGCGACCTGCGATTCGAAGTTATCAAAACGCTCCGGCGTATGGCGATCCATGCTGATCGAAATCAGCGCCAGCAGATCCAGCCCCAGACGCCGGGCATCCAGATGGGCACGGTAGCCCTGAATCATACCGCTTTCTTCCAGCGCTTTTACCCGGCGCGAGCACGGCGAGGGCGACAAGCCGACTTTATCGGCCAGCTCCAGATTGCTGAGACTGCCATCCTGCTGCAGTAATTCGAGAATGCGCTGGTCAATACGATCCAGCCGGGCCATACCATCGGGCATATCTGAGTTCATAAAACGACCTTCTGTTGAACTGATACAAGTCGTTGCCGGTCAGGGCAATCCGTGCCACGAACAGACATTGGCACAAATCGCCAAAGACAATAAACATCGCGCAATATTGTATCAAAATTAAGGGTTATCAATAGCAACTTTGCAATCATAAACGCCAGCATGCCGCATATACTGTGCACATACTGTTAACCAGATCTCTTCCTTACCGGAAGGCATCTGAACGCGCTGTTCACAAGACACCGCGTCCGCCCAGCCGCCAGAAGTGGCCAGGGCCAGAGAGGACTCACAAGGTCTGAGCAAAGACAGTCAGAAAGGAAACACGAACAAGCTCAAAAGGCTTAAAACACGCAATCAATGACCAGTTTTTATAAAATCTGAGCAAGGACCGGATATGAATACCCCGACCACCGCCCGCTTTAACCATCGTAAGTACCGCCCTGCAACCGTTATCGCCAAAACCGATCGCCGCTGGCCGGACCAGACTCTGACCACCGCGCCGCTGTGGTGTTCAGTTGATCTGCGTGATGGTAACCAGGCGCTGATCGAGCCCATGTCCGTTGCGCAGAAACAGCAGATGTGGGCGTTGTTGGTCAACATGGGCTTCAAAGAGATTGAAGTTGGTTTTCCTGCCGCCTCACAGCCGGATTTCGACTTTGTACGCTGGCTGATCGAAGCCAACCAGATTCCGGAAGACGTTACCATTCAGGTATTGGTGCAGGCGCGTGATGAATTAATCGAACGCACCTACGAAGCCCTTGCCGGCGTACGCCGCGCGGTGGTGCATGTGTATAACTCCACCTCACCGGTACAGCGTCAGCGTGTCTTTAATCTCGACAAACAGGGCATTATCGACATCGCCGTGAACGGTGCGCGTAAAGTTGCCAGCGAAGCCAAACGCCATCCGCAGACCGAGTGGGTATTCCAGTATTCACCGGAAAGCTTCTCAACCACCGAAGTCGATTTTGCTGTTGAGATCTGCAACGCCGTGATCGATGTATGGCAACCGACCGCAGAGAAAAAAGCCATCATCAATTTACCGGCCACCGTCGAAAGCAGCATGCCCAACGTGTTCGCCGACCAGATTGAATGGTTCTGCGACCATGTGAACAAGCGCGACAGCCTGATCATCAGCATTCATACCCACAATGACCGTGGTTGTGGAGTAGCCGCCGCCGAGCTGGCGATGCTCGCCGGTGCCGACCGTATCGAAGGCACCCTGCTCGGCAATGGTGAGCGCACCGGTAATATGGACATCGTGACCATGGCCATGAACCTGTACAGCCAGGGCGTTGATCCTGAGCTGGATATCAGCATGGCCGATGACATCATCGCCACCGTAGAAGCCTGTACCAACATCAAGACTCATCCGCGCCATCCGTGGCTCGGCGAGCTGGTGTATACCGCCTTCTCCGGCAGCCATCAGGATGCCATCCGCAAGTGTCTGAGCAAGCAACAGGACGACGAGCCATGGGATGTGGCTTATCTGCCAATCGACCCGCGCGACCTTGGCCGCAATTACCAGTCGGTGATCCGCGTCAACAGCCAGTCGGGTAAAGGCGGTGCTGCTTATCTGCTCGAACAGCAGATCGGCGCCACATTGCCACGCTGGATGCAGATCGAACTGGCGCAGCCGATTCAGCGCCGCGCCGAAATGCAGGAAGGCGAACTCAGCCCGGAGCAGATTCTGAGCGTATTCCGCACAGAGTTTATGAACAGCGATGGTCGTTACTCGCTGGCCGGTTACCAGATCGACAAACAGGGCAGCCAGTATCATGTGCAGGCGTCTATTAATGACGGCAGCCAATTAATGCTGATTCATGGTCATGGCAACGGTGCCATCAGCGCCTTTGCTGACGCCATGCACAAAGCCACCGGCGTGGACGTGCAGATTGTCCAGTTTGACGAGCAGGCCATCAGTGAAGGTTCCGATGCCACCGCCATGGCCTTTGTGCAGGCCAGCATCCGCGGCAGCCGTTATACCGCGGTCGCTCAGGATGGTGACACCCTCTCGGCCAGCCTTAATGCCATCCTGTTTACTATTAACAAGGCAATCATTGACAGCCGGGCCGTCGCCTGAGAACCAAGAAAAGCAGCGCGGCAAAAAAACCGCTCTGCTAGTCTGAAGGTAATCCAATGCAACGGAACTGCACCGCCGGCACGATGCCGGCGGATGCATTTATGCCGTTGTCTTTACTGACACGACGGGGGAATTTCTTATGACGTTACTGGCTATGCGTTTTGAAAACCACGAAATCCGTATTGCACTGCGCCGCACCCCAACTGCTCAGGCCATTCTTAAGGCGGTGCCTTTTACCGCCACGGTACAAACCTGGGGGCAGGAAGTGATTTTCGACTGTCCGGTACGGGTAAGCTACGAAGATAATGCGGTAAATATTGTGCAACCCGGCGATATTGCCTTCTGGGCCGATGGCAGCAGCATTGTCATTGGTTTCGGGCCAACACCTATTTCCCGCCACGGTGAAATCCGCCTGTCCAATGCCTGTAATATCTGGGGCGATGCCCTTGATGAAGTCAGCGCACTGGCCGATGTAAAAGCCGGTACCGTCGTTGAAGTGGATATTGCCGAACCACTGGATCTGAAAAAAGCCAGCGGACAATAACCAGCCGTTATTTTTTAAGCAGAAATAAATATCCGCAAAAATAAATTAAAAATGCATAAAAAAAGCCGGCGATAAGCCGGCTTTTTATTAAGTATTTTACCCTTGGGCAAATACTCAGTGGTGATGACCGCCTTCACCGTGAACATGGCCATGAGCCAGTTCTTCTTCGCTGGCGTCACGGATAGATTCAACTTTAACGCTGAAGCTCAGAGACTTACCGGCCAGAGGGTGGTTGGCATCAACAGTAACGATGGCTTCATCAACTTCGGTCACGATCAGGTTAATCGGGCCGTGTTCAGTCTGAGCGGTAAAGGCCATACCAGGCTCAACTTTTTCGACGCCTTCGAACGCTTCCATTGGTACCTGCTGTACGCGCTCTTCGCTGTACTCGCCGTACGCATCGGCAGGAGCAACAGTGACTTCAAATTCATCACCAACCTGCTTGCCTTCCAGAGCCTGTTCCAGACCCGGAATAATATTCTGTGCGCCATGCAGGTAAGTCATTGGCTGACCACCTTCAGATGAATCGATAACTTCGCCGCTGGCAACATCAACAACTTTGTAGTGAATGGTTACGATTTTGTGTTGTGCAATGGTCATAAGGTGTTGTCCTTGTTGGGCCCGGCATCACCGGACTGAAATATAACCGCCCTGTCTGAACAAGGCGTTGTGGCGTTACGCAAAGGCGACCCGGATAAACCTGTACGACCGATCTCTACGAAAGCGCTCAGTATAACAACTGGCTATCTGAGTACCACCCCCTGCCGCGCACCCAATCCTGTCATCAGTAATAGTGCGTGGTGAAATGCCCGTCCTGTAACCAGCGGGCGTAGCGCCCGTTTACCGCCGCCAGCCCGCCGGGGTAGGCCTGATTAAAGAATTGTGACGGTATAAAAGGTGCACAGGGATACTGCGCATAATGGCCCAGAGTCTGCCGCAACCAGCGCTTACCATCGTCATGGTCAATCAGAAAAAACACCATCGCTGCCGCACGGGCGTAATTCTCATCCTGCGCCATGCCGTTAAACTCAGCATGGCTGCGCCCGGCCAGCTCGCTGAAGCCGGTCAGCCCCTGTGCACTCAGCCGGTTAAAACCTGCGGCATCGGCTTTTATCTGGCCGGCATTCATCTGCCACTGCAGACCTTCAAGATATTGTGCCATCCCTTCGCTGAGCCAGATCGGTGTTGTGCCCAGCATGCCGGTCATCATCGCGTGGGTCATTTCATGGCGGGCAATACGCAGTGTCCATTCGTCACGCTGCTGGCGGGCAAGATATGCCTGATTATGGCCGCCACTGTAATACGCCATCCAGCCACTGTTTGCCCCCTGCTGCTGGCGGAATTCATCAAAGGCGCTCTGACTGGCAAACAGCACCAGATTCAGGTTGATCTGACGCCAGGCTTTCAGCGGAATAAAGCGCGTTAATACGCGGTAGAGTAAATCAGCTTCACGCCGCAGCTGAAATTCGAGCTGGGCGTCACCGGCCCAGCCCGGGTATTCCATCACCAGACGTACACCCTGAGTCGCCGCGGCGTATTTTTTACTGAGATCTTCCGCCCCACTCTGCTGCGGCCGGTCGCCGAAGTGCACCTTGCCTTCGCTATCGGTCCAGCGATAGACCGCACCGCGTTCAACATCACGGATATCCTGTGTCGGCGGACGCACACATTCCGCGCCACCATGATTGCGGTAACCTGTGGGCATGCTGTCCGCCAGACTTTTGGCCGGCGCGGCGCTGGATGAGGAAGCCGCAGGGGCAGTATCAGACCAAGACTCATAACGGCCCGGAGCACGCTCAGAAGCGACACCCGGCGCCGTCGTCACAGAAGCCGTTGTATGTGCATTGAATAATTGCGGTAACAGCCAGCCGTTGGGTTTAATGCCCAGTGGCTGCGGACTTAAGCTCAGCCAGTGCTGACGCTGCTCAGGCGTGCTGTTCAGCCAGAACAGTTCCAGCGCCAGCGCTGCTATAAAGGTAACAAACAGCGTGGTCAGCATAATGCGCAGCAATGACTTCATGTCTCTTTTCTCCTGCAGCTTGTCGGCCTGTTTCAAGGGCTATAAACCGATCAGGCCGGTTATTCATTTTCCATAAAAGCACTGGCAGTTTTTTTATCCAGCGTACGCGCCTGAGCTTCGCCATCGAAACGGATTTTAATATAGCGCTCATCTTCCGCCAGCACGACCCCTGCCCCGAGTGTGTCATGGCGGATACGGCGCTGTTCTTCTGCGGCCGAATATTTACGTTCGATAATATAATCTGCCGGTGCTTTGGAATAACCCGGTGCCGCCCGCCGCGGTGTACGTTCTGCCGATGCAGGCGCAGAAGTATCCAGGGTAAAATTCAGATGAATATCCAGCTGGCGGCAATAATCCTGCAACCAGGATGCGGGGCTGCCATGAGGTATTTTTAAGGCAACAGAGTCCGATTTCGTTTCAATAGCGCGGGCAATATCAACGCTGCGTTCAACCATTAGTTCCTGCTGAAAGCGGCTGCTCCAGTCGCGGGCGGAAGTTTGCCCGCCACCACGTTTCTGATCTTTAAACGGATCTGGCGCAATTAAATGCAGTTGCTGTTTGGCGCGGGTCATCGCCACATAGAGCAAACGCCGCTCACTTTCTTCGCTGGCTGGCGTAGTGAATTCACCTTCCGGGGTATAAGGATAATAGTGTGCATTTAAACCGGGAATAATCACCACCGGCCACTCCAGACCTTTGCTCTTATGTATCGAGGTTAAATGCACACCGCCTTTTTTCTCACGGCTTTGCTGAAGACGCTGCGCCTTTAACTGCTGCAGATAATCCAGCGCGTTGCGGCTGTTCTGTTCCGACTCACGCATAAAATGCACAAAGGCTTTAATGGTTTGCAGGCGGTCTTCAATCTGCTGCGCCGAGAAAGCACTGTCGGCAATGCCATCCTCCAGACCCGACTGATCAATATACTGCTGTAATAACCGATACGCCGGCATCGCCACATGCTCAGCACTGGCCAGTACTTCGGCCCGGGCATCCAGCTGCTGGCGCTGCCATTTACTCATATCCTCCGGCACCGCCGCCTGCAGCGCCTCACCAAAGTCGGCATCGGCCTGCGCCATGGTGCGGGCAATCTGCTCCAGTGTTGAGCGTTTAATCTTCGGGTATGGCGTGGTCAGTAACTGCAGCCAGGCATCGGTACGTTGTTCTGTATTACGCGCAGCAAAACGCCCGGCCGATATTTCCAGTAATATCCAGAAAATCTGCAATTCCCAGCGATCCAGTACCGACTGTGAATTATGCAGCTGATACGGAATGCCGGCCTGCAGAAGCCCCAGCTCAATCGGCGCACATAACGCCCATAAGCGGTTAATAACGGCGATATTCTCCAGCGGTTGCTTTTCTGCCTCGCTTTTAATCAGGGTTAAAATCAGCGCTGGTTCATAACGGGCAAAATGCAGTCTGGCTTTCGTCTGCGGCGTAGACGGATGCGACAGACACAGCACCGGCTCACGCTCTTTATTATGGGTAATCAGATGATTGGCCAGCAGCGACAGTGCATGACCATAGCGAAAGGTGTGCGGCAATTGGTAAGTACTGACCTGCTGCATCTGCTGATCAAATTTCTGCACAATAAATTCCGGCTTTGATCCACGGAATTCATAAATCGTCTGATCCGGATCACCGATTACCATTACCGAACCGCGGCCACCGTACAGCACCTCCAGCAAATGCTGCTGAATGGCATTAATATCCTGATATTCATCGACCAGAATCCACTGCATATGGCCGCCAAACTGTGCGGCGATTTCCGGCTGATAAATAAAGGCCATTACCGGATCGTAAAGCATATCGGCATAACTGATGCGCCGTTGCTGACGGCGCCAGTCTTCAAACAGATCAAACAGGTCGATAAAAATTTTGCAGCTGTCGGGCAGTTCCAGAGCTTCGAATACCTCAGACGGTGGCCGCAGACCGGATTTCACCAGATCAATAAAGGCCAGTGCCGGTTCGACCCATTTTTTCCGCTGTGACAGAATTTCCTGACGGGTATCGTCATCCGCCAGCTGCTGCAGTAAACGCCAGACAATGGGCTCCATTTCGCCATCGGATAACGGCTTGCCCTGAAACGGCGGCAAGACACCCTGAGCAATTAAGCGCTGGTAAATACGCAAGCCCAGCGAATGAAAGGTACGAACCTCGGGCAACGCCTGACGAGGCAATAAGCGACCTAATTTGGCCTCAAAATCCTCCCGTGCGGCGCGGTTATACATCAGCACCAGCAGACGCCGTGGGCTTACGCCCTCGCTCAGACGGGCAGCAATAAAGTGCGTCAGCGTCGTGGTTTTACCGGCACCCGCCACCGCCACCACCTTGGCATGACCCTGCTGATGCGCAATCACCTGCGCCTGCTGCGGCGTCAGGCCTGTCTGCGCCGGACGTTGTACCTGTGCAGAAGACACAGCAAGCACATGGCCGGGGGGCGTATTGGGAGGTAAGTTACTGTTGGTCAAAGCGGGCACGGGCCTCTGGAGTTCAGTCGCCGGATTCTAACAGATTGGCGACACAGATTGATGCAGAGAGTGCCGCTCTTCGGCCAGACACGGTTCTCTGGCAACGGAACCTATCCATAATCCGGATAAAGAAACGCAGAACCGGCATACCTGCAAGCATCCCGCAAGTTCCATCCCACCCAGCCTCTCCTCCAACGCATTGACTACCCACTCAACAACAGACAATATGAGCAACGATAAACACGCCTGATAATGGTGTAAAAGGGGCGACTAACTGTTTGTGCGGCGAAACCGGCCCGGCATTAAATGACCAACTATCAGAGGGAATTTAAACGTGCTTAGCGTTATTTATTACACGGGAATCATTGCTTCCATCTGGATCGTAGCAGGCGTTATTATTGCCTCATTGTTCTATCCGAACTACAGCCATTCCAGGCAATTCTGCAGCGAGCTGGGTGCTGCTGGCAGTCCAACCCAGAAACTCTCTCCACTTATCAATAATTATCCTTTAGGCCTCTTATTTATCCTGTTTGGATACTACCTGATCAGCACCCACGCCGAGAGCACAGCAACCGTTGCTATCGGCATTATGGTTGTCATTCATGGATTAATTACCTGGATTTGTGGATTTTTCCCTATGGATGCAGACCCATATACAACGACCCCGACCATACCTTGCCAGATTCATTCATGGTCGGGAATAGTTATGCTGATTTCGTTTATTGTTGCCCCGGCAATTACTGTATTTTCAGATACCTACCCGACAGCCATCAGGGTATTTTCATTAATCTGCCTGCTCGGTTGCTTTTATTTTTCATACCGACTGAGCGTATCCTTTAAAGAAAGAACCAACCCGGGCACTCACCAGCGGCTGAGTTACGGTTTCCAGATTCTCTGGCTGTTTGGTTATTCTGTCTTCATGATCGCATGAACATTAAAGCCTTAACGCTGTTCGTACTGCTCATCTCTCAGGCGGTCTGCTCCCGAGGCTTACCTGCTGCGGAATCATTCGAGATAGCCAGAAACGATGGTACAAATATCACCTACTATCTGCTTGCTCAGGATAATCCGGAGAAGACACTGCTGGTATTAATACAGGGTTCCGATTGCAACAGTGTCCGCCACAATAAGCGGATTAACAGCGAGTTCCCGGATGTAATGCCGCAAGCCAGTATTTTAACGGTTGAGAAATATGGCATTACCGCCGAATTACCCTGGAGCAACGCTTCTGAAAGGGATGATTGCCCTGCTGCCTATATCGAAAACGACTCACCAAAGCAGAGGGTGAAAGACTACACCCAGGTGTTAAGCACCTTACGCAAAGAAAGAAAATATAAAAGAATCGTCTTGCTCGGAGGGAGTGAAGGCGCTGTCGTTGCCAACCTGCTCGCGTCAGAATTGAGTTACATTAATGCCACCGTTTCACTCAACGGTGGTGCCCCAAAATTTATAGACGATGTTCTGCACAATATAAAATCCCAGTCACCCTCCGCTGAGGCATATCAGGAAGCCGCAAATGGCTTCACCGGCTTTTATAAACATATCCTCAACAGCGAACCCTTTGAGCTTAGTATGAGCGGGCATGGTTACCGCTGGTGGCGAAACATGTTTGAAATTGACCAAAGGGCAATACTTTCCAGAGTAGAAACCCCACTGTTACTCATTCAGTCAGGGCTGGATAAAAATGTTTCCGTACGCCTGGCTCAGGAGCAAGCGGCAGAACTTGCTAAAGACCAGCCCAATATTGAATTTAAGATGTATAACAACCTTGATCATTCATTTAATATGCCCGACGGAAGCAGCAGGGTTGACGACGTTATACAGGATATAAGGTCATGGCTGGACGGTTCTCACAAACAGCTTAACAGCGATTCTTAATAAAAAATGAAGTGTGGTACCAAATTGACGATTCAGAGCAGGGAAGAACTCATTGACCATATCAGTCACGGTAACCCTGTGACCTATGTTTTCTTTTGGGGCCACCAAAAGCCCAAAACAGGTGTCTCAAAATCCTGTTTCAGTCAGTGGTACGAGTCACCATTTGTCGATGAACAGCAGACATACCTGACGGCAGAACACTATATGATGGCCAAAAAGGCTGAGCTTTTCAGCGATAACAATGCGCTGAAAGTAGTGCTTGCCAGCAAGACACCGAACGAAGCAAAAAAAGCGGGACGTGGCATACTTGGCTTCGACGAAGATAAATGGCTACAACACCGCTTTGAAATCGTGGTATCAGCTAACTTTGCTAAATTTTCGCAAAACCCGGAGCTGAAGGAATTTCTGCTCAATACCGGGGACAGTATTCTGGTAGAGGCCAGCCCTGTGGATGCGATATGGGGAATTGGCCTGACGGCCGACGATCCGGCAGCCTCTGAGCCACATAACTGGCAGGGCCAGAATTTGCTGGGTTTTGCCCTGATGCGGGTACGTGACCAGCTGAAATGCTAAACCACTACAATTCCAGACACTAAAAAGCCTTGCTAACCGTTTCCATCTTATCCCTCCGGCATCCCTCACCTATACCCTGCCCACCGGCCAGACCGTTCCAGATAGCGGAAGCCAGTTGTGACTATTTCTATCAATTATTGAACCCATCCTAAAACTTCAGTACTCTCGAACCACAGCAGGGATGCCGCCATATAGTACGAACACACCGTCCAAACGACCGCCCTCCCCGCTAACAACCCCGGATGAGAAAACCACGCAATTCCTGCCCTGCGTATACAAGGACGGGCGGCAGCGTGTCTGGAAGAAAACGATAACGCGCAAAATGTAAAGAACACTTCAGGGTAAAAGTGCGCGTGCGCGTTTATATCCTGACAAGAAAGAAAATAACGATGATTTTTACTGCCCGGACAATGGATCAGGCTGAGAATCTGAATAAGAGCTTAGGTATGTTAATGAGCATGCCTACTAAGAAACTGTTAGTGGCTTGCACGCACTGTTTATGCATACAGTGTGCTGTGGACAATTGCTCGCATTGCTGCTAGAGTTACCCACAAATTTGTATTGCTGCTTGATTCAAAGGAGGGATCGTGGCGAACCTAAATGATGTTGCTAAGTGTTTCCTTTATTTGGATGATGCAAGTGAAGGCGATGGTATATCGAATTTAAAACTGCAGAAGCTGGTGTATTACGCACAAGGCTTCTTCAGTGCGATTTTCGATAGGCCGTTGTTTAATGAAAATATAGAAGCTTGGACACATGGGCCTGTTGTCCCCTCCCTGTACAGGTCCTACAAAGAGCATGGCGCGGGTCGGATCGCCCTGCCTGATGATTTTGATAAATCGTCTCTCACAAATGAAGAGTTTGAGCTAATAGAGGAAGTGTTTGAAGTCTTTGGGCAGTACTCTGCTTGGAAGCTTCGTAACATGACCCATGAAGAAGAGCCGTGGCTCAATCATGAGGATCAAGCTGATGTTATCCCTCTTGATGAGATAACAAGCTACTTTAAGAAAAGAATTAACTAAGTTTCATGTCTAAAAGGCGTATTAAGGATAATAGTGGTAAACAGGGCGCGTTAGTCAAATCTAAAGAACCTGTTAATTACGACGAAAAGCCACCAGTCTTCTCTCTAGAGAAGTTACAAACTGGTAAGTATTGTATATCTGGCTTAGACCAGTCACATAAAGCCATGTTTGCAGATGCAATTTTTAAGAGAAAGGGCTTAACGTGGAGCCAGATTAGAACGTGCGACCGCCATGGCCTTGGTACTGAGAAAATCAAAAAGTCATCCATAAAAGCTCCTATCCCTCGATTTATCACAGAAGACGTCAATGACTTCCTCGTATTTAGATACAATGGAATGAACCCTATGGTTGGATACCGTCAAAGAGACGTCTTCTTTGTGCTGTGGTTCGACCATGACTTCACGTTATACAACCACTAACCAGTGGCAGCAGTCGGAACGTTTTTCCATTCCTTCGTCGTTCCAAAACGTCCGCTGTGCCAAGCGTTAGAATCATCAGAGTATTGAGATGCATGCAAAAATATAGGGTAAAGTGTCACCGATTATTTGGGTAATTTTAATTGTTTTAGGACTAGGTTTATTAGTTTCTTGTAGTTTCAAATTAAAAAATAAACGAACATCACAAAAGGCTAATATTGTTGTATCAAAAGGTAACCACATTGAGAACTTAGCAGCTCACGAACTTGTCTCAATTGAGTCGATTGGAACGGTTGAAGAACTTCATGAGCTGCCTTTATGGATTAATCACAATATCGATGAATCGAAGCCCAAGGTTACGACGGTCTATTTTGGGAAATCGAGCCGTGGGGAGAATACCTGTATTTCCTAGCCGGTGACTATAAGAAGAATGAAAAGGGTCTTCTTAGATTTTCTTCATCCACTACAAGTGTCAGGGTCGAAATTAGTTTCGAAGATGATGTCATCAACGTTGCTAAAATTGATGGCGCAGATGATCAATCTAAGGCTTCCAACATCCAATTGGACCCCCGCGCAATAAAAAATTTAAGGTTCGTTGATATTGAAAAAATATCTAATAACTTTACTTCTATAAATGGTGCATATTTCAGTTATGTTTCTCTCGAAAAAATCTTACCTGAGAGTGCCACTGGTAGAGGCTGCTTAATTATTAAAAAGCAATCTGACC